>JAEEGG010001729.1_pt1 | contig 57901 bp, 43 predicted proteins | sample 9134161 | NCBI WGS metagenome assembly JAEEGG01 (sample SAMN16246543, study PRJNA631951) | gut metagenome | biome: gut microbiome; feature: rumen; material: CR-attached | host: Bos | place: Iran: Karaj | collected 2018-10
TGCAGGGGCCTTGCCGTCCTCTGCCACGGAAAAATAGATTTCCCCGATAAAAGGCATCACCGTACATCCCGCCTCAATATGGGTGGACGAGCCGATGATATCATCGGCAAAGCCTCTCGGCAGGATATTCCTGAACAGCGATTCATCGCCCTTCTTGTCGGCCCGGAACACCCGGTCCGCCGTCGGATGGCACTTGTCAAAAGACAGCTCATAATCCGCCTGCAGGAATATCAGGGCGAAGGCAAGCAGCGCCGCCACCAGTCCCGTGAAGTTCAGGACTACCGCCACCGGATACCGGCGAATCAGGCTCTTTAGGTTTCGTAGTATCATATCACATTCGTTATCCCAGTTGGACCGGAATTATCAACATTATTCTTTTTTCAATTCAATTGCCGGATTCGTCTTTGCCGCCTTCAATACCTGCCAGATGACAGAGACAAACGCGATAAGCCCGGTGAGCAGCACGGCCACCACGAAAATCCACCAATAGCCTTCCAGCCTGTAAATGAAATCTTTGAGGTATTCCTGCGCGGCATAGACCGCAATCGGAATGCCGATGACGCAGGCAATCCCTACCAGCACCATGTATTCACGTATCGTTCTCCAAGCCTCGGTGTCCACCGTGCCGCCGAAGACCTTCCGCACTGCAATGTCGCGGCTCTTTTCATCGGCGTAATAGGTACTCATGGCCACAAGCCCCAGAAGAGCAATAAGTATGGAAAGGAGCATGAATATCTCAACCAGACGCATGTTGTTGCGGGCTGGTTTCCAGTCCTCCGCGATATTCTCGTCAACCCAGAATGCTAAGCTCCCGTAAATCGGCTTGCCCTTGATGTAGTTATCGTAAGCTTCCATAATCTGCGCTTTCGCCGCTTTCCGGTCCGGAGTGGTTTCTATGACCCATCCGGCGAAAGGAATGTCATCAGAGCGCATCAGCGAAACGATGGCATAATCTTCTTCTCCAATATTGGCGTTGTTGGTCGGAAAAGATTTGAAAACGCCGGCAACCTGCTCGCAGCCCTTTGTCCGTCTGCTCAGCGTGCCACTGATGTCATGATAGTCCGAGTCAAAACCGGTAGCGGTAAAACTTTTGTCCGAGAACCATACACTGTTGAATTGTGGCACATGGAAGTCCTCCAAAATATCAAATCCGAACATCGAAAAAGCGGTATTGTCCATCCTGATTAGTTTGTAAAGGATGTCCTGTCCATCCCGGGTAGTGCTATACTGGCCCATATTAATACTGCCGGGCACTCCAGAACTTCTTCCGATTCGTTTTACGCACGGGAGAGCCTCAAGGGCATCTTTCAAAGGAGCATTATCCTCACCGGAAAAATCTTTGAGGAAGAAGATGTTCTCAATGTTGCAGTTCATCGGCCGCTCCTGTGTCTTTCGCATCTGTGCCTCCATCGTGATGGCCAGCGCTATCAGGATGACCGCCAGTGCATTCTGCAGCACGATGAATACCTTGCTGAATACCATTTTGCTTCGGCGCCGGTATCCACCTTTCATTACATCCACGGGTTTATAGCGGCCCGACATCATTGCCGGGAACATACCGCAGAGCACTCCCACAAGCAGAATGATAACGATATATGCAATTACATAACCTGGAGACCAGATGACTTTAATCGGGATATCCGGATTGTTCAAAAGCGCATTCATAGCCGGGCAGAAGGCTTCCGCAAGCAATAGACCGGCCGCAAAGCATACTGCGGTAAACGCGATGGATTCGGCCACGTACTTCCAGATAATGCCGGCCCTTGATGCTCCGGACAATTGCCTCACGGCCATTTCCTTTGCCCTCTTTCCGGTGAGAGCGACAGACAGGTTGATGTAGTTCAGAATGGCCGAAAGAAGGAGCAGAAGCCCAACCAGCATCAGAATTCTGAGTGTCGCTTTGTCTCCATGTCTGAAAAATCCCTCCGTCTCCTTGAAAAACAATTCATCATATCGAGAGAGTTCCAGATATTCAAAGAAAGATTGCCCATAGATACTTGAATATACATTCTTGCAAACACTCTCAAGTTTATCATATAGCTCTTTTCTGTCAGTTTTGGGCCGGACCTTGATCAGTGTGACCGTACTGCCGTAATTATCGAATGGCTGCCACTCGTCTTTGTAAACAGCAGCATTGAGGAATATATCATAAGGCTTGATGACCGTACCTTTAAGGTCCTCCAATATGGCACCCACCACATAGCTGCTCCCAGTGATGTCAAGAGCTTCACCTACCGAAAGGCTGTGCTTTCTGGCAAAAGAGGCTGAAAGAATGGCATTGGTCGGAGCTGAAAGCACATCTGCTGAGCCTTCCACAAAGCGAAACTGAGGACATATCTCAAAGAACTCCGGTTCTACGCCAACGCTTTCTGCCTCCGTATTCTCTCCCCGAATGACTGGATGTACCACTACATTGCACATCCTGGAAACGGACTCGATTTCCGGAATGTCCCCAATGGCATCCGGGAAACCGTATGTCAGCGCAGGGAATCCCGGTGTTCCAGGCACATAGACTCTTTCCCGGTCCGGATTCTCCCATGTCACGGCATATTGCTGCCATACATAGGAACCTATGATGATCACAAACGCCAGACTCACGGCCAGTCCCACCGCCTCGATGGCGGTGTAGAGCTTGTTGCGGGAGAGGAATTTCAGGTAACTCTTCATACTACTCGTTCTTTAGCGACTCAACCGGATTGGCCCGGGCAATCCTCAAACAGTTCAGCACCACCACGCCCAGCACAATCAGCAGCACCAGGACCGCACCGCCGATGAAATACAGCGGATTCAGCGACACCTTCTCGGCAAACTGCTCCAGCCACTTGTGGGCTACGAAGTAGGCGGCCACGCAGGCAATCACAGCCATTACGGCGGACAGTTTCATAATGTCCTTGGCAAACACGCTCAGGATGTCCCGGGTGGTGGCTCCGTTGATCTTTCGCACGGCCATTTCCTTGCTGCGGCGCAGGCTTTCATCCTTGATGAAGCCGAGAAGGCCCAGCAAGGCCACGAGGAGCGAGAATATGGCCCCGATAGTCATCGTGTTCCTCATCTTCTTATTGTCCTCATAGGCCGCGCGCATCTGCTCCTCGTAGGATATGATGTTGATCTCACGGCCTTCCAGGGCCCCTTCCAAGGTTTCACGCACTTTGTCCAGAGATGGCCGATCAAGTCGGCCATGACGACCACCGTCATTCCCGGCTTGACCGGGAATCTTAAACAGCACGTGCGGCATCCAGGAGGACGTGCTCCCGATTTCTCCGTAGAACAGGGCGCTCGGGCGCTGGTCTACACCCTGCAGATTGCCGATAAGGTAACTCTTGTACACGCCTGAAATGGTGAAATAACTCCGATCCGAATCGCGTGAGCGGTCGTGACCGGTGATGAATACCTGCTTGCCCACGGCGCCGTCGCTCCAGTCCGTAAACTCCGCCATCTTGGTCACAAACTTCTCATCTACAACGATTTCGGAAGAGTCTCTAGGTGCACGGCCTTCCAGGAACTCGATGCCCATCAGGTCGTAGAAACCGTCGGAGCATTCATATTGGTCGGCGATGTTGAACAGTTCCCGGTCATCGTCCGGCAAATAGACGTTGTCACCATTGGAGCCGTTATAGGGCAGATTGTAGGCGGTTGCCACGCCACGCACTTCCGGCAGGCTCTCCAGCGTACGGACGGCCCGGGTAATGGCCTGCCGATCGCCATCAAAGAGGCTGATATAATACAGGTTATCATAATCGTAACCCGTATCGGCATGTGACACTTTCTGATACTGCCAGCCGATGAGGAGCATCATCACCACCAGAAAAACATTGATAAGCACCTGGAAACCCAGCAGACCGAGTTTCCAGTTGCGGGAGTTCTCCGTATAGTTTTTCAGCGCCGCATATACCGGAACTCGCTGGTACAGTTCGGCCGGAACCACAATCGAGATGACCAGCACGAAGAGGATCACGGCTGCTATGGCAATGATGCTCTGCGACACCAGCAGCGTCTGGAACGGGACTCCGAGCAGGTTCTCCACGATGCTCCGGCCGGCGAAAATGATAACGGCAGCGAGGGTCAGCGACAGCACAATATGCAGCAGCGCTTCCTTCGTCAGCATTCCATAGATGTGCTTCCCTTCCGCGCCATAGCACTTCCGTACGCCCACTTCCTTCGATCGCTTCACCATCGAAGAAATCACAATGAGGATGTAGTTGAGCAGGGAAATCAGGATGAGCAGCGCCGCCACGATGGACAGCAGAATCACCGTCTGGCGCACTTCTGGGGCCGATGTGTGCATCTTGCTGAAGGGCTTCAGAAAATACCTGAGGCTGGTTCCCTGTGCCTCAATCCGCTCCAGCGGCTGGTGGGCTTCCTGCATCTTCCGGATGGCATCCGTGAGCGTGTTCGGGTCCACACCCGGCATCAGTTTTACAGAGCCTTTATATCGGTCATTGCCTAGCCAGTTGTCCGTGCTGTTCTTGCCGTAGGTGTCCATCGACAGCAAAATGTCATAGTCCAGGCTGCCGTTCTTGGGGAAGTCCTCAAAAACACCCTCGATGGTCATTTTCAGGCCATCCATATCGACATTGGCAATCTGCTTGCCGATAACGGAGGAGAGATCTCCGGCCGAGCCTGGTATGACGTCATGGCCGGCTCGATCGGCCATCTTCTCGGCAAAGCTCCGGCTCACCATCACGCTGCCCCATTTCCCCAACACCTTCACCGGGTCACCGGCGAGGATCGGCCTGTCGAACACCTTGAAAAAGCAGGTATCGGCACAGACGAGTGTTCCTCTAAGTTTGTTTCCGTCTTCATCGAGGTAGGTGTCGCCGTTGAACACAAAGGTCGTACGAGTCCCCTGCTCAACGCCGGGGACCTCCTCCATGAAGCCCACGGCCACGGCGCCGCTCACCTGGCCATAGTCCTTCTCATTCCCCTGCATGGAGATCCAGGTATTGATGGTATACACCCGGTCGATGTCCTTGTAGAAGCTGTCATAACTCAGTTCAAAGAACACCTTGGCAATGAGCACGATGCCCACGGCCAACCCGATGCCCAGGGAGAGTACCTTGATCAGAATATCAGAACTACGTCTCATTAAAGCTCGTTCTTCACATCGCTGACTATCTGACCGTCGAAGAGGTCAATTGTCCTCTGGGCCTGAGCCGCATCCTTCTGGGAGTGCGTGACCATCACGATGGTGGTGCCTTCCTGGTTCAGTTCTTTCAGCAGGTTCATCACCTCCTTACCGTTCTTGGAGTCGAGGTTACCGGTGGGTTCATCGGCGAGGATCAGCTTCGGGCCGGCCACCACGGCACGGGCAATGGCGACGCGCTGCTGCTGACCTCCGGAGAGCTGCTGCGGGAAGTGCTGGGCGCGGTGACTGATGGCCATGCGCTTCATGATCTCCGTGACTTTCTGCTTACGCTCTGAGGCCGAAATGTTCAGATAGCGCAGCGGGAGCTCAATGTTTTCATAGACATTGAGTTCATCGATGAGGTTGAAGCTCTGGAACACGAAGCCGATGTTCCCTTTCCGGAACTTGGTGCGTTCCTTCTCCTTCAGGCCGCCGACTTCGGTGCCAAGGAGTTCATAACTGCCGCTTGTCGGATTGTCCAGTAGACCCAGGATATTGAGCAGAGTGGACTTGCCACAGCCCGAAGGGCCCATGATAGCGACGAACTCGCCGTCCTTGATTTCAAAGGAAACACCATTGAGTGCCGTGGTCTCGATTTCTTCCGTCCGGAAGATCTTGGAAAGGTTGGAAACTTTAATCATAATGTGTTGTTATTTAATTGTTTATTCATTCTTTAACGATTCAACAGGGTTGGCATTGGCCGCCCTCCAGCTCTGGAGCGTAACGACGGCCAGGGTAATGGCCGCAACGGCGAGCAGCGCCACGATGAATATCCACACCGGCACGGGTGCCTGGTAGGCAAATCCTTTGCGCCAGGCGGTCATCAGCCAATAGGCGACGGGCGCTGCAATCACGAAGCTTGCTCCTGCCATGATGAGATATTTCTTATTGATCATCTGCAGGATACTGCCCACCGTGGCGCCATTGACGCGCCTTACGGCAATCTCCTTGCGAATGAACTGCGTCTCGAAGAACACCAGGCCGATGATGCCGATGATGGCAATCAGCAGGGCCACGAAAGAGGCGATGGTGATCAGTTTTCCGAGTGACTGCTCGCTCTGGTACATATTCTCGATTCCCTCATCCAGATGGCTGACGGTCACCATATGGGGTTCTCTTCTGGGGTCGAACTTACAGATGGCTTCCTTGATGTAATCTGAGACTTCTTTGAAATCGGCCCCGGGCACAGTCCGCACGTACATCTGTCCGAAAGACCGCCACCCTTTGCTTCCCCAATTATAGAGCACCAGCGGGCCCATTGCGTGCTGCAGACTCTTGAAATTGAAATCCTTCACCACGCCGATGATCTCACAGTCATCCACGTGCCCCGTCATCAGGCTTCCAACGTGGAACTGTGGAAACATCTGCATGAAGGTCTCATTGGGCATGATGCTGCCGGCCTCATTCTGGTTGTCAGACTCCCGGAAATCGCGGCCATCGACAATCTGAAGCCCGAAGAACTCCGCAAAGTTGACATCGACGGGCAACACTTCCATAAAAACCTGATTGCCGTCGTCCCCGGTCCTGCTCCAACCCATCTTCTGGTCGGAAACAATCGGACTGTCAGCGAAAGTCACGGCTTCAATCGAAGGATTCTGCAGCAGATGGCTTCTCAAGGCATCTCTCTGGTTCCCGGCCGGATATCCACACCAAGTCTGAAGGACGCGCGCCTCGTCAAAGCCCATATCCTTTCCAATCATAAACTTTGTTTGAACGCCCACGAACAGGGCCATCAGGATGAAAAGGAATGACAATACGAACTGAAGCCCCACCAGCATGTTGCGAAGGGCCTTTCCTTTCACACTGGTCCCATACGAGCCCTTCAGGACCAGTGCGGCAGGCTGGGAAGTGGAATACAGTGCCGGAGCAAGGCCGGCGATGACGGCCGAGACCAGCGCCACGCCCAGCATCAGGGCAAGGATTCCGACATTATCCTTCAGCGCCAGGCTGTCGGACACATACGATGCCCAGGAAGACCCTGCCACTACGTGCATGATGAGGCAGGCAATCGCAAACGCGATGAGTGCGATTAGTCCGGCGTGCAGCAGCTGCCGTCCAATCAGGGAGCCGCGTCCTTCGCCCAGCACTTTGCGAGTGTTGATGTTCTTGATGCGGAAAGGAATCTCCGCGAAAGCAAAGTTGATGAAATTGATGATGGCGATGAGGATCAGAAGGATGGCAATGGCGGTCAGCGTAATGGTAATCGCCTTGTTGGCGCTGGCAATATTGGCCCGGACATCGCGCTCGAAATGAGCATCATGCAGCTTAACGATGCGGAATCCATTCCGGAATTCATCCGCCTCATCGGCATCGTGATCGTCACCGTATTGTTCCAGAACGGCATTCACCATCAGCGCCTCCGTTTCCTTGGCCCGGGACGGATCTTTCAGCTTTAAATAAGCTGCGAAAGACCACTCACTTGGCGTGTCAAGGTATCGGTCACCAAGATTGACAAGTACGCCATAATGCATACTGTAATTCTTGGGCATATCCTTGAAGACGCCAATGACGCGAACCTCCACTCCGTTACCGGCCTTGAAAGTTTTGCCGACGGCACTTTCGTCTCCAAAGAATATTTTCGCATATTTCTCGCTCACTACGGCTGTCTCGCCGGCGGTGAATTCCCGTGCCGAGCCCTCGACCCACTCAAATGGGAACACGGAGAACATGGAACTGTCAACCGGGGCAGAGGGAACGGACAGCACCGTCTCTTCACCATCTTTCTTTAATGTAACCTCCTGGGCCATCCATCCAAAGGTTCCCACCGCCTCGATATTGGGGCTGGCCGCCTTAGCGACCTCAATGATCGGCCGGGAGAAATAGGTGCTGTACAGCCCTTTGTCCATCCAATTATTCTCCATTCGGAACACCCGCTCGTGTCCCTCGAAGTTTTTGTCGAAGGTGGCATCCCAGCGCACCTGCACCATCAGGATCATCGCGGCCGCCAGAGCAACCCCCATCCCGATGACGTTAATCACCGTCGAAACCCCTGTCTTTCTGAATATCTTCATATCTTAGAAAACGAGCACATCAGAATCACCGTATGTATCGTAGCCGGAGGTGATAACCTTCTCGCCGGGCTCAAGGCCTTCCAGAACCTCGTAATACTGAGGGTTTTGGCGTCCGATGCGTATCTCCCTCTTGACGGCCTTGTTGCCATCCTTGTTAACCACATATATCCATTTTCCGCCGGTCTTCTGATAGAAGGTGCCGCGAGGAATGATGACCGCCTCCTCAGGCTGCCCTAGCTGGAGGTTCAGGTAATATGTCTGCCCGGCCCTGATGTTGTCCGGCTGCTCGCCCTCGAACTTGAAATCAGCTTTGAACTTGCCGTCACGCACCTCGGGATAAACCTTGCGGATGCTGGTGGCGTATGTCTCGCCCTGGCGCTCGAAGGTGGCCTCAAGGCCAGCGACAACACGGTCAATGTAATGCTCATCTATCTGAGCCTCAACCTTATAGGTGCCTACGGAGTTGATCTGTCCGATCTTGGCACCGCTCGCTATTGTCTGGCCAAGGACCACATCCAGAAGTCCGAGCTCACCGTCAATCGGAGCCTTCACGATGAGGTTCCCCTTACGCTTGCGGATCATCTGCATGTTGAGGAGCATATTCTCAAGGCTCTCTTCCATCCTGTCCACCTGGGTGCCGCGGTAAAGGCTGTCCTGGCGGGAACGCTCACGGATAAGGTCATATTTCTTGAGTGAGAGGTCATAGTCCTCCTTGGCCTTCAGGTAGTCCTCACGGGCGATCAGCTTGTCTTCATAGAGGGCTTTCTGCTGCTCGTAGGCTCTGCGGAGTTTCTCCACGTTGGTACCATACTCGAGCTCGTTCTGACGCACGTCGAGCTTCTGCTGCTCCATCTGTATCTGGGTGTTTCGCAGAATATTCTCTTTTTCAGCGAGTTCCGCCTCGGCGTTCAGGATCTGGAGGTCCAGGTTGTCATTGGACAGGATGAGGATCGGATCTCCCGCCTTGACCTTGGAACCTTCCTCGATCAGGATTGTCTGGACCATTCCGCCTTCCTGGGGGGAAAGCTGGATGGTGGTCATGGGCTGTACCCTTCCGCTGACACGGATGTAGTCGTTGAACTCGCCTTTGACGGCAGCGCTGACGGTCAGTGTGTCCTTGTCCACCCTCAGGGTCTTGTTGTTGGGACGGGCTATCAGGTAGATGATGAATATCCCCAAAAGGGCACCCAACCACCACGGCAACGCTTTCTTCGTGAAAGCCACTCTCCAACCTGTTTTCTTTTCGATGATCTTATCCATAGTGTTTTGTCTTAATCTTGGTTTATATATTCCTCACCATTGTAGTAGCGGACCACCGCACTCTTGATGAGATATTTGTAAAGCGAGTTCATCTCGTCCGCTTTTGATTTCAGGTAGTTGTTGGTCGCGGTCTGAAGCTCCAGAGGAGAGATCAGTCCCTGCTCCATCTTCTTGAGATTGAGGTTGTAAGCTTCCTCTTGGACCTCAGATTTGTAGCGGGCCTGGTCGTATGCGGCCTCGCTGCCGTCACGGTCCTGGATTGCCCTTCTGACCTCACTCTCAACGTCACGACGTTTCTGGTCATATTCCGCGGTGGCCTTTGTCAATGCGTTGCGCTGCTTGGCGATTCTTGACTGCTTCTGCAGTTTGCCCCAGATCGGGATTGACATCGACATCTCGACATATTCTCCACCATTATTCCTGAATTGGTCACGGAAAGGATTGGTCTGAGCGCCCTGGTAGGTGTAATATGTGGTGCTCCATCCGGCATATAATCCCAGAGAAGGAAGAAGTTGACCTTTGGTCGTGCTGAGCTCCCTTTTGGCGTTGAGCATCGTTCCTTCAGCGATTTTTATCTGGGGATTGTTCTCCAGGGCGAAGGCGATAACAGATTCTTCTTTGTCATCCTGAGCGGGAGCGAAGGATCTGACATTCGTATCAACAACCAACTCCTCCTCCGGCGGCCAGAACATCAGGTCGCCGAGAGTCATAATCTGGTCCTTATAAGAGTTTCTCACATTGGTGAGGTCATATTGCCTATCGGCCAGGTCGGCCTCCATCTGCACCACGTCAGCATGGCCTTTCTGCCCGAGCTCCTCCTGCCTCACAGCCTTTTTGAGAGCCATCTCGGCGGCTCCGACCTGCTCCTCGTAGATGTCAGCCAAGCGCTTGTAATACACCACATTGTAATATGCCTCCATCACGGCCAGGCAAATGTCAGCTTCGACTTGTTTCTCCTGAGATTCGCTTATGGCGAGCCCGGTCTTTGAGATCTTAAGGTTATTTACGGCCTGGAATCCGTTGAACAGATCGAATCCGGCGCTGACGCTGTAGCTGTTATGGAATGAGGTCTGGGTGAAATAGGTGTTTGTCTGCGGGTCGATCGAACGTCCGAAGTTATAGTAGGCGTATGTGCTTCCGCTAAGGTTCGGTGTGAAAGCCTGAAGGATGGCGTCCCTGCGGGCTATCCTGGCGTCGCCGGATGCTGCCTGCTGGATGCGGGTCTTCGTGGAGTTCGATATGGCGTACTCCATGCAATCTTTCAAGCTCATCACTTTTGAAGACTCCTGGGCCCAGGAGTTTTCCACGGGCCCGAGAGTCATCACTAAATACACACAGATAAAAGCTATAAAAAGGGTTTTTCTTCTCATTACAATTGCTCTTTTACACTTTCGCCATAAAGTAGGCACATTTACCGTGCCATTTGGGTTAAATAAAAGATAATCAACTATTTCCGCAAAAACCAATAGTGTAAAAAGTGTAAAGGTCTTTACAACTCTTTACACTTTTCGGCTTTACACATCAATAATAATGAGACGTATTTCCGGTATCCTTGTGTTAAAAGTATGTATCTTCGTATATATTAACGGAACATGAGTGTATAAGGAGATTGATGAGCGGGAATTGGCCAGGCGATGCTCAATGAGGGACAGAATGGCTGCTGATGAGCTGTATAGAAGATATGCGGCAAAGGTATATACACTCTGCAGGCGTTACATGGGCGACGGGGACGAGTCAAAGGATTTGATGCAGGACGCGATGCTCCAAGCCATCGATAAGATACAAACGTATAAATACACGGGGGAGGGTTCCTTGTTCCGATGGATCCGCCGGATCGCCATCAACAAGGCATTGAACCAGATAAAACGGCGAAAATGGCGGACCGTATCCCTGGACTTCAAGCCCTTGGACTTTGTCGAGGATCCGAAGGAAGAAGATATGGCGGTTGTCCCGCAAGAGAAACTTATCGAATTGATAGCCTCTCTTCCGGATTTAAGGAGAAGCGTTTTTAACCTGCATTGTATAGACGGGTACTCGCATAAGGAAATAAGCAAGAGGTTGGGAATAAGTGAGAATGGCTCGGCCAGTGTGTTGGTGAAAGCGAAGAGACAGCTAAAGGAGAAGATATCGCGTTACATTAAAGAATCGGAACGATGAGAAAATGGGAAGACATCGTCAGGGAAGAACTGGAAGAGTACGAGAGCGCTCTGCCGGAAGGTAGTCTTGACTCGTGGCGCGCCCTTCGTGACAATCCTGCACCAGTCACCACTAAGCATTCTCCTTTTGGGTGGGCTATTGCCTCCGTGGTGGCGGCCGGAATAGCTGCCGTACTGTTCCTTCGTGATTCTAACGTGCCGGAAGAGGGTATCAGGATTATTGATCAGCCTACCCCTCCGGTTGTCAATGTCGTTGATACATCATATTCCACTGTGACGCCAGAGGAAACTAAAACCAAGCCGATATCGGTCGGGAAGCTTATCGCGAAACAAAATACTGAAACTGAAGAACTTCCCGCTGCGAAACCAGCGGAAAACAGTCCTTTGGAGCAAGACCGGGAGTCTACGGCTCCCGCTCCGGAGGAAGTTGTCGCTGACAAACCGTCCGCGCGGGAATCATCTCCCTATATTCCTGAAAACACCGGAGCCAAATCTGTTTCTATCAAGACTGGACTCGCCTCGGGCGCTGTTGCCGGCGGAGGTCTTCTTGCCGCTCTGTTGTCATCTCTTAATAATAAAGACGTGCTGGGTGTTCGGGATATGGAATCGGATAGCCATTTGAATTATCAGGATCGTGCGGAAACGGCGTCTCCGTTAGAAAAACCTGATCCCAAAGACGAGCTTACCGGTGCGCGGTATTATTCTTTTCCTGTGAAAGTGGGCCTTTCGGTCGGGATACCTATAGCTGAGAGATGGAGAATCACCTCCGGCCTCCTGTACAGCCGCTATACTTCCAGTTTCACGTTTTCTTTGTCTGGAGAAAAGACGCAATACGCTCATTATCTGGGAGTTCCTGTCCGATTGGATTGGTTATTCGCCTCTGGCCGGTGGCTGGATTTATATGTGGGAGGTGGCTTTGAAGGCGATTTATGTGTAGGCGCTTCTTTTGACGGCAGAGATATCGAGAAAGACGGTATCGGGTTGTCGCTTCTTGGTGCGGGAGGAATCCAGTTTAATCCTGTCCGGAGAATAGGACTTTACGTGGAACCGGGATTCTCTTGGACAATTCCTTCTGAAAAACATATGTTGAATACGTACCGGAGCGAGAATCCGTTCATGTTCTCGGTCTCGGCCGGTGTTCGCCTCAATCTTGGAAAATGACTATAGAACTTTTTGATTATGAGACACTTTGCTATTGTTTCCGCTTTATTGGCTGTTGCCCTCGGATTCACTTCCTGTGAGAAAGAGGAAGTGGAAGACTATTCAGATAACACCTTTAAGAAAATTGAATTGACCACGAGGTCGGCGGATCTCGCCCAAACAGGTAACACTTTCGCTTTCAACTTTATCAATAGGGTTAATAAGGCGGAAAAAGGTGACTGGTTCGTCTCGCCGCTCAGCATGCAATTCCTGCTTGGCATGTTGCTGAATGGGGCGAATGGTCAGACCGCCGCTGAAATATGTGATGTCCTGGGTTATGGGGAAGATGAGGTTGCCGCTGTGAACGAGTTTTGTCTCTCTATGATTCGTCAGCTTCCGGATCTGGACAAGCAGACCAAACTCGCCATCGCCAACGCGATATTCGTGAATAAGAATTATGCTTTGCGGGACAGATACAAGTCCGTAGTGAGTGAATATTATGACGCTCAAGTGACCAATGCGGATTTCTCAAAGGGATCCGCGACCACCAAGGCAATCAACAAATGGTGTTCCGACCATACTAATGGTCTTATTACTAAGATTATAGATAATGTTAGTCCTCAGATGCTGGCGTACCTCTTGAATGCGGTATATTTCAAAAGCCAGTGGAAGGATAAGTTTAATAAAGGGAATACTGTCAAGGAGTCTTTCACCCAAGAGGGAGGAGCTAGTACGACTGTCCAGATGATGAGGACAGGGAAAAAATTCTTATATCAAGACAACGATATGTTCCAGGCTGTGCGCCTTCCTTATGGCAATGGGGTGTTTAGCATGTATGTGATACTGCCGGCAGAGGGGAAAACCATCTCGGATGTCACTGGTTTTATAAGTGGAGAGAATTGGAAAGAATTTTTGAGGAGCATGGTCATGTGCGACGTGGATCTTTGGCTTCCCAAGTTCGAGACCAATTTTGAAATCAGCTTGAACAAGCTTCTCTCGGATATGGGAATGCCTTCATCTTTCATCGCGGGCAAGGCTGATTTCACGGCGATGTCCAATTCCGCCATGTGTTTGAGCTTTGTCAAGCAAAAAGCCGCTATCAAAGTGGACGAGGATGGAACCGAGGCTGCCGTGGTATCCATCACTGGGATGGCGACCGCCGCCGCCCCTGGTCAGCATGTGGTTTTCCATGCCGACCATCCTTTCCTTTATATGATTACGGAGACCACATCCGGCGCTATCTTGTTCGCCGGGAAATATGGCGGGAAAGCTAACTGAACCGTAGCTCGAAGACCGTTTGATCTTCGTCACTCCGTATCAGTTCTATGCTGCCGTTGTGGTTGCGCATTATCTGGCGCGAGATGCTGAGGCCTATGCCGGACCCATCTTTCTTTGTGGTGTAAAAAGGAATGAATATCTGCTCCTGGGCGGACTTTGGAATTGGATCTCCGTCATTAGACACCCTGATGATCACATCGTCCACTTCGCCCATCTTCGCCGAGATGTCGATATGCTTGGCGCCGGCCTGAATAGCGTTCTTGATGAGATTGATCAGAATCTGGGAAATCTGCCCTTCATCAGCGTAAATCATGATGTCAGGCTCCTCGGCCCGATAGACGCATTCGGCACCACTCGCATTGGCGAATTCGCGGTTTAGGGCGATGACGTTATCCATTAGTTCCTGCAGGTCAAGTGCTTTACGGATAGGTTTGGCAACTCCGGAAAGCTGACGATAGGTCTGCACGAAGCCTATCAGGTTCTTTGATGAGTCCGAAATGGTTTCCAACCCGGCTTTTATATCCAGTTCGCTGTGACCGTTATCGTCCACGGACTTCGCCATCGCGTCAGAAAGGGACGCGATAGGCGAGACCGTATTCATGATCTCGTGAGTCAGGACACGGATCAGTTTTGTCCATGAATCTTGCTCGTGGGCTTGACGCTGTTTCTCGAAAATGGTACGGATGCGGTTCAGGGTGCGGTTGAACTTGTTTTTCTCCTGGAATCTGAAATTGAGTTCCCCGTCCTCAAGGGCGTCCATCATATAGTTCACCTTCTTGATGTCTTTCTGGCGAGTCCTGATCGAAGCTATCACCACCGACAAGGTAGCGACGATGACAACAATCAGTATGATTAACCAGGATGACATTACAGCCCGTATTTCTTCATTTTGGCGTAGAGGGTGGGACGGCTGATGCCGAGGGACTTGGCCGCGGCGGAGATATTCCCGTTACAGCGCAGGACTGCCTCACGAACCAAGCGCTCTTCCTCTGCCGTGTCGTGTGAAAGATTTCCCATAGGGCCGTCTGTTTGTATATCTTTGGCTGTCAAATACTTCCCTTCGCTCAGAATGACGCCCTTCTCGATACGGTTCTGAAGCTCACGGATATTACCGCTCCAACGTTCTTTCTCCAGAACCAGCTTAGCGGATTCATCCAGTCCGGTCAAAGGCCGGTGGTATTTCTCGGCGAACTTGGCGACGAATCTCTCCGCCAGAGGGACGATGTCCTCTTTCCGCTCACGAAGGGGCGGCAAGGCGATATGGACGGTGTTGATGCGATAGTAAAGATCCTCTCTGAATCGTCCTTCCCGGACCAAAGCCTCCAGATCCATATTGGTGGCGCATATGAGTCTGATATTCACTGGAATAGACTGGCTGCCACCGACTCGTACCACACTGCGGCTCTGAATTACCCGAAGCAGTTTCGCCTGAAGGTGCAAAGGAATATTACCGATCTCATCCAGAAATAGAGTCCCGCCGTCGGCTTGCTCGAACTTTCCAACGTGATCCGTGTGAGCGTCGGTGAAAGCTCCTTTCACATGGCCGAAAAGCTCGCTCTCGAATAGTGTCTCGGTGATCGCTCCGGCATCGACAGCCACCATCGGTTTATCGCTCCGCAAGCTATGGGCATGGATCTCTCTCGCGAGCACGTCTTTTCCGGTACCGTTCTCTCCGGTAATCAGCACGGTCGCGTCTGTCGGGGCGATTTTCAGGACAGTTTTATGGATAATGGCCATTGGCTTTGAGGTGCCCCAGAACATAGATTCTTCGCTTCGCCCTTCGACATGCTCAGGGCCGGCTTCAGAATGACAACCGTCTGTCATTCTGAGGCCATTGGCCGAAGAATCCCGTCCCATCGCCTTTCTGGCTTTGTCACGGGCGGCCGTCAAAGTGGTCACCAGTTTCTCGTTGTCCCAGGGCTTCACGATGAAGTCGAACGCCCCTTTCTTCATTCCCTCCACCGCCAGCTGGATATCGGCATAAGCGGTAAACAGAACCACTTCCACCTCCGGCATCATCTTCTTGATTTCTCCGGCCCAGAACAAGCCTTCGTTGCCGGTGTTGATGCTTGTGTTGAAGTTCATGTCCAAAAGCACCACATCCGGACGGAAGCGTTCCAGGGTATTAACCAACGTGACTGGAGAGGGCAGCGTCTCAATCTCCGCGAAATGCACCGGCAGCAGGATTTTCAACGCCTGGCGGATCCCGGCGTTGTCATCCACAATGAGTATCTTTCCTTTTTTCGTAGCCATATTCCGAGCCCAAAATTACAGTTTATTTCCCGCACAAACAAATAGGCGTATTTTGGAAGAAGTGGAAATATGAGTATCTTTCGATGAAAATACAACACCTGCATTATGAAAAAGATCTCTCTTCTGGCAGCCACCGTCATAGTCTTGTTGGTCACCTCATGCGGTCAGGACAAGACTGTCCGGCCGGTCACTGATCCTACTATTGTGAAGGCGCTCGCTTCCGTGAATATCGATAGCGTCAAGACCTATATAGATGAATTGGTGGCGCTGCACACAAGACATACTCTCAGCGCTCAGACGGACCCGGAAAAAGGAATAGGAGCAGCTGTGGATTATCTCGCCGCACGATGCTACCGTTGGGCCGAAGCCGCATCATCCGATCGGCCTAAACCGCTGGTGGAGAAAGTATTATATACTGTGGGAGAGAAGGGCGGCCGCTATGATAGGGTTACCACTGTTCCGGAATTGATGGTCACTTTACCTGGAACGGATGCGTCCCGGGAGATTCTGCTGTTGGCGCATATTGACACCAGGGTGTTGGATGTGATGGATTCCACCGCTTTCGCTCCCGGAGCGGATGACGATGGCAGCGGCTTGGCGTGCCTTCTGGAGACTGTCCGTATCCTTTCCGATATGCCTCTGGAGCAGACAGTCAAATGTCTTTTTGTCTCAGGAGAAGAACAAGGACTGGACGGTTCCAGGCATTTCGCGGAACTTGCGAGCCAAGAGAAATGGCCGGTCTACGCGGTGCTTAGCAACGACATGATAGGGAACTCGAGAGCCAGCGGAACGCTTTTGCACGAAGATCATAAGGTTCGTGTGTTCTCTGAGAGCAGGAACGGAGAGGATTCTCACTCCCGTCAACTCGCCAGGTATATCAAGGAAATGGCTTCGGTTTACGTTCCGGATCAGGAAGTCGTTCTGAATTATCGTTCTGACCGGTATCGTCGTGGAGGTGACCAGCGTTATTTCCAGGTGGAAGGTTTCACCGCGGTGCGTGTCTGCGAGTATTGTGAGGATTATGAGCGCACCCATCAGGATGTGCGCTCGGAGAACGGGGTTGATTATGGTGACATGCCGGAATATGTGGACTTCCCTTATCTGGTACGTAATATTAAAGTCAATTTGGCGGCGGTGTTGAACCTGGCGATGGCTCCGGACCGTCCGGCCAAGGCCAGGATAGCCAATGCCAACGATTTGGATAACAACACGATTCTCGTCTGGGATCCGGTTTTAGGGCCAGATGGCACCCCGGCAAAGAATGTCACATATCAAGTCCTTTGCAGGGAAACCAGCCAGTCTGAATGGCTGCCGGTTTTCCCGATGGGCATTTCTGACAAAGTGCGGGGAGTTCCCAACGCGAAGGGGCAGATGGAATTCACCTGCCCCCTGAGTAAGGATAATTATTATTTCGCTGTATGCGCCGTCTCTGCCGGAGGCCATCCGAGTCTTCCGATGATAGCGCTATAATGAGATAGGGTTATTTGGCGCCCTTTTTCAGCCTTCCGCTTTTCCTAAGCGCTTCGCTAATAATCCATTGAAGCTGGCCGTTGGTGCTGCGGAACTCGTCCGCGGCCCAACGTTCCAGAGCTTCCATGGTCTCAGGATCAATCCTGAGGACGAAGCTCTTGACAGCTTCTTTTTCTTTGGCCATATTAATATAAGCTACCTGAGTTGACGACTGGCTGGGCGGGTTCATCACCGCAAAGGACCACGAGCAGGTTGCTCACCATGGCGGCCTTACGCTCCTCGTCAAGATCGACGACACCCTCGTCCTTCAGTTTGTCAAGAGCCATCTTGACCATACTGACGGCTCCGTCAACTATCTTCTCACGGGCGGCGATAATGGCGTCGGCCTGCTGGCGGCGGAGCATCACAGCGGCGATCTCTGGAGCATAGGCGAGGTAGTTGATTCTTGCCTCCATCACATGGATTCCAGCCATTGACAATCTATCGTTGAGGGTCTTGACCAGTCTCTCATTGATTTCCTCGGCATTTGAACGGAGGGTCAACTCATCGGCGGAGTCGGCGTTGTCGTAGGCATAGCAACCGGCGACCTGACGAAGGGCGGCGTCACTTTGCACCCTCACGAAGTTCTCGAAAGCCTGGGAGAGAGAGCGGACGGCGCCTCCACGGGCTGTTGTCGCGACAACCGGAGCAAGTGACTGACTGTCAATCTCAAACAAAGCTTTATAGGTGTTCTCAAGCTTCCATACCAGCACCATACCAATAAGGACCGGATTACCAGCCTTGTCGTTCACCTTGATCGGCTCAGGGTTCAGGTTGCGGGCTCTCAAGGTCACGCTCTTCTTGCTCAAAAGCGGGTTGACCCAGTAGAAACCGGTCTTGAAGAAAGTTCCGCTATATTTTCCGAAGAATACAAGTACTTTGGCCTCATTGGGTTCCAGTTTGATGAAGCCGTTCATTCCGATTCCGAATAAGATAAGCAGCAGGACCCCGAGAATGGCGAAGGGGGCATTCTTATCCGCTAAGATAAAGCAGTAAATGGCAGCTACGAATACGATAAGAACCAGAAGAATGGCCAGGAAACCATTGACAGTCAAACCTTTGTAAGTAAATTCCTTGTTTTCCATAACAGATTAATTTAATATCATTTTGATATCGCAAAGATACAATAAAAAATTAATGTTCCAAATTAATTCGCTAATTTTTTTCGTATATTGCGAAAAATGAGAAAGAGATGGAAAGTATCACTTATGATGTGACCAAGTTGAGCGACACGGTGGAAGATGGTATCCGGAAGGCTTCCTTCAGGACTTGCCCTGTCGTTTGCTCCGAAGCCATATACATTGAGACCGAAGGAGATATCATCCGTAAAGTCCAGTACACCAAGGGATGCAATGGTAACACCCAGGGTGTGTCCGCTTTGTGTGTGGGCCGCAAGGTCCAGGATGTCATAGCCTTGCTGGATGGCATTGATTGCAAGGCTCGTGGAACAAGTTGCCCTGACCAGCTGGCCAGGGCACTCAAACAACTCTGATCCGGAAGATTATTTCACTTCCAGCACTATCACTGATGCTGGCGGCAGGGTGACTTTTACGGTACGTCCGGAGGTCTTGAAGTCCTTGAAGGCGGCGGGAGCGACAACGTTCTTGCCGCCGAAGTCGTTATGAGACTTGACCGCTTCTATCCCTTTGCCTTTTCCGACCAGGATCTCACCTGAGACCTTGGATGGTTTCATGGCGTCGAACTCCAGCTCGACAGTCTTGGGCTCAGTTACAGAAGGGTTGGATAAAGACACATGAATCGCATCTGATTTTGAGGCGCTTACGCTGAGTATCGGATAAAGCCTGCCGGAGGTCGAGGCCAAGGAATCGCACTGGAAAGCTACCGGTATGCTTGTGGCGTCCTGATGGACGTTGTACATCCTGAACACATGATAGGTCGGAGTCAGGACAATCTCGGAATCCTTGGTCAGGATCATCGCCTGAAGCACATTAACCATTTGGGCGATATTGGCCATTTTAAGTCTGGTTGTGTGCTTGTTGAATATGTCCAATGTCAAAGCTGCGACCATGGCGTCTCTCATAGAGTTTTGCTGGAAAAGATGGCCGGGATTCGTGCCGGGTTCCACATCGAACCATGTACCCCATTCGTCGAGAAGCAAGTCGATCCTGTGATTAGGGTCGTAGAGATCCATGATCGCCTCATGTTTTTTGATAACCTCGTCGATTTCTACGGCCTTGCCCAGGACATTGTAATAGTCCTCATCAGTGAATTCAGTGGCTGAACCCTTTTTGCCCCAATCCACTGTGTAATAGTGTAGAGAGAGCCCTGAGACATTGTTTCTGACATTTTTCATGAGAACTTTCGTCCAGTTGTAGTCATAGTCGGAGGCTCCGCTAGCCACTTTGTAGAGACGGTTGCCATCATAGTTGCGGCAATAGGTGGCATACCTTTTATATTGGTCGGAATAGAACTCCGGGGTCATGTTGCCGCCGCATCCCCAACTCTCGTTACCGATTCCGATATACTTTACTTTCCAGGGTTCCACCCGGCCGTTCTTTGCTCTAAGCTCGGCCAACGTGCCGCCCTTCGCGGTCATATATTCCACCCATTTGGCTAATTCCTCGACACTTCCGGAACCGACATTGCCCGAGATGTACGGCTCGATACCGAGCATCTCGCAGAAGTTGAGGAACTCGTGAGTACCGAATGAGTTATCCTCAATGGTGCCGCCCCAGTTGGAGTTGATCATTTTGGGCCTCTCGGAAAGCGGTCCGATTCCGTCCCGCCAGTGATATTCATCGGCGAAGCATCCCCCTGGCCAGCGAAGCACAGGCACCTTCAATTCCCGGATGGCTTCCACGAGATCCTTCCTGTACCCGTCCACGTTAGGGATCGGGGAGTCCTTGCCAACCCAGATGCCGTCGTAGATGCACCTTCCGAGGTGTTCGGCGAACTGGCCGTAAATCTCTTTCGGGATGACCGGCTGGTCTTTGGCATTCTCATGGACGGCCACCTTGACTTGGCCGAAAAGAGCGGCGCCAAGCATGGCCGCAAGCAATGTGGTCAGAGTTCTTTTCATCTTATAATCGGTTAATAGTATTTCTTCTCTTGCCTGTACAGGGCTATGAATATGAATATCAGTATCGTGAAGGCCCAAAGGGAAGAGCCTCCGTAGCTCAGGAGCGGCAGCGGGATTCCGATCACCGGCATAAGTCCGATCGTCATCCCGATATTGATGAACAGGTGCATGAATATGCACGACGCGACACAATACCCATATATCCGGGTAAAGGATTCCCGGCTCTTCTCGGCGTCAATCACGATCCTCCAAATCATGAACACATAAAGGAATATTACCACAAGGCATCCGAGGAAGCCCCATTCCTCTCCAACAGTACAAAATATGAAGTCGGTGCTTTGTTCCGGAACGAAACCGAAAGTAGTCTGGGTGCCGTTAAGGAATCCCTTGCCGGAGAAGCCACCGGACCCGATCGCTATCATGCTTTGGTTGACATTATAGCCGACTCCGGACGGATCCTCCTTCATGCCGAGAAGGACCTCTATTCTTTTACGCTGATGATCCTGGAGTATGTTGTTGAATATGAATTCGGTAGAGAACACCAAAGCTATACCGGCGATCAGGCCGAGGGCGCCCATTGACAGATACCTCTTGCGCTCCCTGTAACCTCTGACCAGCATTGTCGCCACGACACACAGGCATATTCCCAGGAGGATGTACAAGGGCTTGACCTTGGCCAGGAATGATTCCTCAGGTACGGTCTTGCCGAAAACCCAAGGCAAGAGACACAGCAGGGTCAGTATTCCTAGATTGATCCAGCCGGCCACGCCTATCCTTCCAGGAATGATGATAGTAATGATGAGAATAACTCCAATCAGCACAAGTAAAGAGACATAAGGAGAGGCGGTAAGGGTCAAGATGAACAGGGCCACAGCCAAAATGATGCTGAACAACCACCATCCTGAAAACCCTTCCCGGTACATCACGAACAGGAAACCGACGTACACCAGGGCGGATCCTGTCTCGCTCTCGGCAAGTATCACTAGCATCGGCACACCGATGATCAAAGCGGTCATCAGGAAGTCCTTGAGTCGCGTGATCCTGTAGTTGGTCTGGCTCATCAAAGTAGCCAGCAGGAGAGAGGTGGATATCTTGGAAATCTCCGCCGGTTGGAACTTGACCGGGCCGAACTCGAACCAGGAATGGGATCCCTTCACATCTTTTGATACGAATATGACCACCACGAGCAGGACCAGCACGAACAGGTACAATGGCAAGGCGGAACTTTCCAAGAACCGGGGATTGATCGCGAATAGGATGATAAGCGCCAGTCCCATGGCGGTGAGTATCCAGACGAACTGTTTCCCGCTGCGGACGCTGAAATCAAATATGCTGGAGGGTTCGGATGAGTGGACGGAAGCGTAGATGTTGACCCAGCCGATAAGGATCAGAAGCAGGTAGGATATTACCAGCTTCCAGTCTATAGACTGCTTGACACCTCTGTCCGAGAAATTACCCATCCTTTAATTGTAAGTTTTCACCCTTGACATCAAATCTCCCTGCAAAACCCTGTTCTCGAGATCAGGTCTGGAAGTCTCACCGTTGAGATATTTCTCAATCAGGAGGGAGGCGATAGGAGCCGCCCAAGTGGCGCCGAAGCCGGCGTTCTCGACATAAGCGGCAACCGCGATTTTCGGATCGTCCATCGGAGCGAAACAGATGAACACCGAGTTATCCGCGCCCCTCGGGTTTTGCGCTGTGCCGGTCTTGCCGCAGATGTCAAGGCCCTTGACCTCGGCTATTGCCGCGGTACAACCGGTTCCGGGTCCGTTATTGACAGCCCGCCACATTCCCCTGATCACTTTCTTGAAATTGGTGGTGTCGACCATCGTGTACTGCCTGTCGTAGTATTTAGGCTCAATCTCAACACCTTCCGAGGCTTTGACAATGTGGGGAATCTTGTACCAGCCACGGTTCGCCATGATAGCGGCCAGGTTGGCGATCTGGAGCGGGGTCACACCGACCTCTCCCTGTCCGATCGAGATCGAAATGATCGTGGTAAACTTCCATCCTCCCTTACCATAGCGTTTGTTATATAGCTTCGAGGTGGGTAAGGTGCCGCCCAACTCGGCAGGGAAGTCGCTTCCGAGCTTGTGGCCGAAGCCGAAGCTCTGGACATATTCGTTCCATTTGTCGAGGGCCTCATCGATATTCTTGTACTTCTTGTTCTCGAGGATATTCCTGAGGACGTAGCAGAAGAACCCGTTGCAGGACATCATGATAGCCTCCTCCAGCTTGAGCGGCGACCAGTGGTTGTGGCATCCGAGTTTGTGGCTTCCGAAATGGTAACCTTGGTAGCAGGGATAAGCCATATCCATGTTGAGAGTGCCTTCCTGGAGACCGATAAGGCCATTGACAAGCTTGAACACGGAACCTGGAGGATAAGGAGCCTGGACAGCCCTGTTGAACATAGGCTTGTGGGGATCCTTGATGATCTCGTTGTAATGCTGGCTGATGTCGGCGAGCATGCTGACGTCCACTCCGGGACTGGAAACCAGGGAAAGGATCTCTCCGGTCTTCGGCTCGATAGCAACAAGGCTGCCCACCTTGTTTTTCATAAGTTGCTGGCCGTATTGCTGGAGGTCGGCGTCGATAGTCGTGACGATATCATGTCCCGGAACCGCCTCTTTGTCCATCTCCCCGTCCTTGTAGCGGCGTTCGATCTGGTTGCGGGAGTTTCGCAGGTAGATATGGTAGCCTTTCTCGCCTCTCAGGTCTTTTTCCCTAGCTGCCTCGATGCCTGTTTTGCCTGCATAGTCACCAGGTCTGTATTCTCCCGGGTGGTCATCTATGTACTTCTGATCCACCTCGGACACATAACCGAGCAGGTTGCCTCCGGCGTTGACCGGGTAATCCCGGATGCTCCTTACCTGTCCTCTGAAACCCGGGAAATTGTATTGGATCTCAGCGAATTTCATGTAGGTCTCGGGCTTGATCTGCTTCAGCATGACCATGCTCTGGTAGCCTATCTTTTTCTTGTTCCTGGAATATTCAGCCATCTTCTCCCGGATGAATTCCGGAGTTGTCTCAAGGACGGAAGCGAGCAGCAAGGTGTCGAATTTGGTAACCTCCCTGGGAGTGACCAGAATGTCGTAAGTGACTTTGTTGCTGACGATTATCTTCCCGTTGCGGTCATAAATGATTCCTCTGGTGGGATAGATCATGTCATAGACCATCGAGTTGTTCGACGCATTGATCTTGTACTTGTCGTCGACAATCTGAATGTAGAACAACTTGGCGAGGAGGATAACCGCCACAACCAACAGACCTATCAGCAGGACCCGGCTCCGGTTGTTACCTTCTGTCGTCATAGCTCAGCATGTTGACAATTAGGGCGGAGACCAAATAACTGGCGAGCAGGGATATGCCCAGCTTTGAAGCCATGAACCACAGCGGGCGTGTGCCTGCGCAATCCGCGGTGATATAGATGGCCAAGAACAGGATGGTAACGATCAGGATGGCGAAAGACACCCTTGCGAACCCATACTTTCTGGTAGATATATTCTCCTGATGCTCAAAAGGTTCCGAACCGAAAATCATTTCGATGATGCTCTTCCTCAAGAAGGCAACAGGAACAAGTGAGAGAGCGTTTAGTCCGAGTGCCCCATCTACAAACAAATCAACGGCGAGTCCGGTGGCGAAGGCGATCACCATCGCCCAAGTCGTGTTGATCCTGGTCGGGATACATAGCACCATGACAGGGAGAATGGTCACCATGCAAAGAGGAGTGAAATGGAAGTAGTTGGTGAAGAGCATCTGCGCCACCATCATCAGGATGTATGTCAAGGTGAAAGTGTTCCTCATTTCTTTTCCCCCTTGTTTTGGTTGTCGGAATTCTCGATCTCCTCTATCTCCTTGATCCTGGTGTTCTCAATGATGGTGACATATTTCAAGGCGCTGTGGTCCTGGAATAATTTGACCCTTATTTCGTTAGTCGCTCCGTTGATAACCTTGGCCTCGCCCGCCACACCAAGCGGAATGTCCGGCGGGAATATCGCTGAATAACCGCTGGTGTAGATCGTGTCACCGGGGTTGTATTTGAACTGCAGCGGAATTTCCCTAAGCACTCCCTCGTCTGTCCTGAGACCATCCCATGCCAGCGGGCCGACCGCTCCGGACGAGTCAATCCTCGCGCTGATATTCAGCTCTTTGTTCAGGAAGGAAATAGCGAACGAGTAGTGCTTGCTGACCGCGTCGACAATGCCTATCACGCCTTTTGAGGTGATGATTCCGGAGTTCTCGACAACCCCGTCATCCCGTCCTTTGTCAAGGATGAGATAGTTGTGCTGGGAGGAAGTCCCGGACTTTATTATTGTGGCTGGAATATACTTGAAGCCATCCCCTCCTAATACAGGCTTCAAGGAAGGGTCACTCTCTTTCGCTGCCAGCTCATAGCCTCTCAACACACTCTTAAGGTGCTCATTCTCAAGAGCCAGCTCATCATTCTGCCTTTTCAGGTGAAAATAATTGCCAATGGCCTGGGAGGTTCCCCAAGTCTTGGCCATGAAGCCATGAGACAATCTGGATATCCAGAGTTTCTGCAGGGCGTTATTATTGGAGAGCATCAGCAGAGCCGCGGTCTCCAGCAGGATGAAAACCGCGAGGTTGAGTATTCTGATTGCCAATGGTCTCTCCTTGGGCATTATCTCATGAGGAATGAGTAATTGGAAGTCTTCTTGAGGGCGATACAGGTTCCTCTCGCCACGGCCCTAAGCGGATCCTCAGCGACATGGAACTGGATGTTTACCTTCTCTGTGAACCTCTTCGCCAGACCGCGCAGGAGGGCGCCTCCTCCGGAAAGGAATATTCCGTTTTCGACTATGTCTGAATACAATTCAGGGGGAGTCTGCTCAAGCACGTGGAGGATTGAGGCCTCCAGTTTCGCCACTGACTTGTCCAGGCAGTGGGCGATCTCCTGGTAGGTGACCACAGCTTCCACCGGGTGGGCGGTCATGAGGTTAGGACCGTTGACCACATAAGGCTCGGGTTCCTCATCAAGGTCAGGAATGACAGCTCCGACAGCGATTTTGATCTTTTCAGCCGTCGTCTCTCCGATCCTGATGTTGTGCTGCTGGCGCATGTAATACTGGATGTCGGTATTGAAAACGTCACCGGCGGTCTGGATGCTCTCCTGCTCGACAATTCCTCCGAGGGAGATCACCGCAATCTCAGCCGTACCACCACCTATATCGACCACCATGTTGCCTTTCGGGGCCTCCACGTCGAGACCTATACCGAGGGCGGCGGCCATCGGCTCATAGATGAGGTAGACATCCCTACCTCCAGCATGCTCGCAAGAGTCGCGGACAGCCCTGATCTCAACCTGGGTACTGCCTGAGGGGATACCTACGACAATCTTGAGGTTGGGGGAGAAGAGAGATTTCTTCTTGTTGTTGACCTGCTTGATAAACCCCTTGATCATCATCTCCGCGGCGTTGAAGTCGGCAATGACTCCGTTCCTCAGCGGGCGGATGGTCTTGATGCCGGGGTTGGTATGCTCATGCATCAACTTGGCCTGCTGGCCGATAGCGATGCATTTCTGGGTATTATTGTCTATAGCTACAATGCTCGGCTCGTCCAGCACCTTCTGATCGTTGCGGAAGATGACGGTGTTGGCGGTACCGAGATCCATTGCTATTTCCTGTGTGAGAAATGAAAATGCCATATAAAATCCATGTCTTGTTTACAACTTGTAAATATACAAAAAAAGTTATATTCGCGAGGATAATTATGAATGTCGGAGACAAAATATTGATCGTGATGGCGGCCGGAAGCGGCAGCCGTATGGGCTCTTCCACTCCCAAACAATTTTTGGATCTTGGCGGGAAGCCGATTCTCAGGAGAACTATCGAGACATTCGTCTCAGCAGTGCCGGACATACGGGTGATAACTGTCCTTCCGAGGGAACATATCTCTTCTTGGAGGGAATATTGCCTGTCGTCGGATTTCCTCTGCCCGCAGCTTCTTGTGGCCGGTGGATTCACCCGTTTCCATTCGGTGAGGAACGCTCTCGAAAAGGTGCCGGATGGGGCTGTGGTGGCCATTCACGATGGGGTCCGTCCCCTTCTCTCTCAAGAATTGGTCAGGAATATGTTCTCAAAAATGTCTACGGGAAAGTGCCGGGCATTGATTCCTGTCCTTCCATCGGTAGACACCTTGAAATTGCTGGATAAGGCCAAGGGAGATTTAGGGGAGGATATACTGAAGTCTTCAGGAGAGGAGATCGACCGGTCCAGGGTCTACTGCGCGCAGACTCCGCAGATGTTCCGCTCCGAAGACATCAAGGCGGCATATTCACAAGCCTTCGACACCTCGTTCACGGATGACGCTTCTGTCGCCGCAAAAAAAGGAATACCCCTCTCCTATTGTTTGGGAGAGAGGTATAATTTCAAGTTGACTTCGCCAGAGGATCTCGAGCTGGCAAGGATGATTATTTCATCCTCTCGCCGTTAGTCTGGTAACTGGTGCTCTTATAGTCTTTAACCCACACCTGACGCTCAATGGCCTGGTCGAGAGAGATCATTGTGTCTGTCGACTGGACGAAAGGAATATTCTGCATCGTGTTCAGCAGGACTTCCATCAAATGGTCATTGTCAAAGCAATAAACCTTCACAAGCAAGGCCGCGCTGCCGGTCACGAAATGACACTCCACAATCTCGGGAATTTTCTTAAGGCAAGCGACAACTTCGGGATACTTGTTGGCTTCAGAAAGGGTCACGCTGATGAAAGCGCAAACATTGAGTCCGAGAGCCTGAGGTTTTACCAGCAGGCGGGATCCCGTGATAACTCCGTTTGTCTCCAAACGCTTGACTCTCTGATGGATAGCCGCACCTGAAACCCCGCACTCACGAGCGATTTCCAAGAAAGGCATCCTTGCGTTTTTCACCAGGAAAGAAAGGATCTTCTGGTCGATCTGGTCGATGTGGTAAGTTGCCATTGCTTTCAATTTATAACTTGCAGGTGGCAAATTTAACCAAATTATTTAAAAAATCAAGACTTTTTGAAACGTCTGCGACCTTTGGCCGTCGGTTTTGAATTTTCAATAATATCCTTGCAAGCCTCTTCTGTGAGCGTGGCGGCATCAGTGTCTTTAGGAAGTCTGTAGTTGGATCCTCCGGCCTTGATGTAAGGACCATACCGTCCGTTTATCACCTGGATATCAGAGTCCTTGAACTCCATGATCACAGGATTCTCCGTTGTGTTTCCCTCGCTGGCATCAATCAGGGATATGCAATCCTCCAGGCTGACCTTGACAGGATCCTTGCCTTTTGGCAGGGAGACATTCTTGTCGCCATATTTGATGTATGGACCGAAACGGCCCTTTGTGGCTATCACCGGAACTCCTTTGTATTCGCCAACAGTTCTCGGAAGCTCGAAAAGCTTAAGAGCTTCAGCGAGAGTGATATTCTCAATCAACTGCCCTTTGGCGAGTGATGCGAACTGCGCGTTTTCTCCTTCCCCTTTCTGGATGAACGGCCCGAATTTTCCGAACTTCGCCATGATCACATTACCTTCGGGATCGACTCCGATCTCCTTTGACACACGGCTGAAGTTACCATCATGGAGCACTTCTTCCACCTTCTTGTGGAAAGGTGAGTAGAACTCTCCGATGACTTTGTTCCACTCTTGCTCACCACTGGCGACCTGGTCGAAATCCTTCTCCACATTAGCGGTGAAGTCGTAGTCCATGATGTCAGTGAAGTTTTTCTCGAGATATTCCGTCACAATCATCCCGATCTCTTGAGGAAGGAGTTTCCCTCTCTCGGCCCCAACAGTCTCAGTCTTAGATGTTTCCGTTATGGTCGAGTCCTTTAGTGTCAAGTGGGTGACAGGAAATTTTTGTCCTTCTTTGTCACCGTTGACTATGTAGCCTCTGCCGGATTTCAAGGTGCTGATTGTGGTGGCGTAAGTCGAAGGGCGTCCGATTCCGAGTTCTTCCAGTTTCTTAACAAGAGTAGCCTCTGAATATCTCGGAGGAGCGGCTGTAAATTTCTGCTCAGCGGTAATCCCCTTCCTTTCCATGATGTGGCCGGTGTTCAGGTCGGGGAGGATGACATCATCATTCTCCGCTTCCTGGTCATCGGTGCCCTCCATGTAAAGCTTGAGGAAACCATCGAATAACACTTGGGTGGCTTGCACATTAAACTTCTCGGTCCTCTTGTCTGAGGATACTTTCATCGTGGTCAGCAGCACCTTCGCATCTGCCATCTGAGAGGCGACAGTGCGCTTCCAGATGAGATTGTAGAGCTTTTTCTCCTGCGCGTTCCCATCAATATCAGTGTTTTCCACAAATGTCGGCCTGATCGCCTCATGGGCTTCCTGGGCTCCCTTGCTGTGGGTCTTGAACTGACGGGTCTTCTGATATTCCTCTCCAAAATGCTCGATAATATACTTCTTGGAGGTGCCAAGCGCGAGCGCCGAGAGATTTGTGGAGTCTGTTCTCATGTAAGTGATCAGACCTCTCTCATAGAGTGACTGAGCCACCCTCATCGTCACGCTCACGGGGAAATGGAGTTTCCTCGCGGCCTCCTGCTGGAGGGTTGAGGTAGTGAACGGAGGAGCGGGATACCTGACCGCCTCTTTCTTCTCGACATCAGAGATCTTGAACTCGGCGTCAACGCAATCCTGCAGGAATGCCCTGGCTTCCTCAATATTTGAGAATCTTGTGTCCAAAGTAGCTTTGACCTTGACAGAAGCGGGCAATCCGGCCGGGTGGAAAACCGCCTCGACCTTGTAGAACGACTCGTTCTTGAAATTCATGATCTCCTTTTCCCTCTCCACAACCAGTCGTAGAGCGACTGATTGCACGCGTCCAGCCGAGAGTTTCGGCTGAATCTTTCTCCAGAGGACAGGTGAAAGCTCGAAACCGACAAGCCTGTCAAGGACACGGCGCGCCTGCTGGGCGTTCACGAGATTCATGTCTATGGATCTGGGGGTTCGGACTGCGTTCAAGATGGCGTCCTTGGTGATTTCGTGGAATACTATCCTTTTGGTCTTATCCTCTTTGAGTCCGAGAGTCTCGAAAAGATGCCAAGATATAGCTTCTCCCTCACGGTCCTCATCGGATGCGAGCCACACCGTGGAAACTGAGTCAGCCGCTCTCTTAAGATCCGCCACAACCCTTCTCTTGTCAGCCGGGATCACATACTCGGGGGCGAACCCCTTTTCCACATCCACGCTCAGTTTGTTGTCTTGCAAGTCTCTGATATGTCCGAAACTGGATTTGACGGTGAAGTCATCTCCGAGGTACTTCTGGATTGTCTTGGCTTTTGCCGGAGACTCCACGATAACTAGATTGTCTGCCATAATGTCTTTTTTTGAAAGTTGTTCATAGAATTGTTCGATGTTTCGCACCGCAAAGTAAAGCACAAACCGGGCAATTTTCCAAATTTTGTTATAAATTTGTCTTTATTATGACCAAAGAGACGAGAAAGAAAATCACAAAGTGGTTCTGGATACTCATCACCATACCGGTTTTGTTCGTGTTATTCATGATCTTGCTGGTTTGGATGTTCGCTGACATCCCTTCCTTCAAGGAACTTGAGAATCCGGAAAACAACCTTGCCACACAGATCATAGCCCAGGACGGGGAGACCCTGGCCACCTTCCACATCGAGAACAGGACATACGTGACCTACGAGGAGATTTCTCCCAACCTGGTCCACGCCGCTGTCGCCACTGAGGACGCCAGGTTCTACAAGCATTCCGGTATTGATTTCAAAGGTCTTGCCCGTGTGCTTTTCAAGACTATCCTTCTGCGTCGTTCCAATCAGGGAGGAGGCAGCACGATCACCCAGCAGCTCGCGAAGACCTTGTACCCCAGAATGGAGATAGGCCGTAAAGTCCCGGGAATATACCACATGAAGATGGTCTGGATCAAACTCAAGGAGTGGATCACGGCCGTGAAACTGGAGAGAGACTACACCAAGGATGAGATAATGACCATGTATCTCAACTCCATTTTTTTCGGCAGCAGCGCTTATGGAGTCCGTTCCGCGGCTGAGACTTTCTTTGGGAAGCATCCCTCTGACCTTACAGTTGAGGAGAGTGCGATGTTGGTGGGAATGGTCAACAAGCCAACTCGTTACAACCCCGCGCTCAATCCGGATAAGGCTCTCATCAGAAGGAACTTCGTGATCGGACAGATGGAGAAGGCTGGTTATATTGACAAGGCCCAAAGGGACTCTATCCGCGAGATTCCCATCACCCTCAATTATGAGATCCAGGATCATAACGCCGGAAGAGCTCCTTATTTCAGGGATATGATCAGGCGCGTGATGACCGCGAAGAAGCCCCGTCGTTCTGATTACAAGGTCCGCGAGGACTACACAGCTGACTCTCTTGCTTGGGCGAATGATGAGCTATACGGATGGCTTGAGAAGAACACCAAGACGGACGGTACGCCTTACGATCTTGACAGGGATGGCCTCAGGATATACACGACCATCAATTACAAGATGCAGAAATATGCCGAGGAGGCTGTCGCCGAAAGGATCAAAGAGCTCCAAGCGGATTTCATGAAGGATCTGAAATACAAGACTAACGCTCCGTTCTCAAATGATATTGACCAGGCGACCCGCGACCGTCTGATGAACCAGGCTCGCAGGTGGAGTGACCGCTGGCGCCTTCTCAAGAAAGATGGTTTGAGCGATTCCCAGATCCAGAAGACATTCTCGGTGCCGGTCAAGATGCGTATTTTCGCTTATAATAGCAAAGGCTACATCGACACCACGATGACTCCTGACGACTCGATCAAGTATTACAAGTCGATGCTCAGAACGGCCTTTGTGGCCATGGAGCCTGGAACAGGACATGTCAAGGCTTATGTCGGAGGTCCCAACTACCGTTATTTCAAATATGATAATGTCCGTCAGGGTAAACGTCAGGTTGGTTCCACAATCAAGCCCTTCCTTTACACACTTGCGATGCAGGAGGGCATGACACCTTGCGACAAGGTGGTCGACCTGCCTCAGACTTTTGAGATTCCTGGCGGAACCACTTGGACACCAAGGAGTACCGATAGCGAGAAGTGGATCGGAAAGACTGTGACCTTGAAATGGGGACTGACGAACAGCTCCAATAATATCTCAGCCTATCTGATGAAGCAGTTCGGCCCTGAGGCCATGGCTGACATGATGCGAAGGATGGGTATCCAGAGTCATATTGACGAGGTTCCCGCGCTTTGTGTCGGCCCCGCCGACATCTCTTTGTGGGAGATGGTGGCCGCTTACAACACATTCCCTTCCAGGGGTGTATATGTGTCGCCTTTGTTTGTCACGAGAATAGAAGACAGCCAGGGCAATGTGATCAGTGAGTTCGCCAACCGCAAACGTGAGGCCATCGGCGAGAACACTGCCTATTTGATGGTCAACCTTATGGAGGGTGTCGTCCAAGGTGGAACAGCCAGCAGGCTGCGCTACCGTTACAACTTGATGGGAGAGATAGCCGGAAAGACCGGTACCACCAATGACAATTCAGACGGCTGGTTCATAGGTTACACTCCGACCCTAGTCGCTGGTGTCTGGACCGGGGCTGAGGACCGTCAGATCCACTTCCAGTCCGGTACTCTCGGCCAGGGAGCGAACATGTCCCTTCCCACATGGGGTATATTCATGAAGAAAGTGTTGGCGGACGGGACTTTAGGCATAACCGCCAATGATAAGTTCATCGCTCCCGCGGGAGTTGTGGACGGTTTGGGCTGCACCGGAAGCGATGATGAGGTCTCAGAGCAGCAATCGCAGATTGAAGACTATTATTTTGAATAAGATATGGGCAAGTTCAGCAAAATCGCGGTGTTCTATGGCAGTGACTCTTCCGAATGGGAGGTCTCTTGCCGCAGCGGAGAGTTCGTCGCCTCCCGTATAGACGGGACGGAATACGATGTCTATGAGATATTCGCGAGGTTCGGCAAATGGCAGCTCGTCGCGATGAAGAAACACGATGCGATGAGGATTCCTTTTCCCGAGGGATCTCGTCCTGAAGTTGACAAGACTGATTTCTCCGTCAAGGTCTACGGTGAGAAGGTAAAGTTTGATTATGCCTATATTGTCCAGCATGGCACTCCGGGAGAGAATGGTCTCCTCCAAGGCTATCTGGAGATGCTCGGCATCCCTTTCAGCAGCTGTAGCGCTTTCGTTTCGGCCGTGGCGTTCGACAAGTTCGCCTGCAAGAGCTACATTCGTGAGACGGATTTCGTGAAGTGCGCCCCTGACGTGTTTGTACGTAACGGGATGGATCTGGACAAGGTGTCCGAGAAGATAGCCGCCACTTTGAAGTTTCCGGTATTCGTTAAGCCTACAGATGGCGGATCGAGTTTCGGTATAACTAAAGTCTTGAAGCCGGAGGATGTCAAAGAGGCTATCAGTTTCGCCTTCTCTGAAGGTTCTACTGTGATTGTCGAGCAGGGCGTCCAAGGTCGTGAGCTCACTTGCGCCGCTTATGCTGATAAAGATGGAATCAAAGCCCTGCCTATCATCGAGATAGTCACCAATAATGATTATTTCGATTATGACGCCAAGTACAACGGCAACAGTCAGGAGATTTGCCCCGCGCCGGTCGACGAGGCTATCAGCACTCATGTTCAGGAAGTAACGAAAAAGATTTATGCCTATCTTGGCTGCAGAGGTGTGGTCCGAGTGGATTATATCTTGGCGGAGGACGCCCTTTATTTCCTGGAGGTCAACACTATCCCCGGTATGACAAGCGCCTCGCTCGTCCCTAAGATGGTCAGGACCGCCGGAATCGACATCACCGACTTCCTTACAGGAATAATAGAGAGTTCCTGATGCTGCTCGGGGATTTCCTTAGGGAAGGAGTTTCCCGCCTTACTAGCCTTTATCCGGCCCCCGAAGCCAGGAATATCCTTCATCTTCTCTGCGGGGAACGTCTTGGGATAGACCGTTACACCTATGTGACCGAGCCATATTACACTATCCCGGCAGAATATTTATCCGCACTATCAGATGATCTTGACAGGCTCGCTTCAGGCGAGCCTGTGCAATATGTGCTGGGGTTCGAAGAGTTTTGCGGGCGTCGTTTCAAGGTAAGTCCTGATGTCCTGATTCCTAGACCAGAGACGGAAATGCTTTGTGCTGAAGCGATTAGGATTGGATCGCAGCTTTCCAAAGACAGATCTGACCCCATCCGTGTCCTTGACCTGTGTACTGGTTCGGGATGCATAGCATGGACCCTGGCCCTGGATATCCCCGGATCTGAAGTTTATGGTGTGGATATCTCAGAAGCCGCTCTTGCGGTCGCCTCCAGCCAAGATCCGGCCCCTGAGCGTGCCGAAAGGCCGGTTTTCTTCCAAGCCGACATCCTTCTTGAGCCACCGGTTTCCCTCAGCGGTAAGTTTGATCTCATCTTGGCGAACCCTCCCTACATTATGGAGTCCCAGAAAGCGGAGATGCGTCCAAACGTCACTGAATATGAGCCCGACTTGGCGCTGTTCGTCCCCGATGGCGATCCTCTATTGTTTTATAGGGCGATAGCCAGATGGGCTGGCAGCCTTCTTTCTGTGGGAGGGACCGGAATAGTTGAGATCAATGAGTTGATCGGAGACGGGACCGTGGCGGTTTTCAAAGATTCAGACTTCCAAAATGTGGAGTTGTTGTACGATTTTTACGGTAAAAACCGTTTCGTGAAGTTCTCCTAAATGCCCTCGGAACCTCCTGCAGGGCGTTTTTCTGGATTTATCCGTTGAATATTTTGTTCAACGGATGTTTTTTTGTCACTTTGCGATGTAAGATATTAACAACTAAAAACTTATTCAAAATGAAATATTTCATCGCTAAAAAGAAGTCGCCACTGCCTCTGCCGTTGGCGCTCGCATCCGTTCTCCTGCTTTCTTTCCAAGCTTGCGACAAGACGGAGTCCTCCATCATCACTCCGATGGAACCAGCAGTCTCATTCTCAGCGACACCGGCATCTGTGGCTCGGATGCTTTCCGAAGTACCCCTCTCAATTGAACAAGTCATGGAAGTTTGGGATGGGGTAAACGCTTCATCTGCCAATGGATATGATGAGGAATACACTTTCCTGGACATGTTCGCTTCTCCTGGTCGTGGGATTGGTGACGAGTTGACCGGTACCAGAGCGGCCGTAGAGTATCGGAAACCTCTATCCAAGGCTGTTTCCGCAAGTTCAGCCTCCCTTGACTTGGCTACATCCGGTCTCCAGATTTATTGGCCATATTCAGAGAATTGGGACAAAAAGTCCATGCCTGTCATCACATTTTGTCCAGAGATGGCGCTTGAGTCAAATATCGCTTTTTGTCGTGAGGAACTACCTGATGGGAAGTGGATTGTGAAAGAGATTGTAGTTGACGAGAATTATGCCCGGGAGAATCCCGTCTGGGTTATAGGTTGGAATGAGGATGCCGGAGCCATGACTCCTCAGATGGCGGCGAAACTCCGCCCCGAACCAGTCGAGACTAGGGCAAATACTGATTTCAAAACATTGAGACTCAAAGAGTTCAAGGTTCACAGGCAATACGATTCCTGGCTTGCGGGAGGTAGCGAGTTCTTTATCAAATTGGGTTCTCTGAAGGCCTTCACCGCTGATATTGTTTCGGATCTTTCAAAGTACACTCCGGAAGTGACAGATTTGATGATTAAGGTGAAGAGGGGGCAGATCGGCAGCGTTTTGAGGTACAATACGGTTATCGTTTCCGAATGGTCCGGACAGCTCACAGAATGCGCACTCCTTATCAACGAGGATGACGGAGGGAAGGTAACCTCTTGGAAGTCAAGCGGTAAAGTCACCATAAAAACCAAGACGTACGGCTTTGATGTGGAGATTCCCTATCGCCGTAATGACGACATTGTCTGGAGGGGCAAACTGTCGGCTAACTATCTCGAGAAAAACAACAATATCCCCAACCGCTTCGGCGACGTCTCCATCACCTTCACCTTCAATTAATCTTTTGAAACGGTCATCTCGCATCGGGCGCAGTCGAAGCCCAAGTGGTAGCGCCGGCCGTTGTTGACGAGAAACAGGTCCCCCTTTGTCATTCTGAGGGCCTGCCCTGAGCCTGCCGAAGGGCAGGAAGCCGAAGAATCTTTCAGGCATAGGCCGAGCTCATGTCGGATGCAGTATTTGCTCCGCATCAGCTCGGCTTCGTGCCGATGAGTCAGCTCGAAGGCGTCCTCGATTTCCTTCGCTCCCAGTTTTTGGAGGACTTTACGGGCGACCCTATTGGAGATATTTGATTTATAATCAATGGATTCTGAATATAAGACGGGTTCTTCTGCCACAGATCCTTCACTATGTTCAGGATGACAATTACCGCACTCCATCTGATCCAGCCTTTGGGCGATTTCCCGGCGGATGCCATTGATGGCGGATGCGGACATGAAGGGCAGTTTTACGGCGGAACCACTTGAATCCAAGCTTGTTAGGATGAATGAATATATTCCTGTGGCCTTTTCAATTTGCGAACGGAACATCGCCTCCATCCGCTCCCGATTCGTTGCTTCCTGCTCGCCTCCGTCAACATCGAACTCCACAACCCTTCCATCCTCACTTCTCGCCTTAACATTTATAGCGCTTGTCGCCGCTGAATCAGTGAATACGAGGGCGACGGATACTGCTATGCTGCGTGTGGTGAGGTTGGTTTCGAGTTCTTTCTCGAAGGAGGCGCTAAGGTTCCGGCGAAGTCTGGCTCCGACGTATAGCCCTGGCACATCTCGGCAGATGATTCTCGACCCTTCGCAGATGTCGCCCCGGAACCCCTTGATCTCGCTCCCGTCCTTTGGACTGAAAGTGAACCCGTCACCGTTGCGCAGCACCGTCGCCGGATTGTCCAACTTTATAACAAGCTCCGAGAATGGCGCCGGACTGCCGCTCGAGCCCGGCCGCGTCCATTCTCGCTTCGCCCTTCGACTTCGCTCAGGGCTTGCTGCGGCTGAGTACGGCCTAAGCTTGACGGCAGCTCCAGCGCGCGTCCTGATGCTGATTACAGTTCCTATCTCTTCGCCGGCAGACTTTGGAGCGTCCATTGAGGACCAACGGCCTCTTTTGCCGTTCAGGAAAAGCTCGGTGTAGCCACGGTTGAAAGTCTTTCCGAGGTCAGGAACGAAACCTCCTCCGACCCTGCCGAAAGAGGCTCGGCGATACTTTTCCGGATGTGCCGCAACAAGTTCGTCAAGGGCCTTTGAATATGCCCTGACGGTGTTCCGAACATAAGATATATTCTTGAGCCGCCCCTCTATCTTAAAGGAGCAGACACCAGCTTCGGCAAGGTCTGAGAGCCGCCCGATCAGGTTGTAATCTTTAAGAGACAACAGTGCTTTGTCCTTGACTAGAATCTTTCCAGTGCTGTCCTCCAGGTCATATAGTGACCTGCACGCCTGTACACAGGCGCCCCGGTTGGCGCTTCTGCCAGAGACTGCTTCGGACATGTAACATTGCCCGCTATAGCAGACGCAAAGTGCCCCGTGAACAAAGAACTCCAGTTCGCAGTTTACAGCATCCCTGATCGCCTTGATCTGGTCAAGGGACAGTTGACGCTCAAGTACGATCCTTGAAGCGCCGAGACTCTCGTAAAACCTGGCTTGTTCAGGAGTCCTGATGGCGCATTGCGTCGAAGCATGAACCTCCATGTCATCCTGAGCGGAGCGAAGGATCTCGAATACCGCCAGATCCTGGGCGATAATGGCATCTACGCCAGCCTCGGCAGCATCATGAAGAATACGCTCAGCCTCAGGAAGTTCCGAGTCATAAAGGATTGTGTTGAGGGTCAAGAATATCCTGACCCCGAATCTGTGGGCATATTCACAAAGACGACGGACATCCTCAAGGGAGTTGCCCGCATCCTGTCTTGCCCCGAACTCCGGTCCGGCGATATATACCGCATCGGCACCGCAGTCGATGGCCGCGATGCCGATGTCAGCGTTCCTCGCCGGAGCGAGAAGTTCAAGTCCGATCATTATTTCCCGCCGAGAGCGGTGATCTGCTGCTTAGCCTGGGCGCCGAACTTGGCGTCGTTCTGGACCTTCTTGTAATACTCGATGGCCTTGGCGTTGTTCTTCTGTCCCTGATAAAGGGCAGCCACGGTGTAGGTGATAGCGTTGGCGTTGGAAGCGGTCGGCTTGAGCTCGAGGTACTTCTCGAAGTTCTTGATGGCGTCAGCATTCTTGTTCAACTTCTGTGAGGATTGGCCGGCGATCAGATAAGCGTTGGCGTTCTCAGCGTAGGAGTTGGCCTTGTCAGCCGCCTTGACGGCGTCGGCATACTTCTGGGCCTTGAGAGCGACATTGGCTTCCTTTACATAGATGTTGGAGATCTGTCCCAAAGCGGCCTCACTCTCGCCATTCCATGCGGCGTGCTGGAAAGCCTCGACAGCCTCGTTAGTCTTGCCAAGCTGTGAAAGAGCCTGTCCGAGATAAAGGGCGGTCTTGCCGGCGGTCGTGTCGATCGCATAGGATTTCGCGAATCCGTCAGCGGCCTCTCCGAAGTCCTTGAGCTTCAAGGCGTCAACGCCTTTCTGCAGCCACATTTGAGGCACAAGCTCCTTGGCCTCCGTGGCGACCTCCTCGTTGCCATATTCCTCAGCGATCTTAGCGGCGGCCTCAAGCTTGGGAGCAGCCTCATCATATTTGGCGTCCCTGATGAGATCCTTCGCTATCTGAAGGGAAACACCGGGGATAGCGTTCTTGCAATTGGTGACCAATTCGTTGGCTTCCTCACCGATCTCGGTCCCCATCGCGAGAGCCTTCTGGAAATAATCGAGGGCCTCGGTCCAGTTTTTCAAAGTGATGGCTGTGGCGCCATTGTTGTAGAGTTCAGTAGCCTGAGCCATGTCCTGAGCGGAAGCGATTCCGGCTGCCATGACCAGAGAAGCGATTGCGAGAATAATTTTTTTCATCCTTCAATGTATTTTGGTTCAACTTTTTCTTAAGGCGAACGGAGACAAATGTAGTAAAAAAATTGCGTCAATCGCACATTATTCATTATTTTTGCGATAAGAGGTACATGAAATGCGGCGTTTTTTCACATATGTCCTTTGTTCTGTCTTGCTAGGCTTTTCAATAAATATGCCAGCACAGAATCTGCCTGCTTTACAGAAAGACGCGACTATCACCAAAGGCGAGCTGGCAAACGGTATCTCTTACTATCTCGTGACCAACACAACAATGAAAGGAGTGGCTGATTTCGCCCTTGTCAGGAAGGGGATGACGGACACTCTCGCGGCACGGTCGGAACTGTCTTCGTTGCCCCATTTCAACAAGACTATTCCTCATGAGTTCCTCTCCCGAAAAGGAATCGGATGCCGTTCTGAAGGCTATATTTCTTATCTCGATGACGCTACCCTGTTCCGTTTCGATGATGTCCCCATGTTCGATGTCGCTGCCGCTGACACGACACTTCTGATGCTTTTCGACATTATCGCTACCCAGCCCAGGCCTCATGCGGTGATTGTTTCTGGAGACATCAAGCCGGCTGAGATAATAGAGAAAATGAAGGTGTTCTCCTTGATGGTTCCGTCAAGAGTCACCTCTTACCAAGCACCTGAGTACAAATGGGAGCCTTCCGATGGGATCGAATGGTCATTTGAACCATCTGACGTCGCGTCTGTGGAGGTGGATTTCCGTTCCCAAAGGACTCCGGCAGCCCAGATGAACACTATTCAGCCTTTCATCTCGAAATTATTTTCGATGGAGCTGGCCGAATTGGTCAAAGACCGCCTTATGGCTTCTTTGATCTCCAGGAATATTCCGATCAGGAATATGGAAGTTAATAGCGTCGGAAGCGCCGAGACTTCCGGAGATGAGCATTTTATTATACGGCTGGTAATGCCTGAAGATCAATTGATTCCAGCCACGATGGCGCTTTCGTCAACCATCGCCGAGCTTGGATCGAAAGGCGTCGGTAAGGATGAGTACAGGACTTTCAGGGAGTCGGCTCTCGGGACGTTGATCCAGCCTCAGACCAATGATGAAATGGTACGCCAATGCGTCTCCAACTACCTTACAGGTTCAGATCTCGCCCTCTCTTCCACAAAGGTCAAGTATTTCTCGACCAGGAATATGCCTATTGACACTGAGGTTTCCCTATTCAACAACTACACATCCGCGCTTCTGGGTGATGATGACAATGCCACGGTGAGATGGACCGGGAGTCCGGACGAGTATGACGAATGGGTATACCAGATGATGTTCAAGTCCACCTGGAATGTCGTGACAATGCTTGAAAAACCGACATTCAAGTGGAATGTGTCCGCTAAAGACACGGTTGAATTCAGTTCCGACAGGGGAAAGACCAAATTGAAAAATATTGCCACGGAGCCTGTCTCCGGGGGAGAGATGTGGACCTTTGCCAATGGCATGCGAGTCATTTATAAGAAGATGCCGATTGGAGACAGGTTCGCTTATTCCATGATGATAAAAGGGGGATTCTCCACTGTCCGTGATCTTCCAGCAGGCGAGGGAGCGTTTTTCTCAGACATGATCGGACTCCACAAAATAGCCGGCCTTAATCCGGGAGATTTTGAGAAGGTGTTGAAAGCCAACGGAGTAAGCATGGAGACAAGGGTCTCGGCATCCGACCTGAGAATCTCCGGAATGGCCCCCAAGGGCAGCCTGGCTTTAGTTGTCAAGGCATTGCTCTCTATGGCGAATAACAGGAAGGCGGATCATTCAGGTTTCGAAGCTTACCGTCAGATGGAACTCTCTATGCTTCCTCCCGTTGAGCTTGACAGCTTGATGTATCCCGGCAATGTCTATTCCGATGTGAAGTCACATTCGGGTCTCACTCCCTCTACTTTGTCAGATGCGGAGTCATTTTTCTCCAAGGAGTTCTTAAGATGCTCTGATGGTGTAATCATTCTTCTCGGTGAGTTGTCTTCGGATGCGGTTCAGAAATATCTGGCCAAGGCTCTCGGTAGTTTCCGGGTCAGCAAGACAGCCTCTCCCCGTCCTTCTGTTTCTCTTGCTTTAAGAAGCGGAACTATCTCATATTCAGCTGAAGGCGCCCCTGCCAGAATAAGCGTTGGCCTTGCCGCGGACCATCCGTTCTCAACCGAGACTTTCATGGCCTTCAAGATAGCCGGTCTCTCGTTGTCAAGACGGCTTTCCGGAGAGATGGCAGGTTATGGTTTCCATGTGGACACTGAGGACAGTTTTGCCACATTCCCCAAAGAGTTGGCTGATCTGAGGTTTATCCTCACCCCTGTCCCGGAATATGGTCTTCCTGAGGGAGTTGAGAGTGGAGAAAAGAATCTGGAGCAGGCCCTTGTCGCCGCCAGGAAGGTTATTGACGAAGTTCTCGCCGGACCGGTCGGAGCCGCGGAGCTCGCTTCTTGCAAATCTTTGCTGGCAAATGAATATTCAATGTCTTTGTCCGATCCGTTGAAATATGCGGATGCCATCTTGATGCGCTATTCTGCCGGAAAGGATGTGCTGACTGGCTACAACGATAAGATAAAAGGTGTCACCGCGGACAAGGTGAAAGATGTGTTCAACGCCTTTGCGGCAGGAATGAGAGTGGAATATGTCGTACGGCCGCAAGAATGATTTCGGAACGATTATCCAGATTGGGGACATCCTGGTCTCGGAGGAGGTGGTGACAGAGTTCTTCGCCTGTGATTACCCTGTCTGCAAGGGAATATGCTGCGTGATCGGCGATAGCGGTGCTCCTCTTGAGGAGGAAGAACTCGATGATCTTGAAAGGGATTATCCTGTATATTCGCGACTTATGCGTCCGCAAGGCCGTGCGCAAGTTGACAAAGACGGGTTTTTCATAATCGACCGTGACGGAGATATTGTCACCCCGGTCGTGGACGGCACCGGAGAGTGCGCTTTCACCACTTTTGACGATGATGGAAACTGCTTCTGTTCAATTGAGAAGTGTTTCTTCGCCGGTTCATGCTCCTTCCGTAAACCGCGCTCCTGCTGGTTGTATCCGATCCGAGTCAAGAAACTGTCCAATGGGGGGCAGGCCCTTAACCTCCACCGCTGGCATCTCTGTGAATCCGCTTTTGAAAAAGGAAAACGCGAAGGAACCCGTGTGTACGAGTTCCTCCGCGAACCACTGACCCTCCTTTATGGGAAGGATTTCTACGAGGCCCTGGAAGCGGCTGCCAAGGTTATCCTGGGCTAGGCCTCTTCCTCCTCTTCAGGATTCTCTTCTTCTTCCGTGTCTTCCGCTGGCGTGTTGATTAGTTCCATCGCGGCGTCATAGTCACTGGCATTGACCTTGACGTCAATGTTACCGACACCGTTAAGCATCGCTGTCGAGTCGGCTCCGAACACGGCCGCCGGAATCCCGTTCTCATTAAGCATGCCGGCCACCATCTGGGCGCTGATAGCGTCGTTCAAGGTGATCACGGTCTTGAAATCGTCTTCTCTTTTCATAATATTCTAATATTTAGAATAGTTTTCATTTGCCTCGTTCCTGAATAAATATTCCAGTCCACTGATTAGCCGGACGATCTCCTTTCTCAGCCCCTCTACCTCAAATCCTCCTGGAACCTTTATGAAAGTCACCCTGTCCTCCAGCATCTTGAAAAACGCTCCGACTTTTGAGTGAAGCCTGAAAGTCATGATCTCACCTTCTTCCGTCTCCAGGTAGTAACCTCTTGATTCCATGAAGTTTATGACCTTCTCTCGAACCTCGGAATATTCTCCGGATACGACAGCCTCTTGTTTTCTGAATCCGACTATCGGATAGACAAGGGCGAGGATCAAGAAGAGGGCGGCGATTTGCCAGATTGATTTGATTCCGTCCCGGAACATCAAGTTGAAATCTGCCTCAACCAGTCCCAGCCCTACCATAATAGCCATTGTGATGCTGAGAATCACGGCAAACCAGATGAAGTATTTGATCGATCTGATAAGGTATCTCATATTTTGCTCGATTTTTGCGATATGCACAAATATACGAAAAAGAAATAGTTTTGTTAATTTTGCACGTTGAACCAAGAATTCGATAATATGTCTGAAATTGATCCCATCCTGGAGCGCCGCCAGCGCGAAGAACAGGAGCAGAAAAACAAGAGTCTGAAGAATGTTATGTGGGCGCTTGTCGCCGTGGCCGCTCTCATGGCCGCTGGTCTCGCCTATGTTTGGACAACCAAGTCTTCCCTCGTTAAAGACCTGAACGCCGAGAAGGAGGACCTTACCCAGCAAATGATAGCCCTCAAGGGGGACTACGACAGCCTTTCCTCTGAATATGAGTCCGTCAACAGCCAGTTGGATTCCTCCAGGGAGGAGGTCAACCAGCTGATTGAGAGGATCCAGAAGACGGAGGCCACGAACCGAGCCAAGATGCGCCAGTACGAGAAAGAGCTCGGAACTTTGAGGAGCATCATGCGTAATTACATCGTCCAGATTGATTCCCTTAATACTCTGAACCACAAGCTTACAGCCGACGCTGCCGCGGCCCGTAAGGAGGCTGCGTCGAGCCGTGCCGAGAACGCTGAGTTGAAGGGTCAGGTCGAAAGCCTCTCCGGACAGGTCGCGGCTGGTTCCGTGATCAAGTCTAGGGGTCTGAGTGTGGCCGCTTACAACAGCTCTGACAAGGTTACTGACCGCAGTAGCAGGGTCGTCAGGTTGTTGGCTTCGTTGAGCCTGGTTGAGAATGATCTGGCTCCGAAGGGTCCCGTCAGGGTGTACATCCGTGTTAAGGATCCGGAGGGAATATTGCTTACCAACAGCAATCAGACTTCTTTCACTTACAATGGCCAGACGATGGTCGCTTCCGCTTCTCGTGAGGTTGATTATGAGGGCAAGGAGGTTGATTTGAGCATTTATCTCAACGACATCCCTAGCTACGCTCCTGGCATATACACCATCGAGGCATATACGGCGCAGGCTTTTCTCGGCAAGACTGAGCTCCTGCTGCGTTAGGCGGTGATTTATCTTCACGTTCCTTTTTGCGAGAGCCGCTGCACTTACTGCGGATTCTTCTCCATTGTGCCCACGTCGGGTGTTCCGGCAAAGTCTTCTGCCGCCTCCCTGTCGCTTCGCGACCCTATCCGGGCAAATGGTCGGCGGCCAGAAGCTTCGCCGGAACGGAGAGTGTGTTTTGAGGCGTATGCGGAGGCGGTTTGCGGGGAGATTGAGGGACGGCGCGAGGAGATAGCCAAAACTCTTGCGGTCAATACTTTATATATCGGCGGGGGCACTCCTTCGGTGCTTCCGCTTGATGTTTTCTCCAAGGTGGTTCAATCTCTTCAGCTGCCAACAGAAGGGGTAACGCCAGCAGGATCATGGGAGGAGTTCACCGTGGAGGTGAATCCGGAGGATATAGTTGAGAAGGGGGAGGAATATGTCCGTGGTCTTTTGTCGCTTGGTGTCAATCGAATCAGTATGGGAATCCAGTCGTTTGACGATGGGATTCTCCGCTGGATGAATCGCAGGCATGATTCGGCTACTGCTGTGGAGGCCTTCTATTTGTTGCGTCGCTGCGGAGTTGACAATATCAGTATTGATCTGATATTCGGACTGCCTCAACTTTCCGAGGCTCTATGGTCAGAGACACTTGATAAAGCCTTGGCACTTGGACCTGAACATATTTCCGCATACCAATTATCCATTGAGGAAGATAGCGCCCTGGAGCGGTTGATTACCCAGGGCAAGTTCGCCGAGGCCACTGACGAGCAATGCAGGCGGCAATATGACCAGCTTTGTTCTAAACTTTGTGCGGCTGGTTACCGCCATTATGAGATATCAAATTTCGCTTTTCCGGGCCGGGAAGCCGTTCATAACAGAGCCTATTGGCATCGTGTGCCCTATGTCGGATTAGGCCCTGGAGCACACTCATTATCAGCTGGTTCCGTCAGGTCTTGGAATAGCGAGGACATCCCTCACAGGCTAAAAGACGGTTCTCTGAAGACATATTCCAGGGAAGAAGAACATTTGACTCCTGAGGACATCCGTGTCGAGAGGATCATGCTTCCGTTGCGCACAGACAATGGTCTTCCTGAGGCCGAGCTAAGATCCCTTGCCGGTGACGAGTCAGTTGACCTCCTGCTTTCAGAAGGCGCCCTTGTCCGTTGTCATCCCGAACAGAGACCTGAGTTTATCGAAGGGCGAAGTGAAGGATCTATCCGTATCCCGGAGGATCATTTCTTTACCTCCGACGACATAATCCGCCAGCTTATCTGACCATCACCGCTCCGGCTACTATATTAGCTACTTGGGCGCGGAGACGCGCGAGGCTGCCTTTGTCTTCCGGGTGGACCCTGTTGGTGAGAAGGACAACCGCGGTCTTGGTATTCATGTCCATCACTATTGAGGTGCCGGTGTAGCCGGTATGCCAAATACTGGTCTCGGGATCAAATATGTCTCCTCTGGTTCCGGGGTTCCATCCGTCCTTGTCCCAACCTAACGCTCTGCCTACAGAAGGATCATTCTGGATAGGGGCCTTGCACATCAGATCTACTGTGAGTGGACCGAGGATGCGGGCCTGAGGTGCCGCTCCCGGAAGCGCTCCGCCATTCATGATCGCCGCACAGATGACACTGAGATCCTCGGCATTGGAGAACACACCCGCATTGCCCGAGTTGCCTCCCATTATCTTTCTTGCCAGCGGATCATGGACCGCACCCTTCAACGGCATCCCATCCGCCTGCACCTCAGTCGGAGCACACAATCCTGCCAAGGCGGGAAAGGTCCTGACCGCCGACCATTTGCCCGGATAGGGTCGCGAAGCGACAGGGAGGCGGCGGGAGCCTTTCCCGCCTTGAGCCTTGATTTGGGTGTCAATGGGAAGATAGCAAGTGTGCTGAAGTCCGAGTGGATCGAAAATATGGCTCTGGGCATAGTCGCAAAGCCTCTCTCCAGTCACCCCCTCGAGAATTCGCTGAAGTGTTACGAAATTGATGCAACTGTAGAGACATTGGGTTCCTGGACGGAAATTGCGTCCAACACGAGTGGCCACATAAGTTTCGAACTCATCAGGAGTGTTCTCACCAAACTCTGCCACAAAACCTTCCACGTCAGGATAAGCGTCCAGTCCGGAAGAATGGGTCAAGAGATCCCGGATAATGATATCCACGGTTTCTCCTGTCTCAGGATCAACCCAAGGCTTGAACCCTGGAATATACATGTCAACCTTGTCAGTCAGACGGATTAACCCGTTCTCTATCAGCTGCATGACACAAAGAGTTGTGCTGACGCATTTGCTCACGGAAGCCAAGTCGAACATAGTTTCCACCGTCATAGGCTCAACCTCAGGAACCAGCGATTTATTGCCATAGGCCTTAAGGTAGACAACCTTGTCCCCTCTTACCACAGACACCACCGCTCCCGGTATCGTTTTCTCTTCAATGGCGTCCTCAATGACTTTATCCATCCGCTCCAGCCTTGTCCCATCCATGCCGCATTCCTCCGGCCTTACCCTTTGAAGGCTGTTCTGCGCAAAGGATAAAAAGGCCGCCATGAAGGCGGCCCAAGTTATGATTAATCTCTTCATTTAGAATATCAAAGTAGCTGTGACCGGGTAGTGGTCAGAGATGTATTTGCGCTCCATGTACGGCTTGGTGATAGTCTCGTACTGAGGGCAGGAGCTGAATCCCTTGAACCAGACGTAGTCAATGATGCTGTCAGGACCAGCCTTTCCCCAGCCGTTGAAAGTCTGGTGGTGATCGGTCTTGGCGGCCACCTCACGGGCATTCTGCATTATTTTCTTCAAATCGTCAAACTCGGGACGGTCAATCCTCATGTTGAAATCACCGGTAAGGATCATCGGAAGCCCTTTAGGGTTTATGCTGTCAATCCTGTCCACGATGAGCTTCAGACCGTTCTTGCGGGCCTCCCAGCCGACATGGTCGAGATGGGTATTGACATAGTAATACTTCTTGCCGCTGGCCTTGTCTTTAAGAAGAGCCCATGTGGCCGTACGGAAGCAGGCGGCGTCCCAACCCATCGAGGGCACCTCAGGAGTCTCTGACAGCCAGAATGTTCCCCATTTCAGAAGCTTGGTCGTTTTCTTGTTGTAGAAGATGGACATGTGCTCACCCTCGTGCTTTCCGTCCTCACGGCCCACACCGACACCCTTGTAGTCCTCGCAATAATCCTCAAGGTACTTGACCTGGAAGTCATAAGCTTCCTGAAGCCCGAAGATGTCCGGTTTCTGGTCATTGATCATCATCGCTGACGCCGGATAGCGGAACTCCCAGGAATTGGTCCCATCCTTGGCCACACCGAGCCGGATATTGTATGAGATGACTTTGACATCCGCCACCTTGTTTTTCTTGGCGGACATGGTTGAAGGCAGTATCATCAAGGCTGCCATCAGGAATAGGAATGCTCTTTTCATGATGGATAGTGTTATCAATACCACAAATTTAACAAAATGTGCTAATTTTGTGATATCTAATCACAAAAAATAGCGAATCCATGGCAGAAGAGTCTTTCAAGGAATATGGCAAGGAAGAGGCGATAGGCCTCCTATTCGAGGGGACGGGTTTCAAAAAAGCCGACAAATCCTCATTTGAGGCAACTCCGGGCGGCACGGTTATATCCTCCAGCCGTATATTCACGGAGGGGATAGATTTTGACCTTGTCTATTTTCCGCTGAAACATCTTGGCTACAAATGCGCCTCTGTGGTGGCGGGAGAACTCTACGCTTCAATGGCAACTCCACAGACCCTGTCTGTCCGGCTGGGTCTCTCGTCGAAACTTGACTTCAGCCATGTCAAGGATCTTTGGGGAGGAGTGGTGGTCGCCGCTAAGGAACATGGGTTCAAAACCATTGATCTTGACTTGGTTCCGTCTCCGAACGGTCTGACAGTGGTAGTCTCTGCGGTTGGTGAGGAATCTAAGTTGACCAGGGGCCGGACAGTGAAGGCCCGCAGCAAGGATCTGGTCTGCGTCTCAGGCAGTCTTGGGGCCGCCTATCTCGGCCAGCAGATTCTCGAGCGTGAGAAGAAGACTTTCGAGAAGACTGCGGATGATTCCGCCCAGCCCGATCTCGAGAAATATAAGATGCTGATAGGCAGCTATTTGAAGCCTGAGATCCCTTCGGGAGTTGTCGCCGGTCTTGAAGAAGCGGGGATATATCCCTCCCACGGCTATCTGGTTTCCCACGGCTTGTCCGACACCTTGAAACGCCTTGTCAGGGACTCCGGACTCGGAGTCAAGGTCTACGCTGACAAGATCCCGTTCGAGGGGAATAGTTTCGCTTTCGGAAAAGAGATGGACATCGACCCGATATCAGCGGCGATGAATGGGGGTGACGATTACAGGCTGCTGTTCACTATTCCAATTCTCTCGGCGGAGAAGTTCCGCAGGGAATTCCAGACTTTCGACATCATCGGCCATCTGGCGCAGCCCGAGGTGGGTGCCGTTTTGGTCACTCCTGAAGGCGTTGAGCTCCCTGTCAAAGCCCAGGGCTGGAACAACGAATAAGGCATGACGATAAAGAGATTTCAAATTACGGCCATTATTTGGTCGCTACTCTTCCTGATAACGGTTTCCTGCTCCACGGGGCTGGACACCCAGATGAACGCTGTTCTGGACAAGATGGAGGAGGATATGGGCTATGTCAACACGGTCAGTTCGACGGATGTGGCCAAGGTCGCGAATTGGTTCGTAAGAAGGGGAGACGACAGCCAGAAGGCCCGGGCTCTTTATTGTCTGGGGAGAGCCCAGTTCAATGAGAAGAGTTATTCAGCCGCCATTGTCTCTTACACCCAGGCTCTTGAATATGCCGGTAAGGCAGGTGAGACGTTATTGGAAGGAAAAGTTTGCCGAGACATGGCCAGAACCAGTGGAGTGTCAGGCAATTCCGCTGACGAGATCTTGTATCTTGCCAGGGCCTCGGAGGCTTTTAAAGCGGCTGGTGAAGAGGGCGAGAGCCTGAGAACCCTGCTGGAAATCGGGAAAGCGCATTCGGCGGCCGGTAAATTTGAAGCTGCCGAAGATATATTCAAGAGCGTTCTCTATGATTCTCATGAGTCTCGTGATACCCTTTTGGAAGCGAGATGCCTGGAATCTTATGCTTCCCTTGCGGTCAGCAAGGATGATCCTGACCCTACACTCTCGATCGATATGCTCGGCAGAGCGGCCAATGAGCTTCATTATCCTTTGAGTTCAGCTGACAAGGGAATTCTGGCATATTCATACTCATTAGCGGGAGAACAGAAGGAGGCTTTAAGGTGGCTTTCCGAGGCGAAAGCTTCTGCCGAGAGTGACGAGGATATGGCTGACGCTGATTTCAGGGAATATCAGATCGCTTCCCGCTCCGGTGACACCGCCAGAGCGCTTAAGGCTTTGGAGAGGGTCACTGAATATGGCGATAAGGCTCAGTCAGAGGCACTTGAGGGGGCTGTTTCCGCAAGCCAGAGGGAATATATTCAAGGACAGGCGGACATTCAGGCTGAGAAGTTGCGCTCTGCCAGGCTAAAGATGTGGCTTTTGGCTTTGGCGGCTCTTCTGACAGTAGGAGGCGTGGTGGTGGCTTACCTATATTATCGTTCTGAGCAACAACGACTTCTGGAAGCCGAGATCGCCGAGAGGGACAGGTACATGAGCATAGCTGAGGACCTGAGGGACAAGTTGGCTCTCCAACCTGTTCAAGAGCCTGTCGAAGGTCCTGGATTCCAGGCTTTGGAGCGGCTCTGCGAGCAATATTACATCTATGAGGGGACCGGAAATCTCCAGCCCAGGATCTTGAAAGAGGTAAAGTCTATCGTCGATGGCCTGCGGAGCGACAAGAAAGTCCGGAAAGATCTGGAGGACATGCTGGACAAGACCAACGATGGTGTCATGACCAAGCTCAGGTTGGAGTTCCCGGCATGGAAGGAAGAAGACTTCCAACTCTACGGTTTCACCGCCGCCGGTTTCTCCAGTACCACGATCTCCGCCTTGATGGAGAAAGAAAAGAATGTGATATATAACCGGGTGTGGAGGTTGAAGGGGAGGATTTCCAATTCCGGCTCCGAATATAAGGACTTCTTCCTCCGTTGCCTCAATAACTAAATAATTCAGAATGAGAAGATTCCTGCTTGCGGTTGTCGCTTGTGCGCTTGTGTTGCCATCATTGGGCGCTCCTGTAAGAAAAATTAAAGTGGCCTGCATTGGAGACAGTATCACCTATGGTGCCGCTATCGAAGATCGGGTGAATTATTCCTACCCATCTCAGCTTCAGGTGCTTTTGGGCGAGAACTATGAGGTGGGTAATTTCGGGAAGAACGGAGCGACACTTATCAAGCGTTCGTTCAGGCCTTATTTCGACCAAGAGGAGTACCGGAAAGCGATGGACTTCGCAGGAGACATCTGCGTCATCCATCTGGGAGTGAATGACACTGACCCTCGTTCATGGCCAAACTATAGGGATGATTTCGTGGGAGACTATCTCGCTTTGATAGATTCTTGCAAGCACGTCAATCCCGATGCGAGGATAATCATAGCCCTGCTCTCTCCGCTGGCTGATCGGCATCATCGCTTCATGTCCGGCACAAAGCAATGGCACGAGGATATACAAGAAGCTATCAAGGTGGTGGCGGAAACCGCTGGTTGTGAGCTTATTGATTTCCATTCTCCGCTCTATCCCTACCCCTGGCATATTCCCGATGCCATACATCCTGACGAGGTTGGGTACGGGATGCTTGCTAAGACGGTATATTCCCAGATAACAGGTGATTACGGCGGGTTGACCGTCTCGCCGTTGTTCTCTGACAATATGATTTTTCAGCGCCGTAGACCTATAGTAATCGAAGGAATGGCCAATGCGGGAGACAAAGTGACTGTCAAACTTGGACGAAAGACTTTAAAGACTGTCACCGGCTTGGACGGGAAGTGGAGCGTGGAGTTTCCATCGATGGAAGCCGCTACAGGCCTGGGACTTACGATTTCCACCAAGGACCAATCATTTGAATATTCCAACGTCGCTATCGGTGAGGTATGGCTTTGCTCCGGCCAGTCAAATATGCGTTACGCTCTTGGTTCCGCTATTGGAGGAAAGGAGGCTGCGGCAGCCTCGACAGATCCTGACCTGCGTTTATATGACCAGTGGCCATATTGGGAGACCTATGATGTCGAATGGCCTCAGAGCGCTATTGATTCGGTGAAAAACCTGATTTATCTTCGCCCTACCACATGGAAAACAGCGTCCCCGGATCCATCTTCCGGGATGTCCGCTATCGGGTATTGGTTCGCGAAGCAACTTCGTGACAGTCTGAAGGTTCCTGTCGGAATCATCTGTAACGCTGTTGGCGGGGCAACCGCTGAATCTTGGATTGACAGGAACACCCTGGAATGGAAGTTTCCGGTGATTCTCAGGGACTGGATAAATAACGATTTCATCCAGGGATGGGCCCGCGAACGAGCCGCCAAGAACATTGCTTACAAGCAGGGAGACAAGTTCGCCAGACATCCTTATGAGCCTTGCTATCTTTTTGAGTCAGCGATACTTCCGCTCGGTCATCCGGCCATTGCCGGGGTGCTTTGGTACCAAGGGGAATCCAATGCCCACAATTTCGAGGCTCATGAGTATCTTTTCCCTTTACTGGTGGACAGTTGGAGAGAATGGTTCAACGATCCCGACATGCCGTTCTACTATGTCCAGCTGTCAAGTTTGAACCGTCCTTCCTGGCCTTGGTTCAGGGACAGTCAACGGAGGCTGCTGGAGAGCAGATCTCATCTCGGGATGGCGGTGTCCAGCGATCTTGGGGACCCCACTGACGTGCATTACAAGGACAAGAAACCTGTGGGGGAAAGGCTCGCTCGTTTGGCTCTTATGAACGACTATGGTTTTGACATAGTGCCCTCAGGGCCGCTGTTCAAGGCGGTGACAAAGGCTTCCGCCGCCTCCCTGTCGCTTCGCGACCCTATCCGGGCAAATGGTCGGCGGTCGGAACCTTTGTCGTCGCCTTCGGTCGCCCAGGAAGTGGTCGTTACCTTTGAATACGGTGATGGCCTGAGACCTTCGGAGGGACCGGAAGTGGTTGGTTTTGAGCTGGCTGGCAAGGATATGCTTTATCATAAGGCAACCTGCCGCCTCGAGGGCGACAGGGTTGTTCTTTCCGCTCCGGAAGTCAAGAATCCGGTCTATGTCCGTTACGCCTGGGAGCCTTACACCAGGGCCAACCTCGTCAACTCCGCCGGCCTCCCCGCCTCGACATTCCTCGCATCGGTGAAGTGAATGCCTTTTGGAAGATTGATTTCATTTGATTATATTTGAAGGTCAAGGGTTTACGGTATGAAAAAAGACATCAGATGGGTAGTCACGAGGATTGACGGGAAAATCGCTTCCGTCAGTGCCGATTTCAGGCATCTTCCGAGAATAGCCGCTCAGGTGAGCCGCCTGCCTGACGGGGCGGTTAACGAGATTGTAGTCAGCAAGGTCGGAATGGACGAGATCGCGGACTTGTCCGCCACGACAAAGTGGGAGGACCTCAGACTGTTCGGCACTCCTTTCCAACTCAATGTCTGGCGCCGTCTATATTCCTTGACCCATCACGATGACGGCACTCCGATTCTTCCCGGGGAGGGGATTAAGCTTCTTAGCTACAGCCAGTTGGCAAATCTTTGTGATAATCCAAAGGGGGTCAGGGCCGTGGCACATGCCGTGGCTTGCAATCCTGTCGCCTACATAATCCCTTGCCATCTGATTGTCCCGAAAGAGTCCATCGACAAGATTATCTCAATCCGGGAAGTCGCTCAGGGAACGATATTTAAAGGAACCGACCTCTACCTGCTTGATTCGATAGAGGTCGGCGAATATGAATATGGCTCCGATCTGAAGCGCCGCGTCATCGAGCGCCAGCTCTATAGCCGCTAGTCGTTGTTCAGCTGCGTGATGTCGACTTTGTAGCGTTCGGAGTCTCCGATGAGCCACTCTGAGTAGTAGTCGGCCATTCTCCAGAAGAAATATTCGTTCATGTCACCGAAACCGTGCCTCTGGCCCGGAAGGATCAGCATGTCAAAACGCTTGTTGGCCCTGATGAGGGCATCAACTACCCTGATCGTGTTGCCGGGATGGACATTGTTGTCGACATCGCCGTGGACCAGCATCAGGTGGCCCTTGAGGTTCTTCGCCAGCTCCTGGTTGGTGTCGATGTGGTATACGAAGGTGGTGTCACCCTTGTCAACTCTCTCCAGGATTCCGTGGTGCTGCTCGCTCCACCAGCGGTTGTAGATGCTGTTGTCGTGGTTACCGGCGCAGGAAACGGCCGCCTTGAAGAAGTCGGGATATTTAAGGATAGCGGCGGTGCTCATGAATCCGCCACCAGAGTGGCCGTGTATACCGACCCTGTCAAGATCGACGAAGGGGAAACGGGCGCCGATCTGCTGGATGGCATATTTCTGATCCTCAAGACCATAATCACGGAGGTTGCCGTAGCCATAGTTGTGGTACCACTTCGAGCGGTTGGGGTGACCGCCGCGGTTACCCACGGTGATTACGATGATTCCGAGCTGCGCTAACCTGTCAACCCTGGTGAAGCCCTTGCTCCAGGAGATGTTATTGGCCTCGACCTGCGGGCCGGGATAGACATAGTCGCAAATCGGATAGACCTTGGTGGAGTCGAAGTCAAATGGCTTGTACATAGCACCATAGAGGTCGGTCACACCGTCAGCTGCCTTGACCTTGAAACGCTCCGGGAACTTGTAGCCGGCTTCGAGCAGGAGGCTGAGGTCAGCGGTCTCCAGGTCGAGTATCTTCCGGCCGGTAGCCCCATAGAGAGCCACGCCGGGAGTGTAGTCAACCCTTGAGTAGTTGGCCACGAAATACTTGGCGTCGTCACTTGCTGTCGAGAGGACATCCATGTCGTCCATGTCGAGTTTCTGGAGAGCGCCACCGGTGAGAGGCACCCTATAGGTGTGCATCTGGTAAGGGTTCTCATCCTTCTGCACGCCGCAGGCGCTAAACAGGACATAGCCTTCCTTCTCATTGACACCCATCACGTTATCGACGTGGAAGGCCCCATCGGTGATCTTCCTGATGAGCTTGCCGTCCTTGTCGTAGAGATAGAGGTTGGCCCAACCGTTACGCTCGGACCACCAGATCAGCTGCTTCCCGTCTTTGATGAAGAACGGGGTCTTTGTCTCGATGTAGGTGTTGGAACGCTCCGGAATGATGACCTTTGTGGAGTCGGAATCCACTCCCACCCAACAGAGATCGGCTCTCTTGAGGTCACGGCTACGGCGAAGGATGTAGAATCCGTCTTTGTCGCCGAGCCACTTGCTCGTGACATAATCCTCGTAGTTGTCCTTGGCGAACCTGCGGGCCCTCAGGATACTGAAGTCCTGATCCTTGAAAGCGTTGATTTTGATTGGCTTGCATGTGGCGTCAGTACCGTTCACCGTATATAAGTACAGATATTCCTTAGGGCTGGGCTCACCGGGCATCTGGTACTTGTAAGTCTCGAGCCTGGGACGCTTTCCGGCCACGGAATTGATGACCCAGAGGTCTTTGATTTCCCTGTCGTCAGACCTGCTCACCGCGAAATGCTTGGAGTCGGGCGACCAGAGGATTCCTGCGTTTGTGCGGCGTGTGGTGTCAGTGTCGTCTCCACCGGAAAAGCTGTAACCGTAGCCGAAATCCTTGACTCCGTCCTTGGTCAACTGGAACTCGACAATCGTGCTGTCCTTGGGATCCTTGGCGGCCTTCCTCAAGTTGGTCGAGTCCATGATCCAGAGATTGTTGTTCTTAGCGAACACACCGAGAGTCCCGTCAGGGGAAATAGTCGCCCACATCGGATACTTTTGGTTCTCATTCTCCTTCTCTTTTTCCTCGGTAACGTTCTTAAGAGTGCCGGTGGCGAAGTCATATTCGAAATGGAATAACATTTTCTCGGATCCTCCGGGCATCCCGGGGCCACCAGGTCCTCCAAACCCACCGAAACCGCCACCTCTACCGCCTCTTCTCGCGTTGTTGGCCTTGGTCGTGTCAGGCTTCGCCGGCTTATCCTGAGTGCTGCGGATGTCGAAGGTGAAGACCTTGTCGTCCTTGAGCTTCAAGCTGGTGATAGGAATATGCTGGGCGTCGAACGGATCTTTCACAATCTCAGTTAGTTCCATAGCCAGTCTCTCAAGGTCGAAGACCTCGGTCTTGGTTCCCTTCACAGGGTCGACAATGTAGTAGTTCGTCCCCTTTGGTGACTGCCATTCGTACCAGAACCTGTCGCCTTCCTTGAACCAGCGAGGGGTTACCCTGGTGGAGAATACCATCTGATTCACCCTCTTAGCCGAGAACCTTTCAGCTAGGGCATAGTTCGCCTTAGTCACTTTTTCCTGTCCGGAGGCGGCTAGGCAAAACAGTGCCGCCATCGCGATCAAAAATGTTCGTTTCATATAAGAACGGTTTTTAATATATTGATAATTAATTATTTCTAAAATATCAGACCTTAATCCGGATTTTGCCTTTTTTCAAACCTTCAGAGGTGGCTGTGACTATAATCTTGCCCTTGGATCCGGGCTTTGTCTTGATGATGACTGATGCCAGCCCATTGAACGCTTTGATCTTGTCCGAATGGAATGGTGTCAGGCAGGTCGGGTCGCCGGCGTCAACCGCCAGGATCTCACCGGGTCCTTTGACGCTGAATGTCAGCTCATCGCAAGCCCTCGGAGCGAATATTCCCTTTTTATCAGTCAGTTTGACGTCAATATAATAAATGTCCCCCTCTCCGAAACCTTTCTCAAGGGACATCTTGATCTTGCTCGCGGGTCCGGCTGTCTTGACTGTCTCCGAGGCGACTTTTTTGCCGTCTTTCCAGCCGATCGCCTCGATCTTACCGGGTTGGTAGACAACATCGTCCCAGCGGAGGCGATACTGCTTGTCAGCCCTATCTAGAGTTCCCTTGGATTCCCCGTTGACGAACAGCTCGACCTTGTCGCAGTTGGTATAGACATGGACAGGGGTCACCTCTCCCTCGCGTCCTTCCCAGTTCCAATGCGGGAGCACGTGCAGCACGGTCTTGTCGGACCAACGTGCCTGGTAGAGCCAATAGCGGTCTTTCGGGAATCCCGCGAGGTCGATTATTCCGAAATAGGAACTTCTTGAGGGAGTGGACACTACGCCTTTCTCCGCGATTTCTTTCTCAGCCTTTGCCTTGGTCTCCGGGTCATGGAAGTTTGTCAGGATGGTAAGGTCCCTGTTGTAAGGAGTCGGCTCGCCGAGATAGTCATATCCGGTCCAGACGAATTCCCCGAGACATGTCGGATTGGCGTCCTCGAGCTCCCATTCCTGTTCGGGGATCTGACCCCATGGGACAGTGTGAAGGTCGTATGAGCTGACCTGGAAGTCCTTCTCGCTGAACTCCTTGCCTCTCGGGTCTTCTTCAATGGGGAAGAAATACACGCCTCTGGTGCTGATGGTCGAGGCCGTCTCGCTTCCGAGATAAAGCTTTCCGGGATTGGCTTCGTGGAACTTGGAGTAAAGGTGGGGCTTATAGTTGAAGCCGTAGATGTCCATCGTGTTGCGGAACTCCTGCTCGGAGGCCCAGGGGTTGTCGGACCCGAAGGTGGTCAGTCTCGTAGGGTCCTCAGTATGACATATTTCCGTAAGATGTGCGGGAATATGGTAAAGGTCAGGATAACCTTGCTCTCCGGTCTCATTGCCTATACTCCAGAGGATGACTGAGGGGTGGTTGCGGTCCCTGTGGATCATCGCGACCAGGTCTTTGTCCGCCCAGTCGTTGAATAGCAGGGCGTAGCCGTTGGGCTTTTTGGGGACGGTCCAGGTGTCGGTCAGCTCGTCCATCACGACGAAGCCCATGCGGTCGCAGAGGTCGAGGAGTTCGGGGGCGGGGGGATTATGGGAGGTTCGGATGGCGTTGCAACCCATCTCTTTCAGCATCTTCAGTCTGCGTTCCCAAGCGGTGTTGTTCCAGACGGCTCCGAGGGCGCCGGCATCATGATGGAGACAAACTCCCTTCAGGAACGTCTTCACTCCGTCAATGTATATCCCGTCTTCTTTGTATTCGATATCCCTTATTCCGAATACGGTCACATATTCCTCGTTTGCCGGAGCAGCCGTCGAGCTTAGGCCGTACTCAGCCGCAGCAAGCCCCGAGCCTTGTCGAGGGGTGACGCGAGAATGGACGCGGCCGGGCTCGAGCGGCTGGCCGGCAAATACAGTGGTGATCGCTCGATATAGGTTCGGGTGTTCCGGACTCCAGCGGGCGGCGCCGGTGAGGTCGAATTCTTGCGTCACGATGGTCGAATCGGTGATAGATTCGACGAGGGTCTCCGCGGATGCGATTACCGTATTCCCTTCATATTCAAAAATTTCCGTCCGGACAATACCTTGGGTTGACTCCTTGCTGTCGCGCAGGCTGATTTGTAAAGTGGCCTTGTTGCCTTTGGTGGTCATGTAGGTACCCCAATGGGCGACTCCGATGTCAGGGGCCGCGGTGAGCCAGACATTGCGGTATATTCCTCCGCCAGGATACCATCGGCTGGACTCCTCAGGATTGTCGAGGGTAATCTTGATTTCGTTGTCTCCTACTTTAATATATGGAGTCAGGTCCGCCCTGAATGAGGCGTAACCGTATGGCCATTCCGTGACGAGATTCCCGTTGCAATAGACTTTCGCCCAGGACATGGCTCCGTCAATGTCGAGGAAATAGCGGAGCGGACCCTCGGCTGCTTCGACAGGCTCAGCAACCGTCAAGGTCTTCGTGTATTCCGCCTTGCCCCACCAGGCCAACTTTCCGGTCTCGCCAGGATAATTGATGTCAAATGGTCCGTCCACGCCCCAGTCATGAGGCAGGTCAACGACTTTGGTGACGCCGTCTTTTGAGAATGTCCAACCTTCGTTGAATGAAACCCTTGCCGCCGGCTGGGCAGTCAAAAGAAACGAGAAGGCCGACATCATCACGGCCATGAGGAGGGGAAGTCGATGAATAAACATATTCAAAGATAGTGAAAATCCGTCAATTGCAAAGTTCTTTGACGCAATCAAATTGACATGAAACTTTGGTGATTTGAAGATTATTCTGTAAATTTGCAGCCCCAAAATATTTGGGGAAAAACATAAATAATAGATTTACAATCATTTATGCCAACAATTCAACAGTTAGTTCGCAAAGGACGCGAGAGTCTTGAAGTCAAAAGCAAGTCTCGCGCGCTGGACGCTTGCCCTCAGAAGAGGGGCGTATGTCTGCGTGTCTACACGACGACTCCTAAGAAACCTAACTCAGCGATGAGGAAGGTCGCCAGGGTACGCCTTACCAACTCTA
>JAEEGG010001730.1_pt1 | contig 57896 bp, 47 predicted proteins | sample 9134161 | NCBI WGS metagenome assembly JAEEGG01 (sample SAMN16246543, study PRJNA631951) | gut metagenome | biome: gut microbiome; feature: rumen; material: CR-attached | host: Bos | place: Iran: Karaj | collected 2018-10
AAAAGGCTTTGCAGGAATATAAGAAGGTAACGAGCAAAATCAAGAAGAACAAAGTCGAATCGCGGCGTGTCGCCTACCAGATTGCAGAGTGTTATCGTATCATGGGCGATGTGAAACATGCCAAGAAACAGTACGAGAGTTTGTATAAAAAGAACTATCAGAAGGACAATCCGCTGATTCTTTATCATCTCGGAAATATCTGCATCAACGATGGCGACTATGATGCCGCGTTGAAGTATTATCAGGAGTTCAAGAAGAGAGCTCCCGAAGATACCCGCGCCGATGTGATGATTGAGTCGTGTGCCCGCGCCAAGGCATGGAAGGAGACTCCTACCCGCTACGAGGTCTATCCCATGAAGAAACTCAACACCCGCTACGACGAGTGGGCTCCGCGCTGGGGGAACCCCGACCGCAAAACGCAGATTATCTTCACCTCCAACCGCGATGGTTCCAACGGCAAGGGTACCGACCAGTGGACCGGCCAGGCTTTCTCCGACATCTACGTGTCTGAACTGCCCAAGAGCCGCAACACCGAATGGCCTGGCGATTGGTCTCCTGTGGCCTCCTACGACGAGAACCAGGTCATCAACACCGTGGTCAACGAAGGTGAAGCCTGCCCCAACCAGAAAGCTACCGCCATGTACTACACCTACTGTCCGCAAGACAAGAAAGAGGTGAAAGGCTGCTATATCTACGTCACCACCAAGAAAGGCAAAGACTGGACCGAACCCGAAAAGGTGGATCTCGGCATTGATTCTTTCAACTATGTGCATCCCTTCGTTACGGGTGATGAACTGACCCTCTTCTTTGCTTCCAACAAGCCGGGCGGTTACGGTGGATACGACCTTTACAAGGTAACCCGTAGCAAGAAATCCAAACCGTTTGCTGCAGCTGATGTGAAGAACTTGGGCAGCGTGGTGAACACCGCCGGCAATGAGGTCTTCCCCGCTCTCCGCGGCGACAGCCTCCTCTATTTCTCCTCTGACGGACATTATGGTTTGGGTGGTCTCGACATTTACTATTCCGAATTTGTGAATGGTCAGTATCAGACTCCCGAAAACCTGCTTTCGCCGATCAACTCTGAGGCAGATGAAATCGGTATCATGTTCGATGATGCTCCGGCCATCGACCCGAAATCGAAATCTCCTTACGTTGAAAAAGGTTACTTCTCATCCAACCGTGCCGGTGGCAAGGGCGGCGACGACATTTACTACTTCTTGCTCCGTCCGCTGGTTTACACCATCGCCGGTTTCGTGAAGGACGCCTCCAACCTCCAGCCCATCGACGGCGCAACGGTTGAAATCGTCGGCTCAGACGGAACGACCTACAAGACCAAGACCGATGTCAAGGGTTATTATAAATTTGACAAGGATAAGATTCTCGGCAACACCACCTACAGCATGGTCACCACCCGCTCGGGTTATTTCGCCGAGAACAATACCGCCAGCCAGACCACCGTGGGCCTGAGTGAGAATACCGACCTCAAACAGGATTTCAAACTTACCCCGCTGCCGCGCGAACCTATCGTTCTTCCCGAAATCCTTTACGATTTCGACAAGAGCGACCTCAAACCGCAGTATGAGGACTCCCTCCTGTTTGTGTATGACATTATGACGCAGAACCCCACCCTCGTGGTTGAGCTTCGTTCTCACACCGATAACCGTGGTAATGATGAGTATAATGAGAGACTTTCTCAGGATCGTGCACAGTCTTGTGTAGATTACCTTATCAATGTGAAGGGGGTTGACAAGAACCGTATCAGCCCGAAGGGTTATGGTGAATACATGCCGCGCGTGCTCACCAGCGACATGACGGTGACCTACAACAAGAAACAATATACCTTCAAGAAAGGCACGAAGTTGACGGAAGACTACATCAACAGCCTCTCACCGAAGGATTATCAGGAGGCTGCCCACCAGCTCAACCGTCGTACCGAGCTCTACATCCTCCGCGACGACTATGTGCCGGGCGGCGATACCATCGCTCCTGTGGTGGATGCCGGTCAGATCAATGTGTACAGTCACAAGTCCATCCCGGTGAGCATCTCCAAGGGTGTGGTCAAGGGCGCTTGCTATGCCAACAACAAGACCTTCAACTTTGAGATGGTTCCGGGCGACACGGTCTATATGAACCATGCCGACGCTATGCGCTTCCTCAAGGATCACATCGTCTCTATCGAGGATTTCGATGCTAAGGCCGCCGCTATCAATGAAGAAGATGGTCAGATTATTGAGAACTCCATCCTGACGCTGAAGAACTTCAACATGGGTGACAATGAGGCTGAGAATGTGAAGGTGGTGGTGAAGAAAGGTCTTACCTCATCCTTCCTCGTCGGCGAGGGCTTCCTTACCCGTACCTTCGGTAACTTCACGGTTGACAAAGCTAAAAAAGTCATTATATTTGAAAAATAGTTTTCAAAAAGTAATTGCAATACTTATCGTTCTTACGATAGCTGTCACTCCCACAATGGCCCAGCCTATTGTGGGAGCGGCTTTAATGGACGAGTATGTTCCCCAGCTGGAGGGCAAGAGGGTGGCCGTTTGTGGCAACCACACCTCCCTCGTGGGCACCACCCACCTGGTGGATACGCTGCTCTCTCTCGGCGTGAAAGTCACCAAGATTTTCTGTCCGGAACATGGATTCCGGGGCGAGGCTGAGGCGGGCGCCAACATTCAGTCGTCCACCGACCCGGCCACGGGTCTTCCCATCATCTCCCTCTATGGAAGCAACAAGAAACCGACGCCTGAGCAGGTCAGCGGCCTCGATGTGATTCTGTTCGACATACAGGATGTGGGCTGCCGGTTCTACACCTATATCTCCACCCTCACCTACGTGATGGAGGCCGCGGCGGAGAACGGGGTGAAGGTCATCATTCTCGACCGCCCCAACCCCAACGGCTACTTCGTGGACGGTCCCATTTTGGACCCGAAGTTTCGTTCCTTCGTGGGCATGCATCCCATACCGGTGGTACACGGCATGACCATTGCCGAGTACGGACTGATGGTGAACGGTGAGGGCTGGCTGGCCGACAGCGTGCGTTGCGACCTGTCGGTGGTGAAGATGGCCTACTACGACCACACCACCCGCTACTCGCTGCCCGTTGCGCCGTCGCCCAACCTGCAGACCGATGAGGCCATTTACCTCTATCCGTCCCTCTGTCTTTTCGAGGGCACCTGCATCAGTCTGGGGCGCGGCACCGACCATCCGTTTGAGATGTACGGCCATCCCGACCTGACCGTCGGTGACTACCATTTCACGCCCCATCCCATCAAGGGCGTGTCGGAAAATCCGCCCCTCAAAGGGCGCGACTGCCGGGGCTTTTCGCTCACCGAGACTGCTCATACCATGCTCGATTCCACCAACTGTTTCAACTTGGAGTATCTGCTGACGGCCTACCAGAATTTTCCGAACAAAGAGACCTTCTTCCTCAAAAACGGCTTCTTCAACAAGCTGGCGGGGAGTGGCGAGCTGAGGCGACAGATGGAGGCGGGTGAGAGCGCCGAGCAGATTCGGGCATCGTGGCAGCCGCAGCTGGAGGCCTTCAAGAAAATCAGAGCTCAATATTTACTTTATCCCGATTTTGAGTAATGGCCTTCCCCGCTTTCGACACCGAAATCTTTCTCTTTTTCAATGGGATGCACGCCCCGTGGGCCGATAAATTCTTCATGATTGTCACCAACACGTGGACGTGGTTGCCTGTTTATTTGGCTGCTATCTTCTTTATTTTCAAGAAATTCAAGAAAAAAGGCTTTTGGGTGTTGCTTACGGTGGCGTTGGTGATTTTGTGTACCGACCAGACCTGCAATTTAGTGAAGCGCACGGTGCAGCGGCCTCGCCCGTCGCATACTGCCGAGTTGGCCGAGGAAATCCAGCTGGTGCGCCAATCGAATGGCGAATATTATCGGGGCGGGCACAATAGTTTTCCCTCCGGCCATGCCGCCAACACGGCTGCTTTCGCACTGTTTTTGATACTCTTTTTCAAAGAACAGCGCCGTTGGCTTATCCCCACGGCCATCGCTTGGAGCCTGCTGCTCTCTTACAGCCGCCTCTATTTGGGCGTACACTACCCGATTGATATCCTATGTGGCTGGTGCGTGGGCGTTTTCTGGGCAGCACTACTGTCCTTCCTTTGTCTTCGTTTTTTTATCAAAAATAATCAAATCCATCATCCATGAAACGACTTATCCTTTTGGCATTTGCCATCCCAGCATTCCTCTTTTTTTCGTGTAATGGCGGTCCTGTCTCTACCAATGGCGGTGCTGCGACAACGGGTAGCGACAGCACGGCGGTTGAGTCAGTGAAAGAGAGCGCAGGCTGCCAGGCGGTAAAGAAGCTGGTTACCGACTACAAGATGCGGGTGAATATGGCCAAAAATTGTGATGCGCTGATGACCTGTCAGGTGAACTTCACCCGTGAGTTGGATGAAGTGTACAAACAGCATGAAGAGCTTTCAGCCGCGGAAAAGGCGAGTGTGCAAAACGACATCACCTCGTTGGGACTGCTCATCAGCAAGAAGAAGACGGAGTTGGGCTGCCAGTAGCCGCAGGAAGGTGAAAATTGAGAATTGAGAATTGAGAATGGAAAGGTGGTGGGGCAGGGGAGAGTGATGGGATGTTTTAGTTGTTGTATCACTCTTCCATGACACTATGGCACTCTATTCATTCTAATAATCTTGTGTTTGATTTTATATTTGCCCCTTGCGAAAGCATTGTGTGTGTCTTTTCTTTTACGATACGGCCATTTTATCGTATAGCCATTTCCACTGCTGATGCTCAGACTAAAAAGTTGTTTTTTTATATTAACATTTTCAATGTTAAACAAAACAAACGAGTTATTGAAAAAGGATTGATAAAGGGGGATGGGATAGACATATCTAAGGGGTTGGAGGGATTCTTGTATTTCTATGTAGGTAAACTCTAGAAAAATGCCTTCGTTTGAATCTTTCATAATCTGATGGAGCCCATCGGTGGGAATCAAAATATCCCCAGTTATATACTCGCAGAAAATAGTATCATTGCCCTCCTCTTGTGGCAGGATGATTTTGCAGTTCGCATAAGCACTATTGGTGGGCACCGTTCCATCAACTAAAAAAATCCAATTTAATCTGGTTGATTGAGAATGTGCCTCAGATTGAGAAAATACCGTCTCAATTTGAAACAACAACGCACACACTGAAATCAAACTCACAACTGCTTTCATGGCTTCTCATTTTATTGAAGCTGCTTCACCGTGTTGTGGGCGAGGATTTCGGCACGGTCGGCTACCGGTAAGGTGGGCGTCACCATGATGTCGAGCCACAACTCGCGGCCTTCATTGCGCAACTCGCGGCTGTCGGTGAGCTGGCTGACGATGAAACCTGCCGTTTCAGCATCCTCGTACGTGGAAGTGTCAATCATGCGGGCGATGTCGCCGAGACTCTGCGGAGCGAGCACCTGCACCGACACACGGTCGCTTTGGATGTAGAAGTTGACGGAGAATTCGTAATGCTGGTCTTCCACACTCCGCTCTATGAGCGAAATCAGCTCGTGCATGCCATACGACAGCACGCCGAATTGGTCTTCCAAGCCGAAGCTGTCGCAAAGGTTCTCTACCGCACCCAGTACGCGGCCTTGGGCGTTTTGTAAGTTAAGGTTTTGGATTTCAATGGTATACATGGTGATATAATTTTATTCGATGTTATAAAAATACTGGTTGACTTTTTCTTTATAGTAATAGTTGAGGTTCGGAGGGATGGACTTGAGCATCTCAATCTGCTGCTGTGATTGGCGGTCCATGTTCCACTCTTTGGGCGGGTTGGGATTGATGATGTCGCGGCCTTCGTTGCTCTCGCGCTTCTCGTCCTGCTCGCGTTGCATCTGGGCGCGCTCGCTCTCCAGCATTCGGGTCTCGATGTTCTTCTGTCGGTTGATGGTCTCGGTGGTGATGCGTCCGTTCACAAGGTCTTTCTCGGTCTTCTCCATGTCGCGGATCATCTGTTCGACCGACTTGTCGCCCACGCCGTTTTCCGACTTGAGGCCATCCTCGTACTCCTGCATCATCTTGCGGATGGCTTCCTGCTGGGCGGCCATCTTGGCGAGCTGTTCGCTCATCGACTGGCCGTTCTGCCCCTGCTGTCCCTCTTTCTTGCCTTGCTCCATGCTGCGTTTCAGGGCCTCCATCTGGCGGTTCAGCTGCTGCTGCAGTTCACGCGCCGTCTTGGTCTTTCCCTTCCCGCCGGGATTGTTGCAGGAGCCCTTCCCGCTCTTGTTCTTATTCTTGCAGTTCTGGCACTCGCTCTGTTTCTGCTTCACCTCCTTCATCGACTCGGCAAGCATGAGGGCGAGGTTGTTCATGCTGGTCATGGCGAACTGCTGCTGGGTGAGGGCGTTCTGCACGCGCTGGTCTTTCAGCGAGGCGACTGCCGCATCGATGTACGAGTTGATCTTGCCGACTTCTTCGTTGATGAACGGCTTCACGGCACTCTGGCGGCGTGCGAGGGCATTCAGCGAGTCGGCAATCACCAGCATATTGTCACGGATGTTGTGCTGCGTGCGGGCAATGTCGGGGAGCTGCGACGAGTGCTGGGTAAGCGGTCTGAGCCGCTCCATCACTGTCTCTTGGTTGAAGGATATCTGTACGAGGTTGTCCAAGATCTGCCGCAGGCTCTCCATGTCTTCCTCCAAATCTTCCTCCTCATTATCCAACATGTTCTCTTCCATCTTTTGAGCCATCTCCTCCATCTTCTCGCCCGCATCCTGCTGGCTCGAGGCCGCCTTGCTCCGGTTGTTCTTGTTCAGCGCATCCTTGCTGTCCTTGAAATCCTGCTCAATCTGCTGCTGGAGGTCTTTCGTGTCCAACAGTTTGTTGGGATCTTCCAGCTCTTTGTTGAGTTGGTTCAGTTCGTTAATCTCTTTTTTCAGTTCTTTAAACTGATTCTCAATGTCCTGCTGCTTTTGCAGAAGTTCTTGTTTGTCAATGGCTTTCTGTTCGCTCTGCTTGGAAAGCGCTTTCTGTTCCTCCGACAGTTTTTTTGCCTTGTCGATGATGTCGTTGTACTTCTTCTCGAACTCCAGTTGTTTGAAAAGCTCCAGCTGCTGGTCGAGGGTTTTGTTCAGCTCTTCCGTGTTGTTCTTCACATCCTGAACCGTCTTTTTCACCTCCTCCTTATTGTTATTCTGTTGGTTCATCTGGTCCATCATCCGCTGCAACTTTTCGTACATCTCCTTGATTTCATCCGAAAGAACTTTGTTGAACCGCTCTTCCAACTCTTTCTGCTTCTTGATGAGGTTTTCGGGGATATTTTTGTATTTATCCTCCATCATATTCTGCTGATTCTGAGCCTGTTTCATCTCATCAATCTGCTTTTTCAACTCCTCATACTTGTCGGTGAGTTCCTGCAACTTTTTCTTATCCTGCCACGAAAGTTCCTTGTTCTGCATCATCTGCTGTTGCAGTTTGTCAATCTCTTTGAGAAGGTCTTTCGAGTCATCAATCAACTCTTGTAAATCGCTCTTGGTCTGTGAGTTGCTATTCTCCAACTGCTCGTCAATCTCCTCTTCGGTCATCACGCGGTAGGTCTCGGAGACGCTGCGAGCGGACTTGGGACCGTTGATGCCGTCGTTGTCGAACACCTGGAAGTAGTAGTCGATGCGTTGTCCGGGTTCGAGCATCAGCACGCCGGCATCGAAGTAGTGGTAGAAGTCCTGTACCGTCAGCATCGAGTTGATGGGGATGTTCTGTACCTTGTTGGTTTCGAGGAGTTTGTCGTTTTTATCGTATTTTGAATAGACGAACTGGGCTTTGGTGAAGCCGTAGTCGTCGTGGATGGTGCCTTTGAAGTAGATGCGGTCGGGCAGCAGCGAGTCGGCCTGGCTCACCACCGTGATGTCGGGGTATTGGTCGGGCACCACGTTGATGTTGTGCTTGAGGGTGTCGGTGGAGGCGCAGAATTGGTTCTTGTTGGTGATGGCGTAGGCGAAGGAGTTGCGCACGGTCTTGGTGATTTTGTAGATGCCTTTTTCGGCGCGTACAGGTTCTTTTTCATCCTCAAGGATGAACTGCAACTGGCTGGTGTTGCGGGTGTAGAACGACCAGGTCACCTGCGTGCCGTCGGGAATAGTGGCGTCGCCGTTGTTGTCGATGGTCTCGTCGTTTTTGTGGAGATAGGCGGGGTAGTGGAGCGTCATGGCGAAGCTGACGATGACCGGCTTGGGCAGCACCGATAAGGTATAGTCGGGCGAGGAGGTCTCGTCGGTAAAGACATGGAACTGGGTGTCGCCCTGCGGATTTTTAAAAGTATAGGTAAAATGAATGTTGTCGGTCTTGGTCATCTGGTACTTCCGTCCAGCGAGGTCGATATAGAGCGCATCGGGGGTTTCGGTGCCTTTGATTTTGACCTTCAGTTCAAAATCCTCATTCTGGAATGTGGTGAGTGTATCGTTTTGAATTTCAAAAGAATAAGGTGCTGGTTTAGCATAAAATTGGTCGTAATGTACGATTCTTTCGGTCGATTGGGTGAAAATTTCGCTTCTTACCGAAAAGATGACGATACAGAGAAGGACAGGGATGAGGGCCCATTTGATATAGCGGCGGGTGTTTTTGAAGGGGATGGCTTTGACGAAGGGGAAGGGTTTGATTTTCTCGATTTTGGTGTCGATGGCGGCAGCGATAAGTTCCGCGCTTTTGCATTCGCCCTTTTCGCGCATCGCCTCCAGTTGGAAGAGGTTGAGCAGTTTGTCGTCAATTTCGGGGAAATGCTGACCGATGATGGCCGCTATCTGTGTGGCGGTGAGCTGTTTGCCCACGCCGAAGATTTTAAGGAGGGGGATGATGATGTAAAAGACGAGGGTGACGGCGAAGATGGCGAGGTAGGAGAAGAAGAGGACGGTGCGGACGGTGGAGTTGAAGTAGGAGAAATATTCGAGCAGGGCATACGTGATGAACACCATCAGGGTGATGATGACGAAGATGAGTGCGCCGCGCAAGAGTTTGTTGAGGTAGTACTTGTGGACGAACTCTCTGATTTTCTGCCGAATAATCTCTTGATTATTTGTCATTTTCGCTGTTCTCTTGTGTCCAGAGGATATTGTAGAAGGGGTCTTGTTGTTGTTTAAAATAGTTGTAGAGCATCTTGTTCTTGCCGAACATGGCTTTATTGAAGAAGAAACGGTTGAATTTGCCGTTCATGCTGTTGAGTTTCTTGCGTTTGTCGAAGGCGTTGGCCACCTTGGTTTTGCCCGGATGCGCCTGTCGCGCCAGTGCTATCTCCTTGAGGATGAGGTCGCTGATGGGAATTTGCACGGGACAAACCTGGTCGCAGTTTCCACAGAGCATGGCGTTCTTGATGACATGTTCGGTGTTGGTGGCATGATGCAGGAAGTTGTCGCGCACGATATTGATGGGGGTGTGTTCCTTGGTGTATTCGTACATCGGGCAGACCGTTTTGCACTTGTCGCAGTCGATACAGTAGAGCGACTCGCGCAGGGTACTGTTCTGCATGATATCGGTTACGCCATTGTCATAGAGGAAGATAGTGATTTGTACAGGAGTATGAGATACGCCTTGGCTGGGGTCGGCGAAGTTGGGTTCGATGAGGGAGAAGGGGCGGTTGATGAGTTTCACATCGTGGGGGAGGTATTGCTGTTCTTGGGCTTGTGTGCGGAGGTAGAGGATGGTTTCGAGGTCGGAGGCCTTGTTGAGGAGTTTGCTGATGTCGAGCAGGATGAAGAGGTTGGGGATGGAGTTGAGGCAGTTTTTGGAGTTCTTGTTGAGCAGCACGAGGGTGCCGGTCTCCACGATGGCGAAGTCGGCCTGCACAAACAGGAAGGCAGCGCTGGACTTGCCGCTTTCCACATCGGCATAGTGGACGGGTCGGATGGACTTGGCGCTGCGCAGTTCTTCCGGCACATCGGGCAGGTCGAAGCACACCCTGTTGTAGGGAGTTTTGGGCAGAAGGTCGAAAACCGTTTCGGTGAGTTCGGTTTCATCGGAGATCCAGCACACGTTGAAACCCTTCTCGCGCATTCTGCGGTCGAAGTAGGTGAGCTTGTTCTCCATGTCTTCTATATATTTCTGCCGGATGATGTTGGCTCGGGTGCGGCAGAACTCGATGATATCTTCAGGGCTGAATTCCATAATTATCGGAGGTTGATTTTTTCTACTCGTCTCTCATGGCGGCCACCCTCGAAGTCGGTGCTGAAGAAAGTCTCGACGAGGTCGAAGGCGGTCTCGGGCAGGATGAAGCGGGCGGGCATGACAAGGACGTTGGCATTATTGTGCTGGCGGGCGAGGGCGGCGATTTCGCGGTCCCAGCAGAGGGCTGCGCGCACATTGGCGTGCTTGTTGGCCGTCATGGCAACCCCGTTGCCCGTGCCGCAAATCAGGATAGCCCGTGCGGCGGGATCTTTCGACACAGCCTCCGCCAGAGGATGCGCAAAGTCGGGATAGTCAACACTTTCTGTTGAATGTGTGCCGAAATCTACCCACTCATATTGGGAGGAAAAATGCTGTTTGATGGCCTCTTTCAGCTCAAAACCAGCATGGTCGGATGCGATGAAAACTTTCATTTCTATACACTTTTTCACAATCTGCAAAAATACAAAATTAATCCGAATAAATTATTCACAATTTCACCCAAAAATTGTGAAAAAAAATTCCAATTTGGGTTGAAGTGTGACAAAAAATTGCTGTATATTTGCCACGCGATTCGGGTTCCTCGGATTAAAAGGGAAGCCTGTGAAAATCAGGAGCTATTCCCGTAGCTGTAAAGTTCTACCCCCACTCTCTGTCTCAATGCCACTGACAAATTCTCCGATTGTCGGGAAGGCGGCAGAGAACAGAACAAGCCAGAAGACCTGCCCGCATCGTCAAATGTAGCTTTCGGGATAAAAGCATACATGTCCGTGAGGATCCGTATTTATCCCTGTAACTTGCCATTAACCAACCAGTTAACCAATAACCTTATGATCGAAGAAGTGTACATTATCAAACGAGACGGAAAGAGAGAGCCGTTTTCGATTGACAAAATCCGAAGCGCCATCACCAAGGCCTTCATCTCCGTCGGGAGCTTTGCCACCCAGGAGTCGATGATTAATATCCTTAGCCGTCTCAACATCTATGACGGCATCCAGGAAGAGGAAATCCAGAACCAAGTGGAGCGCTCGCTGATGGCTGAGCGCTACTACGAGGTGGCCAAGGCCTTCATCCTCTACCGCCAGAAGCATTACGAAGACCGCGAGGTGAAGGAGAAACTTGACTTCCTGATCAATTATTGTAATGCCCAGAATGCGGCTACCGGCAGCAAGTACGACGCCAACGCCAACGTGGAGAAAAAGAACATCGCCACACTCATCGGCGAGCTGCCCAAGTCGGGCTTCATCCGCCTCAACCGCCGTATGCTGTGCGACCGTATCAAGGAGGTGTATGGCAAAGAGCTGTCCGACAAGTATCTCTATTATCTTAATAATCATTTCATTTATAAAAACGACGAGACCAGCATCGCCAACTACTGCGCCAGCATCACCATGTACCCGTGGCTGCTCGGCGGCACCCAGAGCATCGGCGGCAACGCCTCCCGTCCTACCAACCTCAAGTCGTTCTGCGGCGGCTTCATCAACATGGTGTTCATGGTATCCAGCATGCTCAGCGGCGCCTGCGCCACCCCCGAGTTCCTGATGTACATGAACTACTTCATCGGTCAAGAGTACGGCACCGACTACTACAAGCGTGCCGACGAAGTGGTGGATCTTTCTCTCAAAAAACGCACCATCGATAAGGTTATCACCGACTGCTTCCAGCAGGTGGTCTATTCTATCAACCAGCCCTCCGGCGCCCGCAACTATCAGTCGGTGTTCTGGAATGTCGCTTACTACGACAAGTTCTACTTCCAGAGCCTCTTCGGCGACTTCGTCTTTCCCGACGGCAGCCGTCCCGACTGGGATTCTCTCAACTGGCTCCAGAAACGGTTCATGCGTTGGTTCAACAAGGAGCGCACCCGCACCATGCTCACCTTCCCCGTGGAAACCATGGCCCTGCTCTCGAAAGACGGCGACGTGCTCGACCAGGAGTATGGCGACTTCACCGCCGAGATGTACGCGCAAGGGCACTCCTTCTTCACCTACCTCAGCGACAACGCCGACTCATTGAGCAGCTGCTGCCGCCTCCGCAACGAGATTCAGGACAATGGCTTCAGCTACACGCTGGGCGCAGGCGGCGTCTCCACCGGCTCCAAGAGTGTGCTCACCATCAACCTCAACCGCTGCATCCAGTACGCCTGCAAGCAGAACATCCCCTATATGGAGTTCCTCGAACAGATGGTGGACCTTACCCATAAGGTGCAAATCTGTTATAATGAGAACCTTAAGTACTTGTTGGAAAAGGGAATGCTTCCGCTCTTCGACGCTGGCTACATCGCCATCAACCGCCAGTACCTCACCATCGGTATCAACGGACTGGTGGAGGCCGCCGAATTCCTCAAGATTCCCATCAACGACAATGAGAAGTATCAGCATTTCGTGGAGGAGATCTTGGGAATGATTGAAGATTACAACAAACGCTATAAGAGCAAAGACCTCATGTTCAACTGCGAGATGATTCCCGCTGAGAATGTGGGTGTGAAGCACGCCAAGTGGGACCGCGAAGACGGTTACGTGGTGACCCGCGATTGTTATAATAGTTATTTCTATATTGTTGAAGATAAAGAGATTAACATTCTCGACAAGTTCCGTCTCCATGGTCGTAAGTACATCACGCACCTCACCGGCGGTTCGGCGCTGCACCTCAACTTGGAAGAGCACCTCAGCAAAGAACAATACCGCCAGCTGCTGCGTGTGGCGGCTCAGGAGGGATGCAACTACTTCACCTTCAACATCCCGAATACTATCTGCAACAAATGTGGACATATTGATAAACGCTACCTCAAAGAGTGTCCCGTGTGCCATAGCACGGACATTGACTACATGACTCGTGTCATCGGCTATATGAAGCGTGTCAGCAATTTCTCGCAGGCTCGCCAGGAAGAAGAACATCGTCGTTATTATGCCAAGAACAACCATGAAGTTTTATAATTACGATATCGTCTTCCAAGAAATTCCCGGAGAGGTTACTCTCGCTGTCAATATCACCAACTGTCCGAACCACTGCAAGAACTGTCACAGTCCGCACTTGTGGGAGGATCAAGGCGAGGAGCTTACTCCTGAGGTTGTAGATCTGCTGATGGCCCGTTACAAGGGCTTGGCTACTTGTATCTGTCTGATGGGCGGTGACGGCGAGAAACCAGAGGTGGAGAAACTGGCCGGTCACATCCATTCCAAAGGCAACATGAAGGTGGGCTGGTACTCTGGCCGTGACGAGATGCCCAAGCATGCCGAGTGGTTCGACTATGTGAAGACCGGTCCCTACAAACCCGAATGCGGCAGTTTGAAGGCGCCGACCACCAACCAGCGTTTGTACGAGCGTGACGGTGAAGAGTGGCACGACATCACCGACCGTTTCCGCAAGAAATAACCCGCTCCTTCCAATGAAGTTCCGCACCGAGCTGCCTGCACCGCGCTATCCGTTTCATATTGAGCCGGATAGCCGCCTTATGTTCTGCGGCTCCTGCTTCTCGGAACATGTCTCCTCCTACTTCGCCGACCGCGGTTTTGCGGTGTGTGCCAACCCTTTCGGCATCCTTTTCAATCCGCTCTCCATCGCGCAGGGCTTGGACTTCCTGACGGGGCAATCCACCCTGACGGAGCAATACTTCCTGCAGCATGAGGGCTGTTGGGTGAGTTTGGCGCACCACGGCAAGTTCTCCCATGCCGACCAGGAGGTTTTCCGTAGCCACATCGAGGCGGCGCAGTCGGAGGCTGCAGCGTTCCTCAAGAGTGCTGATTTTCTTTTCGTTACGTTAGGCACGAGCTACTATTACTACCATCTGGAGCGGCAGGTGGTGGTGGCCAACTGTCACAAGTTGCCGGCGGCTGCGTTCGAGAAGCGGCGGGCTACCATCGAGGAGGTGGTGAAGGCTTTCGGTGCCTTCTTTGCCTGGCGGGCGCAGCACTGTCCGTCGTTGAAGGTCGTGTTCACGGTGAGTCCGGTGCGGCATCTGGCCGATGGTTTCCACGAGAACCAGCTCAGCAAGTCGATTCTGCATTTGGCTATTGAGCAGCTTATTAGCCAGCATTCCGACACCTATTATTTTCCTGTATATGAGATGTTTCAGGACGATTTGCGCGATTATCGTTTCTACGACAGCGACTTGTGTCATCCCTCGCGGCAGGGCATAGCGTACGTGCAGGAGCGCATCGCCGAGGTGTTTTTCACCGAGCAGACTCGTCAGCGCGTGAAGGAGGCCGAGCGAGCGCTGCGGCAGGCGGCGCACAGGCCGATACGGGAGGGGTGAGATAATTTTCAGTTTTCAGTTCTCCGTTTTCAATTTATTTTGTATTTTTGCACCCTGTAAAGGACACAAATATAGTAATTATGCCCCTTATATAGGGCAAATTGTTTATTATCAACGCAAAATACTGAAAAACAATATATTATGGAAGCCCTGTTTAGAAAACACGACCGTTTGTTGGAAGTGACTCCTACAAAAATCATCCGTCAATGGATGCATTCCATCAATTGGAAAGCTCGCATGATGGCCATTCGTGGTCCTAAGGGTGTGGGGAAAACAACCTTGATGCTGCAATACATCAAATTACATTATCAGCCGTTGGATCGACAAGTTTTATATGTATCTTGTGACGATAACTATTTTAATACCAATACATTGCTTCAGCTTGCAGAGCAATTCTATCTGAATGGCGGACAACATCTCTTTTTGGATGAGGTGCATAAATACGCAAATTGGAGTAGGGAGATAAAGGAGATATACGACTTTTATCCAACTTTGCGGGTGGTTTTGAGCGGTAGTAGTCTGTTATGTCTAACAGAAGGCGAAGCCGACCTGTCGCGCCGCTGCATCAATCACGACATACAGGGGTTGAGTTTCCGTGAGTTTCTGCATTTTTACAAAGGCATTGAAATGCCGGTGTATCCATTGGAGCAAGTGTTGCACAATCCGGCGCCGCTTATTCGTAAAATGAACCAGATGGGGCGGCCCGTTGCGCTTTTCCACGAATATCTCAAATATGGTTACTATCCCTATTATCTTGACAATGAGATAGATTATTACGTTTCCATACAGCAGGTTGTCAACAGGGTGATTGATGATGAGTTGACGCGGATTTGCAGAGTTGATTTGGGCAATACCCGCCGTCTCAAAGCCCTGCTGACCACGCTTTGCGCCAGTGTGCCAATTCAAGTCGATATATCCAAATTGGCGACGGTAAGCGGACTAAAACGCGATACCGTAGTGGCCTATCTGGGCTATCTTTACAAGGCCAAGCTGATACATCTGCTCTATTCGAACCTTAAGAATGTGAAGCGGATGCAGAAACCCGATAAGATTTACATTGATAATCCCAATCTGTTGTATGCTTGGGCGACTACGCCCGTAAAGATGGGTACAGTACGAGAAACCTTTGTTGTCAACCAGTTGGCTGCTAACCATATTGTTGAATATCGCAAAACCAATGGCGACTTTTTGGTGGACAATCGATATGTGATCGAGGCTGGTGGGGAGGACAAAGACTTTACGCAGATAGCGGACATTCCGGATTCTTTCATTCTTTCTGATGATTTGGAAACCGCCATTGGGAAGAAGCTACCCATTTGGGCGGTGGGATTCGACTATTAGTCGCAGCCAAATAAATTCTCAGTTCTCAATTTTCAATTCTCATTTTTCTTTTGCGGTGCCATTTTATCCATGAAAAAAGCAAATTTCATCATCGTTCCCGACATTCACGGGCGGCCGTTCTGGAAAGAGGTCTTTGACTACGACGCGGAGGTGGTCTTCCTTGGCGATTACCTCGACCCTTACGGTTCCGAAGGCCTCTATCCGTGGGATGCGCTGGACAATTTCACGCAGATCATTGCTTACGCGAAGGCTAATCCAAAGGTGCATTTGTTGTTGGGCAACCACGACCTGTGCTATTCCATCGGACGGCATATCTGCAATAGTCGCTGCGATTACGAGAATTACGACACCCTCCGGCGCAAGTTCCGCGAGAATGCGGATTTGTTCCAGCTGGCGTTCGACTATTCGGTGAACGGAAAGCGGTTCTTCCTGTCGCATGCGGGCATTTCGTTTGGGTGGTACAGCCGTCACCGCGACATTTTCCCGTATTCGTACGAGGAAACGTTGTGTGCCGACCACATCAACGGTCTGTACCGTGACGGTGCTTTGGACGGCATATTGGGCGAGATAGGGGCCAATCGCGGCGGCCTATGCACCTACGGCAGTCTGGTCTGGGCGGACATCCACGAAATGATGGTGCCGATACACAAAGACCTCACCGATATCATCCAGATTGTCGGTCACACGCAGAGGGTGTCGGGACTGCTCAACCTTGAGTCTGAGTACCATCTGTACGATGTGGATGCCCGCCGGTGCGTCTGCATCGACGAGGAGGGATCGGTGCGGGAACTAAAAGGTAGTAAGTGATCGGTAATAATTTTCAGTTTTCAGTTCTCAATTTTCAATTTATTCGTATTTTTGCACCTTAATGATTTTACGAAAAAACAATAGGCACAAGAGAGTGTGTTACATAGTGTGAGGAACCATAAAGACCTCCTGGTAATACTTGATTATCAATTAAATGGAAGCGAATAATAATGTAAAATATGCATTTTCAGGACATGAATCTTTCCCGTGTAAAACTTTGTGGTTGAAGAAGGGGTACGATTTTGTTAAAGCTGAAAAAGATTTCAATGCGCCAGAAGCGGTTGTTGATTTGGGCGTGGGCAAGAATATGGTTGCTGCGGTCCGTTATTGGTACAAGGCTTTTGGGTTGAACAAAGATGCGGAAACTGGTTGGATTGCCGATTTTCTTTTTTACGCAGACACGGGAAAGGATCCTTATATGGAGGATTTGGGCACATTGTGGCTGTTGCACTTCCTTTTAATTTATTCAAACGAGGCTTCATTGTACAAGCTCTTTTTTATAGATTTCCAGCAAGAAAGACGTTTGTTTGAGAGAGGGCAAGTGGTTAATTTTGTAAAACGCAAGATGGCAGAAACAGGCAAGGGTAATCTGTTTAACGAGAATACCGTTAAAAAAGATGTTGGAGTCCTGTTGCTAAACTACTGCCTCCCTCGTGAACCGAAATCAAATGAGGATTTCTCCACTCTGCTAATGGATCTGGATTTGCTCCGACAAACTGACAAAATCGAAAAGACTGATGAAAAAGGAAGCCGCTATTTTTTTAACATTGAAGGCAAACGGAAGGTGACACCCGAAATTTTCCTGTTTGCTTTGCTAATGATAAAAGAGGAATCTGACAATAGTATTCCTTACGACACATTGCAAAAGTTGGGTTTGATATTTTGCATGACTGATTTGGAAGTGATTGATATGTTGAATCAACTTTCAGAAACATATTCAGACTCATTGACCTATAGTGACGTGGCGGGAATCCGACAATTACAGTTCACCAAACAGATGGATGCCAAACAAGTATTGGAAAGGTATTATGAATAAAGGATTTAACTTATCAGCGAATATCGAAAACGGATTTCCGTTGGATGCCCAATACATTGTTACCCCCAATGGCAGGAGAGCCACGCAAAGTATTATCAATGATTTCAAGTCGGGCATACACTCGTTTACGATTATCGGCACATACGGAACAGGGAAATCGTCATTTCTGTTGGCTTTGGAAGCGGATTTGAACCGCGACAACAAAACAAAAAGACTGTTGAATCCACAAAATCTTTCGGAAACGGACGATTTTGAAATCCTAAACATAGTCGGTGATTATATGGAATTGTCCGCTTTGTTGGGAAGAAAATTGAATATTGATGGTCATTCGCAAAGCATTCTTGATGAACTGAAAAAGTATTATAACCATCTCAAAGAGCAAAATAAGTTTTTACTCATTGTGATTGACGAGTTTGGCAAAGTGCTGGAACATGCTGCCAAAAACAATCCTGAACAGGAATTATATTTCCTTCAGAAGTTTGCTGAATTTGTAAATGTACCCTCCCGTGATATACTGTTGCTGACGACTTTGCATCAAAATTTTGGGGCATACGCCAAAAATCTGACAGAAACGCAAAAGAATGAATGGACTAAAGTGAAAGGTCGTTTCAAGGAAATCACTTTTGTGGAGCCCATTGAACAGCTTTTGTTTTTGGCATCGCAACAGATGTATGACAAGTCGTCTCAAAAAGAGGAGAACAAAACTGCCAAGCAGTTGTATCATCTGGCTGTTGATACGAAATTTGTCTCGAAGTCTTTTTCTGAGGATGCAGCCCAACAATTATATCCGCTTGACTCTTTTTCAGCTTATGCCATAACATCTGCCATTCAGCGATATGGCCAAAACGAACGCTCGCTTTTCTCTTTTTTGGCAGCCCGCGGTTCCAATTCTCTTTCGGAATTTCAGACGAAAACAAATTTGACTTACAATTTGGCCAGCGTCTATGACTACATCGTTTTCAACTTCTATTCTTATCTGAAAGATGCCAATATGGATTCGATGAGTTGGAGCTCAATGCAGATTTCCATAGAAAGAGTTGAAGGATTGAATTGGGATAGTACTGAGCAATTGACCGATGCTATTAAAATTGTGAAATCAATCGGTCTGCTTAATTTGTTTGGAATAGCTGGTTTTGCGATGGAACCCGAACAGTTGGCTAAATATGCACAATTGGCTATGGACATTCCTGATGCGGGTACTATCATCAACAAGTTGCGTGGGTTCAGAATAATACGATACGCTGAATACAAACATCGCCTTCTGCTTTTTGAGGGGACTGATGTTGATTTGGAATTGGAAATCAAAAAAGCAGGTGCTGTAGTGACTCGCCCCGTTTCATTTATTGATGACTTGCGTTATTTCATCAGCAATCGTATTTCGCCGGTAAAGGCACATTATTACCATAAAGGTACGCCCCGCTATTTTGAATATGAAGTTCGCGAGGATGCCGTCGATATGACACCGAAAGGAGATACTGACGGATATATAGAATTGATTTTCTCTTCTGATAAAAATGCACTTGAAGAAGTCAAAGAGACGAGTGCTAATACCGAACACGCCATTATATACGCCTATTTTAACAATACGGAGGGAATTATTGACCATCTGTATAATATCAAAAAATACGAGTATATCCTCACTAAGGTCTTGATAGATAAAGAGGCGGACAGAGTTGCATACGGCGAAATACAAAAATTGAAAGAATATGAGGAAACGCTCTTGAATAAATCCGTAAGCGACAATTTGTTCGCCTATAAGAACCGTGTTGTATGGATTTATAAGGGGGAGAAACAGCAGGTGGCCTCTCATAAAGATTTCAACAAGCTGCTTTCTACAGTTTGTGATGACGTTTATTCTAAGGCGCCTGTTATGATCAACGAATTGTTTAACAGACATAAGTTGAGCAGCGCCATCGCCTTGGCTCGTAAAAATTATCTCGCCGCTTTAGTCGATCATTATAGCGAGGAAGATTTGGGCTTTGAAAAAGATAAATTTCCTCCGGAGAAGACCATCTACTACTCTTTGCTGAAGAACACAGGAATACATACTGGCAGTGGTTTTGCAGATACACCCACCAATGATGGTGTTATGGCTTTGTGGGACGAGAGTGTTAGGTTTCTGCAAAGCACGGTTGGCAGACAAAGGAAAATATCGGAACTGATAAAGATTCTTTCCACCCAACCTTTCAAACTGAAGCAAGGATTCCTTGACTTTTGGATACCGACATTCCTGTTTATCAAGCGGCAAGATTTTGCATTGTACGATGTCAACAGAGGAGCATATATCCCGAATGTGGATATGCTGTTTTTTGATTTGCTGCAAAAGCACCCCGCAGATTATGCGGTGAAAGCATTTGAGGTGGATGGCGTGAAACTTGATTTCTTCAATCAGTATCGGCGTTTTGTCAATTTGGGCGATGAATTCAATATTACAACGCAGAGTTTTATTGAGACAATTAAGCCGTTCCTTTTCTTTTACAAAAAATTGAATGACTACACAAAACACACACGCAAATTTACGCATAAGTCAACTATGCGTTTCCGCGATGTGTTGGCGACGGCTAAAGATCCCGAAAAGGCATTTTTTGAAGATTTACCAGATGCTTTAGGTTTCACCAAAAAGCTAAAGAAGGATGCCGATATTGAAGAGTATGGAGCTGTTATCCAGAAGGCCATCCGTGAATTGCGCTCGTGTTACCCGCAACTCATTGACCGGCTTGAAAGCCGCCTTGTGGATGGATTAGGGCTTTCTTCAGCTGACTACAACGAGTACATTGCGGAAATCAGGCAAAGGATGGCCAACATCAAACTTCATCTTTTAACCTCCAAGCAGAAGGAATTCTATCATCACATTATGACGGAATATGACAACCGCACCGAGTGGTATCAGTCTATTTGTTATCCGATCTTGGATCATAAACTTGAAACGCTGCGGGACGAGGAAGAAGACAAGTTGGCGGAAGATTTGGTCTATCTTTTCCGTGAATGTGAAAAATACGCTGATATTTCAAAAAAGACGATTGCCGACAATGATCTCGCATACTCCTTTGATATGGTTTCGACTGCCGGCACCAACATTAGAACGCAAACATACATTCTGTCAGAAAAAAACAAAAATAGGGTGTTTGCTTTGGAGACAAAGATCAACGAGATACTTTCTGGCGACAACAATGTGGATATATGCACGTTGTTGGAAGTGTTGAACAAAAAGATGAATAATGAGCAATAGGGTCAGACACATATTAGGAATATCAGGGGGGAAGGACAGTGCGGCACTTTCCATATATCTGAAGCAAAAATACCCGAATCTGAAGATTGAGTATTATAATTCAGACACAGGCTGCGAGTTGGAGGAAACTGAAAAATTAATTGATAGATTGGGAGCATATTTAGGTAAAAAAATAAAACGATTGAAAGCGGTAGATACTGATTTAGCCCCCACGCCGTTTCACCATTTTCTGAAAGCAATGGGCGGTTTCCTTCCTTCTCCTCAGGCTCGCTGGTGCACGCAGAAAATGAAACTGGCTGAGTTTGAAAAGTATGTTGGCGATGATTTGGCAATCTCTTATGTCGGTATCCGTGGCGATGAAGACAGAGATGGTTACATATCATCCAAGCCTAATATTCAAGCTGTTTTCCCATTTAGAAGAAACATTTGGAGCATAGATGTTATCAATAAGGTCTTACACAATGACAACTTGGAACAGCTTGTTTTTTTGTACGATTTGCTTTGCCCCGACAACTTTATGAAGGACGAAATTATGGAAACCGCCGCAAAGCAGATAACAAAGCAGTTCTACTATTCAAAAAAATTGATTGCATTATTGGATTTTGACATAAAACTATTCAATCACGTTGTCTTTGCATTCTTAAAGACCTCCGATTATCCAGTAGGCAAGTTAGATGAATTTCCATTGCTCGATAACACCGACGTGCTTGTGAAAGAAGATATTTTCCGATTGTTGCGAGAGAGCGGTGTGGGTGTTCCTGCCTATTATGAAGAAATTCCTTTTGAAGTGGACGGGAAAATAGGAACCTATTGCCGCAGTCGTTCAGGCTGCTATTTCTGTTTCTTCCAGCAGAAGATAGAGTGGATATGGCTTTATGAACAACATCCAGACCTTTACGAGAAAGCGATGGAGTTTGAAAAAGATGGCTATACGTGGAATCAGAATGAGAGTTTAGCTGAATTATGCAGACCTGAACGTGTGCGCCAAATCAAACTTGACATCATCAAGCGTCAGGAAGAGAACCGCAAGCAAAGCAAAGGCTCTACGCTTGTGGATATTCTTGGAGATGAAATAATGTGTGCTAATTGTTTTATATAAATTGGACGATTATGGGTGACATTTCTAATATTACAGAGGTTGGATTTACAATTGATGCAGGATTAATTCAAAGATTGGGCTATGAATTAGTCGGCCGAGCAGAAACAGCAGTTTCTGAATTGATTAAAAATTCATACGATGCTGATGCTACAGTTGTGGATGTTGATTTTGTTAACACATCTGTCTCAGGAGGAACTTTAGTTATTTCTGACAACGGCTTAGGCATGACAAAACAGCAGTTGATAAATGGTTTTATGCGTATTTCTTCTACCGACAAACTTCACAATCCCACATCTACTCGCTTCCATCGAACTAAAGCGGGGAAAAAGGGAATTGGACGGTTTGCGGCTCAACGTTTGGGAGAACGATTGATAATCATCACTCAGACTAAAGAATCTACAAATGCTATACGAATAGAGATTGATTGGAATGAATATTCAATAGACAAAGACTTGACTTCCATTACATTTCCTATTGAGACTGTACAAAAGAAAAAAGCAGAAGGTACGATTATAGAAATACGTGGTCTTAGAGAAAAGTGGACAGAAGCAGCCATTAAACGTATCTACAGGTATGTTCTAGACTTGTTTCAGCCGGATTATTTATCTGAACGGAGTAAAACAGACAATCTTGCTGTTCAAGATGAGGAGACCTTTAAAGTGAATTTCAATCTGGTATCTGAAAATGTCAAACAAGCGTTCTTGAATGAACAAATATCTGTCTTTAATAAATCTTTAGCGACTTTCGAAGGATTTATTGACAAAAATCATTTTGGAATAGTATCTATAAAAAGCGAAAGTCTTGGAATTAATGACATTCTTGAAATTTCACATACTGAAGAAGAAAAATGCTTCCCCGCTCTATCTGATGTGTATTTTAAAATACATTATTTCATTTATGACAGGCCTCAATATTATGGGGATAGGATCTCTGGTCCAGACTTGAAAAAAATACAAGAGTTATCAAAAACAGCGAGTGGAGTTAGGCTATATAGAAATGGATTTAGGGTGTTGCCTTATGGTGAGCCAAAAGATGATTGGACGAATATTGATAAACGTTGGAGTACAGAATCAGGTAAAACAAATATTCCTTTAAACAATCAAAATTTGTTTGGTTTTGTAGAAATAATTGATCCAACAGGTAATACATTTGAAGAAACAGCTAGCAGGGAGGGGTTAATCGAAAACGATGCATTTAATCAATTATCTGAGTTCATTAACAAATCGCTTGTTGCTGTGAGAGGTCGGATTGCAGAAAAAATAAAACTATTCAAGGAAAAGCAAAACAATGATGACTTTACTAGAGACTCAGATAAAAAGGAACAAACAACACAAGAAATGTTTGATAAATTGAAGAACATTCTTGATAATAAACCCGATCAAAATACAGAAAACCCAGAAGAAGAATACGTAGAAAGAGATAAAGAAGAAGGACTTGAAATAATCAAGAAACTCGAAAATCTAATAGAAGAAGCAGGCATGCTCAGGGTTTTGGCAGGATTGGGTCTTACTATTGGCGAGTTTACACACGAAATGATACAATTCCACTCTTCTGTTTATGGCTATATTAGCAAGTTAAACCAACTAAATCTTAGTAATGAAGTTCAAAATTATGTATCTGGAATAAAAACGGATTTTGATAACTTATTTAGTTATACAGATTATTTTGGTACAACGATTTCCCAAAATACAAATAGGAAAAAATCACCGATTGATTTGCTAGCAGTTTTAGACAGATTCCAAAATATAATTAAAAACGATTTGGAAAAGAATAAAATTGAATTTATTGTGTATGCATGTGACTTCGATGTTACTACAATTCCTATGCATTGTTCAGAATGGAACTCTATTTTATACAATTTATATACGAACTCAAGGAAAGCAATAAAGAGAGCGAATGTCATTGGCAAAATATTGGTTGAAGTGGGTGTCGAAGGGGAGAATACATTTATTAATTTCCTTGATAATGGTGATGGTATACCAAAAGAAAATGAAAGTAGAGTGTTCAATGCTTTTTTTTCAACTTCTACACCAGCGAGCTTCGATGCGCCAAACGAAAAACAATTGATTGGCACGGGACTTGGATTAAAAATAGTAAAGGACATTATTATTTCTTATAAAGGCAGTATTTGCATTGTTCCACCAAATGATGGTTATTCCACCTGCTTTAAAATAACAATTCCAAAAAACAAATAAATATTGTGTCTATGCCTATAAAGTATTTTTACATTGATGATGACCCAGAATCTCAAAACAAGGTTGCAGGTTTTGAAAATGCAGAATTATCTATTGTTGCTATGCAGCACGAAGATTCCTGGGAAAACCAGTTTGGTCTCTTGAAAGAAAAAGAAGATGATTTTAATGGATTAATCTTGGACTTAAAACTTGATGATAAGCCAAATGGTAATAACAAAAGAGCAAATTTTAGAGGGACTTCGTTAGCTCAAGAAATAAGAACGAGGCAAAAGGAAGGTGTATTAAAAAGTTTTCCAATAGTATTGTTTTCAACGAATGAAAAAACAGAACAAGCATTGGAAAAATCAGGGAAAGACTTGTTTGATATTTTTATTGATAAGCAATTGGATGATAAAGCTTTTACAATGTTTACCACTCAACTCATAGATTTACCTATTGGATACAATGTTTTGAGTGATTCTGCGATGACAATAAACAATATATTGAAAGTTGATGAAACTATTATCGATAGTAGATTCGTGTATGAATATGATGAAACAAAAAAATCACCTGTTCATATCCAATCAAGATTTTTGATTACAGAATTGTTGTCCAAACAAGGATTGCTTATTGATGAAGATGTTTTAGCAGCTCGTCTTGGAATAGACAAATCAAAATCTACTGATTGGCCCAAATTGTTGGAATTACTGACAGATGCAAAATATAAAGGCGTTTTTTGCAATGGTTGGCCTCGTTGGTGGATGCACTTAATAGAAAAATGGTGGAAAGAAGAGATTAATTCGAATTTATATCTACGTTCAACACCTGCAGGCGAAAGAGTTGAAGAAATCAAACAAACAACCGAACTGCCCCAATTAGTTGTTGCGGAAAAAATTGATAAAGCGGATAGCGATGAGTTTTGGACAATATGTAAAGGTCACGGACTCCCATTAGATCCTGTTGATGGGTTGTTAATTCAAGGTCAAGACAATTTATATTCATGGCAAGAGCCAGAATATGTTTCTATTGATGCAGCTCTATGGCGAAAGAATATCGACAACTGGATTGATGTCGCAGATGTGGAAAAAGAAAGGTATGCGGAGCTGAAATCTTTGTATTCACGCAAAAGACAATAAGATATGAGCAACTATGCAACATATATTCAAAATATAGCCAACATTCTCAAAAATAGAAATATATGCTCTGATACATCACCTTTGATTGGTGGTTACAAAAGGGGAGAATGCAATATTGCAAAACTAAGATTTAAGATTGACATTCCGAGAAACACAAAACCATCAGTTTCATTTTTGAATGTTTTTTTAGATGTGTCGTACAAAGAAACGAATGATGTGGACATTCCAATATCTCAATATTATTTTAGAATTACAATTGAGGGACAAAATGAAACAGGCAAAGTGAAATCAGCTTGGCATTTGGATTATGATGATTGCGGGGGGCAAGATTATGTTCATCCACATTTTCATTTGACTTGGGGAGGAAATACGATAAAAGATATGAACCTAGGTGATATATTACTTTTACCCACACCACGTATATCATATCCACCTATGGATGTTGTATTAGGAATTGACTTTGTGCTTTCCAATTTTGTTAAATCTGATATATATAGGCAAATACAAAGTGATTCCCAATATAAAGCTGCTGTGAAAAGTGCTCAAGAAAAGTATTGGAAACCATATATGTTATCATTGGCTCATCATTGGTGCAACAATAGTTGCTATCAAACTAGATTTCAAACAATTAGTGCAAAACATTTTCATCCGACATTGATAGATTGATTATATATGCTTAAAGAAGTCCAATTTCCGCCGCACCGCCATTTCAAATCGCGGACAGAGTGGGAGCCGATTGGTTTCTTCTCTGACTGCTTGTGCAATGCCACGCAGTTTGATTTGATGTTGGGCTTCTTTTCCTCTTCTGCCATCAATGTGTTGGCTGACGGTTTCGCTTCTTTTCTCTACAATGGTGGTCGTATGAGTTTGATTGTAAATGACATTCTTACCGAACAAGATAAAAAAGCCATCGCCAACGGAGAATTGGATACGCCAATTCCATTTTTTGATATTACAGACATTGAGAAATTGAAAAACACTCTGTCGGAGCGTGATGCTCATTTCTTTGATTGTCTTGCATGGCTTATTCGTAACAATCGACTTGATATTAAGATTGTTGCACCAAAAGACGGCATTGGTATTTCGCACACGAAAACAGGCGTTTTCAGCGATGGTGTGAATAAAGTCGGCTTTGATGGCTCTTGCAATTTTTCACGATCGGCGTTGATTGACAATATCGAAAGCCTTACAGCTTTTTGCGATTGGGACGGCAACCCTGCATCCGCCACAATAAACAAAATCAATAGCGAGTTTGACCTTGTGTTCACTGGCAAAGACGAAAATGTTGTTTTTGTTCCGACCGACAAAGTGAAAACTCGTATTGCCGATTCATTCAAAAGCAAGGAATTAAAAGATTTGCTGGAAGATGAGTACAAATTTATACAGCAAGATATTGCTAATAAATCATTGCCCAAAACTGTAATAAAGGCATTGGATAAAGCCAAAAACAAGGTTGAAATCGAAATAGAGAAAATCAAGAAGCAAGGAGAGACAGTTGAACCTATTGATTTTGGCAAGCCTCGTTTCCCCTACGAATCTGGTCCGCGTGAATATCAGAAACAAGCATTCGAAAATTGGAAAAACAACAAGCAGAAAGGCTTGTTCGCAATGGCAACAGGAACAGGTAAGACAATCACTTCGTTGAATTGTTTGCTTGAAATTTTCAATAGAAATGGTTACTACAAGGCCATCATTCTTGTCCCTACTATCGCTCTTGTCGAGCAATGGGAAGTTGAATGTAAAAAGTTCAATTTCAACAATATTATTAAGGTCTGCTCAAAGTATAACAAATGGGAATCGAATATTTCACCAATTGTTTTGTCGGAGTTTGCAAACCCAGGGAATAAACTGTCTTATATTATTATATCCACATATGCGTCTTTTGTCCGCTCTAATGTTTTTACAAAACTTAATCAATTTCCGAAAGATAAATTGTTGTTAATAGCAGATGAAGCGCACAATATGGGCAGTGGCCTGATGGCTGGCAGAATGTCCGACATAAAGTATTTGCGCAGAATAGGCTTGTCGGCTACGCCCGAACGTCAGTTTGACGATGAAGGCAACCGCAAACTGATGGATTTCTTCGGTTGTGGCGAGAGTTACACATTCGAGTATTCAATGGCGGAAGCCATTCAAAATGGTGCATTGTGTCGTTACTATTACTATCCGCACATAGTTCGCCTGACCGAAAACGAGATGGTTGAATACGTTGAACTGTCAAAGAAGATAGTCAAGATAATGGGCTTTCACGATGAGGAAAGCCAGGAACGTTTGAAAATGCTTTTGCTGAAACGCAAACGTATCATTTATAAAGCAGCCAACAAGTTGTCTGTTTTCCAGCAGATTGTTCAGCAACGTATGCGAGAAAAAGGCAGTCTGAAATACACGTTGGTCTATGTTCCAGAGGGTAATAGGCCCGACAGTTTTGAGGCTGATATTTTCGACCAATCTGACACCATCGCTTCCGACCCCGAAACAGAACATCTGATTGACGATTTCACCCGCATTGTGCGTGATATGGATTCACATATCATTGTCCGTCAGTTTACTTCCGAATCGACCGATCGTGAGGCTATGCTCAAAGGTTTTGCCGATGGCAGCATTGATGTTCTTACCTCAATGAAATGTTTGGATGAAGGTGTTGATGTGCCACGCAGCGAACTGGCTATTTTCTGTGCAAGTACAGGGAACCCACGTCAATTTATTCAACGTCGTGGGCGCGTGCTTCGAATGCACAAAGACAAACGCTTCGCCATCATTCACGACCTCATCGTAATACCTGACAACGTATTTGATGAAGAATGCTACACCTTAGAGAAAAGTCTTGTTGAGAGCGAATTGAAGCGTGTACGTGATTTCGCATTGTTGTCTGAAAATCTGAATGATACTGACAACGAGCTGCAAGAAGTATTGAATCATTATAATCTATCCATATTTAATTAGTGTAATATGAGTGCATATCAAACCAATGGCGATAAGATTTTGCAAGCTGTGATTGCTGATGAACAGCTTATCAATTTCTATGGCTATAATCCCGATGATTACAACTCAATATCAGATGCCTTGGATTCTGACGTTGCTGTAATTCAAGCCATTGCCCAAATTATCAACCGCAATGAGCAAAAGGCTACAGAAAGGGAGATTTACAACGAGGTTAGTAACTTTTTAAAATCAAATATATGATTATCAAAGACATAAAAATCAACAACTTCCGTAGCTATTATGGAAGCAATTACCTTTCGTTATCAAAGGGACTGACTTTGATAATCGGAGATAATGGTGATGGAAAAACAACCTTGTTTGAAGCATTGGAATGGCTGTTTGACACAACTGGCGAGAACCGAAAAGATTCACATATTTCCGAAAAGAGAAAATCAGAATTGGAAATCGGTGAAAGTGATGTGGTTTCGGTAAACATAACCTTTGAACACGATGGCGAGAAAGAGATAGAAAAGAGTTTCACTTTTGAGCGAATATCCGAAGACAGTATTCGCACAAAGGATTACAAGTTTGTCGGATATTATAATGATGGTGCAGAACGATATTCCACCGCTGGCGACAGACTGTTGAATATGTGTTTCGAACCTGTCATCCGCAACTATTGTATGTTCAAAGGAGAAGACAAACTCAATGTATTTGGCAAAGATGACACTGCATTGAAAATACTTGTTGATACGTTTTCTGGAATCAAAGATTTTGACAAGTTGGTTGAATTGACTTCGAGTTTCGAGCAAAGTTCCGCAAGAGCGGCTAACCGTGAATTGCAAAACGACAAGAAAGTATCGAATCAGGCGAAAGAACTGAATGCACAACTGAATGATATTACAAATGATATTCAGAGTATAAAAACGGAGCTCAATCAAAAGAAAATTTCTATCAGTGATTTTTCTTCAAAATTGGAATTGCTGGAAAAGAATCAAGAAACATCAGAACGCTATCAGGCCATAAAAGACCGTATAAAAAGTCTTAAAGACAAGCGGGCTAAGTTGGCGGCATTATCATCTTGTGAGTACAGCACCAATCTGTTGGATGAGTATTGGATTCTGCGTCCTTTCCCAGCAATCATAAAAGAGTTTTCCGCTAAAGTTTCTGCTTTGAGCAAAGAAAAACGCCGTCTTGACAAGCAGGAAACGGAACGTCGTGCGAAAGAGGCTGGAGAACGTGAGGCTATCTCAAAAATTCAGAAACTTGCCAATGATGCTGTTCCTTTGCCGTGGAACTTGCCTGATGAGGCGACAATGAAAGAAATGATTGATGATGAGATTTGCAAAGTCTGCGGTCGTCCGGCCCCGAAAGGTTCCGAGGCATATGAATTTATGTGCAATAAAATGAATGAATATCTTGCTCATATAGCAGCAGAAGCCAATAAAAATTCAGGAACGAAAGAAGGTGAAGAAAAACCATTGTTCCCCAATTCATTCATCAACGAGTTGCATTCCCGCCAAATCAAATTAAGTGGCGATACTGAGCAGGAGATTTCAAAGATTGCAACAACCATTTCAGACCGTTTGGAGTTTGTCGCTAAAAGAAAAGCAGAATTAGCGGAAGTCGAAAAGCAGTTACAAGATTTAGAAACAGAGCAAAACGATTTGCTGATGCAATCGGGATTAAGCTCAGAACTGCTTGATAAGAGCATATCCGATTTGAAAGGCTTCTTTGATGCTAAAAGCCGAGCCGAAATACGTGTCGCAGAATTGGAATCTAATTTGCAGTTTAAAGAAGTGGAAAAGGCGAATGTACAAGAAAAACTGTCTCAACTTGAACCAACAAGTTCAATGACACAGGTGTTTCAACGTGTTCATACTGCATTTGAAAAAATAACCAAAGCCTTTGCGAATGCAAAAGAGCAGAATATCAACAACTTCTTGCAAATGCTTGAAGCCGAATCAAACAGGTATTTGCAGAAATTGAATAAAAACGACTTTTACGGGATAATCCGCATCAGAAAAACCTTCAACAATTCCGCACGTATTGAACTGTACAGCGACAACGGCACGCGAATCGAAAATCCGAACGGTGCATTGAAGACCACGATGTATATGTCGGTGCTGTTCGCTATCTCACAAATCACCACCTTGAAACGCGAACAGGACTACCCGTTGATCTTTGATGCACCGACATCTTCATTCGGCGGCTTCAAAGAGGACACTTTCTACAATGTGATAGACACCATTGACAAACAATGTGTTATCGTCACGAAAGACTTGCTCAACATCGACAAGGCCACAGGACAAAAGGAGTTGGATTTTGACACCATCAACAATCTTTCATGTTCTGTTTATCGAATTGAGAAAGTCGAGCCGTTCAATGACAAGGATTTGTCAACCATTCAAACAGTTATTAAACAAGTAAGATAACGAACTATGGCAGCAGAAAAGATATATGATTTGTGGGCAAGTCGGAACCCACAATGGGAAAAAAGATACGAAGACAGCATCATCAAAAACTTTTGCGACTACGGTCGCGGTGCAACATCTTTACGCGAAGATAGAGGAAAGGTTTTTGGAGGCGGTTATGAAATTTTCATTGTAGCCTTTTTTATTGGACTTTATTTCAACCAAAGAAGACCGCTCATCGAAGACACACAGAAACGCAAGATTTTCGGCCAGCCCATCCAGTATTGGGGCAATTTGGATTCTGTCAAAGGACGGAAAGCCTATCCAAAACTTCGTGAACACATATTCACCGCGCTTGTTGCACGAACTGACATTGATTTTATTGCATTAGAGAAAGGCGAAATTACCACCAACAAAGCAGTAAGTATGCTTATGCAAACTATGGAAGAATACGCAAACTGGGGCTTCCACTTTATGGAGGACAAACTGACCGACGACCCCAACTATTTCTACCGTGAAACTGCATTTTTGGAAGTGTTTTTGGCTTTTGATGCTTCTGTCACGGAAAGCATAGACGAAGAAGAACCCGAATCGTTGGATTAATCATAGTTTTGTCAATTCCATAGTCCAACTCATTTCTTCTACCACCATAACACGGACTAACTCATTCTACTGGATTACTGGTGAGAAAAATCAACCTGTTATGCAATTGGTTTAGAGCTTTGACTTCGCTCCCGGAGGGAGCTGTTTTCAGTAACCCCGCATGCAATGTGGGGGAGAGCAAGACCATCCGTGACATAGCGTGCCGGCGGCACGCGCTTTTCCGCATTCATTCATGCCGGGACATGACCGTCAGGCGTGCAGGTGGAGATTCCGCCAGCCTGCGGCCGGCGGAATGGTGCGGGTGCCACGGACATTGTCGCGGCAAATCACATGGCAATTGTAGAGACGTTGCGCGCAACGTCTCTACGGACGCAACATACATTTGATGCCCAAATCGTAGGGGCGAATAATTATTGTAGGGGCGAATAATTATTCGCCCCTACGTGCCGTCGCAATCTGCCTGCCCAAATCCGCGTCCATCCGCGCAATTCGCGGTTCATACCGTCACGCGACAAATCCGCCCCAGTTTCTCCTAAATCATATCATATCCCGCCAAAAATTGGCATAATCAAAAAATGCACATTTTTGACTGTTTGAGGTTTTTGTCGGAATTTTTGACCACTTTTTAATCAAAAATTGCATTTTTATTTCATTGATTTTCAGTGAAATATTTTTTCAAAGGCCTTGATTTTAAATTCTGAATGGTGTATCTTTGCGGACGTAAATGTTATTTCTAATTAAAATTTCAAAACTATGAAAACTAATTTACTTCCACAAGTAGAAGAAAAAATCATCACCCTGCGAAACCAGCAGGTCATTCTCGATTGTGATGTCGCCGAATTGTACGGTGTAGAGACCAAGAGAATCAATGAGGCCGTGAACAACAATCCTGAAAAGTTCCCTGATGGTTACATCTTTGAACTTGAAAACAAGGAGGTTATATCTTTAAGGTCGAAAATTTCGACCTTAAAGAGTAATGGTAGAGGACAACACTCAAAGTATCTTCCTAAAGCTTTCACTGAAAAAGGTCTCTATATGCTGGCGACAATTTTGAAGAGTCCACGGGCAGTACAGACCACAATCGCTATCGTAGAGGCCTACGCCAAACTGAAAGAGTTGTCTCGGGTAATCGTAGAAATTCCTAAGCAACAAGAAAACAAGGAGTTGCAAAAGAAACTAGCACACCGCAGCGGCCAGCTGGTGGAGGAGCTGATGTCGGATGTGCTGCCGAAACAGAGCAGCGAAACCACCATCGAGATGAATCTTGCCATGTTCAAAATACGTCATTCGGTGCGGCGTGAGAATGTGGAACGGATCAAGCAGTTGGAGGAGGAATTGGCACAGTTGAGGCGGGAACTGCGGCAGAAGGAGTGAGATTCCGCCAGCCCACCGCCGCCTTGCAAATGGAGGTCATCCTCGACCGTGATCTCGCTGAATTGGACTGACTGGAAGCGAAGCCAGAGCTACGACAGATAGCAATTCCTCTGCCTAGAATCGTCAAGCGCGCACCCCACCATTCCGTTGCAAGCGCAGCGCAGCAACGGAACCTCGCGTCCCTCCGTGTAATTCGCGGTGCCTTCAACATGCTCAGGCACACGAAAATATTATTTTGTGCCACATGCAATCGGAAATTATTGTATTTTTGCAAAAAAATCCGATTGTGATATGAACCAACTGTTACCAAGGGATATCTATCTCCAAAAATTGATTGACAGCAGAGAAAATGGAGACGTGAAAGTCGTCACTGGCCCACGAAGATGCGGTAAATCATGGCTACTGACTCGTTTGTATAAAGAATATCTGATTGCAGATGGTGTTCCGGAAGAAGACATCATCATCGTTTCGTTAGATGTTGATGACGAGAACAACCAAAGCGAGCTGGCTGACAAGGAAAAACTGAAGGCCTATCTGTACAGTAAGATTACTGACCCTAAGCAGATGTATTATGTGATATTGGATGAAATTCAAGAGGTAAATGGTTTTGAAAAACTGGTTAATGGGTTAAGAAGCAAGGACAACGTGGATGTCTATGTGACGGGCAGCAATGCCAAATTGCTGTCGAAAGACATTAGTACAATATTCCGCGATCGTGGCCAGGAAATACGATGCAATCCGTTTTCATTCAAAGAACTATACGCAAAAAGAAATGAGCCTTTCAGCGAACTGTGGAAAGAGTTCTATACCTTTGGAGGCATGCCGGGATTACTCAGCCGAAAGACCCCGCTTCAGAAAGCAAACTACCTACAGGATCTTTGGAGAAAGACATACATTACGGATATTATAGACCGATATAGCATAGGGAACGAAATTGCACTTGAGGCAATAGCAGACAGTTTGTGTTCAGCCATAGGCTCTCTGTCAAATCCAACCAAAATGGCCAAATCCCTGCAAAGTGTCCAAAACATCAAAATAGATGAGGAAACCGTTAAAAAATACTTGGATTATATATGCGATTCTTTTCTTTTTGAAGGTGCGAGACGATATGACATAAAAGGAAAGGAATACTACAAATCCTTTAAGAAGTATTACAGTGTTGATGTCGGCTTGAGAAATGCGCGGTTGAATTTCAGACAGCAGGAAGTTACCCATATTATGGAAAATGTAATTTACAATGAGCTCCGGTCACGTGACTATCTTGTGGATGTGGGTTTGGTGGAGGCCCGTGAGATGAGGGATGGAAAACAAGTTTACATTCAGTATGAAGTAGATTTCATCGCCACGAATGGGCTTGACAAGTATTATATACAATCAGCCTACGCTTTACCAACGGAAATGAAACAGAATCAAGAACTGAAATCTCTAAAGAAAATAGGCGATTCTTTTCAAAAAATCGTCATACTAGGAAACGACATAGCCACCTATACCAATGATGACGGTATTATTTTCATGGGCTTGCACCAATTCTTGATGAATAGCGACATCTTGAAATAATATTCAGAATTTATTGCAAATTTGCAGTATTTTCCGATTTGCCATATATTTCCCCACCATTTCGTTGCAAGCGAAGCGCAGCAACGGAATGGCGCGACCATCCGCGTAATTCGCGGTCATTGAAATTTATCAACAATTTATCAACAGGTTTTCAACAACAGAAAACGCCGCTTTTTTGCACTTTTTAAGACAAAATCTGCTCTTTTTCGCACAAAAAATTCAAAATACACAACCCTCTCTATGCCAAAAAGTTGCAGAGTGATTTGGCTTGAAAAATAGTCGTGCATTTGCAGCCCAAATTCTATAAAAATGAAGCCACGAGAAAACTACGTACAAATCAAATGAACTCAATCCGGAGGCAACTACTCAAAAAATTAGAGTAGTTCGAAAAGAAGGGGACAGGGAGGTCGGGCGCTGGATTGATTTCTACAATCTGGATATGATTATTTCTGTCGGCTATCGTGTCAATAGTGCAAATGCCACCCACTTCCGCCGCTGGGCAACCTCCATATTGAAAGAGTACTTGGTGAAAGGTTATACTTTAAACTAACAACTTGTCGCATTGGAGAATCGCATGGATATACGGCTTTTGCAACACGAAAACTTATTGCATGAGCATCAGGAAAAGATTGACTTCTTCGTTCGCACCGCCCTGCCTCCTGTGCAAGGCATTTTCTACGACGGGCAAATCTTCGATGCCTACGCCTTCGTTTCGGAGTTGATTCGCTCCGCAAAGAATCGCATCACACTGATCGACAACTATGTGGACGAATCCGTATTGCTGCTGTTGTCGAAACAGACAGAAGGCGTTTCGGCACGTGTCATCACCCGAAAAGTGTCAAGGACTCTGCAGTTAGACATTGAAAAATTCAATCGCCAGTATGCTCCGATATCAGTTGTGGAAAGCTCCCGCTTCCACGACCGTTTCCTCATTATTGACAATGACGTTTATCACATTGGTGCCTCCTTGAAGGATTTGGGAAAGAAACTGTTTGCATTTTCCAAAATGGATGTTCCTGTGGAGTGGTTGGAACCGTGATAGGAGAATCTTATGGCAATTGTCGGGGCGAATCATTTTTCGCGTTCATTCCCTCCTCACCACCGCCACCGTGCGGCGGTAACTCTTCCGCTTGCCATTGGGGCTCCATAACTGGATGTGAACCAGATAGATGTCGCTGTTGGCTGCCCGATGGTCGTCGGTGGTGCCGTCCCACCGGTAACGGGCCTCGAAGCCGACCGGCTCGTTGGCCGCTAACCGCCGCACCCGCTGCCCCGCTCGATTGTACAAGTCGATGGTGATGCAACTGCCGGCCTCCTCAAACCTACAGTATATCTCGGCAAAGTCGTTGTTGCCATCGCCGTCGGGCGAAAAAACATCCGGCACGACGGTGATCTCCGCGTCGGTCGCCGCCAGCTCCGAGAATTGCGAGTTGCGGTACCCCGGCGTGCCCCACCCGTAGTTCTCCGACGCCGACGTCCAGTTGGTTTCATCCTGCGTGGCGGCATCGGGGTGGATGCGCTCCAACGCCACTCCGTCGGTACTGGTCAGCAGCGGGTGGTGCATCGAAGCCGTGTAATGCAAACGGTCAATAACATGGTAACTGCCGTCCAGCAGATGTATGGTGCCTTCGTCGTTGGCGTAGGCCGGCTGAGCGGCATTCTCCACCACCCGCATCGGGTACGGACAGGTGTATTGCTCGAGGGTGAGCGCCCGGCTCTTGGTAATGGCCACATACTGGGAAGGGAAAAGCAGGTAACCGTCGGGAATGGCCTTCACCACCTGCGAGGGCAAATCGCCGTTGCCTGCTCCGATCCATAAAGCGCCCACATCCAGCAACTTGTCGGAGCGATTGTACAGCTCCACATAGTCGGCATCGCTATCGGCGAAAGGGTTGGTAAGCACCTCGTTGATGATGATGTCGCCGGCGGCTGCTTCCTCGGGCAGACCGAACTGCCGCGAAACACCCTCTTCGCTGAAATTGCCCACACAGTCGCACAACCCTCCCCGTAGAGTGAGGGTGTACACCACTCGTGGTTCCAATTCTTCGCCCAGCGCAAGTGTAATCTGCTGTCCGGCGGGCAGTTCCGTCTTGGCTCGCTCGATAGCCACAGGCGGCTCGATGCCGAATAGGGAAGGGGAGGGGAACGAGTCGGTAAGCAGCGTCTCGCTGAAGAAAAGCTGCACGTGCCACGCATCCGGCACGGTGACTTTCACCCAATCTGGCGGCGACTCGTCGGGCTGGGGAGCAGCTATCGAGTTGGGCTCGCCGGGGGTACCGCCCCGCCCGTCGTCCGAAGAGTCCCAATTGTCGGCGGTGCCGCATGGGTTACTCACATCTATCATCTCCAACGACCACCCGCCGTCGCGCTTCAGCATGTTGCGGTGCCAGCTGCGACTGTACTGCACCCGATGGATGATGCGGCCTTGCCGGTCGTAGAGCACTACCTGCTGCCCGTCGTCGGTCAGACTCGTGGAGGAGATAGCCACCACGGGTGCGGAGGACGGGAAGAGTGGGGCGTTGGCGGCGCCCGTCACGATGACATACCCGCCCTGCTGCAACGTGCTGTCGGGCAGGGTGCGACGACTATTGCCCATCGCCAACGTCCATCCTTTCAAGGAGATAGGAAACGGCAGGGTGTTGTACAACTCCACATATTCGCACTCGGGAAGATGGACGGGTGGCGACGGGTCGGCCATGATTTCGGTGATCAGAATCTCATGCCTTCGGGGAATACAATAGGTTAAATATAATGTGGTATCAATCAATATATTGTCATTATAGTCAGTAACTTGTTGGATGTCGATGGCCACCTCCTGTCGTTCCTCCAAGGCCTCCGCAAAATAGAGCCGCACAGCACGCTCCTCCTCCCCCTCCCATTCACAAAGAGCGGGATGTTGCTGCCCTGACCTATTGGTATAGTGGGTGCAGTCTAATGCGCTGGTGTCGGTCACACGCTCTGAATAGCTGATAACGAGCTGGTTAGGCGCATCGATGTCGAAAGTCCACTGGCTGACCGAGGGCGGGGTGGTATCGATGATGGGCGGTCCGCAGTAGAGGTCGTCGAAGTAGAACTTGGTACGGTTGCCGGAGGTGAAGACGCAGACGGGTCCGAGGTGGCCGTCGGAAGGTAACGGCGCAGCGTGAGTGCCCGAAGTGTCGAGGTAGTAGGAGCCGAGCCGGAGGGTGTCCACCCATAGCGTCCAATTATTATCTAAGTTTCTGATTATCTTTATATTATAAAAGAAAGATTGTGCCACGGTGGTATGGCTGCGGAACACCGATACCAGCGAGTCGCCTTGTTGGTAGAAGAGTTCGATGGCATCGTTGCTGCCCGCCTCGCCAAACTGAAGAAAATACCCTACGAGGCTGGTAGCGAAAAGGTTGGCTGTGTCGGTGGCAAGATAGTAGCGGGCGTAGTTGCTGCCCGAAGGTGCGAACGACATTTTCAGCGAGAGCCGCCACTCGCAATCTGTGTCGCCAAAGTGGGCGGAGGTGGAAAGATAGGCCCTGCCTGCCTCAGGCGCATTCAACTGCAACTGCTGCTGCGAGTTGACGATGAATTGGTCGGTGTCGCCTACCCAAATCGGTGAGGAAGTGAAGTCCCCATCCGAAAAATCATCATAGACCTGCGCCGAAAGAAAAAAAGTGGAGAATGATAATCCGATGAGTAAGAGGAATTTAAGCGTCTTCATATTTTTTTTGAGTTTTGGAAGTTTTTCCGAGTTTCAATTGTGCAAATTTACTATTTTTGCAGGTGAATTTCAAGTGTTTTAAGAATTTTTAAGAAAAAATTTACAGATATGAAAATTGCATTGGTTGGAGCTACTGGATTAGTAGGAAGTGTAATGCTTAAAGTATTGGAAGAGAGAGGATTTGGAAATTGCGAACTGATACCTGCCGCCTCGGCGCGCTCGGTAGGCAAGGAGGTGACTTTTGGCGGGCGGCAGCTGAAGGTGGTGTCGGTAGAGGATGCCATCGCGCAACGTCCGCAGTACGCCATCTTTTCGGCCGGCAGTGCGGCATCACTCCAGTACGCCCCGCAGTTTGCGGAGGTGGGCACCACGGTCATCGACAACTCGTCGGCCTGGCGCAGCTATGAGCACATCCCGCTCGTGGTTCCTGAAATCAACATCGACGTGGTGAGTCCCGCCGACCGTATCATCGCCAACCCCAACTGCTCCACCATCCAGATGGTGCTGGCCCTCGCGCCGCTCCACCGGCAGTACCATATCCACCGCCTCGTGATTTCCACCTACCAGTCGGTGACGGGTACCGGCGTGAAGGCCGTGCGGCAGCTCAACGAGGAGCGTGCCGGCAGGCCGTGCGAGAAGGCTTATCCCTATGAAATCGACCTCAACGTGCTGCCGCACGGCGGTACTTTCGAGCCTAACGGCTATACCACCGAGGAGACCAAACTGGTAAATGAAACTCGTAAGATTTTGGGCGACAATACGATACAAATCACTGCCACGGTGGTGCGTGTGCCCGTCTTTGGTGGCCACTCCGAAGCGGTGAATGTGGAGTTCGACCAGGACTACGACCTCGCCCAAGTGCGCCAGCTCCTCACCGACATGCCCGGTGTGGTGGTGCTCGACAACCCCGACCGCAACGAGTATCCTATGCCTCGTTTCGCCAAAGACAAAGACGAGGTTTTTGTGGGGCGCCTCCGCCGTGACTTCTCACAGCCTAACAGTCTGAATATGTGGGTAGTGGCAGACAACCTCCGTAAAGGTGCAGCCACCAATGCCATTCAGATTATGCAGAAATTGATAGAGAAAAGAGGGTAGAAGCCATGATTACCTCCCGCCAAGAATATCGTCAGTTTGTCCGCGCCGATCTGGCCGCCTACGGATTGCAGAAGGTCAGTATTTATAACTGGCTGCGTATCGACCAGTTGCGGTTCCAGTTGCGCCTCCGCAAGTTGGAATATCTGACGAATTGTCGGCGTTGGCGGTTGCTCTCCCGAATCTTTCTGGAGGTGGTGAACCACCGTCTGGCCGTGAAGCTCGGTGTTACCATCCCTAAAAATGTGTTCGGCCCGGGCTTGTGTCTGGTGCATCGTGGCACGGTGGTGGTCAATCCGGCCGTGCGGGTGGGGGCCAACTGCCGCATCCACCCCTCCACTTCTATCGGAGATTACAATGGTACCCCCGTTCTGGGCGACAATGTGTATGTGGGACCTGGAGCCAAGCTCTATGGCGACATCACCATCGGCAACAATGTGGCTATCGGTGCTAATGCAGTGGTTAACAGTTCGTTTCCTGACAATTGCACGGTCGGGGGCATTCCTGCGAGGAAGCTTTCCGACACGGGTGCCCTCGAGCAAGGGGTGTTTCCGGAGGGAATCATAAAATGATAACTAATAAATAGTACAGGTATGAAAAACATCTTTTACATCATTATCGCTGCCGCCTTCCTCTGCGTGAGTTGTTTGAATTTCTCTCATTCTGAGGACAAAGAGTTGAAAGAGCAAGTGGCTCAGTTGCAGAAAGAAGTGGATGAATTGAAAATGGAGAAAGCTACCTTTTCCCAAAATAATTCATCTGATGAAACAGGTGGTATTTCGGATAGCACGAATACGACCAGCACCAAAGAACAGTTGGCTGTAAAGGCTATCCAATATTGTCTTTCAAAGTATTGCTCCAACTCAGAGTATAAATACGGGAAAATCAATACCGTTGTCAAGTCCGATGGTACGATTGATGTGATTGTAGATTATACACATTTTGGAATTAAGGACCATGCTTATTACAATGTTTCTGTGTATAGTGAAAAGGAGTTCAGCATTAATAGCAGACGCGGAGGGGATATTTTCCCAATTAATGATAAGTTTATTATACAATAGGTAATCTATATTACTCGTCATGTCCCACCTTCCCCGTCACTTCTGGCTGATGCTTCTCCTCGTTTTCTGCGTGGGCGGTTGCGACCGTCTGCACGATGACCCGTGCAGCGACTACCGGCAGGCCATGCGCGGCTTTGTGGTGCGGATCAGCAAGACGGCACGGGAGACCAACAGCCATTTCGTGGTCATCACCCAGAACGGCGTGGAACTGGTTACCGAAGATGGCGAGGCAGACGGGAACTGGGCAGCACGCTACCTGTCGGCCATTGATGGCGTGGGGCAAGAGGACCTCTTCTACGGCTACGACGGCGACGGCATCGCTACTCCAGCAAACGAAACCAACCACCTGCTCGGCTTCCTTCGTCGCTTGCATACGGATAGAAAGACGGTTTTGGTGACAGACTATTGTACAGACATTCAGCAAATGGCCACATCCGCAACTCGCTGTGATGAGGAGGGCTTCGTGTCGTATGCTCCGCCCACCCGCGAGCTCAACCGCATCCCTGCTACTCCTCCCCTCCACGAAAATAGCAATGACATCATCCATTTGAACGAGGTACGGAATTTTCTGTATCTCATTAATCCTGAAGGCTTTGCTAACAAATCGGCCTTCATTGCCGCCGTTTGTGCCACCAACTACGACCTGCTGATCATGGATCTGTTTTTCGATGGCGAGGCCTTTACCGCTGAAGAAATCGAGCAGTTGCGCAACAAAGCCAACGGTGGTCGCCGTCTGGTGATGAGCTATATGTCGATTGGTGAGGCAGAAAACTACCGCTACTACTGGCAGTCGTCGTGGGAGCGGCACCGCCCTGTGTGGCTCGACAAGGAAAATCCTGACTGGGAGGGCAACTACAAGGTGCATTATTGGAATTCCGACTGGCAGGAAATCATCTGCGGCGCCGGCGACAGCTACCTCAACCGCATCCTTCATGCCGGCTTCGATGGCGTGTATTTGGATATTATTGACGTGTTTGAATATTATGAATAATCAATCCATTATTAACCCTTAATATTTAGCATTATGAAAAGAATCTTTGTTTTATTGATGGTCATGGCATCCGTGACTTTTATGCAGGCCCAGAAACTGAAAGGCGACCTCTCTCCGTTGTCGGGACAGAAGGAGCTGAATGTGGTTTTCGTTTACGACGGCGTTACCTACGATGGCGATTCTGAAGCCAAATTCTTCAAAAAGAATGACGATCACGATGATTTCGAGCAGTGGAAAAAGGATTGGACGGGCGAGTTCCGTACCAACATGTGGGAGCCGGAGATGCTGAAAGATTGGAACAACGAGATGTCGAAGTTGCAGGCGGGTAACTACCCCAATGCGAAATACACGGCTATTGTGAAAATCACCGACATCGACCCGGGCAGCTTCGCAGGTCCGTTCTCACAGCCCTGCAAACTCACCGGTACCATTACGTTTGTGCCCACTGGCAGTACCGATTCTTTCGCCATCATCACCTTTTCCGATGTTGCTGGCAATGGCTACCAGATGACCCCTGTGGTGGAGCATCGCGTCAAATTTGCCTTCAGCGAGTTGGGTGAGGAGATCGGCGAAATCTGCAACAAGAAAATCAAATAGCAGATTTACAATCTCGAAATCCGCAGGTCGAACTCCTCGCGGCGGGCATCGGAGATGATGAACGATTCGCGAACTTTCTTCAAATAGAGTTCGTTACCTTGTATTTTGTCAATTTCTAATAAGTTGACAATCTGATTCTTATTGATCATCATGAAGTTGCCGTCCAGCTGTTCGAGGATGGACTCGAAGGTGGCATATACCGAGTCGGTATTAGGGGAATCTGTATAGTGGATGACCTTGATGCGGGAACTTCCGTTGGTGATTTGTTCGAACGACTGCGACACGATGTAGGCGATGTGGTTGCTGCGCACTTTCAGCGAACCGGCGTTGATGAGCTGCGTATTGCTGCGGCTCTCTATCTGGGAGCGTTCGTTCTGGATGATAACATTTTCCACATGTTCGAGCCTCCGGCTGATCTCCGCATTCTTCTCCTTCAGCTGCTGGTTTTCTTTCAATAGTTTCATGTTTTCTTCCAACAGTTCCTTTTTGGTTTTTCCTTTGAAAAGTCGGTAGATGCCGAGCGCGGAAAAGTAGAAACAGCCGCACAGGAACGTAACGATGAAGACGAGTCCGAAGATTTGAAACAGGACTGATGTAACCGAGCTGAAGGTGATATTTCCCATAAATGAAATTTTCAGCAAAAATAACACTTTGCACGAAATTGGTGGTGACATAAAAACGACTTTTCGTGACATATTTTTAGGTTTTAATGCTGCAAGACGAGCCGCAGTCGGTTGTATTGCCTATTTTTGCAAGGTATTACTTCCGACGAAATCTGTTTTACAAAATCATTAAAAATGAAAAAATATCTATTCTTTTCTGTTTTTTTAACATTAGCCACCCTCTTCGCAACCGCTGCACCCGTGGACACCACCACAGCCTTACAGGTGGCACAAAACTTCTACAACAAAAATGTAATGTCGGTGGATGACCGTGCGGGTACTGCCACTTTGGCGTGCGTGCCCAACAGCGGTTTCCGCAACTGCTATCTCTTCAACGCCTCTACGGGCAACGGATTTGTGATAGTATCTGCCGATGACCGCGCTCTGCCGATTTTGGGATACTCCGAAACCGGTACTTTGAACCCCGCCATGCTGCCCGTCAACTTTGTTAGCTGGATGGGCGTGTATGAGAGTGAGATAGACTGGGTGAAAGAAAATGTGTCGCAGCCCGATGAGACTACCGCCAGCCAGTGGCAGCAACTGCTCAGCAACACCTACGAACTCGAACGTGCCGACCGCAATGTTGCGCCGCTGCTCAGCACCACGTGGGATCAAAATGCTCCGTACAATGTGTACTGTCCGTACGATAATACGTATGGGGAGCAATGTGTGACGGGTTGTGTGGCCACCGCCATGGCGCAGATTATGAAATACTGGGAGTACCCCTATAAAGGAACGGGTTCCCACTCCTATTACCATAATAGTTTTGGTACCCTTTCGGCTAATTTCGGAAGTACAATCTATTCATGGTTCGACATGCCCAATAGTAATCCGCCTGCGAACAACACCTCTATCGCGGCACTGATGTACCACTGTGGAGTGAGCGTGGATATGGATTATAGCGGAGGGCCAAGTGGAAGTGGTGCGAATCCTGAACTCTGCCCCAATGCCTTAATTAACTACTTCGGTTATGACCAAGGTGCTGCGTACTATAATAAGAATGATTGTACGGATGCTGTCTGGTCCAATGCTTTGAAGAATGAGTTGGATAATAGTCGCCCCTTGTTATACAGAGGACAAGGCTCCGAAGGTGGGCATGCTTTTGTATGTGATGGATATAACAATAACTATTTTCACTTCAATTGGGGATGGAGCGGTTATGAAAATGGTAATTATCTATTATCTTCGTTGAATCCAGCCACATACGATTTTAGCACGAATCAAGCAGCCGTTTTCGGTATCCAGCCGCCGAGTGATTTCAGTGGGTACAATCTTCTGACCTACAGCAATATGAGCTTGTCAGCCTCTTCTGTTCCCACCAACCAAAACTTCACCCTTACAATGGATGTGGTGAACTTGGGCAGCAGAGTCTATGATGGCGAGTTCGTGCTCGTGGCGGTGGATGCGAACAACACGAATAACTACTACATTGCCTGCACGAGGCCACAGCAGTTGAACGGAGGTACCTATACGACCCTCAATTTCAATACGGCATCTATTCCTGTCGCGGGCACCTATTATTTGGGTGTATTTTATGATGTTGATGGGGATTTATTTTATGTGCAACAATATAGCACCTACGTAAATGAGGCCAACATTACGGTAACGGGTTCCGGGATGGATAATTACGAATCGAACAACACGCCTTCCACCGCCTATCAGTTGGGGTCGGTTACGGGTAACAGTCAGACCTACACCGTGAATGCCTCCTTCCATAATTCTTCCGATGTGGATTATTATAAAGTGGTGTGCCCTGCTGGTTATCATTATACAGTGAACGCCACGCTCTATTCTTCCTACACCTCCTATAACTACACTGCCGATGCGCAATTCTATTCTACCACCAATACTAACTCGTGGGGAACGGCCTACGACGAAACCATGCCTGCCATGACATTGAACAATGGTGGCACCGTCTATTTCAAGGTGGTGCCGTACAACAACTCGCTGGGCACGTATCGTCTGCAAATTACCGTCACACGCTCTTCTGTTGGCATTGAAGAAACTGATTCCGATGATAACCTCTGGACAGTCTATCCGAATCCGACAACCGATAAGTGTATGGTGCGGTGCGACCTCGCTGAAGCCGCGACTATTCGCCTGTATGATGCCCAAGGGAGACTATTGCGGCAGATGCCTGTGCAGACTGAATTGACTGAGATTGACTTATCAAACTGCGCTTCAGGTATTTATTTTATTTATATCCGTACAGAAGGTAGAATTCTTGCTATCCGAAAGATTGTAAGAAAATAAAGGTTTTGCGATTTCCCGATGTAGAGACGTGGTGCACCGCGTCTCTACAATTGCCTGCACCGCGTCTCTACGTTGTTATTGCACCGCGTCTCTACAATTGCCTGCACCGCGTCTCTGCATCATTCGCTGTAAAAACGATCATCCTTCCATTTTGCCACGTTATTATCGATATAATTGGCGATGCTGTTCATTTCGTGCGTGTTGCGGATGATGCGGTCGTAGAAACGGGTTTGCCACGCGAAGGGAATTTGGTTTTGGTTGGCGTAATGGGTGACGGCACGTTTCAACCCTCCGATGACAACGGACAACCAACCCTGCATATTTGCAATTTCCCGATGTAGAGACGTGGTGCACCGCGTCTCTACGTTGTTATTGCACCGCGTCTCTACATCTGCATCCTTCCCATAAAACACATTCACATCGCGGCGGTCATGATGGATTTTACCATGATTAATTCCCACGATGGCATGCAGATGATTGGGCATAACCACCCACAACGGAATTTCTGCATACGGATAATGGATACCTGCATTTAGGAATTGTTCACCAGCAAATTTACCGATGGGTGACATAATCATTTGCGGCTGTTCGTCAATTCCATTCCGCACAATTTCACCAAAATAATGTTTCCTACCGTGCGTGCAGATAGTAACAAAATAAAAACCTCCATTGTAATTGTGCCACATTGCCCTTGCCGATGAAATGCGGTATCGGTTTTGAAAAATTTCTTCTTTCATGATAATATTTGTAATTTCATTGGCAAAAATACAAATATTTTTCCAATTATTGATAATTTTAATAATATAATAATAAATTCTATGTTAAAATTTATATGTAGAGACGCGGTGCACCACGTCTCTACGTTGTTATTGCACCGCGTCTCTACAATTGCCTGCACCGCGTCTCTACATCGACAATGCACCGCGGCAGGCCGTTGGATTCCAAATTTTTCGTATTTTTGCCGCTCGAAAATCTGCGCGGATGGTGCCGGTTTTCATCATTTTCATCCAACATTATCATCAAAAAAAATGAAAAAAATCACCCTCCTTCTCCTTTTGGTTATCGCAATGGGAATGACCGCTGTGGCAGGTCCTGTGGATTCTACTACGGCCCAAAATGTGGCCCTTAACTTCTGGCGTTCACAAATCAATCCTATCCGCCAGGATGCAACAGGCGTTCAGCTTCGCAATGTGGCTCCGCAGCTCGGTTTCAGCCAGTTATATCTCATGCAGAACGAGGCGGGCGAGGGGTTCGTCATTGTTGCTGCCGACGACCGCGCCCTTCCGGTATTGGGCTACTCCGACCACGGCACGCTCGATGCCGCCACCATGCCCGATAACTTCCGCATGTGGCTGCAGATTTACGAGGAGGAGATTGCTGCCGCCGTGCAAGCACAGCTGCCGCAGAGTGAGGAGACCGCCGCACAGTGGACTGCTTTAGCTGCCGGCGTTTCACTCCCCGCCAGAGCCACCACCGCCGTACAGCCCCTGCTCAGCACCACATGGGACCAGGGAAGTCCGTACAACAGTATGTGCCCGGGTAGCGGCTGGAGCAAGTGCCCCACTGGCTGCGTGGCCACCGCTATGGCCCAGGTGATGAAATATTGGTCGTACCCAGCAAAAGGCTGTGGGTCACATACTTATACATGTACCACCTACAACAACCAGACATTGAGCGCCGACTTCGGCAACGCCACCTACAACTGGAGCAGCATGCCCAACTCGGTCACCAGCAGCAACACGGCTGTCGCCACCATCATGTTCCATTGTGGCGTGGCGGTGGAGATGCAATACACTACCTCTGGCTCAGGCGCACAGACCATCGACCCCTACGGCAACAACTACCCCAGCGCAGAGGCTGCCTTCAAGAGCTACTTCGGCTATGCCAGCACTTTGAAAGGGAAGAGAAAAAGCAGCTTTTCGGAAAGCGACTGGATTTCGATGCTGAAAGTGGAACTTGATGCAGGTCGCCCTGTTATGTATTCTGGTTATGACGAAGATCTTACAGACGGGCACGCCTTCGTATGCGACGGCTACAACAACAGCAACTATTTCCATTTCAACTGGGGATGGAGCGGTTCCAACGATGGCTATTTCGCCGTATCCTCACTGAATCCCGGTAGCGGCGGCTGGGGCAGCAGCCATTACGATTTCACCTATTCGCAGCAAGCCCTGTTCGGCGTTGAACCGCCCCAGCTGGTGGTAAACTCTGCCTACTCCATCAATCCTGGCGGCACTACCATCCAGCACGGCACACGTCCTACCTTCAGTGTTAGCTGCAAAAACCGCACCACCACTACCTTCAGCGGAGAGGTGAGATTAGTATTCCTGAATAGTAGCGGGGATGTGTCACAGATTATCGGACAGCCATCAACTGTGACGATCAATGGGAATAGTAATACCAACATTTCCTCCACAGGTACCATCACCGTAGCCCCCGGCGACTACCAGCTGGTGTTGCAGTACAAGGCGAACACTGCTACCTCATGGACTTGTATAGGTATCGGCGGAGCTGCTAACTTACTGAATGTCACTGTGGTATTAAACCCCGACAACTACGAAGACAACAATACTGTTAATAATGCATACGTTTTCACACCCAACTTTGTCAATAACCAGGCCACCATTAACACCACAGGTTCTAATTTCCATGTGGGCGACAACTACGACCACTATCGCATCAACCTACCGAGCGGCTATCAATATACGGTAAACACGCGGGCACAAGATGCTGCCGACTGCGACAACAACCAGATTTATACCTTAGATGTGGTTTTAAAAATCTCCAAGAATAATTCCCCGTGGGGGGAGATAATGGATACTATTGTTCCGACTTTCGTATTAGAAGATGGCGGTCCCATTGTGTACAAGGTATGGCCTAAAACCTCCAACGGATTTGGTACCTACATGATTACTACTCAGATAACCCGTACGCCCAACACCGGTATTAACGACGAAGAGGCTGCCGCCATCAGCGCATTCCCCAACCCCTGCAACAACACCCTGCAGGTGCAGTGCCCGTTTGCTGGCGCACAACTGATGCTTTACGACATCTATGGCAAAATGGTGCTGACGGCGACCACCGATCACGAGCTGACCACCATGGATATGAGCCAACTCTCCGCGGGCATTTACATGCTGATTGTCTGCAAAGAAGGTCGTATCGTGAAGAATATCAAGGTGGTTCGGCAGTAGTAAAACCTTTTACTCTATTCTGGTAACGAAATCAACGAGCAGCCTTCCGGGGTGACGCTCAAGGTGACGGTACATCCTAACCGCAGGGCGAGGTTGCGCTTGCAATGTCCAGCCGGGAAGTTGAAGCATACCGGATAGTTGTACTTTTCGCAGATCTCCATCACCACCTCGCTGACCGTCTTGTCGGCATAATAGTCGTCGAAGCGGATGCGGGTCATACCGCCCACGATGAGTCCCTTCAGATTCCGCAGTTTGCCGGCACGGTCGAGGGCCACCATCATGCGGTGGATGTGGTAAATGTTCTCATCCACATCTTCGATATAGAGAATTTTGCCATCAGTATTGATAGAAGAAGGTGATTCGAGCAGCGAGTAAAGGAGGGAGAGATTGCCCCCCACCAGTTCCGCAGTCGCCTGTCCGCTGCGGTTGTTGGCGGTGGTATCGAAGGTGTAGCGGAGGGTGTCGCCCCGCAACGCCGCGAGCATCGTGGAGGTGTTTTCATCATCGGGTTGGTCGGCATGGAAAGTGACGGGCATCATGCAGTGCAGGGTTGGAAAGCCTAAGGTTTGGAGGTGGGAGTGCAGGGCGGTGATGTCGCTGAAACCGCAGATCCATTTGGGATGCTGGCGGAAGCGGGTGAAATCAAGTTGGTCGAGAAGGGTAACGGCCCCATAGCCGCCTCTTGCACACAGGATAACTTTCACACCAGGACGGTCAAGCATAGATTGGAAAAGGGCGGCGCGACTGTCGGGCGTGCCGGCGAAACCGTTCCAGTCGGCATACAGCTCGTCGGGAACGATCACATAAAAACCTTGCGCCTGCAGATAGCGCACCATCGGCATCACATTGTTGGTGTCCACCTTGGCGCTCGGCGCCACAATGGCAATGGTGTCGCCCGCCATCACGCGGGGCATGGATTGCGGATGCACAATGGACATCAGTCCGAGGAAAAGAGCGAGAAGTCCGAGGATTTTTTTCATCATCTGAAAATTTTTGGCAAAATTACAAAAAGAGTTGAAAAAAATGTATCTTTGCATTTCTTAATGATATTTTATTAAATAGTTAATAATCAATATTATATAAAAATTTTTATCCATTAAAAATACCATTATGGAAAATACAGAAGAAAAGAACATGGCTACGGAAGACATTCCGCAGGATGTGAAACTCCCAGAAAATGCGTATCGCGAACTGAAAGCGGGCGAGGAGTACCGCCCCATCCTCAACCCCAACAAGAAGTATCCCGAGCTGAATGCTTGGACGATTGTATGGGGTATTATTATGGCGGTAATCTTCTCTGCTGCAACGGCATACGCAGGTCTGAAGTTCGGACAGGTGTTTGAGGCGGCCATCCCTATCTCCATCATTGCCGTCGGCGCGTCGGTCATCGCACGGCGCAAAGGAGCCTTGTCGGAGAACGTGCTGATACAGTCTATCGGTGCCAGCTCTGGCGTGGTGGTGGCGGGCGCCATCTTCACACTCCCGGCCATCTACATCATTCAAGCCAACAACCCCGACATGGGCATCAGCGTGAACTTCTTCCAGATCTTCATCGCCTCGCTGATTGGCGGCTTCCTCGGCATCCTCTTCCTCATCCCGTTCCGCAAATATTTCGTTTCCGACATGCACGGCAAGTACCCCTTCCCGGAGGCAACCGCCTCCACCGAGATTTTGGTGTCGGGAGCAAAGGGTGGCAACCAACTAAAATTATTGTTGATCAGCGGTTTGATTGGTGGTTTGTACGACTTCTTCATGACCACTTTCCGATTCTGGTCAGAAACCATCTCTTCCCAGATGACAGGATGGGGCGAGAAGTTGGCCATGAACCACAAGTTCACCTTTAACATGAGCGGTTCTGCCGTACTATTAGGTACGGGCTACCTGATTGGACTCAAGTACGCGGCCATCATTTGCGCGGGTTCCTTCCTGTCGTGGTGGGTGATCGTGCCGCTGCTCGGCCAATACGGCATCACTGCCGATGGTACGCCTATGAGCACGATGATGCCTGGTGACATTTTCTCAAGTCATGTGAAACTCATTGGCATTGGTGGTATCGCCATGGCGGGTATCCTCGGCGTAATCAAGTCGGCCGGCGTGATCAAGACCTCTATGGGCACCATCTTCAAGAAAAACAAAGGGGATGTGTCGGAGCAGCAGCAGAAAGTGCTGCGCACCCAGCGCGACATCTCCATGAAGATTATCCTTTTCGGTTTCTTGGGTTTAGCGGTGCTGATGGCGCTGTTTTTCGCCTTCGGCGGATTCCAGATGAACATCACCCAAGTGATTGTCGGTCTGCTCATTGTCTTCATCTTCGCCTTCCTGTTTACCACGGTGGCGGCCACGGCCATTGCCACGGTAGGTAGCAACCCGGTGTCGGGTATGACCTTGATGACACTTATTCTTTCCTCCTTCATTCTGGCTGCAGTGGGTTTGAAAGGCCCCATGGGTATGGTCACCGCGCTGGTGGTAGGCGGCATTGTCTGCTCGGCGTTGGCCATGGCAGGCGGCTTTATCACCGACTTGAAAATCGGTTACTGGATTGGAACATCACCTTACAAACAGCAGGGATTCAAGTTTATAGGCACGCTGGTGTCGGCACTGACGGTCGGTGGAGTGATCATGGTGCTGTCGAGAGTTTATGGCTATGATGCCGATAATGGCGGACTGGTGGCCCCGCAGGCCAACGCCATGGCGGCCATCGTGCAGCCGCTGATGTCGGGACAAGGCACTCCGTGGATTCTTTATATCGTGGGGGCTGTTCTCGCCCTTATTCTGGATATGATTGGCATTCCGGCACTGGCTTTCTCGCTGGGTATGTTCATCCCGCTGGCGTTGAACATCCCGTTGCTCATCGGGGGTGCTATCGCCTGGTTTGTGGGCAGCCGCAGCAAAGATGAAGAGGTCAACAAAGCTCGTAAGAACAAAGGTACGCTGTTAGCCTCTGGCTTGTTGGCGGGTGCGGCCATCATGGGTGTGGTGAGTGCCATCCTGAAATTCGCGGGCGTGGACATTGCTACCACGCAGGCTTACGCCAACTCCCCGTGGCCGGGCATCCTCGCCATCGTGGCTTACGTGGCGCTGTGCGTCTATCTGATTCTGCATTCGCTCCAGCGCGAGAAAGAATAACCTTAGAAATCCTTCATGTTGTGATCCACCCGCAGGTCCTCTTCCAGCTGCCACAGCTGGAAGGCCGCCTGCCGCTCCATGTACGTCAGGATGTCGGCCTTCGCATTCAGGTCGTTGATTTTGCAGATTTCTTCTAATATCTCGTCGATTTTTACTCTGATGTTGTTGTCCATAATATGATGTTTTGAGGCGGCAAAGGTACGGGTTTTTCTTCGAATTTTATATGTCTACAAAAAAAATCGTCAATCTTTCTTTCATCAATCCTCATAAAAAATTTTAGTTGTATTTTTGCACTTCAAAATATTAAAAATTAGGGCAAATGAATTTTATTGAAGAAATTATCGAACAAGATTTGGCGAATGGTAAAAATGAATCGAAAGTACACACTCGTTTTCCTCCCGAACCGAACGGCTATCTCCATATCGGTCACGCCAAGTCGATTTGCTTGAATTTCGGCATTGCCAAGAAATACAACGGATTGTGCAACCTGCGTTTCGACGACACTAACCCCGTGAAGGAGGATGTGGAGTACGTGGATTCCATCAAGGAGGACATCACGTGGCTCGGCTTCCAATGGGCTGAGGAGCACTACGCCTCCGACTATTTCGACCAGCTCTACGCATGGGCCGAGCAGCTCATTATGGACGGTCTCGCCTACGTGGACGACCAGTCGCAGGAGGAGATCAGCGCGGGTCGTGGCGTGCCCACGAAACCCGGCATCGAAAGTCCGTACCGCAACCGCAGCGTCGAGGAGAACCTCGACCTGTTCCGCCGCATGAAGGCCGGCGAGTTTCCCGACGGCAGCAAGGTGCTGCGCGCCAAAATCGGCATGACCTCGCCCAACATGCACATGCGCGACCCCATCATGTACCGCATCCTGCACAGCCATCACCACCGCACCGGCGACAAGTGGTGCATCTACCCGATGTACGACTACGCCCATGGTCAGAGCGACTCCATCGAAGGTATCACCCACTCCATCTGCACGTTGGAATTTGAGATCCACCGTCCGCTGTACGACTGGTTCTGCGAGGCGCTGAAGATCCACCACCCGCAGCAGATCGAGTTTGCCCGTCTCAACATCAACTACACGGTGATGAGCAAGCGCAAGCTGATGCAGCTGGTGCGCGACGGTCATGTGATGGGCTGGGACGACCCGCGTATGCCCACCATCTGCGGTCTGCGCCGCCGCGGCTATACCCCCGCCTCGGTGCGCAACTTCGCCGAGACCGTCGGCATTGCCAAGCGCGACAACATCATCGACGTGTCGCTGCTGGAGTTCTGCGCCCGCGAGGACCTCAACAAGGTGGCCACCCGTACCATGGCGGTGCTCGACCCTGTGAAGTTGGTTATCGACAACTTCCCGGACGACAAGGTGGAGATGCTCAATGCGGTCAACAACCCTGAAAATCCGGAGGCCGGTACACGCGAGGTGCCGTTCACCAAGGAACTTTGGATCGAGCGCGCCGACTTCCGCGAGGTGGCCGACAAGAAGTTCTACCGCCTCACCATCGGCGGCGAGGTGCGCCTCAAATACGGCTATATTGTCAGGTGCAGCCATGTGGACAAGGACGCCGACGGCAACATCACCGCCATCCATGTTACCTACGACCCCGAGACCAAGAGCGGCATGCCGCAGAGCAACCGCAAGGTGAAAGCCACCATCCACTGGGTGTCGGTGGCTCACGCCAAGAAGGCGGAGGTGCGCCTGTTCGAGCGCCTGTTCACCTCCCCCGATCCCGACGACTGCGAAGAGGGCAAGACCTTCATCGACTACCTCAACCCCAACTCGCTCACCATCCAGGACGGCTGGATTGAGGAGGGATTGACATTGGAGAACGCCGAGAAGCACTACCAGTTTGAGCGCATCGGCTATTTCTGCATCGACAAAGATTCCACCCCCGACAAGATTGTGTTCAACAAGACGGTGAGTCTGAAACAGTAAGGGGCGTTAGATACAGGTGGGATATTTGTAGAGACGCGGTGCACCACGTCTCTACATTCATTTCAATCAACATCCTCCTCCTTGAAAAGAGCAGGATTCCATTGTTGCAGTTTTGGCAGCACCTCAAACGAAGGGCTGTTACTATAGGTGAAGCTGATGATTTTACCACCATGGCTCATATAAACCTTTTTGGGAGTGTAGGCGACCACATGTGTGAGCAGTATGACCAAATGCCGGCTGATGCGCAGATACGAACCGGGGGGCAGCAGTTTCTCAAATTCTGAAAATATCTTGTTCTGCGGATAGATCCCTGTGTCTGTGACGATGGTGATGTCTCTTTTCCGCACCTCAACGTAAACGATTTCCGTCACAGTGACTTCTTTGCACTCATCGGAGAAGAAGAGCACAATATTTTCTGTGTGCGTTGATATATACTTTTCCCTTTGTCTTACGGTGCGGGACTTCAGTTTATACATCACATACAGTGTGGAGAACATCAGAAAACTGCCGTTACGCAACGACAGGGAAACAAAGATGTCGAATAGGTACATCCTGTAGGTGTGTAAATCAGTATAGGGCAATACCTTTTGTGCAACGATTTCCTTGCACATCAGAAGTTCCAGACCAGCTGTACACAATACAGCGAGCAAAAATGTAAGGACATACAGCCACTTTTTCCCTTTATTCCATAATTGGGGCACAAGCAGAAAAATATTGCCATAAACTATCCCTACGATGAGAAGAAGACTTGCCACTTCCATAGCAACACCCACTTTGGGACGCAAGAAGGAGGTGTCGATAAACCGTTCCATCACCACCAGCCAAAACAATATATGTAGGGAGGTCAGAGCAGCCAAAGTTCTACTTTTTCTTTTTGGGGGCATATACTTGTGATTTTGAAGAAATTGTTGCAAAATTATGAAAATTCTCCGACATTGGCAACCCCTCGGAGTGTACTTCTAAAATCTTGGGACGAATTTGGGATGGATTTGGGACGAATTTGGGACGAGTGCAACGAAAAATTTTTCAATATCAATTATTTAATAAAATGTGAGAAATAATTAAAAATCCTCCAATTTTGTGTGGATATAACTCATATATTTGCAGAGAAAACCATATAAAACCAGAGTTATGAAGAAAATTGTCTCAACTAAATTGTGTATAATTGCATCTGTAGTGTGCACGATGCTACTTTTTTTCTCGTCGTGCGAGAAACATCAAATCGTAAAAAATGTGGGATCCACCGAGCATACGGCACAGGTGATGCCGGATGGCCGAAAAACAGGAGTGATGTATTATATGAGCTCGCGGTGCGGGCATGATGCCTCCCAATGTCCAAATGGATGTGTGCATTCTACGGGAGGTGACTTTCATGCAGACTGCCAAGGCTGGGGAAACAATTGCACACTGAATGCCTCCCTGTATGTCGTTCCCGTCTCAGCGGGCCTGTACACCGCCACCACGCAGGACAGCACCGATTTGACATCCGATCCGTATTTCAACATGCCGGCGCGTTCGTTGTACACGGGCATGGACGACACGGGGCTTCCACGCTGGCTGAATATCCCTGCGCAGTTTGTGCTGCGCGACAGCACCACCCGCCTGTTCACCTTTAACGGCGTGTTTTTCAGCCAGCAACAGGTGTATAAGAATCAGTAAATAATAACCATAAAAAATCAACTATCATGAAAAGACTATCATTATTTTTCGCACTCTTCATCATTGCCGCAACGATGCAGGGACAGACCTACTGGTCGGTAAGCGGCAACAGTGATTTGGGCTCTAGTAATTTTATTGGCACCACCGATGCGCAAGCGTTAAACTTCAGAACCAACAACGTGAACCGGATGACTTTGTCACAATCAAAGGCTTTTTTGGGAATCGGCACCACATCACCGAATGCGAATTTGCACGTACATTCCACAGTTTACTCCATAGGCTATTATACAGATTTCCAGCTGACCAATACAAACACTGGCAGCGAAAGGACTGATGGTTTTCACATCCAGCAACAAAACAAGAACATTTTCATCCGGCAATTGGAGAAGGCGAATCTGTATTTTCAGAACAACAACAAAGGTTTTGTCTTGGACACCAACGGCTACTTTGGCTTCAACACCGTCTACCCCAAGCAGCGCATTCATGTGGTGGATGGCAACATCATGATTTCCAAAACATCGGCCCGTGCGCCGGGTTCCACCAACGGCTCGCTGCTGTTCGGTGGCGATGTGGTGGACAGCTGCTCACGAGGCGATTGGGGCATCGAGTATGTGAACAGCACTGACGAAGGCTATGGCCTGAATTTTTGGCGGCCTGTCACGCAGTGCCACACGGGCTTCAACTATGCCCTGTTCTTGGGTGATGATGGCAATGTGGGTATCGGCACCAACAGTCCGCAGGCGAAGTTGAGCGTGAACGGCAATGTGTGTGCCAAGGAGGTGCGTGTTTCTTTGAACGGCTCTCCCTGCTGGCCCGACTACGTGTTCGCGCAGGATTATGACCTGATGACCCTCAGCGATTTGAAGCAGTACATACAGTCCAACAGCCACTTGCCGGGTGTGCCGAGTGCCGCCGAGGTGGAGGAGAATGGGGTGGAGCTGGGTGTCACCACCGAGATTCTGTTGCAGAAAATCGAGGAGATGACACTCTACATCCTCCAGTTGGAAGAGCGGGTGCAGCAACTTGAAAATGGGAAAGGGGGTGTGAGATGAAAAAGATGGAATTGTTGCTTATCAGTGCTGTGACAATAGCAATTTTCACTTCATGCAAAGACAAATCTTGCTATTATGGCGACCAAGAATATAATTCCAATACAAAGCAGTGCGAGTGTGTGCAGATGATGGACATTGACAATGTTCCCGCACTCAAGCACGACGACTACAACACTGTGCTTGCTGTCAATCAAAACTTCTACTATGCTTCCGTTGACAACAAGGATTATCCCTACTACTCGCATGAAGGTGACACCATCATGTTTTACGGGAATGTTGGCCGCATGGAGTATTCATACCCGGACAGCTCGTGGGTGCGTCTCACCTTCTTTGACACAAGTGGAGGAAATGGGGTGGGGCGCATCCTGGAGGCGGAGTGTTTGACCTCACAACTCGAAGGGATTGACATGTCTGCCCGTTGCTATGCGACAGGAGTGCTCACATTTGATTTTTGCTCGGCACATGTTGCGTGGCCTATAGCTTCAATAGAACCAGGCCATTGTGGATCAAGAGGTTTCTTTTTCAATATTGAGGACATCCATAATTAAACGTAAAAACATATATGAAACAGTTCGTGATAACCATACACCCTCAACGTTTCATCCCTGCCGAATGGTATCTACCTGCTGCGTGCCGTAACCGACAACGGCGTGGAAACGGGACGGTTCGTGAAGAATTGAAAACTGAGAATTGAAAACTGAAAATGGAAAGGTGGTGGATTTTCTCGGATTTTCTCTATCTTTGCACGCGGGAATTGGAGGAGGGGATGAAAAGATGAACGCCGCCAACTCCCTCTTAACTTCTTCACTTCTTAACTCCTTAACTCCTTCACTCAAATCCCCCTTCAACAACTCAACGCATCAACAAATCAACAATAAAAACCCACAACCATGAAAACAAGATTTTTCCACCCCCTGTTTCTCCTCGCCCTGCTGGTAGTGGCGGGAGGCGTCAGCCAGCGCGCACATGCGCAGTACCAGTCGTTCTTTGGCGACAGCATCACCGAGTATTCCATAGGTGCAGGTCTGACAAGGTATTGTGACGATTACGACCCGTTCTTTTTTAATGTTCAGTCTTATGATTTGTATTTGTCAGCAACTGATACCATTACATCAAACAATCAACTATATTATTATTATCCATATTGGGGAGAATTTTATTTGAGGGAAGACACTACGACGGGGCAGTTATTCCGTTATGTTCCAACATGCGATACGGAATTACTAATATGTGATTTATCATTGTCAGTAGGAGATACCTTTATTATGCCACATCAAAGTATTGAGATCCCTATCGTCGTTGATTCTGTATGGTATCTTAATAGTCAAAAGTATATTCGGTTCAGAAATTGTGGTTATTGGCCTCGTCTTATTAGCGATGCCTCTCCAGATACCATGAGATATTCCATCATGTTTGTAGAAGGGATAGGACCCAATTATAGTCCAGTTGGCTGGCTGCCGGAAGATGCCTATTGTACTGGTGGGCATGACTTTTCTCCTCTATTGCTTTGCGTGCACAAAGATGGAGATCTTATATATATGGCAGATGAACGTGCTGGTTGCTTTCAATATTTACAAGGATTACGAAATGATATTCCGACTACTTTAAAATTATACCCCAATCCAGCAAAGAAAAAAATCAATTTAGAATTTGGAGAAGTTTCACTTGGAGGGCAATTGTACATTTCTGATATGTGGGGGAGGATTATCTACCAAGAACTTGTTTCGTCAAGAAAGCTTTTGATCAATTTAAACAATTTATCTCCAGGTATTTATGTTGTAATTTATATTGTTGAACAGAAAAAATACACTTCGAAATTCATAAAAAGATAGCATTATGAAAAAAATGTTGCTCTGTTAGTGTTATTTTTTAGGTGACTTCTAATTATTTCTCTCTGACAATCAAATAAATACAAGCCAAAATCAGCCAAAATTTGCACCTGTTTTACCTATTTGCGTTAATGGGTCGTTAAATTTATTTTTACCTATTGGTCAAAATTGGTGATAAAATCCTTATAATCCATTGTTATTCAAATAATTATTCGTATATTTGCAGAAAATTTGAACGGTAATGGAACAGTCAAAGCAGACTTACAAGAAGCAGGGCAACATCAGCCTTTTCGATAGCGAAGATACTATGGATAAGCTCAATTCTCTGGGAAATCCGCTGGAGAAACTTTCAAGAGTTGTTGATTTTGAGATGTTTAGGGAGGATCTGGAAACGGGGCTTTACAAGGAGAAGTTCACCAATGTTGGTGCCAAACCTTACGACTATGTGCTGATGTTCAAGATTCTCGTGCTCCAGTGCATGTACCATCTCAGCGATGAGCAGTTTTGTGGAGGTGCCGCGCCAGCGCAACAGAAGACGCGGGCTAGGGTGGAGCATGTGTTCGGAATCATGGAGAGATGCCTGCACGGGATGAGAAGCCGGGCGGTGGGATTTCTCCGAAATGAGGCCTACATCATCTTCTCCGGACTGGTTTACAACCTCATCAGATACGAACAAATCAAACGATT
>JAEEGG010001731.1_pt1 | contig 57884 bp, 38 predicted proteins | sample 9134161 | NCBI WGS metagenome assembly JAEEGG01 (sample SAMN16246543, study PRJNA631951) | gut metagenome | biome: gut microbiome; feature: rumen; material: CR-attached | host: Bos | place: Iran: Karaj | collected 2018-10
TAAGAGAAAGCAACGCAGACTTCTCGCTTAATGGCTGTCCTACACATCGGGAAGCATGCTGGATATAGATACGCTCAAGTTGGTTGCCTATGAATCGGGCATTTCCCCACGTTTGGGGATCGCGAGTCTGATAGGCAGTCGCTATTATGCTAACATATTTTCCCATGCATGGAAGTTCATACTTTCGGGGATTTTCTCTTTATATAATATAAATATGTGGGCATTTTGCAAAAAAAATCATGGATAATTCTTTTGTTTCAAAGAAATAATGTAAATTTGCGCCTTAGAAACCTTTTATTACGCTAATGATTGGGCAATTCATCATCAACGGACTCATCACGGGTATCCTCTATTCGCTGCTGGCAATAGGGTTTGCGTTGGTCTATAATACCACGAGGGTCTTCCATATAGCTGCAGCGGGCATCTATGTCTTTGCTGCCTATATGTTCTGGTTCTTCGTGGCGAGAGTTGGATTGCCTGTCATCTCGGCCTCATTGGTGGCCATTGTTTTGACGATGGTGCTCAGCCTGTTGTCAGAGTTGTTGGTCTATCGTCCGCTGAAGAACAAAAAGGCCTCGCTCAATGTGGCGATGATCGCTTCCATCGGTGCAATGACGGTCATTGTTAACACGATTGCCATGTGTTTTGGCAATGAGACAAAAGTCGTAGAGAACGCTATCCTGCAGCCCCTAACCTTCGGTGATATCATCATTACGACTCCTCAGAAATATCAGGCTCTGATTGGTATAGCGGTATTGGTCATCTTTATGGCAATCCTGCAACGTACGAACTGGGGACTGAGGCTGCGGGCCTTAAGTGCTGACGAGACGCTTTTTGAGACGTTGGGCTATGATACGAAGGCTACCAGAGTCATGGTTTTCTTGGCGAGTGGGGCATTCATTGCCATTGCCAGTTGCCTGACAGTCTATGACGTGGGCCTTGATCCCAATATGGGTATGAGTGTCCTCATTAGTGCTGTTGTCGCCATGATTATCGGAGGTGTGGGTAAATTCAGCACTTGTATTCTTGGTGGATTGACGTTGGGTGTCTTGCAGTCCCTGACAGTCTACATGTTCGCATCCAATTGGCAGAATGCTGTGACATTTGTGGTATTATTAATTCTTCTCTTCCTGCGACCCCAGGGTATTGCGGGATATAAACAGCGCACCGTGTAGTATGGAGTACGTCTATCATATCATCATCATGCTCGACATCTACATCATGTTGGTTTTGAGCGCAAATCTGACCATTGGCATGGCCAATCTGTTGACCATGTGCCAGGCTGCGTTTTATGGTATTGGTGCATATATCGGGACGTATTTCTTGATGCAGTTTAATCTGCCGTTCTTGGCAATAGCAGCATTGGTGATACTCTTTACGGGATTTTTCAGTTTCTTGGTGTCATACGCCTCTGTCAGATTAAAAGGCGACTATTTTGTCATTGCCACGATGGGTTTCCAACTCATTGTCTATACCATATTATATAATTGGACAGATGTGACCCGTGGTCCGTATGGTATCCCGGGGATTCCTGGCATTAAACTGTTTGGAATCTTTGAACTCTCAGGCGTCTATGCCTATTTGGTGTTTTCGCTGATATTGATGGGCGTCATTGTGTTCTTGTTCCACCAACTGGTAGAGTCTCCCTTTGGGCGAGTGCTGAATGCCATTCGTGCTGATGAGATCACTGTTAAGGCTATGGGACGTAACACGGTACTTTTCAAGTCGCTTGCCTTTTTCCTTTCTGCTGCGGTGGCTGGCTTGGCGGGTGTTATCTATGCCTCTTATGTCAGTTATATAGATCCCACGAGTTTTACGCTCGATGAGAGTATCTTTATCCTGAGTGCTCTGTTCATTGGTGGCATTGGCAATACCAAAGGGCCTGTCTTAGGCGCCTTGTTTGTCGTACTGCTACCGGAGTTGCTCCGTTTTGTCGGACTGCCAGACACTATTGCTGCCAATCTCCGTCAGATTATCTATGGTCTGGCGCTAATATTAGTTATGTATTACCGTCCCCAGGGCCTTTGGGGCAATGCCATCTTGAAGTGATATGATATTGCAGTTAAAAAACATCCACATGAGTTTCACGAATGCCCTGAACGAGACATTCGATCTGCTCCGTGGTGTTAATCTCGATGTCGAGAAGGGCAAGATCACCGCTTTGGTGGGAGGTAACGGTACTGGCAAGACCACCTTATTTAATATTATATCTGGTTTTGAAAAGGGCTATACAGGCGATGTGCTGATGGAAGGCAAGAACTTTAACCGTATCTCTGCCCATCGCATTTCCTTGATGGGAATTGGTCGTTTGTTCCAGGATGGACAACTGTTAAGTGGTCTTACCCTGATGGAAAATATGAAGATGGCTTCCGACAATAAGACTGGCGAGATGCCTTTCTCGTCATTGTTGTGGAGCAAGAAATATAAAAATGTTGAAGCTGCCAAGGAGCAGCAGGCTAAGGAAATCCTTGTGCGCATCTTTGGCGAATACAACAAATACTTGGATATGCTTGATCAGGATGCTTCTGCTTTCTCATACGGAGAGCAGCGTATCCTCTCATTGGCTCGTTTATTGATGGGCGGTGACAGGTTGCTCTTGCTTGATGAACCAACATCGGGAGTGAATCCTGTCTATATTGATACGATTGAACAAATCATCCGTGAGATGAAAGAGCTGGAGGGCTTGACAGTCCTTCTGATAGAGCATAACATGCATTTTGTCCGTAAGGTGGCAGACACTTGTGCCTATTTGGATGATGGCATCATTGCGAAGATAGGTCCGACAGCTGAAGTGCTCGATGACAAGAACGTACGTAACAGTTATTTGGGATTATGAGTGAGATACTGAAGATTAACAATCTCTGGGGTGGCTACAAGGAAGGCGTAGACATTCTCCGCGGCATTTCGATGGATGTGCAGCAGGGTGAGGCTGTGGGTATCATCGGTCTCAATGGCTCGGGTAAATCCACCTTTGGTAAGGCTATTATGAATATGATTCCCATCCGAAAAGGTGAAATCTTCTTTGAAGGCGAAGATATCACTTCGCTCACAACTAGCCAACTCTCCCATCGTGGTATCTCCATTATGCAGCAAGGAGGCAAGGTGTTCCAAAACCTCTCCGTTTGGGATAATATGCAACTAGCTTCCAAGGGAGATTTCTTTTCATTAGCAGATATCATACCATTGCTGCAAAAGTCCAAGAAAGAACTTCAGGGCTTGATGGCAGACAAATTGAGTGGTGGACAGAAACATCAACTCTCTCTCGCGATGACCCTTGCTACAAATCCACGTTTTGTTATTCTTGATGAGCCCAGTGCGGGTTTATCTCCCAAGTCTGTCGAAGATATGTACAAGTTGCTTCAAGAAGTTAGAAGAGTGTTGGATATTACGATTGTTCTTATCGAGCAGAACATTACAAAAGCTATCAGCTATTGTGATGTAAGTATGCTTTTAGAGATGGGAAAGTTTACATCTCAAATAAAAGCAACTGACTCCAATAAAATTGAAGAATTACTTTTTAAACAATAATTAATGGTACAAAAATGAAAAAGTTTATTTTGAATTCTATTTGTTTGCTTGTTTTATCTTTATTTTTCATCCAATGTAATGAGAACAAAGGAAAAGTAAAAGTGGGAATTGATATTCCGTTAACGGGTAATTATGCATGGTGGGGACATGAATTCAAGGAAGGTGTTGATATCTTTGCATCCCAAAACCCAGATTTGGAGTTGATTTTTGAAGATAATCATGGAAAACCTAATGACGCAGTTTCTTCTGCTAATAAATTGCTTACATTTAGTAAGGTCGATGCTTTAGTAACTCTTTTTGCTCCATTTAGTTTCCCTATTAGAGATATTGCAGAAAAAGAAAAGGTACCTTTCATTTCCACCTTTAATTCATCGACAATATTTACAGAAGGATATTCTTATTCGTATTCGGATTTTATAACAAATGATTATACGTTACAACTATTGGTCAAATTCGTGACGGATTCAATGCAACTTAGTAAGGGCATATATCTTTGTGTAAATGATGATTATGGAACAGATGGCGCAAAGATTGTCTCAAAACTGTTTGAAAAGAAGAATATTTCAATTAGTGGAGATCTTTTTAATACGGGAGAATCGGATTTTAGAAATTTCTTTGCAAAGTCATTAGAGAGTGATGTCCAATTTGTTTTTGTTATTGCTAGAGATCGAGATTTGATAAATGCGGTTAATCAGATTCGTGAAAGAAATAAGGATTTGTTAATTCTTGGCGTAGGTTCATTTGATGCCCCTGTTGTGTGGGAAGGTATTTCTGAGGAAAATCAGAACAATATACTATTTGCTAGTTCTTATTTTGAGAAGAATTATAATGAGGAGTCTAAGGCTTTCTTTGATGCTTTCTATGAAAGAAATAAGCGTAATCCGAACTATCCCGCAGTCTATGGATATACAATTAGTCAGTATCTTTTGAGCATTATTAAAGAGGCAAAGGAGAAGAATGTACCAATAACATCTTTATTAAGTAAATTGGATGCAGAAAGTATTCGGGGAAGGCTCATCATGACTTCTAATCGTATGGTTTTTAGTTCGATAGCAATTTATAAGCGTGAAAGGAATCTGTCAATTCCTCTTGTTGTTGAAAAAGATATGCCCAAATTATAATGGCAGGAAACATTGTAACGGATATAAGTAACTATTCATATAAGAATGACTGGAATAAAATTTATTCCAGTCATTACAAAGGTTTGTATGTGCTACCTTGGTTAGGAGCTAGTTTTGATGATGATCTCATTTCTTTCGTTGAAAATCTTCCCAGAAATTCAAGAATAATAGATATAGCATGTGGAGACGGTGCATTATGCGATTATCTTTCTTCACATGGATTTACAGACGTTTTGGGTATTGATGTATCTGATGAGATTATCTCCCGACATCAAGATAAAATCAATAAACCAGGTATTCGTTATGAAGTTATGGATGTTTTTGATTTGCCAGATAATCAAGTATTTGATGTTGTTATTTGTAGATTGTTATTACACCATATTCGTCCAGATGACGAAAAAAGATTATTATTAGAACTGAATTCTATAATAAATCCCAATGGGGGGATGCTGTTTTTTTCTTTTTTAGTTCCTCCTCGAACAACTGCTCCTTATATTGAGAGAAAGAGCTATTTCACAGATGAACACAATGTTGTAATGTATAATCCTGAGTATGTAAAACAAACTTTGAAAGAAATAGGTGTTGGCGAATTAATCAAAGAAGGTGAATATGTGATGTCTAATGATTTTTATAGCGATGAATATCAAGTGTTGATTTATAAAAAAATGTAGTCTATGAATAATTTGGAAATTATTAAAGAGAGAATAAATGAAAATTCGAAGAGTTTAGATCAATTTATTAAATTCTTTGAGAAGGAGTTGTTTGCAAAAGATATGGCAACAGGACAATATGTTACAGATCCATATCTTACTTTTTTATTAGCTTTAGATTCTTTTTCTAATAAGTTATATAACAAGAATTCTACAGAAGGATGTAGTGCAATTGATTTGTCAAAATATACTGATGGGGAAACTGGTTATTTTGACAAGTTGTTCGAGGTCGCATCTCTTCTTGTACGTGATTTGATTGTAGAGGAGATTCAGAAAGAAAAGTCAATTATGGCAGATAAGTGGAACGTTATTTTGAAAATGGATACCCATAACAATCCACAAGGTAAAAGCAAATATTCTCTTATAACTCCTAATAGAGAATTTTTTATAACAGATAGGAATTGCAATAGTCTCGCGTATACTTTGTTTTTTGATTATTCATTATTCTGTAAATCCATGATAGATTGTGGGAAATTGACAGAAGAAGATATTTACACCGTTCATAAAGAATTTATTAATGAAAAAATTGCACGTTCCTTTGCATACGAGTTGAAATCAGAGAATGATAAATCAATATTGGTAAAATATATTGATGGAGATAAAGAAATTGTAACCAACAAAATATTAAATATTGGAGAGAAGCATTATAGAGATTTTATTCATTGCATTTTAGATTCAAGTTTTATTAAACAAGGTGCCTCTTCCTTTTCAAATTATCTTGTGGACCCCCAAACAGATAACTCATGGAAAAAAGGTGTCTCTCTTAAATCTTTTTCATATTACAATTTAGGTATTCCCGGGTTTGAATCATGGGGAACATTGATGATAGAATGTGATAATGAAGTACAAACAGTTTATGATAAGTTCTATAGAAGGGGGGGGGATAATGATGATACTCTATTACTTGCCCGAATAAAAAATGTCATATCAGCATTAAAAAAGATTGATGATGAATACAATGATGCACTAAATAAGCAGCGAATAAAGGAAGAATCGGTAAAATCTGCCAAAGCGGCTATTATGTCACGTAACATGAGTCACAATTTGGGCAGTCATGTAATGTCGTATCTGAAACAACATCTCGGCACTGTAAAAGAAATGCTCAATGACAAGATTTTGTCGATCCTATTTAAAGATGAGAATGACCTTATTAAGAAACATGGCCTAACAGGGAAAGATCCTATTGAAGAAAATGTTGCTCTGCCCTTCCTTCTTGGCCTGGGGAAATTTATTTCTTATCTTCAAGAACGTCAGGACTTTATCGCTACTATAGCAACAGATTTTATTCCTTATTACTCTAATGTCAATTTCAAAGATACGATTTATGATGAGTTGAATCCAGATAAAAGAAATGAAAGACATTCAGAAAGGACCACTAGCCAAAGAACTGATAATATTCTTTTGGGAAACATTGCACGGTCGGAAGGCTTAGGTAGACCTACAAGTCCAACAAGGAAAACAGAATTGTATATAGACATAAATACACAGGCAAATAGCATGGTATCAGAGGAGATGTGCTCGGAACAAAAGAATATGGACTCTGATATTTCTTCAGAACTAAAGGATATTGTTATTAAGTTTCGGAATTTTGATGGTAACGCAGTTGAGAGGAAAGAACAAACAGCTATAATTATTACTAATCAAGCAGGATATGATTCGCTTAAAGAAATGCGCAAATATGATGTCAGTTTGCCAGGGGGAGTCGTAGGCCGTCAAGCTATATTTTCTATTGTGGAGAATGTGATACGAAACGCAGCCAAACATGGCCATCGTGAACAAAATCAAGATTTGGAACTTTCATTTGATATTTTTACTAAAGAAGATGTTTTAGCAAACGAAGCAGATAAAGGTCGGCATATGCCATCAAATAGTGACAATAATAATGATAATCACCTTTCTCTACGTGATGTACTCAAAACCTATTATCTTGGAGTCACTATCAATAATGATGGACAGGAGGTGACAACAGTTTCAGACGCGGACGATTTGTACTTTGTGACTTTGACAGATAATCTACCCTTTACAGAAGAATCCTTAGGAGAATTGAGAAAGGCACTTATTGAAGACTATGTCAATGAGAAGGGGGTGATGAACGAGGGCAATAAAGGAATAAAAGAAATCCGTATTTCGTCAGCATGGCTAAGATCCATTAAAGATGAAAAAGGACTAAACACATTGATTCCGTATGATGAGATATTAGAACAAATCGAAAAGAATAACAATGCTGCCATCATAAACGATGCCAAATGGAAAGATTTGAAGTCTGTGAAAAATGACGAAAAGATATATGCTCCAAATGTTTATGTACGCATTTCAGAAGGACACCTTCAATATATTTTTTGTCTTGTACGTCCTAAAAAAGTTGCTGTGATATCCTCTATTTTTAAGGATGTTGATGAATATCATAAGTCATCTGTTATAGCAAATTCTTGGGGAGTTTTTACCCCAGAAGTGTTTATAGATGACACTACAAACAAAAGTTATGAGTTCATTTTGGTTGAGAATGATGACGATTATGATTCTGTAAGAGTTGTAGCTTCATCAAGGACCATAAAGATGTCTGACTTAATTGGGTATATTGACAAGGATTCCTTCTTTAGGCAAATTAAAGATGGCACATTCGATGCCAAAGAAATAGAAAAGAAACTATACAAAAAATTATCAGGTATAAAGGCTGAAGAGTTGGACAATATTTATTTGTTTATAGATGATGAAACTGCGTTGAGAAAAAACAGAGATAACGACATCGCACCAACTGTAATAAAAGGTATTACCCGTATAACCAAAGGTGCCAGAAAAGGGGAAATGGCTCCGTACATATACCGTGCCCACTTTGAAACTAAGGATAATTTTACTGATGTCGTATCACAACTAGGCGAAGGCGATGTTTATCATGGCAACAAATACATTGAAGGAATTACTGGTAATAATTCGACAGATCGTCTTGTACGTAATGAGATTATTGATGAAAAATGGGGGTATAAACATCTACATGCAATGAAAGAAAATATTGCCATATTTGACGAAAGATTATTTGCAAAAATCTTTGGTGTCAAAGACGATGATTTTTACAAAGAGGAGATGTTGCTCGAAAAGAAAAAGAACAATATAATCTCAATATTGAAGTCTAAGGTAGAAGTGACAGAAAACGAAATTGGCAAGAAACTGTTAGACTTGGATATTAATAAAGTCTCAAATTGTGAATCGCTCGAAAAACTAGGCGCGATAATGGATTTTTTAAAAAATAAATATGATCAGTTTTCAGAAAACTCGGAGGTTGTCAATGGAGATCGTGATTCGGTGGATTTGTTATCATATGCAATATCAAACTCATATTCTGGAACAGCTTTTGCTCAAAAAGGAGTTATGGTGTTTAATTTATTCCGAGATTTGACAAATAAAGATAAATTTAATCTGTGTGGGTTGCATCTGGATGAAGAACATGATATTGAGAGTTCTTTAGATGAAAGTAGACTCCATTCCAAATGCTCAATTATTGCCCAATTATCATGGGATGGGGAAAAACTTAATGTAGACTGGAAGAATAATGCAAAAAAAATATATGAAAAGAAGTTTGACCATATGTCGATTCATCAGGGATTGTTAGATAAAATGTATGAGTCATTCGGGCTTAAGCATAAAGGTACAGAGGATTTGAAAGAAAAATTCACCAAGAATTTTTATGAATTTTTCTCCAAGAATTCCGATTCTATTGGCATTGGAAAGGATGAAGAAGGAAAAGATGTTAAGTTCTTTTTGCCAGGGCTTTGCATACATTCTGGAAGGTCGAAACCTAGTGAGACTGATATGCCGCAACATCTTCCCTTCATACAATATGCATCTATTGAGAATGCTGTTTTGGATTGCAAATATTCATTGGTAGAACTATTAGACTTTGCAAGATATGAGCACCAATAATCAGAATGCAGAGAATATAAAACACGTTGTTTTGTTCTCAACGAAACTGGTAGGAACAGAGGGGACGCTATTTGAAAACTTTGATAGTTGTTCTCCCTTTATGTCTGCTGATTTATATGATTGTCTTCTTAGTAAAAGTGACACTTTTTTACTTGATATTCTTGGCTGCACCTCAGCAGAGAAAGAAAAAGCACTTGAGGATATTGAAAATTTCATTGCTGATGATACAATAAAAAAGGAATTGGAGGTTTATCGTTATAAAATGCCAGACAATTATGAGGCAATTAAACAAACTGTAGAAGTGATAGTGGGTACGTTGTCTCCTGAAAAATTGGAACGATGGAAGTCTGTTTGCAAGAAATATGAGTCAGCAAAAGATGCTGCGTCTTTATTTGACGAAAAATATCAAAAAGAGGTAGTAGACCCTCAAACTAAACAAATTATAAAGAGGTCAAATGCTTCCGCTCTTAGTGCTGAATTCTCAAAAATTAAGGAAAAAACAAATTTTAGTAATAAGGATAATAAATATAATAGCTATTTTAACAGATTTTTCCTTTATAGATATGACGAGAACAATAGTGAGTCAAGTGCAGTATATGGAATAAAGAATCTTTCTGTAGCTATTAAAGAAAAAAACAAGTGGTTTAATGCCTTATGCAATGAGATTGTGGAAAGGCATAAAAATTGCGAAGTAATTTTATTGGTTCTTCATGACAAGGATATAAGTAGTACTGGATGTCGCTTTTGTATTCAGGAGGGAGAATATGAGAATTCTTTTAATAATATTGAACGTACAGTCGTGTTGTTTCAGCATACGCTGGAAGACCCGATGATGAAAGTACTCAATTCACCTAAACAAGGTGATGACATATTTGAAACTATAAAAAATTTAGTTCAAAAGAAAAATATTCTAGATACTTACGGTGTTATTTCCAGGAACATCGCTGACAATAAGGACGATACAATTCTAGTGTCAGAGGTAGAAAAACTTCCTAATGGTGACAAAGTGAAAGTAATTGTTTTGGAGGAACCTTCAAATCGCATAAAAATATTGGAGCAAATAGAAATGAGTAGAAGAAATATTGAAATATGAGCGATTACAATAGTCTTTCTATATATGTAAGCAAGGCGGGGGGTAGCTTATGCATCAAGTGTACTGAACAAATAGACCAGAGAAGTCTTTTTTACGGCTTTGTGCCTGACTTGTTAGCAAAATCCAGTGATTGTATCAAGGGGTACGAGATTAAGCTTATTTTTCATTCTTTGGATGAATTGATGAAAGGACAACCTTTGTCAAATAATGATACTGCTAAGTTCGGTCAGGATATTCTCAGACAGGAGAAAACAAGAATTCCGTTAATACATATACCACTTTCGAATGTTTTTGAGACCCATCGAAACGAGCATCTCCCGACATATGCCTCAAGGACTTACAAGATAATGGATAGCAGTATATGGAATTACATGATTCCATTTCTCAGTTATAATTCATCAAAAGGTACATATGAATGGGATAAAAACGTTTTTATAGAAAAAATAAAGCTTGTTCTTACAAAGATATGTAATAATTACGAGAAAGGATTATACAATCTTTCTGTTGCTCACGAATATGCAGACATAAATGCACGACTCACAGAGCAAGCGTTTCTAACTGGTGGGGGACATTCTGCAGGTGTTTCGCCGTTTATTTTCCACTCAGAGGAAGAATTGGAAGAACTCATAAAAAAAGAATTCCTTAAAACAAATAGACTCAAGAAAAAGACTTCTATAGACCAGATTAAGGAACACAAATGGAGAATACTATTGGTGGATGACAAGGCAGTAGAAAAAATGGGAACGATTGAGGATTCCGACAATAAAATCGATAGTAGTCACTCTATACCTAAGAATAGTAAGTTGTCCATAATCATGTCATTATTGGAAGAGCAGAATCTTATTGACAATGAGCATCTTCTTTATTTTCCACCGCCGAAAGAAAAAAATACAAACAACGTAATAGATAAAAGAACAAATATCATTGATGAGATAGCCCCAAATACGCACTATCTGGTGGAGTATGTGGAAACTGTTGCAGATGCAAAAAAATCATTACGAGAGAAGAAGTATGACCTCATACTTTTGGATTACCTCCTCGTTGCAGACAAAGACAATAGGAGATATGGCTATCAACTTTTGGAAGACATTTTTAATGAAGTCTCACTAAAGCACCTCTTAGATGATATTAGTAATATATTATTGTCTCCTTCCAAAGACGAGGGTGATTCGTTAATATCTGAATCGGATTTTAACAGTATTTGCGATATTATCAGTAATAGCGATTCTATGAATCTATTAAAGAATGAGCCATATCATCAAATTATTACTGAAATATTAGGTGCACAGTTTCAGCATTCATTAGCAAGATTATTAGAAAATCTAAATAAAAAGACGGATCTCAGGACTTTATGGAACTACTTTATAACTGACAATAATAATATTCCCCTTCGTAACAAAAAATATACAGCATTAAAACTAAAAACTATCCGGGAAGCGATTGATCACAATGGGTATAAAATCGGTCCAAGGAAGCGGTTGTTTTTTATCTTTATTTCTGCATATTCTTCCGCAGTTTATGAAAGGCTACTGGCGGAAGGCCTTAACCAGAGCGAAGACTATTGGCACATAGCAGTGGGTGCATGCCCAACGAACACACCACAACTATTCCTATACAATTTGATAAAATTGATGGAAAAACGGTTAGAAGACTCTGGAATATTAAAGCTTTCTTCAGATGAGATATTGAGATTAACAAATATTATTTTCAGGCCTAAAGAGCAAGACATTAGAAATGCTTCTGTAAGGCAAAGAGCAAATGCTTTCTTTCAGGAAGTTCTAAGCCTTCAATATCATTATAGAAACATTTTGAGAGATGTCGACATTCCATTTGGAAATAAAAACAAGATTTTTGACACCAAGGGTTCTGTGTTGATGACAAATTTCATTATAGAAAAAATTAATTTAGGCGGCATGTTAGAACATCTTACTCAACTTGTTAATCTAACGGCATTTGGAACCATCCGTCAATGGCCTGAGATGTGGCAAGAATACACTTATTTTAAAGCTCAATTTGAAAAACAGATAAAAATTGAAGGAAACTATAATCAAGAAAAATTTGTGAATCTATGTAAAGATATTGAGGAGCATATATTAACGTTGAAATCTCAGCAACAATGAACTACGGAAGATTCTTTCGATTAAACCTGACTTTGTCTAAAGTAGAAGATGGAGTTGCCATATACGACTATGTGGATTTGCCTGCATATTTCGGGCCTTCAGTTGACAATCCCATGTCGCCAAAATATCCGATTAGCGTTTTTTTTACATCTGAATGCGTTTGTTTTGGACTTCATTATAATGCATTTAAGATAAGTAAAGGTAAGTCTTATATTAGAGGAATAGAGACTAAACAAAAGAATGAATCTCCTCGATATGCATATGATATAAATGAAATCAATGATAACGCTTTCCCTGAGACACGATCGGATTTGAGTATGGCACATATGGGAGAGATTATTCTCGAACTACCATTTCTAACCAATACTGCTTCAAATCTTTCAGATACTATTAAAGAAATTTATTTCACGACTTTTCCTCAGGTAATTAATGCAGAAACTAGTTTGGGAGGTAGATTCTTAGAAATATTAATTAATAAAAGATTTCCCAGAAGTAAAGATTGGAGTGACATTGAGTTGCTGAAAAAAAATGGAAACTTGGAGTCTATCCAATATGGTATTTTACGAGAAGTTGCTGATGACAGCCCCTCTTTTTCTTCTTTATGGCTTATGGATTTGCTGAAAGAAGAGAGAATTAATGAGGTGATAATTAAAAGGATAGATTTATACGATAAGAAAGATGGTCGCATTGTTGGTTTCTTAAGGAAACTTCTTTTGGATTTTATGTTCGACCTAAAGCATTCTGATGTTTTTAAGAATAGTGCCTATTATCAGAAAATGTATTCGGGTCTTATGTCGAATTTCTTTTTTTCTGCTCTGATGCATAAGTGTGAGTATTATTACTATCGACAATTGATAAGTGATAAACTAATCAGTAATTTTGATAGAGATGCTGTTGTTACTCTATATGCAGAAGAACTGTCTAGAGCGGAGGACTTGTGGGTAAAAGATATTATGTCGCCACAGTCAGAGGAACATTTTTATTTCAAGAATGGAAAGAAAGATCAAGAAAGTATTATTTGGCCAACGTGGTTTGCTGATCCTGAGGAGGAAATGCGGCGGATTTGTTTTACAATAAGGAATGATAAGGCTAGTCGAGTTTGCAACATGGATGTCTTGATAAAACTAATAGAGATAGACAAACATAAGCAAAACGAAAGAATTGATCCACTTCTCAAAGAAAATATTGTTAAATCATGTGTTAATAACAAGAAATTGATTTCACAATGGTTCCTTAGAAGATATGACTTTAAGGATGTATTCCATCTGCATTTGTTTAAGCATGCGAATCGAATCATATTCTCTCTTCTTGGTGGCATACTTTTTGTTTTGCTATCAGGAAGTATAGCCTACGATAAGAAATCTATTTCTTTTCCTTCTTTGTGGGATTCTATGTCTTGGCTGGCTTCTGATATCGGTAAATTCATATTTGGAGTACTTGCCATAATTACGATAGTCAATTTCATTTTGTTTATTTATTTATTTTGCAAGGCAAAATGGCGATATAAATTAGAAGGAAAATCAAAACTTCTTTGCACACGACACAAGATGGTGATTAAACGAGTGCTAGGGGCATTTATTGCTACATTTTCTTTACTCGTGCTGTACATATGTATTACGCGGCAAGAAGCAACAATGTTGTGTGTCTTATTCATTGTTTTCGAATTGGTAATACTATTAGTTTACTGTTTTTGGGATATATGGTCTGTTGACAATAAATGGAACTTTTTTAGTATTAAAGTCGAACGAGGTTTGCAACATGTTATGTCCAATATTCATTTGTTGTTGCCACGTCTTATAGCATCTGTGACTGCAGCTTGGGTTACTATGACCATTGGCTTTGATTTATTTGTCGCTTTCTTTGATGAATCACCTCATTTTTTTCTGACAATGGTTATCTCTGTGATATTGATACTATTTGTTATGTTTGAAGTTAACAAGGTGAATCCATATGGTAATGCTTGGAATAAATTGTGTAGAAGTTTTGAACTGATATTGATAAGTTACTCCATCTCATTGGTTATAGGCCTTGTCGTAATTAATTTTCTAGGATTTAGGTATCTTGAAAGAGGTGGTTTTGTGGGCGAGGGGGATTTTATTACCCAATATGTTGAAGCACAAGAATGGAGCGGCTTACGCTATAAGGATGCTCAAAAGAATGGAGACAAAGGTATAAACGTGGCTGACTCAACAGAATATGAGAATAATGTGAAAACTGATATTGCGAGTCGGTCTCGTGATCCTTATAATTTGGACTCCATTATTCAGAATGGGGATTCTATGTGTACGGCTAATGATAGCATAAGGTGGATTATGTCAAGAATGGATACTATCATGGAACTTCTGACGAAAAAGGATTCTGTGAACTATTTTCGAAAACAAGTAGCAAGACTTGATTCCGTTTATCATACGACTGACAATGGACTCGTCCGAAAAGGTTATGCCATTATGGAAAATATTAAACTTGTAGGTGGAGTTGAGATATTTGTGTTGCGTGATTTTTTGATAATGTTTGCTTTTGTGGCGATGTTCATGGGTATATTCATTCAGTTAATTATCTTTGGAGGTAATAAGCAAATGACGGAGTTGTAAACAAATAAAACTATAAAAAAACTGACAAATATGGAAATAGGAGAAAAGTATACATCGAATGGTATTATTTATACGATAATTTCCGATGATTCAGTAGAGGTGACTAAGTGCCGAGAGGGTTCACATGTGGTTATTCCCGATACCATTGATATTGACGATGTGACATATTGTGTAAAAAGCATTGGAATGATGGCGTTTTTCGGCAAACGTGACGTCGTTTCGGTGACAATTCCTGGTTGTGTTGAGGAAATTGGCGAGGCTGCATTTAGCTGCTGTGAAAATCTTACGAGTGTGAATATTCCTGAAGGTGTAGAGACCATAGTCTATGAAACTTTCTATGGCTGTGAAAGTCTGAAGGAACTATATATACCGGATAGCGTTAGATGTGTCGAGGAACGTGCTCTATGGTACTGTCGAAGTCTGGAAACCATCAGCATACCCAAGCATTTGTTAGGAATTGAATATCCGAAAATTCTTCCGAAGAGAGCTTCCGATGGTGGACAGTGTCGTGGAATGGATCATTTGCAGCATTGCTATGTGAGACTCCCTTCTGGGGAAATAGACGAGTATGATGTGGAATAGCCTACGCCAATTCAATCCGGGGTAGGCTTTCTATGGTGAATTCGGGCAGATGATGTTCGATGCCTGCATCGGTTAGCGTTCTGATAAAGTCGTTAAGGCGTTTTACTAAAGCGTCTAAACGATGATTTCTATACAGATCTAATAATGAATGGAGGTCGAGCATGCTTGTTTCGACGTCGATATTCAATTCGACAAACGAGATGAGGAACATTTGTACGTCTTGGTCCTTAATCGTTTCGCAGATGTTCAGTAATTGCTCCTCACTGTCTAGATGGTTCAAGAATTGTTCTTCAATAATGGGGTCTATGTCTTTTATGGACAAGATGCATCTGAATACTTGTCTTCTTAACAGTGTCATGAATGATACCTTAATATATGGTAACACTTCTGTTGGATCCAGATAAGCAATCTCTTTTCTGTCAACCTCGAATTTGTCGCAGATATTATCATAGGAGGATGTCAGATTAACAATACATTGGAGTATTTCTCTATCGCTTCCATTCACTAAATCTGCGTATCCGCACTCAATGATAGCCTGGAATAGTTCTTGATCTTGAGTGATAGGTGCAAATAACTGTTCCTGCATGCTGTCTAGCAAATCAACATTGCATTCTGAGTGATTACTGGGAGTACTCATGGAATAACAGATGTCCGCATCAATGGTATCTTTGTCGTTTAGGATGTCATTGACAGCTTTTTCGGGGTCGTAATCTGGATAGAAGATGGTGATGTAGTCTCGTATGACTGAAAGGTGGCCATAATTCTTCTTAGCCCTTTCTTTTTCGATGCGAACCTTAAGTAGCGCAAATAGTTGTGGGGGTGGAAAAACTGTTCTTTTGATGGCTTTCTCCACGTCATGTAAAATGCTTCTTCTTCCCGTATCGTATTCATGATCAATATAGCCGATTGCCTCTTGACATCCCATGGTGAGTGCCATCTCGTAATAATAGTTGGCTAGGACATGATTTTCTATTGTGCCAATCCCCTGGGCGAAACTAACCCCAAGACGCAAAACGGCTAATGGAACATCTTTGTGTCTGATGGCTTTACGAATGTAATCAAAGGATTGACGACTTTGACTTGGGTCATCAAAGTATCTGCAGTGCATGATGAAATTGGCATAGTCTTTACCTTCTTGGGCAATCCGGTAAACTCTGTCCCAGAAATCACCAGACATAGCTCTGCTTATTTCTTTGTCGTTAAAGAAAACTTGGCAGAGTTCGCCTTGAGCCTTAAGATTTCCGCTCTCAGCAGACGATAGATATTCGTAAATCTTCTTTTTGTTCACGATGCAAAAATACAAATTTCTATGATAATATGCAATTTTGTGAACCCAAAAGAATGATTTTACCAAATAAATTCTTATCTTTGCAACAAATATGTGTGTCATGAGCTAACAAAATGATGAATCTTACTACTTTTGCACCAGATGATTTCAAGGAGCACTTAATAGTTTTAGATAATAAGGCTAAGTTTAACAGTGCAAGAATTCGTTGTGAACTGGGTTCAACAACTTGTCGTCAGCATTATGTGATAACAGGCAATGATGGCGTCGGAAAAGAGGAGGCCGTCCAGGAAATTTACCGCAGGATGGCTGGCGCTTCTACGCTCGTTGAGTGCGTTACAACGGATGCCACCTCGCTTTTTGATGCCAATGGAGGGTTCGAGGCAGAATTGTCGTCATTTTGCCGAGACAGAATCCTTTTGCATATCAAGAATGCTGATCAATTATCTATGAGGGGTAATGCTAACCCCAGAACAGGTATCGAAGATCTTTGTGATATGATGTCGAGGATGAACAATAGCATTGTTGTCCTGACGGGAAAACGCAGTCAGCTTCTCGAACTTGTGAAAGGTCATGAAAAAGCGCGGGAATATTTTACCTACATATTCCATTTTGAGGACTTGACGCCAGAGGCGATGCTCCAATACATGACAGAGTATGTCAATAGTAAGAACTACCTGTTTGATCCTTCCACAGAAACGGCATTTAAGGACTATCTGGACTTCACCTATAAATTACGTGGTTCGAATTTCAGGAATATCTATTTCCTGCAGGATATCTTTGAAAAGGAAATTGTACCGAGAATGTCGGAAAGGATTATGAAACAGGATCTGCCTCCAGAGCAGATGGACTTGTGTACGATTCTTCCTGAGGATCTGCCTGAAATAAAAGAACCGGATACGGAGGAGGCCATTAACAAACTGAAGTCTTTGGTGGGTCTGGAGAATGTCAAGAAACAGATTCTGGATCATACTGCTCTGGTAAAACTGAATAACCTGAGGGCCTCGAAGGGGATGTTCAACAGGAATCCTCCGATGCACATGGTGTTTACTGGAAATCCTGGTACAGGAAAGACCACGATTGCCAAATTAATTGGAGAAATCTACCATAGCATAGGGGTGTTGTCTTCTGGCCATGTGGTTGAGACAGATCGCACCAAACTCGTGAGTGAATGGATTGGCGCCACGGAGAAAAATACCAAGAATGCCATCAATAGTGCCAGTGGTGGTGTGTTGTTTATCGACGAAGCTTACAATCTTTTTGTTGAGGCCAGTGACAGAAAAGACTATGGTATGCGTGTCATAGAAACGTTGCTGACCTATCTGAGTTCTGATGAAACGGATATGATCGTGATTCTTGCGGGCTATACTGATGAGATGGAGAGGATGTTGGAGGTGAACCCGGGAATGAAGAGCCGGTTCCCTTATGTTTTCCATTTCGAAGATTATACACCTAAAGAACTGATGCAGATAGGCAAGATCGTGCTTGAAAGAGAACAATACAAAATGACTCCGGAGGCGGAAAAGAAGTTGGCAAAATATATCATTAATGAATATGACCACAAGGACGAGCATTTCGGAAATGGCCGTTTTGTCACACGCCTCATAACGACTCATATTATTCCGTCTCTCAGTCACAGGTTGTTGGCTAAGCCCATCGATAAAATAAGCATTGACGAAATGTGTACCATCGAAGCTTGTGATGTGCCAGATGTGACGAGTCACGAGTTCAAACCGAAGGAATTGGATGAGACAATCTTGTCGGAATCGCTTGAAAGACTTGATGATCTGATAAGCTTGCAGAATGCCAAACAAGCCTTGCATGATTTTGTGGATATCTCTAAACTGCGACATCAGCAAGGTACACTGAGGATTACCCCTCAAAGCCTGTGCTGGGATTTCATTGGAAAGACAGGTACTGGCAAAGGTACTGTCGCTGAGATTCTTGGTAGGATATTACAGGGACTGGGGATGCTGAAGCAGGGCCATACTGTATGTGTGAATGCTGATGAGATAACCGGGAATGACGGTTATGTGGTGTTGGGAGAAGCCATCGAAGATGCCAAGGATGGCCTGCTGTTCCTTGATATGGATGCCCCGAGTGATAACAATCTCAACCTGAGTCATCTGAGGATGTGGATTATCAACAGACTTAGGGAACTGGAGCAGACAACAGCACTTGTGTTCGGACAGATCAAGGCTGAAGAGGATACAATTGCCCATGATCTGGCGGTTAATGGTATCGCCTCCTATGGTAATACGATTATTTTCGATGATTATACTTCTGAAGAGTTGGTGGAGATTCTGGAATCCTTGTTGCAGAAGGAATATCAGCTTGATATAAAACCTGCGGCAAAAGAAAAGATCATGAAGTATCTGGACAGTGTCAAGGCATGCGATACTAAAATCAAGAAGATACCGGTTAATTTGAGAACCATCCTTCATATCGCACAGACGGTTGCCCATATTGCCCAACTTCGTATCGTGAGATCAGGAGGCAGTCGCTCTGTTACAAAGAGTGATGTCGCCCATTTCAAATTTAACAAGAAAAAAGTTGGATTCGCTGTAGGCTAAAGAATATAATACGAATTATGGAAATGGATACTTACAACCTTCAACGCTTTCTGGATGCGCAATCATTAGATTATGATAATGCTTTGCAAGAAATAAGAAACGGACGCAAACGGTCTCATTGGGTATGGTATGTCTTCCCTCAGATAAAGGGTCTCGGACATAGCACCTACTCTGAATTATATGGTATTAGTGGTTTGGAAGAGGCAAAGGCCTATTACAATCATCCTGTTTTAGGACGTAGGTTGATTGAGGTGACAGGAGCATTGCTTGAACATAAAGACAAGTCTGCTGAAAGCATCTTGTCTCCTATTGATGCCCTAAAGGTAAGATCAAGCATGACTCTATTCTGGTTCGCATCCCGTAATCCTTTGTTTAAATCGGTAATCGAAGTCTTTTATGAAGGGATGATGGACGACCTGACTATTAGTAAGATATATAATAGCAATCATCAATAATTGAAAGAGTGAAATTGTTAAATGTACTTTTGTTGCGGAAACCTAATGTGATTTAATAATATTTACGATGGGAAGATTATGTGTGATCATGGCTATTGCAGCCTTATTTGTATTCTTGTTTAGTTGCCAGAGCCTCAAACAAGAGCGTTCTCAGGATTTAGTGGTCGTTGAGCAGACCGATACCATACGGGGAACTGCCGAGGGATGGGCTGCGTTTGCGGTTGATGTGCCTGTTAATGGCCCGAGGTCACTTGTTGATTCGGTGATTGCTCTCATCAACCGGGAATTGTATGATGCTTGCGAGATAGGTACACATTTCGAAGACGGTGTTGTGACGTTCAGCCAAGAGGATATGTTTACTGATGACAGCGAACAAGTGTTCGGTCATTATGTGGAGAAATATAGACCGATAATTCGCGATAGTCTGTCTGGTTCTTACGGGATTAAATTGAAACTGGAGGCGCAGACCCCCAAGTACGTCACATATGGTCTGGAGTCCTTTTCTTGTGGAGCAAGTTGTGGCTCTGCGAAGTACTACTATACATTCGATAAGGGTGACGGACATCAAGTGAAAGACATTATTAGCCACGAGAGTCTTGTGCGATTCTTCGAGGACTATTCTGAATATGCAACCAATGAGGAGTATGGATGGAAGTTTTCTCCGGATAAAGAGAAACCTGACTTGCACTTTGGATTGTTGGGTGATCATTTCTCGTTTACTATCGTTGGATGGTACAATCATTACTTTTCTGTAGAAGTGCCTTATAGCCAGATATTCTCCTATCTTTCTCCAGAGGTACAGGAGTTGTTAAAACAAAAGAAAGAAAACGAGCCGATGCTCCCTGCTTACCTTTCAGAAAAGACCAAGGGGATGAGTATGGAGGTGGATACGGTAAACAACGCCTTGATCGGATGTCTCTATGTTGCGGGAGGAGAATTTCGAGATACGCTGTTACACTATGATCCAGCATTGGAACTTTACTCAAAACGAGTTTATTTAATTGATGCGCCTGAGGGGTCGGATGTTTTCCTGTTGATGTATTCCTTTGGGCATCTTCTATATCAAGATGAGGCGATGACTTGCGTTGTTGGAGAAGAAGAACAAGGCTTGCAGCCTATACGACTCTTTTCCGTGGAAGGCCAAAGGGATAGTGTTGTCAGTTGTATGTGGTACGACCAACCGTTGGAGGCTAGTGACGGCTTTCCGTTTGACGAGTTTGATGAGAATCGTTTCGGCCTTCATTATGACCGTTTCTCCCGGCGATTGTATTATCCCATTTTGGAGAATCATGATTCAGACTCGGAATTTGCCAATACAAGTTGTTTGCGATATACAGGTCGTTTCGAAGTTCTTCAGTTTAATGGTAAAGAGTTTGTTCTTGCTGATGATGACGGTGCTTGGTGGCTAAACAAAGATTTCCGAAATTACAAGCGTACCATCAGTAATTGCAGAACAGCAGAAGGCATCGAGCAAATTGACCTAATGCCTGACAGCACCTTCCGTCGTGCGATATGGAAAGGTGCCCAAACTCTTGATGATCTCCGAAAGAAGCCTGATGAGGTAAAGATTAGTACAGTAATGGATTTTTGAATGGTTCACTGTCATTTCTTGAATAGTATTTATATGCATCATAAAAACAATAACTTTATACGATATGACTTCGAATAATATGATCAGTTACAAATTTAAGACGAGTTTCCTGCTTATCATTGTTGGAATGATGACAGTATTTTCCTTTATTAATTGTAAATCACCTAATCCTATGGAACCGAAAGATCTCGGTTTGCAGAAAGAACTTGTCGTAGTAAAGCGTCAAACCGCTTATTTAGGTTGGAATCAATCGGTTACAATGGATATACCTATAGTTGTTGATTCGGGGAAAACAGGTCTAGTACAAGATTCAATCATATCATTCCTCTATCGCGAAATCCATAATGAAATGAATTCGCTATGCACGGACACTATTCTTCATGATGAGGCTAATGATGATTGGGATTATATGTCTGCATCGTTTTTCAATTTAGAAGATGCTTTACGTAATACATATGAAGATAGAATTGAGGATACTGGAGGTCATTGGATTACATTTGCTCTTCTCGCCCAAACAGAATCATTTGTAACGTATGGTTTTGAGCATTATCATTGTGGAGGAAGTTGTGGCTCGGAGTTTTATTGCTATACATTTAGCAAAAAAGATGGGCATCGCATCAAAAACATTATCGCCTGGGATGATATACAGCGTTTTATCAAAGACCACCCCAAAGCCAAACATCCTTATGGGCAATGGCAACTTAAAGCCGATGATGATTTTATGAATGAGGTGCCATTATATGATGTGGCTCTGCTCAATGATGGATTGTTAATGGTTAACGAGGATGAGGTAAACCATTATAAAGTAGGAAAGATCGCATATGAAGATGTGCTTCCCTATCTTTCCCAAGAAGTACAAGAACTTGTTAGAGCCATGGGCGATGGTATAGGATATAGTCGGGAAGACTGGTATTTGGGAAGATGCATAGGTGAAATATACATTAAAGGAGATGGGCCAATCCTTCTAATGCAGAGAGAGCCTCTTTGGTTAAGTATGTCAGATTTCAACAGTACTGACGAGGAGATTTTTTGTGATGACAAGGTTTATAACCTTACAGCCTATGAAGAAATAGATGGGACATACAAGCCGATAAAGATATTTGATTTAAAAGCAGAACATGGTTCTGCGTCTCAACGAGAATGGGCGGAAAGTGTTCGCAAAACGAAATTAAATGGTGATAGATACTGTTCTCGACTTGAGTTCGAATTCCTTGATGGAGCATGCAACGAATCAACTATTGAAGACGAATACTTTGTACTGAGCGGTAAGGTTCTTTATGTTCCATATAAGAATGACGTCAATGTTGTGGACTTTGTTCCCTTTATGTTTGATGATGATTACTTTGTAATTATCGATTCAGAAAAGACAAAGCCCGAGGAATTGGTCGTAGGCCAAATGGTTTCGGACAAAAATGAGTCTATTTGTCTTTTAGAAGCTATGGACATTGAAGGCTTTCATACGAACATTCCTGGAATAAATTTGGTTGCTTATGGAGTTGCGGCCTATTATGTACGAGGAGGCCTTTATATACCAGCGAGGATATTTCCCTACTATAATTCTATTGTGAAATATCTTCCTGGTGATGAACCTTTAGTGACTTCTTGCCCTAATGGAGGGTTCTATGCTTTTGATTCTAAAGAGAGAAAAATCTATACTGCTATATCGGAACGCACGTCAATGGGAGGTTATGGTTATTTTGATCGTTATGATGTATATGGATATAATGGTGTAAGATTTATATATGAAGGCGTAGACGGAGGCTTTTGGCTTCACCCTAGTATACGAAAGTTCGGGAGATTGTTTTATTTAGGGAAATCGAAAGATTATTTGGTGAGAATTGACGAGATGAGATCTTATGATTGGCGAGGACTCAATGAAGAAGATTATGAGGCTGAAAAAAAAGATACCCATCGCTATCGTTATGCTGCATGGAAGCACAAAGGTAATATGACAGATGCCCCAGACGTAGTTATAGAGAATGGTTTTTTTGATAGTAATAAGGGATGTTATGTTTTCGAAAACGATGGATATATCTATGAGGTTTATCCTGAACTGTTAGAAGTATTCAATAAAGATAAGAAGGTTCTTGAACAACGCCTACGTGTGCAGACGTCTATAAATGATAATTGAGTAAGACGGAGACAAGCAAATAGTATTAACGTTATCATATATTTTTTCAATATGTTACATCGATTGGAGCTGAAATTTAAAAAAGAATTGGAATATCGTGCTGAACACTGCACAAAATACATTGTTATACATCATTCTGAGGTGTCTACTCCACATACTGCAGAAGACGTCCACCAATGGCATTTGACTAGAGGGTGGGATGGCATCGGATACCACTACTTTATTAGTAAAAAGGGTGAAATCTACGAGGGACGCCCGCATGATACCATAGGTGCCCATGCCATAGAAGTCAACAGAGAGTCTGTCGGTGTGTGTTTTGAAGGGAATTTCAATAAGGAGACAATGGGCGAGACGCAATTGAATGCTTCTGTCATGCTTTTGTGTCTGCTGAGCCTCGCTTATGATGACGCGGAGATCTGTGAGCACAAGCAAATTTCTAATGAGAAAAGTTGCCCCGGGATAAAATTCCCGTTCGATAGTCTGATGAAAAAAGTTAATGACTGCAAGACTTCTGTACGTGACTTATTCGGAGATCCAATAAGCGAGAGTTTTGTGGTAGATGATGAGTGGAGAAACTTTCATAATGGGTTCGGGGACGAAGAGGAAGAGCGACGGCGACACAATGCATGGGGGCTTACCCATTATGGAAATTTTGATTACAAGTCTATTCTCAACTTGTTCTCGGAGATTTATGAAGAATATGGTTGGAAGTAATTTGTTTTGGATTGCTTTAGTACTTGTTCTGGTTAGCCTTGTTATCATTATTGGCTGCCAGGTCGCTGTGATTAGTGCGTCACGAGGTCGCATGTATAGTGATGTGAAAGAAATTCCGCATAGGGAGGTGGGATTGTTACTAGGGACTAGTCCTAAAGGACGCACTGGCCGTCCTAATCAGTTCTTTCTTCGTCGTATCGATGCAGCGGTGAAATTGTATGAAGCTGATAAGATTGATCGCCTTATTATTAGCGGAGCCCGCCATAGTCAATGGTATGATGAGCCCGAGGCAATGAGAAAAGCGTTGGTTGGCCGGGGACTGCCTGATAGCATTTTAGTTCTTGATGGCGAAGGTTTTCGTACTTTAGCTTCTATTGTGAGGGCAAAAGATGAATATGGGGTGAGTTCGTTGACCATCATATCTCAGAAGTTCCACAATGAGCGGGCCATATTCATGGCAAAACACAATGGGATAGATGCCATTGCTTTCAATGCTGCCAATACCTCAAGTCGCAAATGGAGACTCTTCATGATGTTACGTGAGTGCGCCTCACGTGTTAAAGCTGTTTTGGAAGTGTTACGAACAAAAATAACTGGTAAAACCGATTCGATATGAATATAATTATTAGAGATGACCAAGGACTTGATTCCGTCCTTATGATGGACGGGTATTCACGAGACCAGAGACAATATGCCAAGCAGATTGTCCGTGCACAGTTTAGAGAGGCTGCCCAAAAAGTTTTTTTGGATGTATTAGACAAATCATTGCCTGAGACTCTCATCGTTAACATGGCCATCAGTGATCGTGAAGAAATGAAAGGGGAGGAATATGCCAGATTGGCGAGCTATAGTGTAGAGCAGAGTCGTGCAGGTTCAGCCTTCTTTACTATACGCGAAATCACTGTCAAGACCATTTTTGAGCAACAAAACAAACGGTTATTAGAGAGTACCGTGATTCATGAGATGTTCCATGCTGCAGACCAACATATGCTCAAGAGCAGTCATAAGATCTTTGAGGACGTTCGGGATGATATCTATGAGGCGGCTGGAGATTTTAACCATGAAGAAGAGAATACCCATATTGCCCTACTGAGTACACTGCAAGTGTTTGGTCATTACAGGGCTGAGGGCGTTGCTATTCTAGGAGAATCGCTGCTTATGAAGAGCCCGTTCGGGACGGTCACCAATGCTACTGCCCAATTCTGCAAAACTTTTGAACTAACGATGATGAGAGCACAAAAGAGAATTGGTGGCGATAAAAACAAGGATATTTTTGATAAAGACACCTTCCACAAAGCATATCACGTGGCTCCCATCATCTTATTGCTGGTCCTTGAACAAGGGGAAGATATCTCGCATGAATTGGCCCGGAAAGCTATGCAAGGCCTGGGCTCTGGACAATACAACTTGACAGACGAGGAGATTGCTACTATCATGCGTTCCGCAGTGAACCTGTCATTAGCTGGATTCATTCAAGGCCTAATCTGTCTGGGTGATGGGGTGGTTCCCATTAGTCCTTTCTTGGATTTTTGTGCCTCAATACAGAATGATCGAGATGATGGTAATATTGAGTCTTATGAGGATCTCATAGAGGAACCCGTATCTGAAAAAGCTTTCTACGATGCTATGGACCAAATTATGGGGTGCTGTATTTCCGAAGAAGAATTGGACGGGTTGTATCAGAAGTTTATTGAGCACCCCATTGACGACCCCTCTTATCCAGAGTTGAAGGAAAAGGCCTCACTCTTATATTCCATCCTGAAGAATGATACAAATAACGACAGGAAGGAACTCGCCCAATGGGCTCTGACCTATCTTTTTGATGAGGAGGACCTGATTCATGACGACATTCCAGGAATCGGCCATGTCGATGATTTGGTTGTTATTGATTATGCAATTGATCTTCTTGAAACAGAATAGTATATGTCAAAGACAATCGTAAACATTATCACGGAGGATAATCCCATTCCTGCTTATCTCTTTATCAAAGAGAAGTATGAAAATGGGGATAAGTTGATGTATATATCAGCAAAGGATACGGAAGATGACCTTGATGCATTGTCGGAACTCTTTAATGTTCCGGCAACACATATTGAGGAAATCGTGTTGAAGAATGACATGGATGAGTTCACCTATGAGAAAATCTGTCGGACGGTGCTGGGGCATCTCAAACATGGTGTCAATTATTGTGTGAATTTGGCAGGAGGAACCCGTTACATGGCGTTGGCCATACAGCAAGTCTTTGAAAGATTCGGAGCAGACTTTTATTACGTTCAAGTGGAAGAGAACATGATGGTCAAATCGATATTCGACAACAGTATCAATGATGATGATGACTATTTCTATCCAATCCGTCACAGGATGAAGATTGCCGAGTATTTGAAAGCTCACGAGATTAATCACGACCTCAAAGAGGGAAACCATCGGCCTATACGCTCTGAGGTGCAGGCGAGTTTTATCTTTGACATGTTTGTCAGGCAGGAACTGAATAAACATGATCATGATACTCTGGAACAGCTTCGGACATATTACAGAAATAGACAACGTGTCACTATCTGTAATCTAGAGATGTGTCAGGACCCTAAACGGGGCGTTCCATATCTGTCAGAATTCCTGGAGCATATCGGATATGTTCCCAAAGTCAGTAAATATTTGTATAAAGATGAACTGGAATACCTGACAGGAGGGTGGCTTGAAGAATACGTATACTATCTTGTGCAGAGATACATCAAGCCACAGGACTTGGCTTTAGGCGTTAAAATCTCAAGAGGGAAACTCCGACACGACAACGAATTGGATGTGGTTTTTACAAAAGGTAATAAATTGTTCGTGATAGAATGTAAGACTGGTGTTCAGACAGAGCGGCTGTTTAATGAGATTGTTTATAAAGTCTGTGCAATTAGAGAAGCATTGTTGGGTGTTTCTGGCTACTCTTACATATTTTCATTGAAACGGGATGATGCAGATGTGTTGAAACGCATTGCGGAAAACATGGATATTACTTTTGTAGATTATGGTATCCTTACTACATCACGTAAGTTAAAGTTGGTGATGAAAAAAATAGATATTCAGGCAAAGGATTGAAATGTAACTATCAAAAAGTAACGGATCCAAAAATCTCGGATCCGTTTGACCTTAGTATTACCCTTCTTGAAGATCCGCAAAGAATCTTCTGGCACCGCCATTGAGCATACTGATGGCACGTGGTATAAAGTCGCCAACAACAGGGGTACTGTCGACAAGTACTTCGAAGCCGAGCCATACCTCGTTTTCACGCATGATATAAGCTTTAATGACCTTGACGCTACTATTGACCTCGTTCATGGCATGATATACTGCCTCCTGGTTCTCATCGGTCATTTCAAAGATGCAAGGCATCATCAAACGGAAATACTGCTCGTCGTCGTCATCATAAATTAAAAGGAAATTCTTGCCTTCGCACTTAAAGTAGAGTCCAAAATCAGTCTCTTCGGGGCAGAAACCTTCTTTGCGAAGGTACTCCTGGGTTAATTCTTTTAAATTCATAATCTTTGGTTTTTAAATGAATAATGTGATTTATACAAATCCGATTTTCGGTAATGCATTCCTGCGATTGGTGTCTTCCATCTTGTCATGCAAGGAGTCGTAGAAGTTTATGACCGTCTTGTTGATGGAAGGACGGATGCTGTGGATGGTCTCTTCAAGCATCTGTTGAGAGATGGGCTGATCACTGAAGGCGGCTCCCATCGCTGCATCATTGACGATGTAGGCAATGTCGCTGGCGATATAGCCTTCGGTCATGGTGGCGAGTTTCTCTGCATCGATTTCCTCGCAAGGGCGGTCCTTCAGATGAATCTTAAACATTTCACGCCGGGCTTCCTCATCGGGTAATGGCACGAAGATCTGACGATCAATACGTCCTGTACGGAGTACAGCAGGATCGATTTTGTCAGGACGGTTGCTCGTGGCAATGACGAAGATACCACGCTTGGAACAGTTGTTCAACTGGGTGAGGAATTCATTCACCTCTCCTGCCTGATGGTCTCCGCCGCCTTGGCTGGAACGGTCGGGTACAAATGCATCGAACTCATCAAAACAGATAATCGTTGGCGCATTAGTCTCGGCCTTCTTGAAAAGGTCGGCAATCTTGCCTTGCGTACCATGGATATATATACTACCCAGGTCGCTGGCTTTGACGAGGATGAAGTTGAAACCAGCCTCTTCGGCAAACTTCTCAGCAAAGAAACTCTTGCCACAACCTGGAGGACCGTAGAGTAACATGCCATTTGGCGGGGTCAATTTGTATTTCTCAGCCCGGGTTTTGTCGGTGAGAATGAAGATGACTTTTTGGCGGAGCATGGTCTTCAAGTCATTCATGCCGGCAATATCCTCGAATCCGTTTCCTTTGCCCTTTTGAATCGTCACTTGAGCCTCTGTGTGATCTTCTGCTTCTTCCTGCTTTGGTTTTGAGGAATGGGGATGGGGAGGCTCTTTTGGGGTGGGCTCCTCTACCTCATCGGGGTTGCGGAGGTCATTTAACAGTTCTCCAGCACTGGTATATTTGGATGCGCTATTGGTACTAAGACCTTTGGCGAGGATACGTTTAATACCTTCAGGAACATCGATGTCATCCAAATTCAACGGTTGCGAGCGGGCGGCTTTTACAATCTTGATTCTTTCTTTGCGGCTGGCGCCCTCAGGAAATTCTACGTCCCAAGGAACACGTCCTGTAATCATCGTGTAAAAGACGGCAAGGGCAGAAAAAAGATCCGAAGGATCTGCGTAGAGTCCTGCGAAGGTCATGTTTGATTGGTAACGTTCATCGAGGTCGGATGTGTCGAAGGTCGGAGATCCATTGACACATCTGGAAAGATGGCTCATGTCGATAATCTCAGCGATACCGCCAGTACGTTCAGAGAGCATGATGTTGCGTGGCGTGATATCGTTGTGGTAATAATCTTTCTCATGCAAGTAATTTAAACCTTCAACAAGCTCCTTGAGTATTTGCAGGGCCTGTTCCATTGGTATTTTTCCCTCACGTTGAATCTTATCTGCCAGTAACTCGCCACTGAAATAGTTGGTGATTACGTATTGACATTTTCCAACTTCTTCGTTGTCATACTCACCGCTCTCTACAAAAGAGATGATATTCTTGTGACGTAACTTGCTGATAAAAGCGATGCTGTTCACCTGATGATTCTCGTCAAGAAGATTCTCGGGCGTATTCTTCAGAATGAAGAGTTTGAGGAAGAACGGTTCCTCCTTCTCGTCCTCTACGCGGTAAGTCTCGCAGTATTGGCTCTCCTTGATGAGGCGTTTGACCTCATATTTTCCAATTGTTTGATTGTCTTGCAGTATAGCCATATATGATAGTTTTAGTATTCTACGCCACAAAAGTAATGATTATTTGTGAAATATCCAAATTTGTAGGAATATTTTTTTATAAGTCCTCGCCTTCGAAGAAGTTGGGAGCGAGGGCGTCCATGATGCCTTGGATGACGCCTTTGATCTCGCTGCCGATGTTCTTTAGCTTGTCGAAGACACCGTCCTTGGCACCCTTGGCCATGTATCTCACACAGTTTGCTTCAAGACGGCCGATCTTGGTCTTCTCAGCCTCGGTGTAGTCGAACTCGTGCTTGTTGATCTTCTTGCGGATCTTGACGAACTTCTTACCGGCGCGCTCCCAGTCATCAATATCGTAGTCGCGGCTGTGGTCGCGCAGTTCGTAGGAGAAGTCCTCTAACTGAGAGATGGCGCTCTGTTTGGTGGAGCAGGCAGTGAGGATGAGCATCATTGCTCCAAAAAGGATGATATTCCTGATTTTCATGTTAAGAAACGAATGACCGTAATATCTCATAATATCCCATAATATAATTATTTTGCTGTGTCAAAGGTGAAGACGAGGTCTTCGAGAGTGCAGAGGGATTGGTCCTTGGTGTCGGAGTGGAAGACAAAGAAGAGGGCATGTTTGCCGGCGAGACTTTTTTCTTTAATCTCGTTGCGGATGCCGGCTGCGATGTCCCAGACTTTCTTTTCCATATCGGCTAAGAGGTGGATTTCACCAATCTTTGTGCCGCCCTGAGAGATCCAAGGACGATCGAGCATGATGTCAATATCTCCCTCGATGCCTTCGGGGATGAGGCGTAGGACGAGCATGAGGTTGTCCTTCGTGGCCAGACGATCGGCATCGAAGTTGAAGTACTTGTAGCCCACGATGGAACCATCGGTATTGTTGATGACACGGTTGGTGTTGTAGCGGATGTCGTAGGGGGCATCGTACTTGGCTTTGTTGGCCAGTGCTTCTTCTTTACTCATGCCAGGCTCACCACCGTAGCTGGCCTCGACATAGGAGCCGAAGAAGGTGTTGTTGGGCCACTCGTGGATGGAGGGCTTCGGACCAGTGAGCCAGCAGGCGATACCTGCGGAGTGACGCTCGAAGGGATCGAGGCCGTTGAGTGCAAAGCCCTGGCTGTTGTATTCGCCCTCGGAGATCTCCACCTTGCCACCCTTGCCTTCCTCGACCTTCACCTCGATGGGAGCGACCATGGCCTGACGGGCATATTCATCCGTTCCCGTCTGACGGTGATAGAACACATACCACTGTCCGTTGATCTCGCAGATACTACCATGCGTGTTGCCGTCGGGTACTGCCGAGGCGATGACATTGCCTTGCTCGTCCTTCTCACGGGCACGGCCATCAATGATGGTACCGCCATAAGTCCAGGGCCCCAAGGGATTGTCGCTGTAAGCATAGGCGAGGGTGTAGTTGCTGGTGGGCAGGCCAAATTCGCCATCCTCGGTGAAACGGCTATAGATAAATATGTACTTATCCTTGATCTTACGGATGCTGGAGGCCTCGAAGAACTTGAAACGGCCCTCTTGGTTGCGACCGGAGATCATGTCCTCGATAATCTCGGTGCCGGGTTTGACGGTGGCCATCGTCTCAGGATCGAACTCAGCAGCATAGGAACGTTCAAAGCCCCAGTAACCATAAACACGGCCGTCGTCATCGACAAACACGGCGGGGTCGAACTTCAATACGCCATCCACCTGATTGGGATCGTTCTTGCTCCAGTTGCAGACCTCGAAGGGACCATCGGGACGGTCGCTCTTGGCAATCAGGCCGTTTCGGAAACCTGTCTGGTCGTTGGGAAAGAGGTAGTAGGTCTTCTTGCCGTCTTTGTCGGTCACTAGCGTCACGTCAGGGGCGAAGAGCACATCGGCGGTGCCTGCAGAGTCGAATGGTTCGCCATCGCGGTTTTTGTCGACTACGAGGATGGTGCCGTCATAACGCCAGTTGTTGAGGCTGTCGACAGATGCCGACCACACTACTTGGTTGCGACCACAATACATGGTAATCAGGTCGTCGTGCGAACCATAGACATAGACGCGATACTTACCCGGCTGATCGGGGTCTTCGAAGACGTAGGGCTCACCATCGGGGATGTGTTCCCAAAGGGGCATATAGGGGTTACCGACGGTAGTGAGTTGTGATGAACAGCAACTGTCGTTCTGCACTTGCGATTGGCATGCGGTCATGGCCAGAAGACTGGCGCCGCCGAGGATGATAGACATAAGTTTCATATGCGTTTGGTTTTAATTTTGCTGCAAAGATAATAAAAAATAATTTCTTATAAACTAATTCCCGTAATTATTCATAATATTATAGTCAATTATGGGAAAATTATGGTTAATTATGGGAATTTGTTTCTATCTATGATTTCTTTTCGCTTCTTTTTTGTACTTTTGCGGCATGATTCGTTATACCAAGAAGGAAGAGATATGGAATGCTGCGTCGCATGGCGGGGGTATCCTGATAGGTGTCGTGTTCGGCATCATCTTCCTGGTATGGTGTTTTCAGGCCGACAACAACTGGGCGCGGGTAGGGGTGATTCTTTATCTCTTCGGTATGTTGGGTTCGTATGTAGCCTCGACGTTATATCACTCGATGAAGCACCACTCGAAATGGAAGGAGCGTTTGCGCAAGTGGGATCATGCGGCGATCTACTGGCATATCGCGGGGTCGTATTCGCCGTTGACACTGACCGCGCTGCGGGATCAGGGCTATTGGGGCTGGAGTCTCTTTTCGTTTGTCTGGGCCTGTGCCATCGCGGGGACCATCGTGAGTTTCATCCGCTTGAAGGAGCATTCGAATCTGGAGACATTCTGTTTCGTGGGCATGGGATTGAGTATCCTCGTGGCGTTTAAACCGCTGGTGGACAGTGTTTCAGAGGCTGCCATCATCTGGCTGATTGCCGAGGGAGTGTCTTACATCACAGGTGCGGTATTCTATACCTTTCATCAGAAGAAATACATGCATTCTGTCTTCCATTTCTTCGTGCTGGCGGGCTCGGTCTGTCATATCATCGCCGTCTGGGACGTGCTCATGGAACAGCTATAAAAGGTATATTGTCTATAGGTTAAATCCCCAAATCCTTAAATCCTTAGACTAAAATATAATAATCCCTAGAAATATTTGGTGGTTTGGAGGAAAAGCAGTAATTTTGCATGCAAAATTTGCAAATTTAACAAATAATTATGGCTTATACACGTATGACCGCTGCAGAGGCTGCAGCACTGATTAAGAATGGCGATCATATCGCCATGAGTGGTTTTACTCCTGCAGGTGTGGCAAAAGCTACCACCAAGGAGTTAGCAAAGATTGCCGTTGCCGAACATGAGGCAGGGCGTGAGTTTAAGGTGGCTATCTTCACAGGAGCCTCCACGGGACAGTCAACGGATGGTGACCTGGCCAATGCCCAGGCTATCCTCTACCGTGCTCCCTACACTACGAACCCCGATTTCCGTAAGCATGTGAATGCCGGTGAGATCCCCTACAACGACCTGCACCTGAGTCACATGGCACAGGAGCTGCGCTATGGATTCTATGGTGATGTGGACTGGGCGATCCTCGAGGTGTGCGACATCGAAGAGGTGGGTAATGACTATCATGTCTATCTGACTGCCGCCGGTGGAATCTCTCCCACAGCTGCCCGTCTGGCCAAGAAGGTGATCCTGGAACTGAATTCGTTCCACAATCCCAATGCCAAGTATATCCACGACGTCTATGAGCCGTTGGATCCTCCTTACCGCAAACCCATTCCCATCTTCAATGTCTCAGACCGTATCGGTGTGCCTTACGTTTCAATTCCGAAGGAGAAGGTGGTAGGTGTTGTGGAGTGTAACATCCCCGATGAGGCCCGTGCCTTCAAGGACAGTGATCCTGTAACCGATAAGATCGGCTTCCTGACCGCTGAGTTCCTCGTGGATGAGCTGCACAAGGGACGTATCCCCAAGGAGTTCTTGCCGTTGCAGAGTGGTGTGGGTTCTACTGCCAACGCTATCCTCGGTGCCCTGGGTGAGGATAAGCACGTGCCCGATTTCAATATCTATACCGAGGTGCTGCAGGATGCAGTGGTAGGTATGATGATGAACGGTCGTGTGAAAGATGCCTCCGCTTGTTCGCTGACCGTTTCTAACGACTGTCTGAAGCAGGTCTATGACAATATGGACTATTTCAAGGACCACCTGACCCTGCGTCAGAGTGAGATCTCTAACCACCCCGCAGTGATCCGTCGTCTGGGCGTCATCGCCATTAACACGGCTATCGAGGTGGATATCTATGGTAATGCTAACTCAACTCATATCAGCGGTACGAAGATGATGAATGGTATCGGTGGTAGCGGTGACTTCATCCGCAATGCCTATCTGAGCATCTTCACCTGTCCTTCAGTGGCCAAGGGTGGTTGCATCTCTTCTGTGGTGCCCTTCGTGACCCACCAGGACAGCTCGGAGCACGATGTGAACGTGATCGTGACGGAGCAGGGTGTGGCTGATCTGCGCGGAAAGAGCCCGATGCAGCGTGCACAGACCATCATCGAGAACTGTGCTCACCCCGACTACAAGCAGTTGTTGTGGGATTACCTGAAACTGGGTACTGGCGGTCATACGCACCACTGCCTCACTGCCGCCTTCGCCATGCACGACACGCTGGCTCGCAAGGGTGATATGAAGCTGACGGACTTCTCGGAGTACGTTAAATAAGGGAATCACGGGGGCTATCCCCCGTGATTTCTTTCCTCAATATGAAATATGAAACTAAAGACCAACACGAGCCTGATGATTATCATCGCTGCGGCTATTCTGCTGCAGGGGATATCAGCTGTGCAGTATTATTATACGCGCAGCCTGTTGGCTGATGAACTGGAAAATAGGGCTGAATCGGAGATCACGACGAAGGCTATTGTCGTAAAAAACACACTGAATCTAGCAGAGAATTCGCTCAATGGACATATATGGGATTTGAAACGGAATCTGCTCCATCCAGACTCTTCGTATAGTGTAATGGAGTTGGTGCTCAGGTCTCATCCCAATCTGACAGGTTGCTGGGTGGCTTACGTACCAAACTATTTTCCGGAAAAAGGACGCTTGTTCGAGCCTTACGTCTGGTGGGATAATGGGGAGATCAAGCGTGCAGAGATCGGAGCCGATGGGCGTGACTATACCCAAAACAGTTACTACAAGGCGGCCTATGCGTCGGATACTCCGATGTGGACGGATCTTTATGAGGATGCTGTTTCGGGCATGAAACTGGTGACTTATATCCTCCCCGTTCATGATGGTAAAGGGGATCTCGTGGCGATGTTCGGTCTTGATATGTCAACAGAACACTTGGGCGACACGCTCAATTACCGTCATATCTACCCTTCGTCTTACAATTTCATTCTGACAGAGAAAGGTCAGTTGATTGCGGGTCCGAAGCACACCCGAGAGAAGAAAGTTGCGGAGATGCAGCATATCATCAGCATGCTCAACGACTCGACGGTAGCAAAGACGAAAAGCAATAGTGGCCGTACCACCGTGTTTCCCATCAAGGATGCTGATGGTGATGAAGGTATCGTGTTCTATGCTAATTTCAAGGGCGAGCCCCATTGGCAGATTGCCCTTGTCTGCTATGACAAGGAGGTGTATGCCAAACTGAGGAAGATGCGTTTGGGCGTGGGAATGCTGTTATTGGCGGGTCTCTTTGTACTGGGCTGGATCATCTCCCGTTTTGTCAGGAACGCCAATAAGTTGCAGAAGGCGAAGGTAGAACAGGAGCGCATCAGCAGTGAACTGCGCATTGCGACGCATATCCAGAATGAGATGCTGCCCCGCTCGTTCAGTTTGGGACGTGAAGACCTTGAAGTCTATGGTTCGCTGACGCCAGCGCGAGAGGTGGGTGGCGACCTGTATGACTTCTTCATCCGTGATGAGAAATTGTTCTTTTGCATTGGTGATGTGAGTGGCAAGGGTGTACCCTCGGCCATCGTGATGGCAGTGATACATGCGATGTTCCGTATGGCCTCGGCCCACGAGAATAACCCAGCCCGTATCATGCAGACCATCAATGAGACGTCGTGCGAGCGCAATGAATCTAATATCTTCGTCACGATGTTTATCGGTGTACTCGACCTGCCTACGGGACGTATGCGCTATTGTAATGCAGGACACGATAAGCCGATTATTATAAGTGAAAAGGGAAAAGTGAATAGTGAAAAATATGCTACCGCATTACAAGCGAAGGCCAATATCCCGATAGGACTGTTTGAGGACTTCAAGTACGTGATGGAAGAGACAACGCTCGATGACCATGCGATGTTGTTCCTGTATACCGACGGTCTGACGGAAGCCAAGAATGTGGAAAGGAAACAGTTCGGGCTTGAGCGGGTAATGGCGGTGCTAGAGGAAAGAGAAAAGAGAAAAGAGGAGAGAGATTACCTTGTGCCTGAGGAGCTGGTAGAGCGGATGAAGCTGGAAGTGGAGACGTTCTGTCGTGGAGCGGAACAGAGCGACGACCTGACGCTGTTCGCCATCAGATATGAGAAGATACGTCGTGAGAAGGTACTCGAAGACCGTATCGTACTGCAGAACAATGTCAGACAGGTGAAGACCTTGAATGCCTTTGTGCTGCAAGTGACGGAACGTCTGGGTATCGATGCGAAGATAGCCAAGGAGATCAAACTCGCCGTTGAAGAGGCGGTGGTGAATGTGATGGACTATGCCTATCCTATAGGACAGACGGGCGATATCGATGTACAGGCGATGTCGGACGGTCAGTGGTTGAAGTTTGTAATCACGGATAATGGTGTGGCCTTTGATCCTACGGAGAAAGAGAAGGCTGATACCACGCTATCGGTAGAAGACAGGCCTGTTGGAGGTATGGGTATCTTGTTGGTGCGTGAACTGATGGACAGTATCAATTATGAGCGTACGGATGGCAAGAATGTGCTGACGCTGAAGAAAAGGTTAAATGATAAAAATGAAATAATAAATTGTAAATTGTAAATTAAGAATATGGAAACAAGAATTGAAGAATTGGATGGCAAGTTGGTTGCCACGTTGGAAGGAGAAATGGATACCGCCGCTGCTGTGGAGGCAGAAGAGATTCTGAAACCGCTCTACAACAGTGAGGGCAAGGATGTGATTATCGATTGTGAGAAACTGGAGTATATCGCTTCCAGTGGTCTGCGCATCCTGATCAGTATTCTGAAAGGCGCCAAGGCTGGTGGCAGTCGTGTGGTGATGAGGAAGGTGAACGATGACATCATGAATGTGTTCCGTCTGACGGGATTCATCGATTTGTTTGAGTTCGAGGGATGATCTTATCAATAAACAATAAACTATAAATATTTCCAAATATGACTACAGCCCCTTTGTCAAAAGTACAATATGGCCTCTACGTAGAATGTGTAGCACATCAGGGAGAGGCGTGTTATAACCTTCCTTATCTCTATGTGCTAGACGGCACGCTGGATGGGGACAAGCTTTGCCGGGCCATTGAGACCGCTGTGGCAGCACATCCCACGCTGTTTACCCGTATTAAACTTGACGAGAATGGTGATCCCTACCAGTCCGTTGATGATTCTGAGACGTTTGCGTTGAATATTGAAAACGGGACATTGAACATTGAAGATGGAGGTACTTTCAATGGTCAGCCACTCATCACACCTTTTGATATCTACAAGGACCGTCTGTTCCATATCCGCCTGCTGAAGGATGCGGATCATTTCTACTTTTTCCTCGACATCCACCATATCATCGGCGACGGCACCACATTGAAGGTGATGCTCAGCGACATAGACAAGGTTTACGGTGGCGGTACACTGGAACCCGAGGCGATGACAATGGCAGAGGTGGCGACGGCAGAAGCAGAACTGCGTAAGACAGCTGCCTTCGACGAAGGCAAGCAGTGGTATGCACAGAACTTCGATTGCGGTGACTGCTTCACCCAGTTGATGCCCGACCTTGAGGAGCCGGAACACAGTGAGGCTAGCATGGTAAGGACACTCGATGTTGAAATGGCGGAGGTCGACGCGTTCTGCAAGGAGAAAGGCATCTTCAAGAGCAATTTCTTCACGACGGCCTACAGTTTCCTGCTAGCCAAATATAATAATGAACAGGAGTCACTCTTTACCACCATCTACAACGGACGTACCGACAAGCGTTTCCTGCACTCCATCGGTATGACGGTGAAGACGCTGCCCGTCTATGCCAAGTTTGACAATGAGACCAAGGTGCTGGACTATCTGAAGGCTGGTCAGGATCAGATGGGTGGTGTGCGCAAGCACGAGGCTTACGCTTTCAGCGATGCCGTGAACGACCTGGGTATCCAGAGCAACTCGATGTTTGCCTGGCACGGTATGATGTTTGCCGACGAGCAGTTGTGTGGCAAGCCAATGAAGACCATCCGCCTCTGCAACAGCACGCTGGAGGCTTCGCTCTATCTGAAGGCGTTCATCCTCAATGGCAAGTATCAGGTGAAGGCAGAGTACAATAGCAATGAATACTCGCAAGCGCTTATCAGCCAGTTCTTGGAGAGTTACGAGGCTGTGGTGAAAGGCTTCCTCAGTCAGGAGTATTTGTGTGATGTGGATATTGCAACGGTCTCACAGAGGGAAGTGCTCGACAGCTTTAACCAGACGGATGTCGATTATGATAATACGCAGACCATCGTCTCATTGTTCAGCCGTCAGGCTGCAACGACACCTGATAATGTGGCAGTGGTCTATAAAGACAAGAAATTTACCTATGCTGAGGTGGATGCCATCAGCGACCGCATCGCAGGCTATATCGCCTCTAAGGGACTGGGTATAGAGGATGTGGTGTCGGTATTGATTCCTCGTTGTGAATGGATGCCGATTGCTTCGTTGGGTGTGCTGAAGGCTGGTTGTGCCTATCAGCCATTGGATCCCAGCTATCCGAAGGAACGTCTGAACTTTATGATGCAGGATGCCAATGCCAAATTGCTGATTGCTGATGAAGAGCTGCGGGATATCGTTGATGAATATAAGGGCGATGTGCTGCTGACGAAGGATCTTCTGAATCTTCCGAATACTCCGAATACTCTGAGTACTCAGATTACTCCGAACAGCCTCTTTATCCTGCTTTATACCTCAGGCTCGACAGGTGTGCCAAAGGGCTGCCAGTTAACGCATGGCAATCTTGTGACGTTCTGTCATTGGTATCAGCGGTTCTATGACCTGAAGCCGGAGCACAATGTGGCTGCTTATGCGAGCTATGGCTTCGATGCCTGTATGATGGATATGTATCCAGCACTCACTTGTGGTGCTACGGTGCATATTGTGCCTGAGGAATTGCGCCTTGACCTGATTGCGCTGAATGATTATTTCGAGCAAAACCATATCACCCATTCGTTTATGACCACGCAGGTGGGTTATCAGTTTGCTTCAAACATTGAGAACCACTCGCTGAAATTCCTCTCTACGGGTGGTGAGAAGCTGGCATCATTGACTCCGCCTAAGAGCTATCAGTTCTATAATGTCTATGGTCCTACAGAGTGTACCATCTTCACCACAACCTATCTGGTCGGTCAGAAGATGAAGGAGATACCCATTGGCAAGCCGCTTGATAATATGCGACTCTATGTGGTTGATCCGCAAGGCCATCGTTTGCCTGTGGGTGCTGCTGGAGAATTGTGGATCAGTGGTCCGCAAGTGAGCCGTGGTTATCTGAACCGACCCGAGAAGACCGCAGAGGTGTATATCCCGAATCCCTTCACTGATGACGCGAAGTATGCGCGTGTCTATCGTTCTGGTGATATCGTACGCTATCTGCCATCAGGAGATATCCAGTTTGTAGGCCGTCGTGACGGACAGGTGAAGATCCGTGGTTTCCGCATCGAGTTGAAAGAAGTGGAAGCCATTATCCGTGAGTTCCCTGGCATTAAGGATGCTACCGTACAGGCATTTGATGAAGAAGGTGGTGCTGGCGGTAAATTTATTGCAGCCTATATCGTGAGTGATCAGCAGATTGATATTGAAGCCTTGAATAATTTCATTCTCGATGAGAAGCCGCCTTATATGGTGCCTGCCGTAACGATGCAGATAGACGCCATCCCGCTGAATCAGAATCAGAAGGTGAATAAGAAGGCGCTGCCGAAGCCGGAAAAGAAGGCTGCTGTGGTAGAGGAGAGCAATGTGCCCATGAATGTGTTGGAGCAGGAACTGCACAAGATGATTGCCGGCATCGTGAACAGTGAGGACTTTGGCATCACCACAGTGCTGGGTTATGCTGGTCTGACCTCTATCTCTGCTATCAAACTCGCTGTTCAGATGAACAAGCGTTTTGGTGTCACCCTCGACTCGAAGACACTCGTGAAGACAGGAACGCTGCAGAGCATTGAGAATGAAGTCCTGAAGACTATGTTTGAGAAAAGAGTAAAGAGTAAAGAGGAAAGAGAATACTCTGCTGCAGACACATCTCTCACCACTAACAGCGTTCCGCTCTCATATGCCCAGACGGGTGTCTATTTCGAGTGTCTGAAGAATCCCACTTCGACGATTTACAATATTCCTTATCTGCTCAGCTATCCTGCTGGCATCGAAGCTGGCAAACTGGCAGAAGCGGTAAAACAAGTGGTTGAGGCTCATCCGGAACTGAGTATCCACTTCGCCACTGAGGGCGATACGATCGTTCAGACCTTAGCCGATAGTCTGCCTGTGGAGGTGTCCATCACGGAGATGAGCGATGAGGCGTTGATGGCTTATAAGAATGAATTCGTGCGTCCGTTCAACCTGAATAAAGCACCGCTCTATCGCTTTGAGGTCGTAAAGACCGGAAGTGGGGTTCATCTGCTCTTGGATGTCCATCACCTGGTGTTCGATGGTGGTTCTGCTGATCTGCTGATCCGTCAGATTGGGACTGCACTCGAAGGAACGGCTGTCGAGAAAGAGAACTATACCTATCTCGATTTCGTCAGCGACCAGCAGAAGGCGGAGGAGAGTGATACCTTCAAGGCATCGCAGCAGTTCTTTGCAGAGAAGTTGCAGACCTGTGAGGGTGCCAGTGAGATACCTGCCGATCTCCCCAAGAGCAATAAACAGGGCTTTATCGGAGAGGCTGTATGCAAACCGGATTATGACAAGGCTACGGCCTTCTGTCGTCAGAATGATATCACACCCGCTCATTTGTTCCTGGCTGCGACAGCCTATGTGGTATCGCGTTATACCAATAATCGCGAGGTGTATCTCTGTACCGTCAGCAGTGGTCGTTCGAACCTGAAGATTGCTGATACGGTGGGTATGTTCGTCAATACACTGGCCTTAGGATTGAACATTGATGATGTCAGTGTTAGTGCGTTCTTGAAGAAAACCAGCGAGACGTTTGATGAGACTTTGCGTCATGAAGATTATCCCTTCGCCCGTATTGCTACTGACTATGGTTTCCGTCCTGCCATCGCCTACGCTTATCAGGTGGGTGTTTTGGCATCTTATACGGTTAAGGGAAAGCCCGTTAGTCAGGAACTGTTGGAACTGAATGTGCCGAAGTTCCCGATTAATATAAAGATAGAGACACGCGGAGTGGTGGTACAGTATGATGATGCCGTATATTCCCAGCGCTTAGCAGAATCTTTGGCAGAGAGTATCGTGGCTGTCGTAGAGCGGATGATGGCACAGCCGGAAGGTAAGATCCGTCAGCTATCTATTGTCAGCAAGCATCAGGAAGAAGAACTGAGTCACTTACGTCAGACAGCTACGGGCGAGGCTCCGTTTAAGTTCTTCCACGAGTGTATCAGTCATTTTGCACAGACACAACCCGAGCATGAAGCACTGGTGGCTATTGATGCGAAGTACACCTATAAAGAAATGGACGAGGCCACGAACTGCATTGCTGCCGCTTTACGTCAGAAAGGTGTGAAGGAGCGTGATCGTGTGGCGTTGTTGTTGCCGCGTACAAGCAGGTTGATTCTCTCGCTCTTCGGTGTGTTGAAGGCAGGAGCAGCCTATATCCCTTGTGATCCGGATTATCCCGCAGACCGTGTAAAACTGATTCTCGAGGATAGTGAGGCCCGATATATCATTACGACTGCCGATCGCATGGACAGCGTGCCTGCTGATAAAGCCATCAATGTGGAGGATTTGCTAGCGGAGTCTCCGAGTACTCCGAATATTCCGAGTAATCAGATTACTCCCGACGACCTCGCGTACCTTATTTATACGTCAGGTTCTACAGGTCGTCCGAAGGGCGTGATGTTGCGCCATGAGGGTATTTGTAATTACCTCTATGGTCATCCTGCCAATGTCTTTGCTAATGGTGTGCTGACGGATGCCGACCGCGTACTCAGTGTGACGACGATTTCCTTCGATGCAGCCTTACAGGATATCGGTATGGCCTATTTCAATGGTAAGACACTGATTGTGGCAACAGAGGAACAGGCTAATAACCCGCTCGATCTGGCACGCCTCATTCAGGAGCAGCATATCAATATGGTGTCAGGCACACCTTCCCGTTGGCAGACGTGGCTCACTTCTGATGACTTCTGCAAAGCTATCTCACAGGTGAAGATCTGTCGTGCGGGAGGTGAGAAGTTCAGCGATGCCCTTTTACAGCAGATGCGCAGCGTGACCAAGGCACGTATCTTCAACTGTTATGGTCCTACGGAGATTACCGTAGCTTCGAATAATGCCGAACTGACAAATGCCGAGCTGGTTACTGTGGGTAAGCCGCAATTGAATGTCAAGGAGTTTATCGTCGATGCCGATGGTAATGAATTGCCTGTGGGCGTCGTTGGTGAACTCTATATCGGCGGACGTGGTGTAGCAAGAGGCTATAATAACCTCGATGAGATGACCCGCGAACGTTTTGTGGAGTATCGCGGCGTACGGATCTATAAGTCTGGTGATTATGCCAAGTGGTTGCCGGATGGGAATGTGGTCATCCTTGGACGTACCGACCATCAGATTAAGTTGCGTGGCTTGCGTATTGAGTTGGGTGAGATTGAGAATGTGATGCTCTCCGTAGAGGGTATGAAGAAGGTGGTGATTATGATTCGTAAGTTGAATGATAAGGAACACCTTTGTGCCTACTACACTGCCGATCGTGAGATTGCACCTGATGCCTTGAAGGCTGAAATCTCGAAACGTCTGACGCAATATATGGTGCCCACGGCTTATCTCCAGTTGAAGGAGATGCCGATGACACCTAATGGAAAGACTGATGTGAAGGCACTGCCAGAGCCACAGCTCGCCGTCTCTTCGGCCTACGTGGCGCCTGCGAATGATATGGAGAAGACCTTCTGTGACATCTTCGCCGGTATCCTGCAGATGGATAGGGTAGGTGCGACGGATAATTTCTTTGAACTCGGTGGTACCTCGCTCGTTGTGACACGTGTCATCATCGAGGCTGATAAGGCAGGTCTGCATGTGGCCTACGGCGATGTGTTTGCAAATCCCACACCACGACAGTTGGCAAGTCTCATCACAGGTGAGACGGTCAGTGACGGCCCAGATGAAGTGGCTGACTATGACTATACCGCCATCAACAATCTGTTACAGCGCAATACCCTTGATAACTTCCGCAAGGGTGAGCGCCAGACATTGGGCAATGTGCTCTTGACAGGTGCTACCGGTTATTTAGGCATCCACATCCTGCGTGAACTTATCGATTCTGACGCCACCAACATTTACTGTCTGGTTCGTGGTAAAACTCAGGAGGCAGCAGAGAGTCGTCTGCGTACGCTGCTCTACTATTATTTCGCCGATTCCTTTAAGACGCTTTTCGGCACCCGTCTCTTTGTGGTCCTTGGCGATGTTACTAGCGACTTTAGTGAAGGTTTGGAGGTGGATACCGTCTTCAACTGTGCCGCCATCGTGAAGCATTTCTCCGAGGGTACGGAGATTGAGGATGTGAACATCGGCGGTGCCAAGCGATGTGTGGATTTCTGTCTCAAAACCGGCGCGCAGTTGGTACATGTCTCTACGGCCAGTACCCGTGGCTTGTGGGCAGGCACTATCAAGGATGAGGTATTTACCGAGCAGCGTTTCTATATGGGACAGTTCCTTGGCAATAAATATATCTACTCGAAGTTCATGGCTGAGCGTTTGATCCTCGATGCCGTTGCCCTGCATGGGTTACGGGCAAAGATCATGCGTGTGGGTAACCTTGCAGCCCGTAGTACCGATGGTGAGTTCCAGGCTAATTTCTCCACTAACTCGTTCATGGGACGTATCAAGGTCTATAATATGTTAGGATGCTGTCCTTACGCTATGCGTAACAAACAGGTGGAGTTCTCGCCCATCAACGAGGTCTCGAAAGCTATTGTCCTCTTGGCTACCACACCGAAGGATTGTACGGTGTTCCATCCTTATAACATCCACGGACAGTTCCTGGGCGATGTACTCTTAGGCTTAAAGAGTGTAGGAGAAGGCATCCAATTTGTGGAACAGGATGCTTTTGCTGAGGCAATGGAACAGGCGAAGAACGACCCGCAGAAGGCCCGTCAGTTGTCGTCACTGTTGGCTTATCAGGATATGGCCCACGGACAGAAGACGGCTGATGTGAAGCGTGATAATGATTATACCACACAGGTGCTTTATCGCCTTGGTTTCGAGTTCTCACCCACGTCCTGGGATTATGTTGAACGTATGCTTACCGCCATCGGTGGCTTCGGATTCTTCGACTAGAATGCAGATATTTCAAAAAAAAGTTGTAACTTTGCAGCCGTTATGGAATCAAAATTAGTCATTTATAATACGTTAACGCGGCAGAAGGAACGTTTCGAGCCGCTTCACGCCCCTAATGTGGGCATGTATGTATGTGGTCCTACGGTCTATGGCGATCCCCATCTGGGACATGCCCGCCCTGCCATCACCTTCGACCTGGTGTTCCGTTATCTGAAGCACCTGGGATATAAAGTAAGGTACGTGCGTAACATTACCGATGTAGGTCATCTGGAGCACGATGCCGATGAGGGCGAGGACAAGATTGCCAAGAAGGCCCGTCTGGAACAGTTGGAGCCCATGGAGATTGCGCAGTACTATACCAACCGCTACCATCAGGCGATGGATGCGCTGAATGTGCTGCGTCCCAGCATCGAACCCCATGCCACAGGACATATCATCGAACAGCAGCAGCTGGTGCAGCAGATTCTCGATAATGGCTTTGCGTATGAGAGTAACGGCTCTGTCTATTTCGATATCGAGGCCTATAATAAGAAGTTCCAGTATGGTATCCTCTCCGGCCGTAGCCTGGAGAATATCAAGGATGCTAGTCGTGAACTCGATGGTGTAGGCGAGAAGCACAATCAGGCTGACTTCGCCCTTTGGAAGAAGGCACAGCCTGAGCATATCATGCGCTGGCCCAGTCCTTGGAGTGATGGATTCCCCGGTTGGCACTGCGAATGTACGGCGATGGGACGTAAGTATCTGGGTGAGGAGTTTGATATTCATGGAGGTGGCATGGACCTCGTGTTCCCGCATCATGAGTGTGAGATCGCACAGGCGCAGGCTTCGATGGGTCATCAGGCCGTGAAATACTGGATGCATAACAATATGCTTACCATCAACGGTCAGAAGATGGGTAAGTCTTATAACAACTTCATCACCCTCGAGCAGTTCTTTACCGGCAATCATCCTTTGCTGAATAAGGCCTATTCGCCGATGACCATCCGTTTCTTCGTGCTCTCAGCCCACTATCGTGGCACTGTTGATTTCTCTAACGAGGCTCTCGAAGCTGCAGAGAAGGGGTTGGAGAAACTGATGAATGCCATCAGCGACTTAGAGCGTGTGCAGGTCAGTGATAAGTGCGATGCCGAGACTGAGAAGGTGGTAAAAGCCCTGCGCCAGAAGTGCTACGATGCCATGAACGACGACTTTGCCACACCTCAGGTGATCAGCAATCTTTTCGAGGCTTGTACGGTTATTAATAAACTCGTCGATCACAAGGCCACCATCTGTGCCGATTGTCTAAAGGAACTGAAGGAAGTCATGCATCTCTTTGCAGAGGATATCCTTGGACTTCAGAATAGGAGTCAGGAGTCAGGAGCCAGGAGTCAGGAGCGCGAGGAGGCTTTTGGCAAGGTGATGGATATGGTACTTGAGCTGCGTGCAAAGGCCAAGGCAGAAAAAGACTGGGTTACCAGCGATAAGATCCGCGATGAACTCGCTGCCGCCGGTTTCGAGGTAAAGGACACCAAGGACGGCGTCACTTGGAAACTAAATAAGTGAATAGTGAACAGTTAATAGTGGAGCCTACGGGAGACCGTAGGCTTCTTTTGTCATCTCTACCGCAACGGTGTGTTTGCGGAAGTACTTATATGAGATATATTTGAGTCCGCCATAGGGTCCTTCGGTACCCCAGGAGTTCTTCATGATGAAATATGGATGTCTTCCCTCATCGTGGGCGATGCCGACGATAGCCATCGCATGGCCCTTGCTCTCCCAGCAAACACCATGATGCTGGCGCACGGCACGCTCTGTCTTCGTTAGGAGCGAATCGATGGGGATGTTATAGAAACGGTCTTGCATCCAGTTGTCTGGCAAGTCGATGTCTACGTTCTGATAGTAAGGCTTGTCACTGTTGCTAGTGAGGGCGATATACTCGTCAGGTTTGCAGACGCTGCGTGCAAACTCCTGTGCAGTGTATTCTGCTCCTGCCATGAAAACGTATCTGGGGGCAGGTGTCTCCACAGAACGCATGGCATCATAGCCCACGATGCCGTATTTTTGTATTAGATTGAGCAGTGTTTTACCCATGCCCCGTTTAGTCTCTGGACATTGTGGCTCCTTTTCCATCTTCTTCTCTATATAGTAAGGTGAGAGGTTGACAGAGTCACCCCAGGACAGATGCTCCGTCTCGATGGCTGCCAGCATGGCGTAGATCCAACAGGTTTGGCTTTTTCCCTGATCCTTGATCGGTGTCATACGGTTCAACACGTCATGCGTGTAGTGGTTTTGTTCTGCGGCACAAGAAGAAATTAAGAGGAAAGAGGAGAGAGGAAAGAGGAGAGAGATTACACTGCAGCAGACATATCTCATTCCACTTTTCACTTTCCACTTTCCACTAAATATGTTAATCTGCATGTTCACTATTCACTAATCAGTAGCCTGGGTTCTGCGTGAGGTTCGGATTGAAATCAATCATACCGCCGGGGATGGGGAACACGGTGGTATGCCCGTCGCTCTCATCCACCTTCATATCCCACAGGTCACCCATGAAAAGACTCTCATACTTTCCGAAGCGTATTAGGTCCTGACGGCGCCAACCCTCCCAGCAGAGTTCCAACAGACGCTCATCGAGCAGGTTCTGCAGGGTAAGAGGTATTTTCGGCGCTTCCACACGGTCACGCACGGCATCGAAATAATCCTGTCCTTCCTTTGCCTGTCCATTACGCAACAAGGCCTCTGCCCGCATCAGCATCACGTCGGAATAGCGGAAGAGCACGATATCGTTGTCCATGAGTTTCCCGTCCTTCGTGGCGTTTTTGTCCACGGCATATTTTCCCATACGGGCACCAGCCGTTTCCACATAGGGACTGCCGCTCAGGTCAAGTTCCACCTCCCACGGCTTATATTCGAACACCTCGCCATTGCGGTCGTGGACGAGCTGTTTATTAAAGTCGGTGACGATGCTTTCGTAGTAATTAAAAAAGAAACGGGGATCCTCTTTGTCGGTGTCACAGCCGAAGACCTGGAGTGTACGTTTGGTGGCGCAGGCACCGTTCTCACCCGTGAATCCGAAAGCTGCCGCATGACGGTAGTGCCAGGAACGGAAGAAATACTGCATCTCGTTGTAATAGAGGTCTTTGTCCATGGGAATCACCCAGATGTTCTCGCTGGAGTTCTCGTTGTGTACCTCGAAATTGTTACCGTAAATCGGCTCCAACTTGAATCCCGAATCCTCTAATTCCTTGCAGTAGAAGATGGTGGCTTCCCAGGCGTTCATCGTCAAACTGTCCACGGAAAATGTTATCTTGCTGCCGTCAGGACGATCTCCGTCTGTCCAGTTGTTATCGAGATAAACCTCCGCATTCAGCATCAGCTTGGCCAACACAAAGCAGGCCACGGGATAGGTTACTCTGCCGTAGTAGTCATCTTGTCCTGTACTGTGTTTGCGCGGGAGCAGGGGAGTTACCTGTTGCAGTTCACTGGCGACGAATTTGAATACCTGACTGCGGGGCGCCTGTTCCAGCTGGTTCAGCGATGTCTTGGTGGTGGTGATGATCGGCACGCGTCCAAAGAGGTCCATCAGATACCAGTAGTAGATGGCCCTCAGCGCACGCACCTCGGCATTGTATCCTGCATATTGTACTTCATCCAGCAGGTGCTGATGCGACTCCAACAGTTCCAGCGAACGGTTGCAGAGGGTGATCACCTTATAGAGATATGACCAGGCATTGCCGAGCATCGGGTGTCCCGGTGTCCAGTCGTGACGATAGAGTTCTTGCCAGATGCCCCCGTCATACCAGTCTGTGCCGCGTGTGGGGATCATCGCCTCGTCAGAGCCGAACGTCTGCAGGTCATAGATGCCGCGACAGGTACCCTGCAGTCCTTGTCCTTCCTCCGCACCACCGATATAGTTATACAGGGTGGCTACGGTATTGCGGTACAACGCCCCCGCATCAGCATAAGCCTCCTCTTCCGGAATCTGGTCCTTCGGGTTCTCGTCCAACGAGCAAGAAGAGATAATAGTGAATAGTGAACAGTGAATAGTGAATAGTATTGCACCATTCACCACGCGCCTTATCTTGTTTATCTTGGTAATCATAATTATTAATTATGAATTATTAATTAGAATTTAACGCTTACTCCCATGGTATAGCTCCGATACACCGGCATCGTGTTCTTGTCATCGATGCCGAGCGAACCGTTGATCACGTTCGAATTGATCATTGGTGTCACACCGCTATACCCCGTGATGGTAGCCAGGTTGTTCACCGATACCGAGAGTCGCAGTCCCTGACAGTATTTCGAGCGGATGGGCACGTTCCAACCCAGCGTCAGGTAGTCGATGTTCACGTAGTCGCCGCGCTCCAACCAGTAGTCGCTGATGGTCTGATCCTGTATGTTCTCCTTCTCCGCGCCCTTCATGATGTTATAGTTGGGCAGCATCAGCATGTTCATACAGGTGAGGGCGGTACCGTTGTAGATATGATGTCCGAAGGCACCGTTCATGTGCATCGTCACGTCCCACTGCCGATACCTGAAAGCGATGTTCGCACCCATCGTGGCCTTGGGCATGGCCTGTCCGCAGATGTATTTCTCATCCGTCACATCGTAGTATTTCGAACCGTCTTCCATGGTCACCAGCCCGTTGCAATGAGGCAGCAGGAACACGCCCAGGGGTTCTCCCACAATCTGCATCACCACGTCGCTCGAACCGTGGAATCCGGCACCGTAGAGCTCTGAGATACATTTCGTGCTGGGAGCCGTCAGGTGCTGACCGTTGTAGTCGCCGTCCAGCGAGAGCAACTTGTTACGCTCGAAGGTCCAGTTCATATTCACCGTCAGTTCCATGTCTTCCGTCCGCAGGGGGGTGATACCAAAACCTATCTCCAGACCGCTGTTGCGCATCGATCCGAGGTTCGCCAACAGCTTGTCGTAGGTGAACGGTGGCACCGGCACGTCATACACGTAGAGCAGATCGGTGGTCTTCGAACGGTAGTAGTCCAGGCTCATCACGATACGGCTCTGCCACAGGGCGATGTCGAGACCCACGTTAAACGTACGTTTGATCTCCCATTTCAGGTCGGGGTTGGCATTACGGATGATACCGAGTGTCACCGTCGGCGCGCCGTTCACCGACACGATACCGTTAGGCTGTATCAGCTCCATCGAGTTGTACGAGTCGATACCCGCCTGGTTTCCCGATAGTCCGTAACCTGCGCGCAGCTTCGCATTGGTGATGAAGGTCAGTGGCTTCATCCACTTCTCCTTGCTGATGACCCACGCACCACTGGCAGAGGGGAAGAAACCCCAGCGGTGGTTCTTTCCGAATTTCGACGAGGCATCGCCGCGGGCATTCACCGTCAGCGTGTATTTGTCATCGAAGCTATACTGTGCACGCAGCAGTACTGACTGCATGTGTGCATCCGTGTAGTACGAGTCTGTACCGTCCCAGGGACGTGAAGACCCTGCCGTCAGCTCCTCATAGCCGTAGGCATCACTGGTGAATCCTGTCACCGTGGTGTGGAATTCCCTGCTTTTGTGGGTGTTCTCCTCCGCCAGCGCCATCAGGTTCAGTTCCGATTTTCCCGTCTTCAGGTGGTAGCTCAGCGAGATGTTCGCCAGTATCTCCTCGCTCTTCTCGTGACCTCTGAACGCCTCTCCGCGGTTCCACACCGTCGTGGGGTAGTAGTGGGCATTGCCCACATTGTTAAACGAGTACGAGCCGAATACCCTCAGGTACAGTTCCTTGGCCAGTGTCACCTTGGCCTTCATATGAATGTTAAAGTGACTGTTGTCCTCGTTCTGTTTCTTGTCCAGCAGCGACATCGGGTTACTGATCCACAGGGCCTCCGTCACCTGGTCATATTTGCCGTCGGGATTTCTCTTGTCCGAAAGGGTTGGGATAAACGTGGCTGCCGAGTAGAGCAGCTGCTGTTGCGAGGGCAGGTAGTCCACTTTCTGTATCGATCCCACCATACCCAGATCCACCGCCAGGTGGTTGTCAAAGGCCAGCTGCGAGATGTCGAGCTTGGCAATGAAATTCCTGTAGCCCTGAGTCTTGATTACCGTCTGGTGGTCTGTCATCGCCACCGAGGCACGGTAGTTAGCCGTCTCCGAACCACCACCGAAGGCGATGTGATGCCCCTGCACCAGTCCCGTGCGCTCAATGGCCTTGTTAAAGTCGGTGTCATAGCCTTTGTCTATATAGCTCACGCCCCGTTGCAGGGCTGCCTGCCGGAAGCCTGCGGCATCGGTCATCTCCAGACGTTTGTATACCTGTTCAAAACCGAAGTTGCCGTCGTATGATATCTGGAACTTCTGACTCTTTCCCTTCTTTGTGGCCACCTCTATCACGCCTGCCGCACCTCTCGAACCGTACTGTGCCGTTTCCGAGGCATCTTTCAGAATGGTGAAACTCTCAATGTCAGAGGGGTAGATGGTCGATAGTGTCGCCAGGTCTGCCGTCACGCCGTCGATGATCACCAGCGGGTCGTTGCCACCCGTCAGCGAGGTCGTACCTCTCACGCGCACGGCACTCACCATCGCCTCCTGGTTACCACCTGTGGCCACCGTCACTCCCGCAGCCTGACCACTCAGGGCGTCGAGCGATGATATCACTAGACCCTTGTTCATTCTCTCTTCCGTCACCTTGTCGATGGCTCCCGACAATGTTTTCCAGTCCGCCCGTGAATATCCTATCTTCACGTCCTGGGCCGTCGAGTCCACGCTGGCCTCTTGCGCTTCCGCCGCCACCGTCACTCCCAACGCCAATATTATGGTTGATATCCTCATCTTAACTATTCACTATTCACTGTTCACTATTCACTAAATTTGTCCTGCTTCTACCATCAGCACCACTCTCTCCGTCAGCCTGTCCGTTCCCTCGGCATCATACCCCTTTTTCAGGCTCGCGCCGAAGGCCCAGGCAAAGGTCTGCCAGAAGCCCGCACGGAAGGGTCCCATAAAGGCCTGTATCATCTCGTAGCTCGACGAGTGGCACTCTCTGTCTATCAGTTTGATCAGCAGTTTTCCCTGCGAGTAGGTCAGTTTCTTCATCCTCGGCTTATAGGTCCGGTATATCTCACTCTCCACCTTCTTCATGTGGGCCTCCTTGGCCTCCTGGGTGGGCAGCATCTCCAGCGCCTCGGTGGTCTCATACAGCATCTGCTTGGCCTCCTTGGCTATCGGCAGCACCTTCTTCACGTTGGTCACCAGTCGCATATAGGCCTGTGCCTGTTTCTTGTTCTTAAAGGTCAGCTCGGGATACACGTACACGTTGTTCATCTCCATATACTGTATGCTGTCGCCGTCCACCAGCACCTTTCCCACCTTCACCGTTGGCACAAACGTGGGGGAGTCCATCTCCGCCAGCGCCTGCTCCGCCGTGATCCGCTCGTCCTGGGCGGAGGCAGTAAATAGTGAATAGTGAATAGTGAATAGCATCGCTATCACTCTGAAATATAGCCTTGTCTTTGTCATTTCGCCTGCAAAAATACTTAGTTTTTCTGAATAGACGATAAAAAAGGTGGTATATTTAGCATTAATTTTATAAAAACGAGTGAAAAACTTTGTATTATGGATTATTTGTTGTATATTTGCAGCGATAAATCTTTTTGTTAAACAACAAATCATTAACTATGGAAGAAATGCATGCAATTACTCCGTGTGAGATTGAGGCTCTCTTAATTGATTTAAGGGGCCAGAAGGTAATGCTCGATAGAGATGTCGCTTATGTATATGGTGTAGAAACCAGAAGAGTAAATGAGGCTGTAAAAAACAATACAGAAAAGTTTCCTGAAAAGTATTGTTTTAGACTGCAACCTTCTGAAAAACAGTATGTAGTCGAAAATTTCGACCACTTAGGAAATCTTGACAAATCACCAGTCGAGCCAAGGGCTTTTACAGAAAGAGGATTGTATATGATTGCTACAATTCTAAAAAGCAAAAAAGCTACAGAAACAACATTCTCCATTATTGAAACTTTCGCAAAGACTCGCGAGATATCAAGGAATATTCAGGCACTCCAGCATGAATCTGATCATCATAGGCAGCAGGGATTGATTCAGAGAACAGGTGAGTTGTTGTCTGACTTAATTGTTGAGGAGGCTGATACCATGGAAACTGAGTCATCAATCGAATTGAATCTGGTGGCTCTGAAGTTCAAACATACTATTAAGCGGTCGAAGAAATGAGACGCTATTTATTATGGGTGGCACTGATGCTTGGGATGAGTGTCAGTGCCCAGTCGGAGCGTGAGTGGGAGACGTATCTCAATGAGGTGATGACGATTGAGGATGTGGGGACTGCGGCGTGGGAGGAGATGTATGAACAGTTGTGTGAACTGGGTCAGCATCCGATGGATTTGAATCACGCCACAAGAGAGCAGTTGGAGCAATTGCCGTTTCTCTCTGCCCAACAGGTGGAGGAAATCATGGCCTATCTCTATCAGTATGGGCCTATGAAATCGCTGGCAGAGTTGCAGATGATTCGTTCGTTGGATTATCAGCGAAGGACGTTATTAACTTATTTCGTCGAGATTGATGATGGCGAGCAGCAACGGGCTTTCCCCAGTCTGAAAACCATCACGCAATATGGCCGGCATGAACTGATGGCGACGACAAAAATCCCTTTCTATGAACGAAGAGGCGACAACGAAGTCTATAAAGGCTGGCCTTATCGTCATTGGCTGAAATACCAGTTTTCGTATGGTGATCAGGTGAAGGCAGGACTTGTAGGGGCGCAGGATGCCGGAGAACCGTTCTTTGCGAATAAGAACCGCTGGGGATATGACTATTATTCCTATTATCTACAGTTGAAACATTTGGGACGCCTGGAGTCATTAGTGTTGGGAAAATACCGCGTATCGATGGGAATGGGACTGATTGCCAATAATGGCTTTGCGATGGGTAAGTTGTCATCGTTGCAGAACTTAGGCCGCTCCACTACCACCTTGCGTGCTCATTCCTCTCGTAGCGCAGCCGACTATCAGCAAGGCGCAGGAGCCACATTGACGATTGCAAAAGGCCTCTCGGCAACGGGCTTCCTTTCGTATCGACCGATGGATGCCACCCTCAATAAGGATGGCACCGCTACCACCATTGTTACTTCGGGCTATCATCGCACGGAAACTGAACTGGAAAAGAAAGACAACCTCCAAAACACCACCTTTGGAGGGAATATCCGCTATCAGCAACATGGCATTCACGCAGGTCTGAATGTGATTGCCACCCATCTGAATCGAGAACTGAAACCCAAGACCTCTGTGCTTTACCGTCAGCATGCCGCCCAGGGAACGGACTTCCTGAACTTCAGTGCCGACTATGGCTATGTCCATCACCGTTTTGCCTTCAATGGTGAGACAGCGATGAATAAGAATGGCGCCTTGGCTACTATCAACAGTCTGAGCCTGCAATGTGGCAGCGAGGTCTCGCTGATGGCCCTCTATCGTTTCTATTCCTTCCGCTATACCTCGCTCTATGCCAATAGTTTCAGCGACGGAGGCTCGGTGCAGAATGAGAGTGGCGTCTATCTGGGTGTCAACTGGCAACCGTCACCCCGATGGAAGGTGATGGCTTATAGCGACTATGCCTATTTCCCTTGGGCCAAATATCAGATTTCTCAGTCGTCGCATGCGTTCGACAATATGCTGCAGGTGTCTTATCTTCGCAATCATTGGACCCTGGATGCCCGCTATCGCCTGAAATTCCGTCAGAGGGATAATGAAGACAAGACGGCTCTGCAGACCAGGACAGAGCATCGTGGACGCTTGAGCCTGACCTATGACGGTCTTTTTACCAGCCGCACGCAATTAGATTATACTCAGATTGCTTTCCGTGGGCAAGATCGGGGCTGGATGGTGAGTCAGTCGCTGGGTTATCATCATCGTTGGCTGAGGCTCAGCGGAGGTTTGGGCTATTTTCATACCGACAGCTACGATAGTCGTGTCTATCTCTATGAATCAGGACCGCTCTATAGCTACGGCTTCAGCCAATATAGTGGCGAAGGTATTCGTTATTGGCTGATGGCGCGGGCAGAGATAAGCCGACGTTTGATTCTTACTGCGAAATTCGGCACTACCGACTATTTCGACCGTTCCGTGATAGGCACCAGCTACCAACAGATCGACGGCTCCTCGCAGTCGGACCTCGATCTCCAACTTAGATACAAATTCTAAAAAAGGAGTTGGTGGTAAAGGTCAATCACTTGTTGAGCGATGTTCTGTCCTTCGAACCTGCGGATATATGCCTGACTGCGCAGGATGCGCTCTTCACGTCCCTCAGCCCCTCTGAGCACTTGTCGGATGGCAGCTGCCATACCTTCGGCATCATCAGGTGCTACATAGAGATTGTCTGGGCCTCCCGCTTCTTCCAGACATGATCCTGTGCAGGCCACCACGGGTAATCCCGTACTGATGGCTTCGATGATAGGGATGCCAAAACCCTCGTAAACAGACGGATAGACAAACGCCTCAGCTCCTGCATATAGGTCGGGCAATTCCTCGTTTTTCACTCCATGCAAAATCTTCACCCGCTGTGTCAGACCATGTCTCTGTACATACTCTTGCACCACATCAGTATATTTCGTGTGCCTTCCTACAATCACCAATTGCAAGTCCTCCGGCAAATACGGTAGCGCCTTCACCGCCAACAATATATTCTTTCTTTCCTCAATCGAACCAACGCTGAGGATATATCTTTCATTTTCCTTCTTCCCTCTTACTTCTTCCTTCGAAAATCTCGGGGCGCAGCTCTGATAAATCACGCTTATCTGACTGCCATCCACTTCGCCAAACTCCATGATATCCCGTTTCGTACATTCGCTGATGGCGATAATATGGTCGGCCTCCTTGATGGTCTGCAGAAACTTCCAGGTATAGATCTTCGTGTCTATCCAATGGTAGTATTCCGGATGGCGTAGGAAGATCAGGTCATGGATGGTCACCACACTGCGGATATTTGTCTTGCTGATGCCGAATGGCAGCTCGCCACTCAATCCGTGATAGATCTGTATCTGATCCCGTTGCAGGTCCTTCACAATACCCTTGGTTCGCCACCAAGCTTTATAAAAGGGTAGGAGTGACTCCTGAGGATAGTGGAACGATACATTGTCTTGCGCCACAATCTGTCCCCGCAACTCGTCGCGCCCCTTGTCTGGGGCATAGAGCCGTAGGTCCAACTGCTCGTCATACTGGGCAGTATCATTCACCAACGTTCGTCCGTAATTGCCCAGTCCCGTGCCATTCCGCACAATCCGCTTCGCGTCGTATCCTATCTTCATAAACGTTTGCAAAAGTACACATTTTCCTGTGAACCACCAAGCAAAACAACAAAAAAAGCCGCCGCACTTATTCCACTTATTCACTTATTCACTTTGGACATTAAGGTTTTTAGATAGTAGAGGTATAGGTAGAATCATTAGTTTAATATTATATATTATTATATATATTATAATATATATAATAATATATAATATCTTTATGTCAGTTTCTGAAAATGCAAATGTCCAAAGTGAATAAGTTATAACTTGAATAACTTACCTGGCCCCGTCTTGTTGGCTACGACGGCTTGCTTTGTTGGCTAAGGCGGGCGGTTGGGTTGGCTAAGAGGTGAATGGAGCCGGCAGCGCGGGAAAATTTTTTCTTTTAACACTTCATTTAGTGTGGTTTCCGTAACTTTTTCGTATCTTTGCATCGAAATAATAAATAATGTAGATGAAGATACCCTTTTCACCCCCGTATATTGACGACCAGGTGGTGGCGGAAGTGACCGACTCACTGCGCTCCGGCTGGATTACCACAGGCCCCAAGGTGGCGGCCCTGCAGGAAGAGATAGTGAAACTGACGGGTACACAGGCTGCGCTCTGCGTGAACTCGTGGACCACGGGCGCCATTATGATGCTGCGCTGGCTGGGCGTGAAGCCCGGCGACGAGGTGATCATACCCGCCTATACCTACTGCGCCACGGCCTTAGCCGTGTTGTGGGCTGGGGCAAAGCCCGTGATGGTAGACTCCGGCGAGGACCTGAATATCTCGGTGGAGGCGATCCGACGGGCTATCACCCCGAAGACAAAGGCCATCATCCCCGTGGACATCGCAGGCTATCCCTGCGACTATGACGCCATTATAGCACTGGTCAAGGCACCGGAGATCAAGGCGATGTTTGAGCCCACCTCACCGGTGATGGAGCAACTGGGACGTATCTGCGTGATCAACGACTCGGCACACTCCATCGGCTCGCATTACCACGGGAAGTTCTCGGGTACCGAGACCGACATCGCCATCTTCTCGCTGCACGCCGTGAAGAACATCACCACGGCGGAGGGTGGTGCCATCTGTCTGAACATGCCTGCCCCCTTCGACAACCAGCAGCTGTATCAACAGCTGAGGATGATGGCGCTGAACTGTCAGACGAAGGATGCCTTTACGAAGAGCAAGGCCGGCGGTTGGCGCTATGACATCGTGGGTATGGGTATGAAGGCGAATATGGCGGATGTGAACGCTGCCATCGGACTGGCGGAGATACGGCAGTATGACAAGCTACTGGCAGAGCGCAAACGGATCTTTACCGCCTATAACGAGGCGTTCAGCAAGGAATCGTGGGCCATCACACCGGCGGTATGCCAGGACGGACGGGAGACATCGTACCACGTGTATGCGCTGAGGATCAAGGGCATCACGGAGGAACAGCGTGACGAGATCATCGCAGAGATATCGAAAAAGGAGGTGGCGGTGAACGTACACTTCATCCCCCTGCCGATGCTGACGCTGTTCCATGACCTGGGATATGACATCAAGGACTATCCGCAGGCGTATGAGAACTATGCGCATGAGATATCGCTGCCGTGTTATCCGCAGCTGGACGGAGAAATGACGGAAGTGGTGATCAGGAGCGTGGTTGAGGCGGTGAGAAGAGTGATTAGTGAATAGTGAACAGTTGTGGGAATTTCGGTAGTTATCAATACATATAACGCGCAACAGCATCTGGCGAAGGTGTTGGAGTCGGTGAAGGACTTCGACGAGGTGGTGGTGTGCGATATGGAGAGTACCGACGACACGGTGAAGATCGCCGAGGGGTATGGCTGCCGCGTGGTGACCTTCCCGAAAAACGGCCATACCTGTTGCGAACCGGCAAGGACATTCGCCATACAGGCAGCACGGAATCCCTGGGTGCTGGTGGTGGATGCCGATGAGATCGTGACACCGGAGCTGCGCGAGGCGCTGTATGGAGTAGAGAAGGAGGGAATGAGTCCGGTTGCGGGTTACTATATCCCAAGGCAGAATATGTTTATGGGCATGTTCGTGCGCGACTTCCATTATGACTACCAGCTGCGGTTCCTGGTGCGTGAGGGGACGGAATGGCCACCCACCATCCACTCGTTGCCGAAGGTGCCGGGGAGGGTGGAGAAACTGCAGGCCCCGAAAGAGGCGCGGTTGCTGCATCTGATGGATGAGACGATGCATGAGTATGTGGCGAAGATGAATGTGTATACCGACAACGAGACGGAGAAGAAACAGTATGGTGTAGCCGCCCTGTTCTGGCGACCGCTAT
>JAEEGG010001732.1_pt1 | contig 57878 bp, 52 predicted proteins | sample 9134161 | NCBI WGS metagenome assembly JAEEGG01 (sample SAMN16246543, study PRJNA631951) | gut metagenome | biome: gut microbiome; feature: rumen; material: CR-attached | host: Bos | place: Iran: Karaj | collected 2018-10
TTTTTTCGGATTTTATTTGGTAGTTTATTAAATTAAATGTAATTTTGCACCCGATTGGAAAGTGGTACACTTTTCAATTACTAAGTGGTACACTTTTGAATTACCATATACATGTAGATTTGTGTGATTCGTGTTCTTAAAAAATTAATTCATGAAAATTCGTGGTTAATTCGTGGTTATTCATGTTTAAAAAGAGAACACGAATATTCATAAATTGCTCACGAATTGTTCATAAATTATAAGTTTTCTCTCTACAGATTTCAAGGATTTATCAGATTTCAGTAGATCGAACAAAGATTTTTAAGTATTTTTGAAAAGATTTTCGAGGGGATTGAATGAATGCTCCTTTCGATGTGCTGTGTGGCTTAGAGTCAGCAGCGGAAAGCGTGCTTTCAGATGATGAGTCTGAGGCAGACAGCAGAGGCGCCATCAAGCGACTCCATTTACCCCCCCCTCCATTTTTCGTCTTTAATGGAAAATCAAATTTTTCAAACGTCAAACGTCAATTCTGTCGGGATATAAATGTCTCAAGCCAAATTTTTCAGTATTTTTCGTGCGAAAGCTATTTTCGATTTAAGAAGAGGGAAGTCCCGAAGGGATGATGATAAAATTGGAAAGGACAGAAGAAAGCTCGCTTTCAGATGGCACTGCCAACCTTAGCATCAGAACTGCTATCAAGCAGTTCCCTCTTCTTAAATCCATTTTTCATCTTTCTATATTTTCGTACTTGATTAAATTTTTTAATCTGACTTTAAATTTTGTTCAGATACTAACGAAACGTTCGAATCTTTGTATATCAAGCACTTATGGTTCGTACTTCAGAACAAAAAATTTAATTATTTAAAAATTTAAATTTAAATTTACTGTTTTGCGTTTTACCATCCAGCCGACTATAGACAATGATTATGCTGGATTATTCCAAAAAAATATAGACGTTTTCCTAAATCAAAGTACACACTTGGAATCTCTCTTCGCAGCATATCCTCCAAGATTCGCGTTCGGATATGCTCCCATCGTTGCATGTCCTTCAAGGTTCGAGTGCGGATATGCTACTTTCATCGCATGTCCTCTAAGGTTCGCATGCGGATATGCTACCATCGCCGCATGTCCTTCAAGGTTCGTGAGCAGATATACCACTTTCGCCGCATGCCCTCTTAGGTTCACATTCGGATATGCTACTGTTGCCGCATGTCCTCCAAAGTTCGCTTGAGGATATTCTTCAATCTCAGTATGTCCTCCAAGATTCGTGTGCGGATATGCTACTTTCGACGCATGTCCTCTAAGGTTCATATGCGGATATATTCTCATCGAAGCATGTCTTCATAGTATTGCAAACGGACATACGCCGATGGGAGCATGTCCCTCATAGTTCGTTTGCGGATATGTTCACGTCACGACATATCCTCTAAAGTTCACAAAAAGATATGTAACAATTGAAGAAGGAGTATTCCTCAAAAGAAACAAGCTTTCTTTATATTTCCGGGTGTCTTGTTATGCTTTGCTCTTTTTTTTTCTTCAATATATAAAGCAGGGAATGCTTTCAAAATACCTTTTACACGCTTCCATTGCTTTTTAGGTTCAGAGAGGATACGAAATACCCATTCGAGTCCATGTCTTATCATCCATTCTGGAGCGCGTCTTGGTGCATCATCCAAACCACTATAAAAATTGAAGATAGCTCCAAAACCAAACATAACACCCTGATTTAAGAATGGTTGTAAACGAGCCATAAACTGTTCCTGTTTAGGACAACCAAGGGAAACCCAAATAATATCTGGTTTATCATCATTTATCATTTTTGCAATACCTTCATAATCAAATTTGTCAACCTTTCTGAATGGTAATTCTTCAAAATGCATCTGAGCTATCTTGGGGTCATACTGCAGCAGATTATTTTTTAATCCGTTCAATACTTTCTTATTCGATCCAAGAAAAAATTGCTTGTACTTAGCTTTCTTGATGTATTTTATGAATAAATCTGCACCAATATAATTTTTATACTTTGTATGATAAATACTATTCACCATTCTTGGCAACCAAGTACTATCTACATTATTGACTATCGAGCCATTTAGAATATCTCTATGTGATGGATTATAATAGGAAATGGAAAGATTTGTGCCATCAAGTGAAACTACATAGCCAGGTCTTTTTTGAGCGATATGCTCTTCGATAATTCTGTCAACCTCATTATGGTCGAACTCAAGTCTTATTCCGAAATACTCTTTGAACATAACATTATAAATTCAACAAGAAATGTATTTAAAAGAATAGATAGCGATTCTATTTACTATAAATAGTGTTTATTTGGTATGTCTCTCAATATCGTCTTTTATCCACTCATATTGCTGACGAAGACCGTCTTCGAGGCTTACTTTGGGTTCCCATCCAAGCACTTCTTTAGCCTTACTATAATTTGCGCTTCTTGCCTTGTCTCCTTCTGGTTTAGAGGCATCAAAAAAGGGAGAAATATCCTTTCTTGAGATTTTAACTATAGTTTCCGCTATATCTCGAATACTGGTGCATTCCGATGGTCCAATCTGAATCCAACCATGGCCCCATCCTTTTTCAAGAGCAAGCACCAAGGCATCTACTACATCATTCACATGAATAAAGGCACGTCCTTGTTTCCCACTACCCCAAACTATAAAATCTTCTTGAGGAAAGTTGATGGCTTTTCTAATTAATGCAGGTATCACCTGGCTACGTTCACCGTAATCACAAGGACTACCATAAACATTATGAAATTGTAATGTACAACAAGGGATGCCTGTTTCCTTTTCAAGATAGCCAATCTCAAGTTGTCCCATTAATTTACTCCATCCATATGCACTCTCTGGAAGAGCTGGAAATAATTCTTCCTCTTTGAGTGGAACGACATCAAGTGAGTTCTGGCGCGTAAGGGGATAACTACATGCAGTACCCACATAGATCAAACCTTTTATTCGTTCTTTACCAGCCTTACGAACGGAATTGAACAAATTAGTATTGATAAGATTATTTTGGCGGAATAAATCACCTTGATTATTAAAAACGTAGTTAATACCTGCTACAATATCCGCTAGATGAATGATATATTCATTTGCGAAAACAACAGGATCTATGCCAAATCCCTTTGACAAATCTACATTGAAATAATGAGTTCTTAGATCTATTACAGGATGACCATTCCTGTCATTCAAATACTCTAATTTTCCTCGCCAAAGATTATCAATCACACTAACCTCATGACCTTCTTTGACAAGTCGTTTGACAAGGTTGCTGCCTATCATGCCGCAACCACCAGTAACAAGAATTTTACTCATAGCTAAATTGTTTATGACCTTATTTATAAAAATAGTATTCTTTATTTGATTATTCTACTTCTAAATCTTTGGATAGCTATTTCATACTGGGCGACCATTTTTCTTGCATTGGCCTCCCAGGAGATTTCCTTTTGTTTTACAATACATCCTCGGGACAAACGACACACCTCTTCGCGATCTGATTCCAGTGAACATATTACGTCTGCAAATTCTATGGCACTTGTTTCGGGATTTGTCACTTTTATCTTCCTGCCAATCTGATCATCGACAATCACTCCAAACCCTCGCGTGTCATGACAAATAACGGGAAGTCCTGCAGAAATGGCCTCGGGCACCACGGTAGAAGTGGCATCGTGAATACTGGTAAAGAAGAACAGGTCCATTTCTTTCATCATCTCTCGCGTCTTGACATTAGGTACCAGCCCCATCAGATGCACATTTTCTTTCAGTCCTTTTTCTTCAACCATCTTGGAATATAGGGCGACATCTGAAGGATACCCGGTGCCCACTACATACAGGTGAATATTCTTCTTGTCCTTCAACAATTCCATTGTTCGAATGGCTATACCCAATTGCTTCCTCAGATCATATTTGCCAACCCATAGCAATCGGAATTCCTCTTGATCAGAAGAATGAACTGTAGATGAAGTATCGACGAAAGAACCAGTTTCATTTATCAAAATAACATCTTCTCGATAGACTTTTTGTATTGCCTCGTAGGTTTCCTTATAAGCACCAATAACTGCATCTGCCCGTTTCATGGCTTTTCGCACACGTGGATGAAGCCTGAACATGAAATAGTTAATCACATTCTTCAGGTTTTCTAAAACTTTCGTCTTTGAATCAGCATCGCATAGATAAGCATTGGGGACGCCTCCATATCCTCCTACAGGTCCCCACACAAAGGGACGGTCTGTAATTTTCCATAGATATCCAGGCTCGCGATAACCAATCATGTTTAGCTTGTGAACCAAATCAATCTGAATACCTTTATTCTTCAGTTCTTGTATTATTCTTTTAGCTTCATCCAATACACGAAGTTCCCATTCTGCATAGTATTTATAAAACATCCATGTTCCTTGATTCCAGCACATCGTTCTTATCTCAGGGGTAACGTTAAGATAGTAAAAGTGCATCCTCTCGGCCTGTTCCTTCTGAAGTCCTGTGGGATTGACATCTTTTTCCATACTTCCCGAGATTGCAGCCGAAATTGCACATTCAATCTCTTTTTGCCATTCTCCCTCTGTAATGATATAAAGATTGCAGAATTTAGCCAAATTGGACACCCAGTTCCACCCCATTCCGGGTTCGCTTCCCCATGTTGGTGAAACCGCGTAGGCATCTATTAGAATGTTTTTCATCCAGTACGCAGATGTTTAGTATCTCAGTCTTACTAACGCTTTCCAATCAAAATCTTCAGTTTGTAGTATTTGCATTAGAATTCGACCTAATAAACGGGTAAAGTAAGCTATCAATACTATAAATATAAACAAAAAGACTATATTTAATGGAAATAAATGATTTAATTTATCTGTCATACAAACTCCTTGTACAATATATATTTCAAGGCATAGACTTGATACAATAGTTATATAATTGCCAATTTTTTTATTCATCAAAACTTTGGAAAACTGACAATTACATAAATTGAACATTGAAATAATAATTGATAATAATGGAATCAAAGATAACAATTGAAAATGAGAAATAAGTTCATTTTTTGTCGCTCCTATCGCAATAAAATAAAAAAGAAAGACTGAAATTAGAAACAGGAGGAGATCTCTTTTATATTGGGGTTCAAAATGTATTGTGCCATTACCCATATATGCACCTAAAAGCATAAATAAAAAGTAATGAACCCACTTGAAATAAGTTTCTCCATACATGAAAAACGTGCTTGAATCCTCATGTAAGTAATAGATTATAGCAATGGCAATTGTTATAATAAAAGGTACTAATGGTTTATGTTCTGCCCATCTCCTTACAAAATAAAGAACAATGTAGTAGATCATAATACAAGAAACAAACCAACTACCACCTGTCAAAAGTTTGTATAAACTAATAGATTTATTGAAGACAAAACTTGAAATAATGGCCCATGAAAATACTGATGGAAAGATCCTTCGAATTCTGCGTTTATACCAATTGTCAAACCGATCATATCTTCCAAGAAACAAGGTATAACCCGATACAAAAAAGAATAAACAATCACCGATAGCTCCTCCTGTGGCGAGGTATGAATACTCCCCATACAAAGGTTCACAATGACTGTTATAAACAATTATGACAGCGAGAAACTTCAATAACTCTATGGATAAATTTCTACTCAGAGGCATAATAATACTTTCGCCTTGGTTTATAGTTTACAAGAAAGAGTGACATATCCTTTCGCATGCATGCCCGTCTCCATAGGGATTTACCGCTTGAGCCATTTCGTTATAGGCTTCAGAATCTTCAAGTAGAGTGCTGACTTCGGTCATGATCCTGTTGTAATCAGTACCGACAAGGTGAACCGTACCAGACGTGAGAGCTTCGGGGCGTTCGGTCGTATCACGCATCACGAGCACTGGTTTACCAAGACCGGGCGCCTCTTCCTGGATACCCCCAGAGTCGGTGAGCACAATGGTTGATTTCTCCATCAGATAAACGAACTCAAGGTATTGAAGAGGCTCGATAAAAAAGAAATTGGGACGTGTCAAGTCTTCACCAAATACCTCGTGAATGGGCTTGCGGACGTTTGGATTAAGATGCATGGGATAGACAAAATCGACATCTGGATATTTCTCACTTAGGTCCTTCATCGCAGTTACCATGTTGATGAAACCTTCTCCGAAATTCTCTCGACGATGGCCAGTAATTAGTACGAGTTTCTTGCCTCCATCGAGGCGAGTTACATCATAGCCCGCATTTGCAAGGACTTTGATTTGCTCATCGGCAAGAGCCTTATCATTCTTCAGTTTATTTACAACCATGTGAAGGGCATCGATAACAGTGTTGCCAGTCACGAAGATCTGACCTTGAGCCTTTTCATCCTTCAAGTTCTGCGCAGAGAGAGATGTTGGCGAAAAGTTGTAGGTAGCAATGCGTCCTGTAATCTGACGATTCATCTCCTCGGGCCATGGGCTGTAAATGTTGTGCGTACGGAGGCCAGCCTCTACATGTCCTACAGGAATCTGCTGATAGAAAGCAGCGAGGGCTGCGGCAGTAGAAGTAGTGGTATCTCCATGCACAAGCACCACATCGGGCTTGCACTCCTTAAAGACATCACGCATACCCGTTAGGACGCGAGCTGTAACGTCATAGAGATCCTGTCCTTGCTTCATGATGTTCAAATCATAGTCGGGAGTAATCTCGAATATCTTCAGAACCTGGTCCAACATCTCGCGATGCTGACCAGTCACGCAAACGATGGTCTCGAATTGATCTGGGTGTTTCTGGAACTCCTTCACCAAAGGCGCCATTTTGATTGCCTCAGGTCTGGTTCCGAAAACAAGCATTATTTTTTTCATATTATTTTATAAAACATGAATTATCACGAATTAATCACGAATTTCTCATGAATTGTTGATTTATCACGAATTTGCGAATTATAAATTTATTACTTCAACACGAATAATCACGAATTAGTCACGAATTTCTCATGAATTATTTTTTTCTCTACGGATTTTATCGGATTAATCAGATTTATTTTGTTGGGATATATAGAATTGAAACGCGAAAATATTTATGAATAATTCGTGATCAATTTATGAACATTCGTGTTTTTCTATAAAAATATTATCACGAATTTTACTCATAATAGATTGGGACAGATATATTTTTTAGATTTTGCTGCCGAAGGCCATTTTTCGCCTTTTGAGGAACAATTCGTTATCAATTTATGGGTATTAGTGTAAAAAATTGCTTTTATTTTGGGTGAAAATGACCTCGTCTCCCGCTTCAATAGCGGATACTCAGTCGGAAAATGTGCTGCCTCCAATAGGCAGCAGAAAATTGCTATCGCAGAAAATAAAGCTCGTCCAAATTTAACTTATTACTCCGGTCTGGATAGATTTTCCGCACGAAGTGCGATTTTCTGCAGGTATTGGACCTGCTCATTTTCCGGCAGAAACAACCATGCTATTGAGCCGAGGTTGTCTGCCATTTTCACCTTCTTGTTTCAGCGTATTCGTATAAAAAAGAAAAATTAAATGTGATAAACACCTTCTAAGGGACAAATGTTGAAGCAATCCATGATGACCTTTCCTTTCAGCTTATCCCAATTCTGCTTGATGTGATCATGTTTTACCATGATTACGACCATATCGATGCCATCCAGGAACTCATCGAAGTCGCTGAACTGGTTATCAGCAATCTTCTGATTCTCGAGGAAGGGATCGTAGCATTTGAGGGGACGTGCCAGATGACGTTTCTGGGCCTCCAAGAGCTGAAGCGTGGGAGACTCGCGGAAGTCATCGACATTCTCCTTGTAGGTCAAGCCATAGAGACCGATGCGGCGATTATCGGTGATTCCATTCTCTTCCATGATTTCATAGATACGATTCAGGACAAAGGTGGGTTGCGAATCGTTGGTCTTCATCGATTCGTCAATCACCTTGGCCAATTGGGGATAATCGCCCACGAGGAACCAGGGGTCAACCGAAATGCAATGACCACCTACACCTGGGCCGGGTTGCAGGATGTTGACGCGTGGATGCATATTGCAAATCTTGATAATCTCATAGACATCCATACCGTCATGACGGCAGATGCGGGATAGTTCGTTGGCGAAAGCGATGTTCACCGCACGATAAGTATTCTCAACGACCTTGGTCATTTCTGCAGTACGAATATCAGTTACGACAATTTCGCCCTGGCAGAAGCTGGCATAGTATTGCTTGACCTTCTCACCAATCTCCTTGCTGTCTGCGCCAATTGTACGATTGTTGTGGAGTAGTTCATAGATCATATTGCCTGGAATGATTCGTTCGGGAGCATGAACAAGATTAATATCCTTTCCAATTACAAATCCATTGGCTTCGATAACCGGGCGTACGAACTTGTCCATTGTGCCGGGGCTGACGGTCGATTCCACAACGACAGTAGCACCCTTCGGGCAAACCCTCATTACCTCTTTGATGGCAGCTACGACATAGCAGGCATCGACTTTCTTCGAGAACTTGTCATAAGGGGTTGGGACAGAGATGATATACATATCTGTCTGCTGATAGTCAGTTGTGAATTTTATGCCAGCCTGGACAGCTGCATGAAACAAATCTTCAAGACCTTCTTCTTTGAAGGTGGTTTTACCAGCATTGAGCGTAGCAACCAACTCCTTGTTATAATCAGTACCAGTAACCTCCACACCATGGGAGGCCATCATAAGAGCAGTGGGAAGGCCTATATATCCGAGGCCGATTACGTTAACCATAATACATTATTTATTTAATAAACTTGAAACTCCGACATAATGACAATCAAAATGATTGTCAATGAAACAAATTAAATCTCGAATCGATTGGGGAGATAAATATTTTGGATGGGAAATTAGTACAAAATACTTACCTCTTTGACAATGAAAGGATTCTTCCAAACGTCTGGATCCTATAGTATCAATAGAGGCATTTAGTGGCATAAAAGAAAAAGCATTACTTACCTTTTCCTTCAAGAAATGCCATTTCGAATATATGGTTACAACCGAAACACCATCGCCCCACGGTTGATAGTCGCCTTGGTGAAAAGAAAATGTCTTAATCTTATTCAAGTAGAACATAAGACCAAAGGATTTATGAGTACCAATAGGGAGTTCAACAAAGGGGCCATTGACATCTTCTTTACTTACTGAATCAGAAAAAAACCAACTATCTTTTTGGGGTGCCTTTCGGTAATCGTATGACAATGTCGAAGAATCGAAATGAGAATCGATGACAACCGAGCTATCAATCTGGATACCATTGTCCTTGAACAGCTTGGGAAAAATACGACAATCGTCAATCGAAAAGCCGCCAGCGCGATAAGCAATAGTAGAGTATCCACAAATCTCGTCCAACAAGGACTTGGATTTTGCAAATAAGGAAATAAGTGTCGTATCTTCGATATCACTTAATTTGTAATGTTCGAAATCCATAATCCACTTTTCTCCATCAAATGTAGAATAATACCATTGGGGATGAATGTGCATTTGGATTTCGTGTCCTTTATGCAAGATCTCGTGCAGATTCTGTAATACAAGCTGATAATCCTCCTCCAAACGAGGATAGCTTGAACGCAACTCATTCAACCGAAAGAGATACGCACAATCCACAAAAAAAGTCATCGTGACTTTCCTGTCACCAAGAGCAGAAAGTAGTTCGCTTACGGGTTTTATCAAACAATTATTCACCGAACCAGTATTCGGTCCCATGAATAATTCATAATCCCAAGTAATAAAAATGGTGCGATCCATTGATTCAGGGCTAAAAAACTAATGCAATCCCTTTTTCTGTAAAGCTCTTTCAATTGCTTCAATGTGCTTGTTGACCATATTCTCAAGCGTAGCTCTTTGTAAAATAATCTCTTTGCTGCGATTCGCCATTGTCTGTTTTTCAGTAGGGGTTAAGTTCAAAAAGCTCAAAACTGCATTCTTGATTTCATCCACATCCCCCATGCGATTCAATAAATAGCCGTTTCCGTCAATGAGGTCAATAATAGTTCCATCCCCTTCCGTGGAAATAATAGGAAGTGAATAGGCCATCGCTTCGTTAATAGCCAACCCTCCTGTTCCAGGAAGAAGGAAAATGTCGGACTGTTCAAAAAATCGTTTCACATCCTCCCCATGCTTGGGTCCATGCATAATAATTCTGTCATTCACTCCTAATTGAGCAATTTGCTCTTTGCATGTCTCAAACATATCGCCACCTCCAACTATGTCAAAATAGATATCATGGCCTTCCTTGATCAAACTTGCGACAGCTTCGATTGCAGTTTCCAAATATTTCCTCCCTTTCACAAGACCGACAAACAGGACATGAATAGGATGATTAAAATCCCGATTATCGCAGAGTGGAGACCTTTCTGCAATAATCTTTTCGATATTAATCGTATTTTGGGCAACGATCACATCTTTTTCATCCCTGCCTTTCCGAATCAATTCATCCCTTAATTTTGTGCCGTATGTCAAACATACGCTGGCTTCCATATCAGTCTTATCAACGAGTTTTGACCTTAATCTTACCTGTAAACCTCCTAATTCAGGCCTTTGATAATTGCAATCCCAAGTTATATAGGGAATATGATGGTGCTTAGCATACCTATATATTCTCCAGTAAGTCAGTTCGGCAACATGAAACTGCAAAACATATACATCTGGTTTCTCTTCTAGAAAGGCTTTAAACATTCCCGGATAACTTGTGAACTGTAATCCTCCCTTTTCATATACTATTTTTATGGCAAAAGGAAGAGATTCAAATCCCTCGTCTCTATCGATTTGTTTCGATTCGTTTGATGATGACTTAACGCCATACAAAACCTTCAGAATATGCCCCCTTTCTTTAAGTTGCTTATTTAACAAGTAAAAGAATTCCTTTCTATATTCTGGCAAACTACTATACAAATAAACAATTTTCATAATTAACTGTTGGTTATATCATGATTGATGAATTATTTAAAAAGATCCCACATGAAGGGGAAAAGAGTTTTCATCCACAACAAAATTTTCAATCGAAGATACTGTTGGGGAAAAAATTTCTTGATGTAAATCAAATTATCGGCATAGGATAATCCTGTAGGGCTATACATATATTTGATTCGTTCCTTCAAAGGAGTGCTCATAGGAAGCCAGGGTTTCCCGTGATCTCGAGTACAAGTACCTAAATAACGAGGAAGAATATAAACGGTAAAACCAGCTTGAATAGCCCTTAATGAATAATCATAATCGGCATTGTTATGAATATATTCATTACTCAGGATTCCTACCTTTTCATACACTTCTTTCGGAATCAGCATGATATTTGCATTCGCCAAATCACATTTCTGGAATTCACCATTGGGAATGACGCTCTTTCCCGTTTTCAAGGAAGTCCCCCCATAGGTATATTCTTTGGTAATAGGATCACAGGTTGCTCCAACATATATACCAGATTGACCAAATTTTGTCTTAATTTGGGTATCGGCATTCAACAAATCTGCCAAACAATTATTGGTTATTTCGACATCATCATTGAGCAAAAGGAAATAATCATATTCTTTTCCACTTTCCAAAGCTTCTTTCCATGCGACATACATGCCTCCAGCCCAATATAACCCATTATGAACAGAAAGATGAACCGATGGATAAAGAGAGCGTATCGAGTCAGTTGTGCCATCCGAAGAACCACCATCAACAACGAATACGTTTAAAGAGAAACGACTTGCATCTCGCTGTTCAAACAAGCGAGATAAGCATCGAATCGTCTTGTCCTTTCGATTATAAACTGTTAGTAGTACTGCAATTTGACACATTACTATATACTTCTCAATAGAAAAAGACCAATGCTGAACAGTTACTGCATAAGTTTCATCGCTTCAATAGGATTCAAATCCCACCATCTACTGCTTAAATATTTCGTGATATTTTCCTCTGTCGTTCTATATTTAATTATCCGAGCAGGAACGCCTCCCACTATAGCATAAGGTGGTACATCGTGAGTAACTACTGCTCCTGTAGCTAAAACAGCACCATCTCCAATAGTTACCCCATCTAAAATAGTGACTCTTGCCCCGATCCAAACATCATTTCCAATAATAATGGGTTTAATTTCATCAAAGACCAAGTCTTCTTTCACGACTTGAATATCAAAGTGATTTTTCCTTTTATAAAAAAGGGGTGAAGTCGAAAACAAATCTAAAGGGTGAGCACCTAATCCACAAAGAAAGTCATGTGAAATGCTACAATAATTTCCAATGGTTGTATTCTGAATATAGGCATTTTGGCTAACATAGGTATAAGATCCAATAGAACTATTATTGATGATAGATCCAGACATAATATGGGTTTTATTGCCTAAAGCTACAGTTTCATCAGCACAAATGCCATCTTCAATGATCGCTTTGGGGAATCTGGATCGCATTTCAAAATTCCGAGCCTCATTATTAGCAATTCGAAAAAGCGCTTTAAATAGACCTGGAATCAAAAAGAGAATTCGTCTTTTCTTCATCATTAGAACTTTATCCGATTAGCAATTCTGGAAACGAGTGTCGAGAAATAATACTTTAAGACCATGATCAGACCTTTTCTGCGATTGAATCGAGTTAAAACCTCATAATAATTATATGAAATCATTTCCCGGAATGAAATCGCTCGTGGAGATTTGGAAGAAGAATTAGAATCATATAGATAGATTCGATCTCCTTTCTTATTATAGATAATATTGGCTTCAATTGGCTTATATGCACAATCAAAACTCTTGATAACTTTATAGGGTAGGGATTTCGTAGTAAGAATATAGCGAGTCGGATACAATTTCTTACTTTGATAGATATCAACAGTTAACTCATCGTCTTTCAATCCTAAGAAAGAACCTAAAAATTTCGGCTCAAAAAAGCCATCATATTTCACTATGCACTCTTCAAATGCCGGTAATTTCCAATTCGTTATTGGCAGACACATTTGGAAAGATTGGAATCTTGTATTCTTTTTTTCCGCATGAGTTCCTACTTCATTGTTATTCGTATCAAGTGATTGATAGGGAAAAGTGAAATACTTGTTTTGCTCAATGCAATAACGCGTATGATACTTTAACCATGAACTCTTTGGCCACTGGTTGAGATTATCTGGAAGATATGGTAGATTAAATTCTTCGTTATTATGTTCATACCACTTCATGAAAGCATTCCATTTCTCACGAGTCCACACTTGTCCCCAGGACATAGCACAATTCATAATGTAAATATCATACTCCGATTTTACTGGATGAAAGGCGTATCCATGGACATAACTGATTGGGAAATTATACAGACTGAAACCAGCAATTCTATCGTCATCTTTGTATTTATCCAAACAGCTGATTACATAGTTTAAATAGTATGGAGTCACGGTAATATCGTCCTCGAGAACGACTAAGGCGTCAAGATTATATTTTTCTATGTATCCTCCACAGGTAAGGACATGTTTCCTGAGCCCTAAGTTCTCTGGCTGAAAGATGACTTTCTTTTCTCCATGATTCCAAGAAAAGTCATCAGCACACTGCTTTACTGATGTATTTTCACTACGATCGATGCTAATAATTAGCATCACATCTTGATCATAATAAGCCAGGTTGAGAGAATCAAGTAGTGACAAAAGACAATCCATGCGATTGTAAGCAATTGCACAAATAGCTAATCTGTATTGCATTGTTGTATGTAAATGAATTCTTCGTTATTATTCTCAGATTCGATGTTTCTCGAACGAAGAATATTAACACAAAAACCTATTAAAAAATAAAATTGTAAATCTTGAAGATAGGAACTCGATAACATTAAACGGCCCACAGAGCAAATCAGTAACATTAAAAAAAGATTGAAGGAGTCACTACCATAGGCTTTTCTAAAAGTCTTTACAATAAAGAAAACAAAAAGGATCAAAAGGAAAGTACCGATATACAGTCCAAAATCCGTCCATACTTCATAAACTAAATTGTGTGCATAAAAACCGCTTATTATTCTATCACTCCCAAATCCATATCCAATACCACCTCGATCATTGATAATATAGTTCCACAATATTTCATGAATCTCATTTCGTCCAGAGGAATTCTCATAATTCAATAAATTGTCTTCTAAATAACTCTCAAAAATACGTGTACTTAATCCCACCATTCTGGTAAGAAACATGAGCACGATCATGATGGGACGGAGAAAGATAAAAATAGCTCCAATGACTAATAATAAATTAATAGTCATCACAGCATTTTGTCTATAATTAAGAAAAAGAAAAACAAGTAAAAAAACTATCAAACACAAGAAAGGACCTCTAGTGCCAAACACAAGTATCATCGCAACACCTAAAAGGAAAAACATCAAATCCAATTTGTTTTTCGTTTCAGAATATGTATAATACAAGAACATGGCCGGAAAAAGGACGGAATAAGACATTCCCATGTCGTCACCTTTAAGAGAATTATTAATAAATCCTCGCATAGATAGTAGAATAATTAAGGCTGTCATCACCAGTTGCAATTTCGATATAATCGTAAGTGCAGTTTTATCACGATGGAAATCAATCAACAAAGCAAGAATGTAAAAAGGAAGTGTTTGAAGTGCAAATATTGAAAATGTATTTTCAACATATAAACGAGTATTCGGATAGATGGTAGGAGATAGATAGTAAAAGGAACATATAGCTAAATATCCAACTATATCAACCAATCGGATAGACTTGAAAATCAATGAGAGGCAAAAATAGATGCCGATAATCCAAAATATTGATAGTATATTATCTGCCGACCCACTTAATCCTGCTGAATTTAATATTGGGCGTATAAAAATAAAAAATGATTCTCCGATGGTCAAAAAAAGCAGGTAATAGAATGCCTTTAATGAGATTGGTAAATTCCAAAATTGTTTTATACGCTCTTTGATTTGTTCCATCGAAAATTATCAAAATGATATTTTACAAGAAATACAATTTGTAGATTAAAGAGGCTGGTAATGATCTAAACACTCTCTTAATATTCTTATATGGCCATCACCATACTTAATGTCAGGTTCCATATAGTTTCCTTCTCCCCACTCATTCCATGACTTCAAGAAAATGACTTGATTTTCTTCTTTCTTATCTTTTATCATATCAAGAATATAATTAACATGCACCCTGAATAATTCTGGAGTGCAATTGTTGTAGCACCTACCAAAAAAACCACTTCTTGGAGTATGATCCCAATTAGGCACAATTGTAGGAAATATCCTTTCATCTCTAAATAGTTGTGATTTCATTTTTTCTATAGCATCAGAATACTCCACTATTTGTGGTTTAATCGAAAAATAATGGTGAACTTTAGAGATAAGTTTGTGATACGCTTTGTAGTTAGCTTTAGAGAACGCCTCATGATGTGTAGAATAATTGATGGCATCAAAATTCAAATTCCTAATCATGTCAATGTTCTCTTTCTCACAAGTATGAGCTACAAAATAAAAGCCGGGCAATCCTTCTTTAGCTGCCAGCTCCTGCCATCTGTCTCGAAACAAAATCCAGTTAGGAATTTCCAATGGCGCAAAAATCACAAACAATAATCGTCCATCAATCCTCAAATATCGATCATCCTTAAATTTGTCAAGCAAATCATAAAAATGTGCATCAATATCTTCCAGCCCTGGATAAGTCTGTTCCATCAAAAGAATAGATTTACTACTCATTTGACCTAAATGACTGTAATCAGTCGCCCAATGTTTCTTGTACCATGAATGATTAGCCCAAGCCAAGCAGAATGGGAAATCTGGTTTCTTCAATCTTACTACTTCATCCAAGGGGTAGTTTAATAACTTCTTTCCATTTCCAAGCCAATAATGCCAATAGCAAAACGCAGTGACTCCCGCCCTTCTTGCTAACTCTGCCTGTGCCTCGCGAACTTCTGTAAAGCGTAAATCATAAAAACCTAATTCTGTAGGTATTTTAGGCTGATAATGCCCCTTAAATAAAGGTCTTGCAGCAGCCACATTCGTCCATTCTGTGAAACCGATTCCCCACCACTCATCATTTTCTTTGGTTCGATGAAACTGTGGGAGATAATAAGCTACAACTTTGGGATTCATAATCTATTAGAATTAATTCTGACGAATAATTTTAGCAGGACATCCCCCCACAACGGCATAAGGAGGAACATCCTTTGTAACAACTGCATGAGCAGCAACAACTGCTCCTTTCCCGATTCTTACATTAGGCATAATGCTTGCTTTTTCACCAATCCATACACAGTCTTCAATGATTACAGGACCTGCAGATGAAAGTGGACGTTGAAAAGGAATCATGTCCAATTGCTCTCTACATGAAGTACCATGATTGTTATCTGTTATAAATATTTTTCTTCCCATCCGCACGCCATTCCCAATCAACATGGGTCTTGTGCAAGAAATATGGCTCTCGTCTCCAAGAGAAGAATTTGAGCCAATTCTGAGAAGTGGTTTCAATTCATAATCAGAACCAAATTCATAATTATCCCAACATTCGATAACACACCTACGTCCGATTTTTATATAATCACCAAACTCAACATATTGAGGAGCATTAAAACGTGTTCCAAGACCAACTATGCACCTTTCTCCACATCTTTTGAGAACAGAACACATAATCCTATTGTTAATTCTCATTTTAATGCTATCAATCCAGATTAGTAGTCTATATATCATTCTATAAAGCATAGAGACTATATTTTAATTTTGTTTCTTATTAAACGAATGAGTTGCTTCCTTTCAATTATATCAAAGACAACATAGTAACATGTAACGATACAGATAAAAAGTGAAATAGGCACTAGTATTATAATGCCAACGATTCCTTTATCGAAATAGGAACTAACAATTAACATAGGTAATAATGTTAAAACAACGGCTATTAAGATTGGAAAACCAATGTGCTTAAGATAACCCATTATTGAGAAATTATAAATAACTTTCTTTGCGACCAACAACCGGATAAAATGTGCTATTAAAAAAACAAATATGGTTACGTAAAAGCACGTATTTGCAGGAAACCCAAGTTTGAATAAAATATAAATGGTGGGCAAAGATATCAAAGAAAAACCATCAACCAAGGTATGATAGATCTTTACTCGACCTGCAGCCTGAATTAACGCAGTGATAGGAAAGCTTATACTTAGCAATAATGTATAGATTAAAAACAATCGAACAAAGTCAACCATATACATTTCGACCTTTCCTAACCAAAAAAACAATAAATCATAGGTTACGACAAATATAGGAAGAATGAAAAAATACAACAATACAAACAAAGCTTTTGAACTGAAAACAAATAGTTTATTCATGTATTCATAATCACCTTGTGCATAGCTTTTTATCAAGGGAGGTTTCACAGCTGTATAAAAATTTAGACCAAAACCTTGTACATGATTACTTACCTGCGAGCCAATAGAATAGGCAGCATTCGCAACTGGCCCAAAAAACAGATTCAACAAAATATTTACTCCCTGTGTATTACACTGTCCTGCTATTGTACCAAACAGTGTCCATGAAGAATAGGAAAACACGGAAATAAACTGCTGCTTATTCCAACTGAAATGAAATCGGGATTCTTCGTATTTGTGTCGACAATACAGAAAATAAATCGAATTCACCATTAAAGTTGTAAAAAACATCAGAATAGAATAAACTTTCAATTTATCATAAGGTAATAGTAACAGCAGATAAACAATCAGTAATTTTGAAACTACCTCAATGATACTGATATAAGCATAAACACTCATATTTTCGTGAGAGACTATAACAGCCTGATACGGATTCGTCAATAATGATACAACGAATGACAGGATAGCAAACTGAAACACCCAAAGTGCAGCAACCATCCTACCGTTAGGTATAGCCATCTTGTTACAAACAAACCATAGTCCAATTGATTCAGCAAGAAGAACAATCAATATAGTCACTGCAAAATAGCATAAGGAGATAGTTGTAAAAACCTCTTCCAATTGCTTTTTGTCATTTCGGCCTAATGCATAAGAAAAGAATCTTTGTGATGCCCCACTAAGAATCTTCGATATAAATGAGAGTGCCAATACCACACCTCCAACGACATTATAGACACCATAATCTTCTATACCTAAGGTTTGAATTACTATTCTGACTGTAAACAAAGAAACGATCAGAATAATAAACATCCTTAAATAAAGATACAAAGTGTTCTTTGCGATTCTTTTGCTATTATGTTCAGCTTGATCCATTATTCTCGTAAAGATTATGGAGTCTATATTTCACTCTATCAATTCGGCTTAACAGACTTCTTGAATAGTATTTTATTGAAATATCCTTTAATAGAATTATTAAGACGTTTGATGAGCCATTTTTTAGAATAATCAGGAAACACCAGTGCAATCTCCCTAGATCTCTTGAACACTGAATGAATATAAAAAAAGCCTCCCTTCTTTTCCAAATCAGAACTCAGTCGAGCGAAATTTCCTCTACTCAAAACGATTTGGATAAGTTCTTTTGAAAGTTTACAGTCATTAGCCTCAATGAATGGAATCTTTTCTATACCCAGTCCTTCTTGAAGCACACCGCCCAACCGTTTCCATGCATCAAGCACAAACAATTCTTCCAGATTCTTCTTTAAGATAGATTCCTGGAAATCAGTTTTCTCTAACAGAAGTGCCCAATCGAGAAATTGTCGAATCCCCAATTCGGAATTACGATAATGTCGTGCCAGATGCTCGAACACATAAAGGATGTTGTACTGTACAGCAGGAATAAGGATTTGCTTGCCAAAAATCGTCATAGTCTGACACTTCTCTGGTACCAACCAATAGTTAGCAAGTTCTTGGAATCGTTGTTCTGCTTTTTCTACCGATGCATACCCAGGCTTGAAATGGATTTCAAAAAGAATACCTTTGTACCGGATCGTATAATCATGATTGCCTAATAAAGCATGGTTCAAATCTCTTGACTCACACATCGAGTTCAGACAAGCAACCGCCTTATCGAAATCCTTCGTGCCTACATATACATCGACATCACCACAAGCTCGAACACAACGAGATGGATACAATTGTGCCAGCCCTTCCCCTTTCAACAGAATCGGATTACATCCCAAAGCTTCAAATTTCTCAAATACCTCCACAAGGACTTGCTGTGTTTGGAAGCGTTTTTGATGAGAATTTGCTACATACTGGATAATAAGATTCTTTTGATGTTCATTCAGCTTGGTATGCTCCAAAAAAGAAAGAATCGTATCAGCCACAACACCTAATAAGGCATGATCTTCGATGGATTTGAAAATTGATGACCATGAGAAATCGTTCCGCTCCAAGAGTTCTTGAAAGTACAACTTGTCTTTTTCTCGATTCCAAAGAGAAATTCTTAACAAAGAGAAAAAGATATCCTGTTCAGCTTGGTTCAATTCTGTAATTGTTATTTGTTAATTATCAATTGTTAATTGAACTTTTATGTTCCCGATGATACCGATCGAAGAGATAACGATACGTTGTGGGAGGAACAATGCGCTGAAGGGACTCCAGATCTCCACCTTCGTAATATTTCCGTACTCGAGAGGCGCTAATAACCTGGCTCCCATCGGCATCGCATTTGCGTGCTATGGGTTGAAACTTGATTCCATATTGTGGAAGTATTTCCTTCATGCCTTCATTGTATTGATTGGTTACCGGATCCAGGGGCTCTTCTCCGGCAAACCGTATCTTGATATCAAGTGCTGGAGCAATATACTGGGCGAAAACCGTCAAATCATTCGAACAGTCAATGGTTACATCTTTAATATTATCCTTGTAAAAATAACCAGGGAAGGTGGTGGCTGAGATGATAAACTTGCCAGAAGGCAGGACGATGACATTCTTCAGATCTTCAATTCCCTGACGAACAAGGCTGATTCGGTCCTCAAAGGAGAAATAGGACTTGTCTTCTTCAACCACAAAAATATACAGATTATCTACTCGGGATGCTGCATATTCGATTAAATAACGGTGTCCTAATGTGAATGGATTACAATTCATCACAATACTACCATTCCGTCCTTCCTTTTTATAGGGCTGAAGTGATTGTATGAACTCCAAGAGAGCAGGATTGTCCCCATAAACCTTTTCTCCTGTAGTGAGATTTGTCGGCAAATCATGTTTATCCGAAATGTCTTGTTTCTGCTCGGAAGCTTCAAACTCAGAAGAAAACCAATTCAAATCCTTATTCAATTTATTGAAAATGGCATTAGCTATCACTTCATTTCCTTGTGGTAAAGTATGAAGTGTATTATCGAGGAACCATTCTCCATAATCGTGTGGACGATCAAATAGTAGCGAAGAATCAATGAATGGAATCTTGTGCAAATCGTAAAAATGGCGTGGAATGAAGCAGATATCTGTAAATGAACCGAGAATCACAATATCCCCTCGACGGTAATTCTGTTCCTTGATGCATTGAAAGTCATCATATACTGTACTTGTTCTACCAATCGCACTATTGACGACACGATAGGCATTCGGGAAAACTTTGTTGACTTTTTCTTGCAGAAAAGAGGCAATAGTCTGAGAATCTTCAATACCATTGCCATACCACGTACAGGAACCGTGAGTGTAAATGGTATTGTGAAACGAGGAGGGTTGACCAATGGTAATTCTTCTGCCACTGACAATATTCACATGCTTGCTGGCATAATCCAAAAGCATTTTCCGATTCTTACCATTGACAACAATGCCTCCATCGAATACGGATTGAATATAATCTCGGGAGATTCCTTCCCCATACAATCGCTTCAAATATGGGAGATTCTCCTCAAACTTATTGAAATCGAATAACCAGTTGTTGATGCGTTCCCATTCGAACGCAGTCAATCCTTTGATTTTGTATTCAAAGGGAGGTTCCACATAGATAAGATGTACCCCTCGCTGCTGTAGATAATCCTGGATTTCAAGAAGGAGATGCTTGTATATAGGCATTTCTTTCCTTCTCTTAATCTGAGTTTTAATATGCGATTGTATTCTTTTAACGATATTCATTCTATTAGTCTTTGTTCGGTTTGTTGGAATAATAGGAATGATAACCATAGCCATAGCCATAACCGTAGCCATAGCCATAACCATAGCGGTTGTAGCCATAGCGAGAGGTGGCTGCCTCTGATCCATTGAGGATGATATTGAATCGAGGGAACTTTTTATCTGTGTACAGCTGCTCCACATTCTTGCGCATGGCACGCTGGAAGAGACCACAACGGATGACGAACAACGTAAGGTCGGCATACTGGCTGACGAGAGAGGCATCGGCCACGACTTCGTAGGGAGGACAGTCAATCATAATGAGATCGTATTCCTTACGAGCTTGTTCCAGAATGGTGGCTAAACGAGAGCCTTGCAACAATTCAGTAGGATTGGGGACTGAATGACCAGCAGGGAGAACAAAGAAGTTGTCTCGTTCGGATACTGGTTTAACAACCTCATGCCAATCGGAAACTACACCACTAAGTACAGCTGTAATACCCTCTTTGGGGCGACCAACAAACCGGCTGGCAGAACTTTTGCGAACATCTAAATCCATGACGAGTACCTTCTGACCAGCAATGGCATAGGTAGCCGACAGATTCATAGTAATAAAGGTCTTTCCGGAATTCGGATTCTGTGAAGTAACCATTATCACCTTGGCGGGATTCTCACTCTTGGGACCTGCCACGTACATCAGATTGGTGCGCACCATACGGAAGGCCTCATTGAGGATATTCCGGCTATCGGGACGAACCTGCAACTGGTATTTAGCCTGGTATCTTTCCTTCTTCGATTTCGGCTTGAGGGGATTTTCGGGAATTTCACCTGCAAAGGGAACATTCATGTTCTCAATATCCTTGCGGCCTCGTACCACCGTGGTAAGGACTTCGCGCAAATGGATATAGACGAAGGGAATAATCAAACCGATAAGGAAAGCTATAATCAATATATTGCGGCTCTTAGGAGCTGTAGGAGTATCAGCACCAAAAGGAGGATTCACAATGCGAGTGTTGTAGGCAGTGAACGCTTGCGTCAACTCATTCTCTTCACGCTTCTCGAGCAGGTAAATATAGAGTTGCTCCTTGACCATCTGTTGGCGTTGAGCAGACAAGAGATATTTGGATCGGTCCGGGTTGATGGCCATCTGAGCATTACTCTGAGCCTCAGATTGATTATAAGCTTTAAGCTGAGCCTTCAAAGACTCAATCTGATTATCGATACTCCGAATGAAGGAAGCATGCATATCCTGGATGGATTTCTCCATTTCCTGAATGACCGGATTATTGGCACTGGAGTTCCTCAAAAGGGTTTCACGCTGCAATAGCAAATCGTTGATTTTGCCGATTTGTTCATTAATTCTCAATCCATCAATACCACTATTTATTGGCAAAAGCTTGAATTGATTGGCAGAATCCACTGCATAGTCACGCAACGATTTTGCCAGTTCAAGTTCAGCATTCAGTTCAAGAATAATCTGGTTAGCTCTACTAGCTCGCTCCAAATTAATCGTATTTGCAGCTTTCAAATCCGGAATGAGATTTTCAGACTGGAACTGCGAGATGTCGGAATCGACATTACCCAACTCTCGCTCGATGACATTCAGACGATCGTTAATGAATTGGGAAGTACTTGTAGCTATCTGGTTCTTATCGTAGATCCAGTTCCGATTGTAATTATCAATCAAGCAGCTAAGAATATTCTCAGCTCGAAGAGGATTGACATCAGTGTAATAAAGCTTGACAACGGTAGATCGGTTATCATCTTGACGTGCCTGCAATTTATCTAATATACCAGCCGCAACATTTTTCAAGGGTGACTTACTAACCAAAATCGTAGTAGGTTCGGTCAAAGAAGTGAAATAACCACTGGGCATGATTAGCATCCGACCAAGTGGTGTAGTTACCGTGTCGGCTGATAGTTTACCTTCAAAGTCCTGGCTAATGGATTCTTCAATTTCACTGCATTTGAATTTAGAAAGCTGATAGGAACCATCGGGATTCAAATTCATCTTGAAAGAGGCAGAAGCAGAGTTTTTCAAATCGCAAAAGACTACACGAATGGGGAGCGTGGAATCGTATAGGGTAGTATTCTTGAAGAATCCTGGTTTCTGATAGCTTGTCGTCAAATCCATCTCTTTAACAACAGCAAACGCAACGGAAGGAGAGGTCATAGCAATAATCTCATTGTTGACGTTTCGTGTACCCTGAATAAGTCCAATATCGGCAAAGTCACCCATAGCTCCATTGTAATCCTTCTGCTGGTCAGACTTAATCAAGACCGACATCATACGGGTATAGGACTTGGGGGTGCGGAGGATATAAAGAGTGGCAGCGCTCATGCAAAGGAACACACTAATCATGAACCAACGCCAATGACCCAGGCAAAGAAACCACAATTCACCCAAGGTGATATCTTCGTCTTTATGCTTCTTGGCGGCATCCTTAAGCATGGATGCAGGAATCTGGATAAAGGTGGGATTGTTGGAAGTCTGCGATTTTTGTGAATTATTTTCCATTCGAATAAAAGATAATTATTTGCTAAAGAATTTTCAAGTAAGAAAACAGGTCCCCTAAGGCGTGACACACGGGATGCACGTCTTATTTATAAACTCTTGCAAATATTAAAATAATATTTCAGATTACAATCCGTTTTTGAAAAATTGCGTTAATTTCCAATATTCATTCTGAATATTTTGGAAAAATTGATAGTTTAACCTGTCAATTATCACCCTCATCGGCTACCCGATGGGGTGCAAAATTTTCGTCGTCCAGCTGATACGGACGCACGGATGGGTGGGGACGTTTTGCGGCCAGATCGAGTTCAATCTGACTGAGTGTCAAGACAAGGCTTTGGAGGGTTTGCTGGCGAATCTCGGCCGAATTGAGCTGGCATTCCCAAAGGACGATGACGTTCCAGCCGAGGAGCTTCAACGCCTTGCGATCGGCGAGGTCGCGGGCTTTGTTGCGCTCAATCTTCTTTTGCCAGAAGTCGGTGCGGGAACGAGGCATCACGAAGTATTTGCAACGCACCCCTCCCCTTTCGTCCTCGACGGGCGATGGCAGGGGCGGCTCGGTGTGTCCATGCCAGAAGCAGCCGTTGACGAGGATGACGGTGCGGAGTCGGCGTATCACGATGTCGGGCGTCCCGGGCAGACGCTTAACGTGCAGACGATACCGGAAGCCATGGGCATAGAGGAACTTCCTCACCCATAGCTCGGGCTTGGTGTCCTTCGCACGGATGTGGCTCATGCACTTATGGCGTTGTTCGGGGGTTAGCTTGTCTGCCATAACTCTTATTTGAAAAGATGAAAAATGGAGTGTATTGAATGGAGTCGCCTGAGGACGCCTCTGCTGTCTGCCTCCCCAACAATACTGGACTGGATTTTCTTTATAACATGAATTATCACACGAATTTTCATGAATTATTTTTTTCTTCTTTACTTTTATTATTTTAGGTGAAAATGGCCTCGTCTCTCGCTTCAATAGCGGAGACTTGGCCGGAAAATGTGCTGACTTCAATAGTCAGCAGAAAATCGCTGACGCGTAAAATTCGCCTTGTCCCTTTTCTCTCTAAGATTCACCAGATTTATCGGATTCTTTGTTTGACCAAGCTGATAATCTGTTTAATCTGTTCAATCCGTAGCGATATAGAAATATGTTTGGGGCCGGACGGATTTTCTGCACGAAGTGCAATTTTCTGCAGGTATTGGACCTGCTCATTTTCCGGCAGAAATGACCAGGCTATTGAGCCGAGGTCATCTGCCATTTTTGCCTTCCTTTGAATGTTCGCGTTTTCTTTTGAACAACGAATTATCACACGAATTAGCCACGAATTTTCATGAATTATTTATTTCAGAGAAAGGTGCCACAATTATTTGTCCGCTATAATCACCCAAATACCCTCTTTACGGCCACCTTCTCGTATGAGGAGGCCCTTGGTCTGTAGTTTGGCAAGGTCTATCTGAATGGTACGCTGGGCCACTCCAATCTTTTGTGAAATCTTTTGCGCAGTAAGAGTTCCATCTTCTGCTATCATCTGCAATATCTCAATTTGACGTTCAGAGAGTTGGCCGAAATTTCCTTTTACGAATTTTTTTACGAAATCCCTATTCGTAATAACTTGCTCCTTGACAAATTGGGGATGGCATGGTATGTCAATAAGGAACGATGTACAATGTTATCTTCCTATACGACATAGCGTTTTACACTTTTAAACGTTTTTCCCTCAAAAAAATACACTTTTCAATATATTTTCATGCTGCAAAAATACACTTTTCAAATGAAATATCCAAATGAATACTGAGAAATTGTCAAAACATGACCAATTTTTCCCAATCTTGTATTCTTTTTAACACGAATTACAACATATTTGCCATGAATTATCTTCCAACGTCTTCATTTGCTCCAAGACATAGTTCGCGGCGAAAGCGCCCTTGAAACTTGTGAAAACATCTTTGGTGATGAAACTTTCTGCCAATTTTATGAGGGAATGAAATAAACCAACTCGCACAAGAATTCCTTTTGTGAGTTATTTCAAGTTTCCAAGGGTTTTCGTCCGTAAGTGGGTATTTTTAGGAGGTTACGGACGAAAACTCAATAATTCTATAATTCGCCAATTCGTGATAGAGGAATAGGAATAAAAAAACCGAAAATGACTGTATGGAGTCATTTTCGGTTGTGATTGATGTAAAGGATCGAATCTTATTCGTAGTTACCTTTGCGTAAATTCTCGCGGCTCACCTTGGTCTGCTTTGAGGAACCATCATTGTACTTGACGGTGATGGTTACGTCGCCATTGCCGGGAACTAATTCATCGACGAGATTCAAGTAGAAGGACGTATAGAAATAGACGGGACCATTGGAGGGTGCTGTCTTGTCGCTATGACGATTGAAATAGAGGTTGAATGTGATGGCATTCTCGGTTATCGAGACGGGATCATAAACGAGATAGACAGTCGGCTTGATGTTGGTTCCATTGACATACGAATAGGGAGCTTCGACCACCGCATTGAGATAGCCGCGATAGGCCCAGATATCCATCAGTTCACGGAACTGGAAAATGCTGTCGGGGTCTGTCACCTTTGCATTGTTGGCCTGTTCCTGACTCATGGGATAATATTCGTCGAAATACCTGCCATCAAACAGTTCAGCTCCGGTGATAGTCTTCTCATCAGCCGACACCTGAGTGGGCTTGTAGCGAAAATAGAGCATTGCACGGGAGTGGTTGCCAAAACCTTCATTGTTAGTTAATTGCGAAACGCTGGACATGGTTGGAATGACCTTGCCGCCCATATCGCTATAGAGGGTATAACTCGAGCTATAGTTACCCGTAATGGTGTAGTATCCCCATGCCGTGTAGGTGTTTTCGTCTTCATCCGAATCTCCCAGACAAGAGGTCAAGGCGATTGCTGCAAATGCAGAAAATAGAATAGTTTTTACGTAGTTCATAATGATTATAGAATGAATTTTGTGGCTGCAAAGATATACCAAATCGGGTAATCCTCCAAATTTTGAGGGTTAAATTTCAGAAATATTGGTAAAAATTTGCAAATCATTGTATTTTTCCCTATCTTTGCCGCATTATTTCACACCTTAGCACATTATATATTATGAAAAAAGTCGTTTGCGTACACACCGCGATGGCCCTTGTCGGACCGCTTACTGAGATTTTCCATGAGTATCTTCCCGAGGTACAAGTCGAACATATTGCCGAGAGTTCGCTCATCAAGGAAGTGATTGCCAACAATGCGGTGACTCCTGCAGTTCGCCGTCGTTTGCTCGATTATTACAATGCTGCAGCCGATTCGGGCGCAGATATCATCTTCAACACCTGTTCGTCGGTGGGTGATGTCGCCGATCTGGGCAACACTATCTCGCGAATCCCCGTATTCCGTATTGACCGGCCGATGGCCGAGAAAGCTGTGCGCGAAGGCAAGCGCATTGGTGTGATTTCAACTCTGCCTACTACGCTCGATCCTACCTGCCGCCTGCTCCTAACCTGTGCCCAGGAAGCTGGTACCGAGGTTGAACTGGTTGAAGGTCTTGCCGATGGTGCCTTTGCTGCCGGACAAAGTGGCGATGGAGCCACCCACGACCGCCTCATTGCTGAAGCTGCCGCCCGCATCGCTGATAAGGTGGATCTGTTCGTTCTGGCTCAAGGTTCGATGGCGCGCATGGAGCAACGCTTGTCGGAACTTACCGGCAAGCCCGTTCTCTCCTCTCCCGTTCTTGGTGTGAAGGGTTTGCGCAAGTTCATGGGATTTGATGCGTAGAGATTTTAAAGGAGATTAAGGGATTTTAAGGGATTCTAAGGGACAATTGTTTCTTGGGGTCCCTTTAATACTTTATAGATTTCCTCCAAGGAACGCGGACCGCCCACATTACCTGGGAAGATGATGTACGGGAAGCGTTCGGTCATCACACATGGAACGCTGTTGATGACCTGCCCCATGACACGGGCAGTCTTGACTGCAAGGCCCTTGGTCAAGATGTCGTGACTCGTGATGCCACCTTTCGCGACGAGATAATTCGGGCAAACAGGAAGCCGACGAACGATCTCAACGAGAAAATCCGAAACAGTTTGTCCCAAACGAAGACGCTGCGCTGCGTCTTCGATGCGCACCTCTTTGCGAGCTGTATAAACCACGGGCGTGATGCCATTGCCCGATACTGACTCGATTGCCTCCAATGTCTGGGAAAGGAGGGCATCGGAATGATTGAGGATATCATTTATTGGCAATTCGATGCCTTTCACTTCGTGCGACTTGAGCAGATAGTCAAGTTGCTCGGTAGTCTTCCTTACATGCGAACCTACCATGAATAGGCCCGTTCCACTTGCCTTGATTCCCAAGTGATTGCGGTCGAGGAAGGGCTTGTCGGCAATTCCACTCAAAGCACGTGGCAATGACGAGGAACTACGAACCACGACTGCACACTCCTGTCCTTCGATAGCTGCAAAAAGAGCATCACGAAAGGCGTACAACTCCTCGTAACTACGTGCGTTCACAATCTCATAGTCTTGTGGATTACCGCCCTTCTCCTCGATATAATCCACGAGGCGTGCATGCTTGTAGCCAAAAACATTATCGCGAGCAAATTCGCTTTCGGAAACGGGAATAAGTCGCTCTCCTTCACACATATAGTGCGTACCATCAATCGTATAGCGCCCACTTTCGATGAAAGCGGGTGCAAAAGGAATCTTGTGCCACACCTTGTAGCCATGCTTCGCCAAGACTCCAGACATCACGTCAGGCTCCAACGGGAAATGTCCGCGAAGGCACGAGTCACTTCGACTGACGCAGATCAGGCGATACCCAAATTCCCGATTCACGCGAATCACAGTTTCGAGAGCCGTGGACAAAGTCTCGCGGGCGGCTTCGGGTGTGAGTGCACGCGTATTGGTCAGCACATAAAAGAAGGGCACTTCGTCGAGAAAGGCCTTGCGAATATTCTCGTCACTCCAATCGGTGACCAACAGACAACTGTGAACAGTCTGGATGCCTGTAGGATCATCGTCAAAGACAACCATGCGCGTTTTCGGATGTAAATCATTTAGTGTCATTGATAATGGGTTTTTCCGGATTGATGAAGGCAAACAGGATGGCTGACAGGATCAGCATGCCGCCAATCATATAGAGAGGAAGATTGTAGTTGTGGGTAGCATCGAGCAAGTAGCCAAACATCAGCATGCAACAGAAGCCGCCCAGATTGCCGAAAGTGTTCATGGCTCCCGAGATGGAACCTGCACAATGCTTGCCCAAGTCGATGCACAACGCCCACGCCGAAGGAAGCATGAGGTCGAAGATGCCGAAACAGAGCGACAGGAAAACGAAAACTGCCAGTTTGCCCGGAATGAAGGCTGCCAGTACCATGCAAATGGCTGAAACTGCGAGACATACGGAACCCAACGCCTTGCGACCAACTTTGATTCCATATTTGGCTGTGAGTTTGTCGGTGAGATAACCACCCGCGATGTTTCCGCACATGCTCATGAGGAACGGGATGGCCACAGCATACTTCAATTGCTCAGCAGAGAATCCGCGTCCCGCTTTCATAAATTCGGGGAACCAGGAAAAGAAGAACCAGGAACCGAATGCATAGAAGAAATACATGGCACAAAGCATCCAGAACTGCCTGTTTCGGAAGATGATGCCCCAGGGTATTTTGACCGATGCCTTCTGGACGGTTTCCTGTGTGGTCACTTCGGTAGTTTGTGGTTTCTTGACACGATAATAAAAGAACCAAATGACCGACCAAACAATACCAATGGCGCCCAACAGGTAGAACGAGAAGCGCCAGCCCTGGTTGCTGACGAGCGGGATGACAATGAACGGAGCGGCCGCGCCCCCCAGACGTGTGGCTGCCCATACGTAGCCCTGCGCCTTGCCGACCTTGTCCTTTTCAAACCATCGGCTGATGACACTGGTCGAACAAGGAGATGCACCGGCTTCGCCAATGCCGAAGCAGAAACGGATGGCCAACATTGACATCAAGCCTCCTGCCAAGCCGGTGAAGCTGGTGAAGGCCGACCACCATAGGACGATGAGGGCGAGCACCCAACGATGTCCCATCTTGTCACCTAATGCGCCCAAAGGGACCTGCATCAGGCCATAAGACAAGGTGAAGATGCTCATCACCCACCCCCAGCCGCTTTGGTCGATGCCCAGATCGGCCTTTATCTCCATGCTCGAAAAGGTGATGCAGGTGCGGTCGAGGAAGGTGATGACGCTGAGGATGACAAGAAGGACGAGGATGGTGGTTTTGCGGGACATGATGGGAAGGGGAAATGGGCAGCAAATGATGGCTGCGACGGAAAACACGAGGGGCAGCCATGGATGGCTGCGACAGAGACGGGAAGGGCGGCCATGAACGGCCGGGACAGGGAGGTAGGAAGCAGCCAAACATGGCTGCGACTAAACATGAGGGGAAAAAGAGGGAGGAGGGGGAACGAGGGTGGCTTATTTGGTCCAATAGGAGCCGATTTCGAGCATTTCGCGAGCTTCGGAAGGGGTGGCTGGTTCACAACCCATGGCGCGAATCAGCGTGACAAGACGCTCCACTAGTTCGGCGTTGGTGCGAGCGCATTTGCCTTCGGCATAGTAGAAACTGTCCTCAAAACCGACTCGGACTGCATTGGCACCCATACCGATGGCACAAGCCAAGATGGAGAAGTCCTTCATCGAGTCGTGGTTGATGCCCCACGAGGTACCGGGCTCTGTAAGGGCACACAACAGCGCAAGGTTACGACCCGTTGCCGACAGGTTGCTCGATCCGCCGGGACCTACGCAGAAATTGTAATGAAGCGGACGACGGATGACGCCCTCGTCGGCCAGTCTCGAACAACATTCCACGTGCGAAAGGTCGAAGAGCTCCATCTCGGGCACCACATTGGCTTCCTGTTGGCGCTTCGCCCAATAGCGCAGGTCGGGCATCGTGTTGATATAGACGGTTTCGCCAAAGTTGACCGAACCCATATTCAACGAGGCAATCTCGACCTCGGGGACATTGAGACTGACACAACGATCAGCCAACGAGAGGTCGGAAAGACCGCCCGTCGAACCTTGGATAATCATGTCGGAATGTGCGCGGATGGCATGGATAGTCTGGCTGAAGACATCGAGTTCGAAGGTGGGATTACCCTTCAAGTCGCGTGTGTGAAGATGAACCTGACAAGCTCCTGCCCGATAGCAGTTCAGTACGTCTTCGGTGATCTCTTCGGGAGTGAGCGGGTTCTTGCAGCCTTCGGGAATCGGTTTCCCCACGTGGCAAACGGGTGCCACGGTAACGATGATTTTTCGCATAGCTTATGTGTGTTAGTCAAGTTTCGCATTCGCTCAACTTGTGTGATTCTTAGGGATAAGAAGGGAAAATAAGGGAATCTTGGGGATAGGAAGGGACGTTACTGATGCTTGTATGGAAAGGGGAGAATTATTGGATGGTGATTTCACCCGAAATATTCTCCAGCATCAGCTTTTCGATCTCGAATTGACTGTATCCTTGACCTAAAAGGAACATGAGCTTGACGACTGTAGCTTCGGTGGTCATATCCTTCGAGCCGATAACGCCAGCCTTGCTAAGCTGGTTGCCTGTCTCGTAGATGCCCATTTCGACCGAACCGCCCAGACATTGCGTGACATTCACAATGATAATGCCTCGTTTCACAGCCTTGTGCAGCGCATTGAGGAACCAATCGTAGGTCATCGCATTGCCCGCGCCGTAGGTTTCGAGCACCACACCACGCAGAGAGGGGATGCTGAGAATGCCCTCGATGGTCTCTTTGGTAATGCCGGGGAAGAGCCTTAGTACCACGACATTGGTACCCATCCGATAGAATGGCCTGATGTGTTCCTCGTTGGAAATGTGGTTGATATGATGATGGGCCCAAGTGATGTGTACACCCACACGAGCCAAGGGGGGATAGTTGGGCGAAGTGAACGCGTTGAACTCTTCGCTCGAAAGTTTCTTGGCGCGATTGCCACGAAGCAGGAGCCCCTGGAAATAGATGCAGACCTCTGGAACCATCGGCATGCCGATTCGGTCCTTCGAGGCTGCAATCTCGATGCTCGTGATCAGATTCTCCTTGCCGTCGGTACGAAGAACACCAATGGGCAGTTGCGAACCGGTCAGGATCACGGGCTTGGTGAGGTTCTGCAGCATATAGCTGAGGGCAGAGGCTGTATAGGCCATCGTGTCGGTACCATGCAGCACGACAAAGCCATCGTACTTGTTGTAGTTATCGACGATGACGTGCGCCATGTTGGCCCAAAGCGTAGGATTCATATTGGCCGAATCGAGAGGCGGGTCAAACTGGATGGTGTTGAAATTGACCGAGACGCTCTGCAACTCGGGGACGTGGCTCAGCAGGTGGCTGAAGTCGAGCGGTTCATGTGCCCCAGTAATGGGATTCTGAACCATGCCGATGGTACCACCGGTATAGATGATCAGTACGTGTGGTAGCTCGGGCTTAATCGGTGTTGACGCGAACGCGTTGTGTGCGGGGTTGGTTAGCATTGCGTATGTTCGTCTGAGTTACAACTGATTGTGCAAGGCTAAGGAAAGACTGCCCTACCATCGAATCGTGGTTCAAGACGATAGGTGTGCCTCCATCGCCATTTTCGCAAATGCTCTGCACGATAGGAATCTGGGCAAGCAGAGGGATACCGGTTTCGTCGCTCAGCCGCTTCACGCCCTCTTTGCCGAAGAGATAGTATTTGTTCTGAGGAAGTTCGGCTGGAGTGAACCATGCCATGTTCTCGACAAGGCCAAGCACGGGGACATTGATCTTCTCGTTCTGGAACATGTCAATACCCTTGCGGCAGTCGGCCAATGCCACTTCCTGGGGCGTGCTGACCACGACGGCTCCGGTGAGGCCGAGGGTTTGGACGAGGGTGAGATGGATGTCGCTGGTTCCCGGGGGAAGGTCGATGAGGAAATAATCCAAATCGCCCCAGTCGGCATCGCCAATGAACTGCTTGAGCGCCGAGCCTGCCATCGAGCCGCGCCAGATGGTGGCAGAATTGGGATCGACAAAGAAACCTACCGAGAGTATCTTCACGCCATATTGCTCAGCCGGCACCAGCAGGTCGCGTCCATCCTTATGGATGGCATACGCCTGAAAATTATCCAGGCCGAACATCTTGGGAATCGATGGGCCGAAAATGTCTGCATCGAGCAAGCCGACCTTATAGCCGAGCATTGACAAACCGACGGCGAGATTGGCCGAAACGGTGCTTTTGCCTACGCCACCCTTGCCCGAAGCGATGGCGATGATATTCTTGACATTGGGCAGCAACTTGTCGGGCTCGGGGCGGGGTGCCTGCTTGGTCTTCACTTTTATTTCGGGTTCGACCTCTTCACCGACCAACTGGCAAACGTGCTTGATGTTGGCTTCGGCAGCACGAAGGACAGACTTCATGAAGGGGTCGGTCTGCTTGTCGAAAATGAGGCTGAAGGAAACATGCTTTCCTTCGATTCGCATATCGTCGGCTACCATCTCGCTCTCGACGAGGTTCTTTTTGGTGCCGGGATAGATGACCTGTGCAAGGGCATCTAAGATGAGTTTGGGATATAGGGCCATGAATGGAAATTAGCAATTAGCAATTAGCAATTAACAATTAACAATTAATAATTAACAATTAATAATTAACAATTAACAATGCTGCTCGAGGGAGCTGCGCTTGTCGCGGTTGTAGGAGCGATAATCGTCGAGGGTAATTTCGACATCGGGTTCCACCCATTCAGCGTGCGGGAAAAGGCGGATGAGCATATACTTGATGTCCTTGCCGCGTGCAATCCATTGCTTTTCGTATGCCGTCTGGATGGTTCTGAGGGCTTCCCAGTCGATGTCACTGCTCGAACACTCTTTCTCGTCCGTGGCATATAAGTCACGGGTAGAAGCCAGCACATCCAGGTGGTTGGCCTTCGCCATCTCTTCGGTGTAGGTGAACAAGAAGTTCGAATCGCACTTCAGATGGACCAGTCCTCCGGGCTTCATGACGTGGGTGTAGCGATTCATGAAACGGGTGCAGGTAAGTCGCTTGTTGACCTTCTTCATCTGCGGATCGCAGAAGGTAATCCAGATCTCAGATACTTCGTCGGGGGCGAAGAACTGCTCAATCAGCTCGATGTGCGTGCGAACAAAGGCCACATTAGCGAGGTTTGCCTTCAAGGCTTGGGTGGCTCCCGTCCACATGCGTGCCCCCTTGATGTCGATGCCGATGAAATTCTTGTCGGGATAGCGCTGGGCAAGTCCTACGGTATATTCTCCCTTGCCGCATCCCAGTTCGAGAACGATGGGATGCTGATTGTGGAAGTATTCTTCGTGCCAACGTCCCTTCAAGGGAAAACCTGCAGCCTGCAGTTGTTCGAAGGAATACTGCAGGCAGTTGGGATAGTTTGCCATGTCGGCGAACTTGGCCAGTTTGTTCTTTGTTGCCACCTAAAATAATTAACAATTAATAATTAACAAATAACAGTTAGCAAATAACAATTAATTTAACAATTTGCAAAGCAATTAATCATCGAGGGTGAGGAAGCTGAGGAGGAAGCGCCAGAACCGCGAAACACTTTCGATTTCGACACTCTCCTGGGGAGAATGTGGATGATGAATGGTCGGGCCGACCGAGATGATCTGCATATCGGGATAAAGCTCGGTGATGACGCCACATTCGAGTCCGCAATGTACCTTGTCTAACTTCAAAGCAGGATTGGCACGAAGCGCCTGCTGCACCATGGGTGCCTGCTTGTCGATGTTCCAGGCGCCATAGTTTGCGGCAAAATCCACGCGGAAACCACCGAGCAGGAAGGCCGATTGAATGGCACTTGCACAAGCACGCTTCCGTTCCTCATTCATGCTGCGCACCATGAGCAAAATCTCTACTTCGCCGTTCGGGCTTGTCTGCACATGGGCCATGTTAGAGCTGGTATCGACATACCCCTCTCCCATCGCCCAGACACCGTTGTGACAGGCTTCGATGGCATTCAGCAAATCGTCCTGTATCTCCTCGGGAATGAGTGTCCGAGGAAGTTGTGTGGGTTGCGCTGTGAAGCTAAGACCCGATTCGCTTGGCCCGTATTCTTCCTTGAAGAGGTCGTTGTAGTATTGTACCTCCTCGATGACTTCGTCAACGATTTCTTCGGGAACAGTAATCACAGCCTGGGCCTCACGCGGAATGGCGTTGCGAAGCGTGCCGCTGTTGAAACTGCCCAAGCGTGCCTCGAAGTTGACGACCACATGCTTCAGAAAGCGGTTCATCAGCTTGCAGGCATTCGCGCGATGGAGATGGATGTCCATGCCGCTATGTCCACCCTGCAGACCGGTGAGGCTAAGCAGTACGGCAGCATCGCCTTCGGGAACTTCGGCATCCATCCGACACTTCAGCGAAGCCGTCATGTTCACAGCCCCGGCGCAACCGGTCATGAGCACACCTTCCTCTTCGCTATCCAGGTTAATGAGCCGACGAGAATGGAGCCAATCGGCCTTCAGCTGGCGTGCGCCCTGCATCCCCGTCTCCTCGTTAGCCGTGAACAGCAGCTCCATCGGCATCCGTGACCTCAGTTCGGCATATTCGTCGGATTCGATCAGAGCAAGCATGGCTGCCACCCCGATGCCATTGTCGGCGCCAAGCGTCGTGCCCGTTGCCATCACCCGACCGTCCACGATGCGCAGCGAAAGCGAGTCCTTCGTAAAATCGAAGACCACATCGTCGTTCTTTTGTGGAACCATATCATAATGGGCCTGCAGGCAAAGCTTGGGAGCTTCACCGGTTCGAACCAGGATGTTGCCGGCTTCGTCAACCTGCGTTTCGAATCCTTTAGATTGTGCGGCTTCGACAATGTAGTTACGCAAGGCATCAAGGCAACCACTGGGATGTGGTAACTGAGTGATGTTGAAAAATTGCCTCCAGAGGGCTTTCGGTTCAAGGTTAGCGAGCTTATTCATTTAGGTCTGTTTATTCTTTTTGATTGCAACCGCTACGAAAGCATAGAGTCCCATCAAGAGGACAAAAGCCTGTTCGAGAATCCATGCCACGACGGCGAATATGATGGCGTGCTGATTGTCGATGCCATATTGCAGGAGCGCAAAGATGACCATGGCCTGCCACGCTCCCAGACCGCCCTGGATGGGCAGCAGTTGCGACATGGTTCCCATGACGAACACGGTCAGGCAGGCAAGCAGTCCAAGATGGCTGGTGAAGTCGAAGAAGTAGAACTGGGTCAGGGTGTTGAGGAAATAGAGGAACCAGATGAGTGCCGACCAGAAGACGTAGCTCCAGACGTTGGGAAGGTCCTTCAACGAGAGGAAGCCGTGCCACATGTTCTTACCGATGCTGACCAGCGACTGGTAGAAACTCATCTTCCTGAGCTTGGGACGAAAGACACGGGCCAGGACAAAAAGTGTCACCAGAACGACCAGCACCCAAGCCCAAGTCGGCATGACGGCGTTCGTCGCAGGTCTCACTTCGCCCCCTGCGGCAGCGATGGCTTCGGCCTTGCTCTCGTCGTCGAAGAAGAACTTGACGAGCACCCGGCCTTCGAGCACAAGGGCAAGGAGGATGAGGAACGAGCTGCACAAAATGTCGCAAAGGCGCTCGGAAAGGATGGTTCCTGCTATGGTTGAGAAGGGCTTTCGGTTGTTCTGGGCGATATAGTTGCAACGCCAGAACTCGCCAAGACGCGGGAACACCAGGTTCATGCCGTAGTTTCCAAAGAAAGAGATGCTCATCTCGTGGAGCGACGGATTGACACCGACCGTACGCAGCTGCTGGCGCCAACGGATGCCGCGAACCACATTCGCCAACAGCGCGAAGGCCCAGGAGATGACTACCCATGTCCAATTGATACCGCTTTTCACCGTGTCGATAAGCAACTGCATATCGACCTTCTGGAGAATGAACCAGACGATACCGATACCAAAGGCCAGGGGGAGCAGGACTTTGATTAGTTTTTGTATCCTTCTCATTTATTCAGAATTACTCTTCGCTGCCTTCAGACTGAACTCGTGATAGGCCGACATGACCGTGTTGACATAATTGATGGTGAACGCGCCATTGAACTTGCCCTGCTTGACCACCGACATGCGGTAGTATTGCGGATCGGACTTGAGGCGAAGGCAATGCTCCACGCTGTTCGGCCAGACGTTGGGGTCGTAGCCTAATGTTTCGGCCAGACGGATGGCGTCATAGACGTGGGCGAGTCCGCAGTTGTAGCCAGCCAGCGAGAATGACAGCAGGTCTTCGTCCGACACGCCGGGAACACGTTTACGAACACTCTTGATGATACGTGTCAGGAGCTGACAGGCTATATCGACATTCAGTTCGGGATCAAGAACTTCCGATGGCTCATGGCCGAAGATTCTGGCTGTGGAAGGCATGAGCTGCATCAGACCCAGAGGACCCTTGGTCGAGATGACTGAGGCGTTGAAGCGGCTCTCGGTATGCGCGATGCCGGCGAGGAGGCACCAATCGAGGCCATACTCCTTGCCCTTCTGCTTGAAGATGTCGTCGTAGGGCGAGATGGCTCCGTCCTTCATCCGGTAGTAGTGGATCTTCTTCGTGCGGCTACGCTTCTGTTCGGTGACGCGCTTGATGGAAACGGTATAGTGCGGCGTGGTGTTGTCGAATAGCTCGGAAGAGATGCTGTCGATCTTGTGCTTCAAGGTATCGGCAACGTTGGTGACCATCCATGCCAGCGAATCGATGCTGTTGGGCAGGGTGTCGGAAACAACCAGCGACGGATAGTAGTCGCGCATCAGACGGGCGACATTGCAACGCAGCATCACGGCATCGGTAAGGCCCACAATCATCGAATCGGTGAGCAGTTCGGTATTCAGACTGTCGGTAGCGATGGTATCGATCACGTAGGGACGGAAATCGTACAATTTGCGGATCGAGCGGTTTTGATAGACGTTCCACTGGTGCGAATCCTTGATTAGCGACAGCTTGTATTTCGGCAGTTCGGCCAGAGCGCTATCGGTCAGCAGGGAGTCCTTGTAAAGATCGGTCTTCAGCTTGCGGGACGAAGCGATGCATTGTCCGTCGGCCCAACGGGGACCTGTGGCACGAAGGAACCAGTAGTTTTCCTTCACACTATAGGCCGTAGGCCAGATGGCCAAATCGGCAGCACCCCAGAAGAGGCTGTCGGCGATAGCATCTTCGCTCTTCACAAAGATGATTTTGAGTTTCAGTCCCAGCGCCTCGGCCACGGCCTTGGCATTGTCGTATTCGTTTCCGTACCAGCGTCCTCTGTATTCGAAGGCGGTGAAGCTGGTCTGCAGCGTCACAGCGTTCAACGTGTCCGAAGCCACAATCTCCGACCAGGTTCGCGGCTTGGGGGCTCGTTCGGTCTCGATGACCTCAACACGTTCGTTAATCTTGATAAACAGGAGGCATACGAGCGCAAAGACGCCAATCACAACCATTGTCAGCATGCGATTGTACCACTTTGTTTCCGACTGGGAACGGCTATTGTCCTTCTGTTCGCTCACGGCCTATTTACGGATTAAGAGATGCTGGATAAATTCTTTCAGAACATTGATGGCTACCGAATTCGAGCCGCCCTGTGGAACAATCAGGTCGGCATACGCCTTGGTAGGCTCAATATGGAGGTTGTGCATGGGCTTGATGATGGTCTGATAGCGATTGATGAGGTCCTCGATTGTGCGTCCACGTTCGACGACATCGCGACGCAAGACACGGATAAGGCGCTCGTCGCTGTCGGCATCGACAAAGACCTTCATGTCGAGGATAGCGCGAATCGAGGGATCGACAAGGGCCATGATGCCTTCGAGGATGATGACAGGACGTGGTTCGATGCGTACGGTCTTGGAGAGACGAGAACAGGTTGTGTAATCATATACAGGCTCATCGATGGCTCTGCCTTCGCGGAGCAGGGCCAGATGCTTGTAAAGCAATTCCCAATCGAAAGCGCGCGGCTCGTCGAAGTTCTGCGCACGACGTTGTTCCCAAGGAAGGTGCGAACTATCCTTGTAATAACTGTCCTGTGAAACTACCGCTACGCTGCCTTCAGGAAGACTTTCAATAATTTTGCGGACAACAGTCGTCTTTCCAGAACCTGTTCCGCCAGCAATACCAATGATCATGTTATTCGATTTTTGGGGCAAATTTACAAATTTTCTGCGATATCTTGGATATTTTAACCCGAAAAAATGCAAGTTGGTGCTAAAATACTTGTTTTTTTGCCATTTTTTCCCTATTTTTGTGGCGTTAAAACCTTCTTTTTATGCAGATTCTTACACGAAACATCATCAAGGAAATCCGTTCGCTGGAACAGCGGAAGGGTCGTCGCGAGCAGCACGCATGGCTCGCCGAGGGGAATCGGATGGTGGGCGACCTGCTTGCATCCGGGGCCTTTGCCTGTCGCCGGCTTGTTGCCACAGCCCAATGGTGGACCGAACATCCAGCCTTTGCGGATGCGGCCGACGAATGTTTCGAAGTGTCGCACGCCGAGATGCAACGAGTCTCCCTGCTGCAGGCTCCCCAGGTCGTGCTGGCCGTCTTTGCCGATACGCGCCGCAAGGAAACTCTCTCGTCTAATCAGGATTCCCTGTGCCTCCTGCTCGACGAGGTGCAAGACCCCGGTAATCTGGGCACCATCATCCGTACCGCCGACTGGTTTGGCGTGCGCGAAATCTTCTGCGCCCCCGGTACCGCCGATTGCTTTAGCCCGAAAGTCGTTCAGGCCACGATGAGCGCTCTCGCCCGCGTCAACGTGCAGTATTTCGCATCGAAGGACGAAGAATGCGAATGGCTGAGGAAACAACCTGGGCCCATCTATGGCACGTTCCTCGAAGGGGGGAACATCTATCGGACAAAGCTGCAGAAAAAGGGTGTACTCGTCATGGGCAACGAGGGACGAGGAGTATCGCCCGAAGTGGCGGCATTCGTCACCGACAAGCTGCTCATCCCCTCCTTCTCGCCCGACGGCGAACACGTCGAATCGCTCAACGTCAGCGTGGCCACCGCCATCTGCCTAAGCGAGATGAGGAGAAGCTAAAACGAACAATCCCCGCAGCCGAAAGTTGCGGGGATTGATTGTCAATAGCCTGGCCAATGACACTTAATATTCAGATTAATCAGAAGCCGAGGTCACTATATTTCCGGATGCCTTTCCGATAATATTTCCAAAGGATGCTGAACTGCTCCTGCATGAAAGGCTTGGCGGTTCCGAAGCCTACCAGCTCGGAGGCGGTATATTGTTCGGCAATCATCTTCTCTGCCTCGCGATGGGCATCATAGACCGCCTTGCAGTTACGAAATTGGCCGCGACGGAGAAAGTTGGCGGCCGCCATGTTGTCCAGCAACTTGCGTCGGCGGATGAGATGGCGGTACTTGTCAGCGGGCAGGTTCTTCCACATCATGACGATGCTGTTGCGAAAATTGAGCTTCGTCTTGCGCGGATTACCCTGCGGAAGGCTGGCACCTCCCAGGTGGAAGACCCTCGACTGGGGCACACAAGCGATATCGTAGCCCATGCGACGAAGCCGCCAGCACAAGTCGATTTCCTCCATGTGGGCAAAGAAACGGCGGTCGAGTCCACCCGCATTCATATAAAGTTCCGTGCGAATCATCAGGCAGGCTCCCGAAGCCCACATCACGGGCCAAGCCTCGCCTTCCGGCAGGTCATATTGCCCATGGTCCTCCTCGATTGTATCGAAGATACGGCCGCGGCAGAACGGGAAGCACAGATTGTCGAGATAACCGCCGCAGGCCCCGGCATATTCGAACATCCGTTCGTCGCCATCCTTCAGGATCTTGGGTTGCAGGGCGGCGCAGTTCGGGTGGCTGTCCATATAGCTGACCATCGGCTCGAGCCAACCGGTCGGCACCCGGACGTCGTCGTTGAGCAATATCACATAGTCGGGCGATTGCATCCGATTCACCTCAAAGACATTGCCGATGGGGCCCCTCCGCTCTTCCTGTTTCATCACGGTAATGATGTCGATGGCCCGATTGTAGCCTTCGGCAAAACCATAGTTCTTTTCGAGCGGAATAACCTTGACCGTCGGGAACTGGTCGCCCAAAACCTTGAGGCTCTTGTCCGTCGATCCATTGTCGGCGACAATAACATCGGCCAGATCCGTAGGCGTATTCTCCACCACCGAAGGCAGATAACGCCTGATAAGGCCTTTTTGTTCGCCATTCCAATTGAGTATGATGATTGCTGTTCTGGACATTTTAGAGGATTTTTAGAAACTCAGCACGATGGTAGCCTGAGCGCCATTCTTGCGAATGCCTGGATGGTCGAGGTACGTCAGACGACGTATGTATTCGATTCTCAATACCTTGAAGATGTTTTCGAGACCGAAAGCCACCTCCATGTAGGGCGTATTGCCAAGGCGATAGACGGTACCGTTGCTGGGCAGCTTGAAGAGGTTGGGATTCATCAGCGAGCCGTCGGGGTTGAGCGCGTCTGGGTCGTTCTTCTCCGAAAGCTTGCCATAGACGCCACGGAAGGTCACCACCTCGCGCCACTTGAGATGACGCACATAGGGGATGTTGTTGAACATCAGGCCGAGGAGACGCCAAGAGACGTTCCAATGGGCATACTGGTCATAGACGAACTCCATCGACTGGAGCTGCGAGAAGGCGCCCAGCTGGATGGTGTAGCCGGTGTTGGCATTGGGCATATAGAGCAGTGGATAGGGCGTATCGCCTGTCCAGATCTTGCCCAGGTCGATATTGACGGTTGCATGCCCCAGCACGTTGAGCCAGAAGCGCTTCTCGAACGAGAATTCGGTGGCCTGGTAGTCGAAGTCGGTACCCATCATGCCGTTGTGCGCCATCTTGTGCGTCAGTTCGAAGACGGGGTGGCGATGATCGACACGAACGCGCGAAGTCTTGTTCTCGGCAAACGCCTCCTTGGGTGCCCAGCGCAATGAAGCGGAGGCCAGGGCCATGTCGTAATAGCTCTGTTCCATGCCCGTGCCCGCCAGCTCGAACTTGCCCAGACGGGTCTGGTATTCGCGGCGCAGGTCGGCCTTCAGCTTGAGGCTGACGTGGTTCCAGAACTCGAGCGTATAGAGCAGCGAGTTGCTGCGCACATAGATGAACTTCGGCTGGTCGGCCTTGCGGAACGAAGTGATGAAGTTGTCGCGGTTGGTTTCGAGCACGAGGCCCAGCTCCTTCGAATCGTAGGTGCTTTCGAACTTGAGCGAATGGATAGGAAACTCGTTGGCGTAGCGCTTCTTACGACGGAACGAATACTCGAGCGCGGCGTCGTACTTCCATTTATGGTCCTCGATGGCATAAACCACGTAGCCCGAACCGAAGAGGTGGTGGTTCAGGTTGGCCGTAGTGATGCCGCCCATGCGCAGACGGATGTGTTCGAGGCTGTTCCACGAAACCGACGTATTGATGGGGCCATAGAGGAACTTGGCACGCTCCTCCACCTTGTCGTCAATCGGCACGAAGCCCTTGAAGAGCCAGGTCAGCACCTTCTCGCCATATTTGTAGAACGGCACCCCGCGCATCTGGTTCATCATCGCCTCGACCGACCGGTCGGGGTCGAAGCCTGTGGTGGGACGATGGGTGTTCCAATAGGCCAGATCGGTCGAATTGCGCACCAAATTGGGCGAATCCGACTTGGGGGCAGCGCCGAAGATGGCCTTGTCGAGAGGCGCATCGCTGAAGTCGCTGTAACGGATCATGCGTTGCGCATAGAGGCCCAGCGAACCAGCCGTGACGTTCAATTCCGAATAGAAGCTCTTGCCGAGCACGACGCGTGTGCTGTCGGCCAGACGGCCGTTCTCGAACTCGACGTGCAGATTGCGCACGAAGTTGAGGTTGATGTCGGGCGGGATGTTGAGCTCGGCACGCTTCACCCAATAGGTACTGTCGAGGCTGACGTAGAGGTGTCCGACAAAGCCGAACGACTGCGGCATGGCGGGCGCAAAGCCCAGGTCGATGTAATCCAGGCCGTCGTCGAGCTTCAGCGTGTCGAGGATATAATATTTATAGAAGGTGGGACCAAACGACGAGACGGGCGAAACGAACTTCTTGCGATAGAGGTAGATGTTGTCCTCGTTGAGATCCATCTCGGGGAAGACCTCGGTCTTGAGCAGGGCCACGAACTGTTCGGGCATCATGTCATCCATACCTGCGTGCTGTTCGGCCTCGGTGACGGTACGGTTCAGGTTGCCGGCATTCTTCCAATAATGCTTCTCCACACGTTCGTCGGTCGAAACGGGCAGCACGGGTGTGCCGGTAACGATGGCGGTGTCGATGAACTGCTCGATGAACTTGAACTTCTTCTTCCAACGGGCCAGATGGCTGCCGCTGAAGTTGTTCAGCGAATAGGTCATGTTGTCGTAGCGGGTTTCGCTGAAGAAATCGTTCTCCTTGGGCGAATGGTCGTCCTTGTGCTCGATGACGTTGCGAATGAGGACGACGGCGGGGTTGTCCTTGCGGCGATAGCGTTCCCGCTTGGGCTTGACCACCACCTCGCTGAGCTGCACGTCCTGCGGCATCATCTTGATGATCAGTTTCATCTTGCGGTTGCCGGTCACGATGGTCTTGGTGTCGTAGCCGAGATAACTGAACTGGATGGTGCTGCCCGGACGAGCCAGCATCGAAAAGTTGCCCTGGGTATTGGTGATGGTACCGTTGGTGGTACCTTTTTCGGCGATGTTCACGAAGTCGAGAGGCAGGCCGGTGATGCTATCGAGCACCTGACCTTCGACGGTGATACGCGCCACCTGCTTCTCGGCGGTTCTACCTTGGGCCACCACGGTCGAAGGCATCGCTCCACACAGCAGGATTATCAGCGCGAAAAGATAATAAAAACGTATTTTCTGATTCATAACGTCTGCAAAGATACTAAAATACTCCGAGTTATGCAGATTCTCGGCACCTATATTCGATGATTGACGTATCAAATAACGCAGTTTTGGTAAATTCGTATTTCAAAAAAGGGGCTGTCAACCAACCTTTTCCGACCCCTCGGATGCCGTCAGTTCTGCGGCTCGAACAAGCGACTCCGGCTTGCCGCAATCCACCCATTCGAAACCCGTGACATCATGGCCGGCGAGGACGATGTCGCGACAGACATCCAGGTAGAAGTCGATGATGGAAAAGACGTCGGCCTCCCGAGCCTGCAGATAGGGAAAGAGGTTCGGATCGACCACATGGATGCCGGCGAAGGCAAAAGGCTCGCCCTGACGGCCCTTCACTTCTCCCGTCTTGACGTTGGTCCATCCGCAGAGGCACGCGTCGTCGAAGAGCAGGTAGCGCGAGGTCACGCGCCGATGGATGGCCAGCGTGGCGCCCAGGGCACGACCGTCGCTGGTTGCCGATTTCGCCCAGGCCTCCGAGGTCGAAAGGTGGCGGGCATAGAGTTGCCCGAGGTCGATGTGCGAGATGATATCGACGTTGTGGATCAGGATGGGTTCAGCCGTGTCGAACAAGGGGAAAGCACGCTTGATGCCGCCGCCCGTATCGAGCAGCTGACCGCGTTCGTCGCTCACGCGGATGTCGATGCCAAAATTGTCGTGCGCCCGAAGAAATTCGATGATCTGTTCGCCAAAGTGATGGATGTTCACCACGATATGGTCGAAGCCTGCGGCCTTCAGCTTCAGGATGTTATGTTCGAGCAAGGACTTTCCGTTCACCTCGACCAGGGCCTTCGGCCGATCGTTGGTCAGCGGGCGGAGCCTTGTGCCGAGGCCTGCGGCAAATATCATGGCGTTCATTCTGAGAAGGGGAGTAAAAGAGTAGTAAAAGGGGAGTAAAAGAGGAGTAAAAGAGGAGTAAAAGGGGAGTAAAAGGGGAGTAAAAGGGTGCAAAAGGGCGTTAGAATATCGCTATGCTGACGCCGTTGCGCGTCTCTTCTTCCACGTCGCCGTACTCAAACTGGTCGAGCGACATCTCGCCGTCCTCGTCCATCACGGCGTAGGAGAAATGCATGATCCAGTCGCCCAGGATCATCATACGGCTCTTGCGGCTCAGCATGATGTCGAGCAGGATGTGGCGATGGCCAAAGATGAAATAGTCGGGCTCGAAGCCCTCGCGGATCTGCTTCTTGGCGAACTGTACCAGATGCTCCTTGTCCTCGCCCATGTATTCGGGGAATTCGTTGCCCGAGAGGCGGCTCTTGCGGCTCCACCAATGGGCAAAGGCGGTCGAGAGGTCGGGGTGTATCCAGCGGAACATCCTTTGGCACAGGCGGTTGTGGAAGAAGCCCGTCATGAACTTCAGCATCTTCGAATCCTCGCCCAGCCCATCGCCATGCGCCAGGAAAAGCTTCCGGCCGTTTCGCTCCACCACCTCGGGGCCGGTATGGAGCGTGCAGCCGATCTCCTCGGGCAGGTAGCCGAAGATCCAAATGTCGTGATTGCCCGTAAACCAATGTATCTTGACGCCCTTGTCGGCCATCATGCCCAACTTGCCCAAGAAGCGGGTAAAGCCCTTGGGCACCACGTGCTTGAATTCGAACCAATAGTCGATGATGTCGCCCATCAGGAAAAGCTCGTCGCAGTCATCCTCGATGGATTCGAGGAAGCGAACGACGCGTCGCTCGTAGTCCTTCGGATTCTCCAGCGTCCCTGCGCCCAGGTGACAATCGCTGATAAAATATATCTTTCCCATCAGAGCATCCCCAATTCGAGCTTCGCCTCTTCGGTTATCATATCCTGGTTCCACTCCGGCTCGAAAACGAGTTCCACGTCGCACGACGACACCTCGCGCAGCCCCTCGACCTTCATCCGGAGGTCCTCCATCAGGAAGTCGCCCTCGGGACAGGTCGGCGCCGTCAAGGTCATCTTGATATGGACGTGCCCGCCCTCTTCCACGTCGATGCCGTAGATGAGGCCGAGGTCGTAGATGTTCACCGGAATCTCGGGGTCATAGACCAGTTTGCAGACGTCAACCACCTGCTTCTGTATTTCCAATACTTCGTTTTCTGTCATATTTACTATAATTTTCGGCCGCAAAGATAATAAAAAAAACTGATATGCCCTCTTTTTTTATTTAAAATGTGTGCTCATCTCAAAATTTTCGTTATCTTTGCGCCAAAATTTTAACTGAATATGGAAATCCAACAGCAATTATTGGCCAGCATCAAGGCCGCAGTCAAGTCACTTTACGATATCGAGCTTGCCGACAAGCAGGTTCAGTTGAGCCCCACCCGCAAGGAGTTCGAAGGGCATCTCACCCTCAACGTGTTCCCCTTCATGAAGCAGACGCCCGTCCGGAACCCCGAACAGCTCGGACAGGCCATCGGCGACTGGCTAGTTGCCAACGAACCCCTCGTGGCCAAATATAACGCCATCAAAGGCTTCCTCAACCTCTCGATCAACGCCGATTCGTGGGTCGAGAAGCTCCAGGGCATCTTTGCCAACCCGAACTTCGGCATCCAGCCCGCCGGCGACGATGCGCCCCTCGTGATGATCGAATATTCGTCGCCCAATACCAACAAGCCCCTCCATCTGGGCCACCTCCGCAACATCCTGTTGGGCTGGTCGCTCTCGAAGATCGTGGATGCGTGCGGCAACAAGGTGGTGAAGACCAACATCGTCAACGACCGCGGCATCCATATCTGCAAGTCGATGCTCGCCTGGCAGAAGTGGTTCGATGGCGCCACACCCGAAAGCACGGGCAAGAAGGGCGACCACCTCATCGGCGACTGCTACGTCTCCTTCGACAAGCATTACAAGGCCGAGCTCAAGGACCTGCTCGAAAACGACCCCGAGATACAGGGCATCCACGTCTTCAAGGACCAGCTGCCCGACGGCACCCTTCCCGAAGACCCCGAAAAGACTGCCGAGGCACGCAAGGGCGTGGCCGAAATGAAGTCCACCCTCATGCAGGAGGCTCGAGAGATGCTCCGCAAGTGGGAGGCCGGCGACCCCGAGGTGCGCGCACTTTGGGCCAAGATGAACGAATGGGTCTATGCCGGCTTCGACGAGACCTACCGAATGATGGGCGTGGGCTTCGACAAGATCTATTACGAATCGAACACCTACCTCGAAGGCAAGGAGCTCGTGCTCGAAGGGCTGGAGAAGGGACTCTTCTTCCGCAAGGCCGACGGCTCGGTGTGGGCCGACTTCACCAATGAAGGCCTCGACCAGAAGCTCCTCCTCCGCAAGGACGGCACGTCGGTCTATATGACGCAGGACATCGGCACGGCCAAGCTGCGCTACCAGGACTACCCCATCGACAAGATGATCTACGTGGTGGGCAACGAGCAGAACTACCACTTCCAGGTGCTCTCGCTCCTCCTCGACCGCCTCGGCTTCAAGTGGGGCAAGGACCTCGTCCACTTCTCCTACGGCATGGTCGAGCTGCCCAACGGCAAGATGAAGAGCCGCGAGGGTACCGTGGTCGATGCCGACGACCTGATGGCCGCCATGATCGACGATGCGCGTGAGGCAAGCTCCGAGCGCCTGGCCGACCTGAGCGACGAGGAGAAGGAGAACGTCTATCGCATCATCGGCCTGGGCGCACTCAAGTACTTCCTCCTCAAGGTCAATCCTGTCAACAACATGGTGTTCAACCCCGCCGAGTCGATCGACTTCAACGGCAACACCGGCCCCTTCATCCAATATACGCATGCCCGTATCAAGTCGGTGCTACGCAAGGCCGAAGTCGAAGCCGTCTCTGCCGAGGGCCTCGATGGCGTCGAAATCTCCGAGAAGGAGCAGACCATCGTCCAGAAGCTGCTCGACTTCGAACAGGTTGTCAAGCGCGCCGGAACCGACTACTCCCCTTCCCTGATTGCCAACTATACCTACGATCTCGCCAAGGAGTACAACCAGTTCTACCACGACACCTCCATCCTCAAGGAGGAGGATGCCGGCAAGCGCCGTTTCCGCCTCGTCCTCAGCACCTGCGTGGCCCGCGTCATCAAGACCGCCATGGACCTGCTCGGCATCGAGGTACCCGAACGGATGTAATATTCGCTTAGGCAAGCAAAATCGCAAAGACATTCAAATCGCAAAGACAAGCGATGTCTTGAAGGCAAGCGAAGACAAAAAAACAGGGGTCTGCATCGATTGATGCAGGCCCTTGCCTTTTAGTTTGTTGCAGGCCCTTGTCTTTTAGTTTGATGCAGACCCTTGCCTATGAAAAGAACGGGAAGGTCAGACGAGTCCCGGCCAGGTGCCACGGATGGGCTTGCAGCCCGTATAGGTGGCAGGACAGCCGCTCACCTGGTACAGCTCCTTGTCGAAAGGCTTGAAGACCTGGACGCCGCGCTGATGCGTGTCCCAGCCCTCGGCGATGATCTGCATGAAATAGAACACGCCGTTGTACATATCCGACTCCTGGTCCTTGTTCACCGAGTGCTCGATGCAGACCGTATAGGGGGTGTTGGGCGTATAGGCATTCTTGTTCGAAGCACCCTGGAGCAAGGCGGCGGGAAGATAACGCTGGCAATAGGGGTCGTCCGGATTGCGGAACTTGTCCTTGATGATTCGAATCATTTCTGCCTTGGCCGTGAAGGTGCAGAAGGTAGCGATGCACTTCTCCCCTTCCTGCGGATTGCGTGCATAGATCTCCAGGGCCATCGGGATGAGGGCAGGAACCGTGTATTCGCTCTTTCCCAACAGGTCCTGATAGACCTTCTTGAATTCCTCCGAATCGGTTGGGATGTTGGTGAACGAGACGAGAACGGAATTGTCGCTCTTCCGAACGGAATAGGTATGACCGTTGACGGCGACGGATGCATTTAAGACCTGATTCATGATAAACAATTTTTAATGATTTTGATTTAACTTCGAAATCTTCTATTTGAAACAACGCCGCAAATTTCGGAAAAATTTTTGACTTATCCAAATAATAGGGCCGAAAAATGACATTTTTATCCGAAACATCCGCACTTCCTGTCGCGATGTGGGCGAATATCTGAGGATCAACGGGCTTCCGTGGAATCGGTCGTCGAACTATTTCCGGGTGATTCGTGCCAGATAGTCGGCATGGTCGCCTTGGGCAAGAATCTCGAGGGCATAACCGTTTTCGAGGGCGATGCGGGCGAAGGTGGCTGCGTCGATGTAGAGCCAGAGGAAGGGAGTTCCCAAGGTGTCCTTGTACTGCATCCGATAGGTCAGCTCGCCGTAGTAATGGCCCGTGTCGGGATAGTCGATGCGGCCGTCCTCGTCCTCGAACACATAGCTGATGTCGGACGAATCGCAGAGCAGCTGGCCGCCCGGAGCCAGAATCTTGTCGAGCCGACGGAAGAACACGGGCAGGCGCTCCAGGGTCCCCACGATGCCGATTTCGTTCATCAGCATCAGGATGGTATCGTATTGGCCCTCAAGGGCAAAGAAGTCCTGTTCAAGCACCTTTCGGACGCCCCGCTGCCGCATGGTCTCGACCGAAAACGGCGAAATGTCGATGGCCGTCACGTCCACGCCACGCTGCTGAAGGACAAGCGAATGACAGCCGGAACCGGCACCCACGTCGAGCGTTCGTCCCTTCGCCCGGTCGAGTGCCTTCTGTTCAAGGGCAGGCATGTCGGCATAGCTGCGGAAAAGGGTCTGCACGGGAATCTCGTCTTCCTCGAACATCGGAGAAAACACACGAAGGCGTCCTGCCGTACCCGTGCGATGGAAGTCGGCGATGGCTCTGCCCATCGGATCTGAATTTCTTTTCATATCATTTATCTTTACTCAAGTTTCGCATTTGCTCAACTTGATGGATATTAAGGGATTTTTGGGGATATTAAGGGATATTTGGGGACGTTACCTTTGCCAAAATGGAATTGGACCCAAGAAACATACGTCCCTTAAAATCCCTTAGATTCCCTTAGAATCCCTTAGAATCATCAACTTTCGTATTTGCGAAAGTTGAGTCTTTAGAGTATTGTCAAAACTCCTTCTCCAGCTCGAAGCGGCTTCGCTGGGCCACCTTGAGCATGACGCGGTAGGAACGCCAGCCGCAACGGCGAGCCACGGCCGTGAGTCGGGCGGAGCGAGGTTTCAACGAGTCGAAGGCCTTCGAGCGAAGCAGGTCGCGCGCCTGGAGGAGCCGCCAGCGAGTGATCAGTTCGCGTGGCGACAATCCCGTCAGCATGCGCAGGGTCATACGCAGCTCGTATTCCTTCACGTCCATCAGGGCGGCGAGGTCGCTGACGGCGATGAAGCGCGTTGTGCGCAGGCATCTAACTATCTCGTCGAGCACCACCTCGCCTGTCGGCACCTGGCTATTGTAGAGCGTTTCCACGCTGGTCACGTTCGGTTTCATTTGGCTCGAATATTTTATCTTTTAACACGAATTATCATAAATTAACCACGAATTTTCTTTTTATAAGATGAAAAATGGAGGGGCTTGAATGGAGTCGCCCATGGAGACGCGGAACTATGGTTTTATAAGATCACGGATTTCGCGAATCTGACGGATTTTTGGCTTGTCCAAAGGAGACCAGTGGTCATTGCTTCGCCGACCACTGGGACGGAAACCACGGACGCCTTGACCTTATTAATCTCACACAGAACCCACGGAAGCACAGAAATATCTATTTTGACACCACCCTTTTCTGTGAGTTCTGCGAGTTCTGTGTGCCCTAATCCGGACGAGCATCCGTGTTATCCGCGCTGAGTGCGGCGAAGAAACGCACTCAGCCTCCCCTTCGACCCACCGGTATCCGTTCAATCCTGGTTATCCGTGATCTTTTAATCCATTTCGCCTTTGAAGCTTAGAACGTGATCTCGCCATCGCTGACGGTGCCTTCCCCGTTCGGCTTGTTCGGGTCAGAGCCATCGGAAGGGTTACCTCCTTCGGAGGGGTTTGAGGGGTTACCTCCTTCGGAGGGGTTCGAGGGGTTTGAGGGGTTCGAGCCGTTGCTGGAACCGCCGTTGGAAGTGCCGCCGCTATTGCTACCGCCGTTGCCCGCGTTGCCGCCATCGCCCGCGTTGCTACCTCCGTTGGAAGCGCCGCCGCCGTTGTTTCCTGTGTCTCCGGTGGAGCCATCATTGGCTCCACTATCGCCGCCATTCGAGCCGCCCTCGTTCACATCCGTGCCGGCACCCTCGCCGTCATCGCCGTTGCTGAGGCGCTGCTCGAGTCGCTTCTTCGCATCGCTGAGCAGGACGTTGACGTGGGCGATGAAGCCCTGGCAGGCGGTGGCTTTCTCGGCATTCGCCGTGTCGGTGGAGTTCGCCAGGTACTGCACGATGCAGGTCAGCTGCAGGTAGAGGTCGAACATCTCGTCACGCAGGCGCTGGGTGACACCCTGGTTGCCCTCGGCCTTCTCGGCGGTGCGCTGCGCGTAGGCAGCGATGAACGCATTGTTGGCCGACTCGAGCGCGGCGATGTCGTTGGCAAGGCCCAGCGCCTCGATGGCGTCCTCGTCGAGCTTCTCGTTGAGGTCGAGCACGAAGCCCTTCAGGATCGACGTGCGCTCCTGGTAGGCGCGGGAGGTCACGTTGGCCACGTACTTCGTGAGCAGGTGGGTGCGCACCACTTCCTGGCAGGCGAGCAGCGCCTCGTTCTGTTCGGCCACCTCGACCATCTGCAGGCGCAGACGGATGCGGCGGAAGATGAGGCAGCGGCGGTCGTCAGCCGCCTTCATGGCTGCGGTGAACTCCGAGCCCTGGCTCACATACACGCGGTCGATGAGCTCCTGGAGCTTCGCGTTGTAGGCGGGGTACATCTCGTCGATGCCCAGGTTCTCGGGCGTCGCGGTGTTGATAGCCTTCTGGACGTTCACGAATAATGCCGTAAATTCGGGGTTATTCAACCGCGAAAGGGCGAAGTTAGAATTGATAGAAACCATAACTAAAAGGTAGGTTAAAATGTAAAACAAAAAAGTAGTTATCTCTGGGTGAATTTCGCCGTTCAAGTCGCATTCCGGACTGCTTCTATTCCTTTGATTTTCACGGTGCAAAGTTACGAATTTTTTTTGATATTTCCAAATTTTTTGGTCACTTTTTGCAAAAAATAATGATATTTTTTTTCATCTTTTTTTGGCAATTCCAAAGATAATCATTATCTTTGCGGCGAACAAAACAAACTCCAAATATGAAGACTCCGAAACAGCCTACCATCGAGGAAAAGAAAGCGAGGGAAAAGCGCATACACGAGAGGCGAATGAAACACAAAAGGCCGAAGAAAAGATTCCAGTTCTGGAAGAATATTGAGTTCTGGGTTATTTTTGGTCTTTTTGCGTTTATTGCTTATACTCGGTATGTTTACCATAATAATACGGAGTTATTAAATGACGATTATAAAATTACTACAGGATATATTAATAAAGTAGGAAATAGATTTTATTATCATTATTACTTTAACGTGTATAGTGCTGAATTTCATGGAGGATCAAGTTCTATTAAAGGCAAGAAAGTTGGTGACACAATCCAGGTAAGGTATTATGTCCCCAATCCCGCAATAAACCGATGGGAAGGGGATATGCATTAGAAGTAATAGGCAGAAATACTAAATGCCTCAAGTTTCGCATTTGCTCAACTTGTTGATATAGGGGAGTTAATGGGAGTTAACAGGAGTTATCGGACGATACCTTTGCCTGTATGGATTTTGTTCGAGTCGGCAACAGTTAATTGATAATTATTAATTGTTAATTGTTAATTGAACTATCGTCCGTTAACTCCGCAGGCTTTAGCCTGTTAACTCCCGTTTACTACTGATAACTCCAGTATAGTTTCGCTAAATGCGAAACTTGAGTAAAATTCTGCGCAAAGTACGTAATAATTTCAATTCAATCCAAATTTATCCAGCATTATTTTATAAATAATTGGCATTTTATTTGATTTTGTTCGAATTTTCAAATAAATATGTAATTTTGATGCATTAAAAGGGAAATGAGAAAAAAATATCCAAAAAGTCCACTGATTAGCGACTACGACCATTACCACAATAAAATCCATCTCGCAAATAAGTTTTGCAAGATGGACATTGCCCATCAAAAATAAAGGGCCCGTATCGTTTGATGCAAGCCTTTATTGTTACTGAATGGATTAAAACGGGCAATAATCCAAGGGTTCCAGACCGAAGAGGTCGCTGAGATAGCCAATAGCTGGATAGTCTTGACACATTTCTGCAAATTTTTCGGCTGCTAATGATTGACACGTAGGATCAGCGGCAATAACATCATCCTTTTGCACGTCATCACTTTGGGTCGAGCCAATTACCGGATCAGAGGACAAAGGCTGCACCTCACCTAACTTGACATCCACGAGGTCGGAGTTGATGGGATAAGCTTCCAATGCTTCAAAGAATCGGAAATCAATTCCTTTGACATCTTGGAGCTTCTTGCGCCAATCATCGAGTTTGCCGCTATCAGGGAAGATTACCACCCGACGTCCCCTCAGCACCTCCATCTTCTCAGCTTTCAGACCGCTGCATCCACCCGTAGCAAGCCAAAGGTATTGCGGATAGACACAGGAGCAGAAGACTGCAGACTTTTCGCTTTCGACAATGGCGACAGGCTTATCGGGATAACGGTTCAGCAGATGTTCGCCAAAAAAGCATTTCTTGGTTACGCTGTTATCGCTGATACGTTTCGCTTTTCGCATCTGACTCGATACCCAGTTCGGGTCGATGGTGCGATGTCCATCCTCTCCGTACCACATCAGTTTGCCATCGCATACGCGATTCTCGCAATCGATATACCAGAATATAATGGCCTGTTGTGAGAATGTTTTCGAGTTGGTAGCGCCGAGCCAGTAATCCTCGAAGGCTTGGTTCACCTTGTCGTCATCCTGTACTTTCGACCTTAGCCACGGCATGAAGCTCTGATCTGGATTATGACGTACCAGTACCATCCACATCTCGAAGTAAACCACCTTTTCCGCAGGTTTCGGATTTGGCTTCACACGCTCACTCATAGGTCGTGAATTTGAACTCATAAAAGAAGAGAAACTGTCCTTGTGGCAGAGTTTCTGCTTTACGTCAGGATGATCCTGGAAGAATTCGTGCGGCTTGTAATGATAGCCGCAAGATTGCTCATGGTCGCAACGACCGCACTCTTCGCCAAGGGGTTCGCCCGTCTCAGTGTCAATATAGAGTTTGAAGCACTTCCTGCCACCGCAATGAGGGCAAGTAGTCTTGCAGGAAGAACCACGACTTGGATCAAGTATAAAACGTATTTCTGAATTATTAGAATTCATATCATTTACGATTTTTTGTGAAGTCCATCATTCCATCCATCCGCCGCGTATTATATATACGCTGGGCGGATGGATGGAATGTGGACAGGCTTCACAACGGTTAATTATTTCTTTCTGTTTGTTTCAAAACAAGCATTCCGTTGAATCCTTCGGGCGAAAGAATTCCTGAATCAATCAACGAACGAACATAAGAACTTGTAGCAGATTTCTTCAAGTTCAATTCATTTCCGATAAATACTTCAAGATCCTTTCGAACCCACTCCTTCTGCGAATCGAAAGCCTTACGAACAGCGGCCATACGATGCTCGTTCTCCTGCTCCTTCTTCGCGGCCTTCTGGCGTTCCTTTTCGGCCTCCTTGTCAGCAGCCATCTGCTCGACTACTGCGTCGGCGCTTAGCGGATTGCCATGCTGGTCGAATGAGAAACTCCATGAGGGAATGGGCGCATGTCGATAATCGTCGCACGAAACGGTCACGATATTAGTAATCGGTTCCTTCTCGCATTTGAACACATTCGAAGCCTTCTGCGAAAGAATTGTCCCGAGGTGGCCGCGCATATTCGAATCCTCCTTTTGCTTGTTCGTGTGCAGAACCTCGACGATGCAGCAGTTGTACGTCTCGGCCAACATTAGATGTTGGCGCACAACGGCTTGGCTCTCCTCTACCGAATTGAAGTCTCCCACCAAATCGACAATGCCATCGACAAATACAATGTCGGGTCTAAAGGCATCGATGAATCGCGGAAGAATTTCGCGGCATTCTTCGGTGGTCAGCTTGCGCAGATTCACGAAACGAAGGTCATCGACATCCTGGATGGGTAATCCCGCCATACGGAGCACCTTGTGGTTCAGTCGGTTGGTGTCACGCTCCTTTTGTTCGGTATCGACGTAAAGGATCTTGACCTTTCGATTGACGGCTCGTTTCACCTTGTTCCACTGTCCACAAAGCATAGCAGCAATCAAGATGCCTATCATCGTCGTCTTGCCGGCTTTCTGCTTCGCTTTGACGCCCACCAGGTCCTTGAGCGCAAAGCAACCGACCTTGTCGATTTCGAGCAGGTTCTTCTCTGGAGGGAACTCGGTCTCGGCATGAACTACATACTCCATCAGCTCTGCTCGAATCTCGCGTCCTCGACGTTCCTCTTCGGACTCCTGAAGAGCAGCCTCTTCCACCATCTTGTCGATGGGGTCAAGCTCGGTGCCACCACCCATAAGGGTGATATCTTTCTGTAGTTTAGCCTCTTCAGCAGAGGGGTCTTGATAATCATTGACCATAATTTATCGGTAAATCGGGGGATGGTTTGTCCCGATTTCGCCGACAAAGGTCTAAAGTGAGTGAAGTGGATTCCACCCCATTATCAATGGAACTTTCCCTATTGACAATGGGACTAAATGATTTACAAATAAATAGCACTTTTCGACTATATGCGAAAAGTGCTTATTTGCTATCAAAATTAATTATTTCATTAAAGATAGTTCTTCATAGAAATGATCTACTTCTTTTGATTTCTTCCAAGCGGTATACTTAATACGGTAGGTATCAATTTCAAGACTGGAAAAGTTTTTCGAAATTGTATCAATACTTGTTACTCTAATAGCCCGTCTTAGTTTTTCATAGAGAAGGTTCTTCTCTTCTTTTGAAATTAATTTAAAAAAGTAAGAAGGATAATCGAGAAAATTTACCATAGCTACCATAAATGGAATTCCATTAGGTTCAACAAATTTTCTAATTAAAGCTATTTTGGCATTATCTGATAGCACTTTTGTTTTATCTATCTTGAAGAATCCTACAGGTTCCATGGTTTCATAGAAATGTTGAACAGGGTCGGACTCACGTAATAGTTTCTGTTCAAGCGTCTCTTCTTCCCTTGGTTTTGAACCTTCTTTCTCTACTACAACAGGTGTCTTTGGTGGCATTATCCCTAAAAGCTGTGTGAAAAGGTCTTCTACGGTCATTCTATCGTCAGGCACAATATAGATACTCATTAGATGTTGGATTTCCATCTGACAATAGACTATCGACCATAACATATAATAGGACAAAGTGACCGATTCCTTGATAGTCTTATTCTCTGTAAAAGAAGGTGTCTCAGACAGAAGATCATCTATTACATCTTTATAGATATTGAGATATTGATCATATTTTTTCATTCCAATTGAGATTCTATCGTTATTTTTCTTCAACTGGAAAGCAATTATATCCCTGTCTCCATCCTTCTTTAGCTCACAGAAAGCATTGATATATGAGTTCACTGCATTGTCAATGACCCTCATATAGTATTTGACTTTCGAGCTAAAAGGATAGATTGGAAATTTATCACATACTGCGGTTCAAAGATACATGAAAGAATTCTCAAATGGCGTAGTTCCATCTGGTATTGGTCTTTGCTACCATTCGCAAACATCCAACTTTGGAACTCTTTTCCAATCAGCTGGGCAAATAATGTATCTTTCATATTTATAGGAACCATAGTTTATTGCTGTCGATGTGGTCGATAGAGAGGCTATCAAAAGATGATAACATTTCTGATAGCAGTTCAGGATATTTGAGCGTGACAGGCAGATGCTGTTGCTTGACCGACTTGAAATAGATGCGACTAAATTGGTAAACCTGTTCAATCAAGCCTTTAATTATATTAGTATCTAATTGCCCGCTGGAAGTCCGAGGACTCCATATCTTTATTTTTACAGGGAAGGGAAATCCTTCTATACGCCCATGAGTGTTGAGATACCGAGTATTGTTACAAAGCAAAAACTTCCCATTGCCTAAACAGATATATGTGCCGCTGTAAGGAAGCATACTTTTATCGCTTAAATTGAAAACTACATGGTCCTCAGAGTCTGTCTTGTTGACAGTAACCACATATACAGGTATTTGCCCCAATTCCAAAGAATTGAGCATTTCTTCGATTGGCTGATACTCTTTCTTTCGGCTCATTTGTTTATAGTAGTGTATCACGACCTTATCGGGTTTGCCATTGATAGATGCAAACTTCATGATAGCCTCTTTTATAGAACCGACGAGAGCTCTCATCTGGTCTTTCATAAAGCATTCGAAGGAGTTAAATGTGCCAGTATTATCAAACGAAAACGCCGATCCAATATAAGTCGCCCCCTTCTCTTGATTGAAGAATGCACCAATACCAATCACAAGTTCATTTTTCTTTTGTGTTGCTATCCTCCAAGGTGTGCCTCCCATTTTGGCGCAGATAGCTAATGCCATATTCTGAAGGGTATATGCGAAACCAGTAATAGGTGATATCTCGAATTCACCTTTTTTATTTAGTTTATTCCTGTTTATGGCTCCAATATTTTCAGTAAGAATGACCTGTGTCATTATATTGTGACTTAATAAGGCATCCTTGATCCTTGAATATGCCATTTGGGCATTATGATCGACATCTTGTTTGTTGATAGGAGATACATACAGTGCCATATATGCCGTGTCCTTTTTTAATCTGCCATTCGAGAATGCTTCAATCATTTTCTGTTGAACTTCGGGGAAAGGGTCTCGCTTGTTATGAAACTCAATAAAGAATGGTGCGAACTTTGTATCTCTTCCTGTAAATCGTTTGAGAACATCCATTTTCTCATTCGATTCGCCAGTGAACGGGTTAATTACTCGCTTAGAATAATTCTTATATGCTCCATATCCGTCACGAAGGCTATTGATAAGATAGCGAGCAAAGTTCTTTTCTTCGGTATGAAACACACAAAATAGCATAATCCCATCTACTGGTACAGGCAGATAGGGACCATTGTTCAATCCCAATGTTGGACTGTAATGTGTGGCACCATTACCGAAAAGCAACGTGTTGCATCCTGTGGCCGTAATGCCCGACTGGCACTCTTCCACTTGCATAAAACCATTGGCAGAAATGGGTATTACAGCGCGGAATTGTTCATTGTCAAGATATTGCTTATAGAAAGCCTCGATTTTATTATAATACTTTTGCAAAGGGTTATCTCGATGTTCTATCGCTGGAGACTTATAACCCAAAGCATCCATCAACATACGATTAAGTATTGGATAAGCTTTTGAAGAATCAAAATCAGGTTTATGTTCTTGAAGAAATCTGTATTTATCCACAATGAACAAGTTAAAGCCATTCCTTGATGATTTTTGTAGATAAACGACCTTGCCAAGCATGTCTGATATATCAGCTACGTTTACATCAAAGGGGTCATCTGCTCGAAATTTACCTCTTAATTTTTCTATAGAGTCATAAATAACGTGTGATGTACCTTCGTATGATAATAACTCAAGTTTCGCAAGTGAGAATCAGCCCACCTGCCTGGCTGTATAATTATCGAAAAAGAACTTTGTCTTTGGATTATTCTGGACTATAGTAGCGATGATATCATCTACATCTGCAGACA
>JAEEGG010001738.1_pt1 | contig 57811 bp, 52 predicted proteins | sample 9134161 | NCBI WGS metagenome assembly JAEEGG01 (sample SAMN16246543, study PRJNA631951) | gut metagenome | biome: gut microbiome; feature: rumen; material: CR-attached | host: Bos | place: Iran: Karaj | collected 2018-10
AAGATTACATTGAGTACTACAACAACGAGAGAATTCAGGTCAAACTGAAAGGACTGACTCCTTGCCAGGCAAGGAATCAGTCCTTATACTCTTTTTAATTCGTTCAACTTCTGGGGTTCACTTCAGAATGCGAGTGTTTTTTTCATAAAATGTACCTCCTGAGATATTAAATCATTGTACTTTCAAGGTAATAGGGCTGTTTGCACCGTTTAATGAGTTCATTTCCTCATCATTGGTAAAACAAGTATAAACCAAATTTGCTCCGTACTCTCCTGTTTTCAACGGACGGGTCAGGACGACCGGCTCGGAGCTTTCTCCGGGCTTCAGCAGTTCCGATTCCCAAAGCGTCTCGTCATCAAGCACGATCGACACACGAAGCTGTACATAGTTCTGCGGCGGGTTATCAAAAGTCAGGGTTTGTTCAATTGTATCCGCCTTCAGGTAGAGCCATGCGAACTGTGGTAACGCGATAGTATCCGTCAGTTTCTCAATGGGTTCCATTGTTTCTTCAGGGCTCTGAGCCTCATTTCCTGGGGGACCATCATTTCGGGTGGCTATTGCCCAAACTGCCACGATCACCGCAACGACGGCTATGACCGCAAAAACAATCAACATAAGATCCCTGCTGTCCCGTTTTCGCTTGCGGCGTATCGGCGTTTCATGTCTTCCGGCGATAAGCGTCACCTCCCTGCATCTTCATTTCTTCGGGTATGTAAAAGGCGCATCACGTCCGCTGTAATACGAGCGCAATGCGCCTATTAAATGCGTAAAATAGGTGTTAACAACAGAAAAAAAGCAGAGCTATCCTTGACTGACTGACAAGGATTGTCGACTGCTTCAACATCACTGTCAACTGCTTCCCGAAGCTTTATATCCTAATATGAGCACACTTAAACCTACCTATAAAGTATAATTTAGCACGAACAGCTTGAGATTTCAATGAAAAACGTGACGGCAAGAACTATGTAAAGGTAGATATCTACTTTACTGCAATTGGTATGTTTGATATACCATCAGAGAAAGAGATTAACGCAGTTATGAGACGCATGGAAAGTGGACGAGAGACAGCGTAATCGTAAAGGAGTATTTTCACTGCCTTATGACTATAAACCATGAGAATCCCGTTATCAATAAATGGCAGTTATGTATAAAGGCGTGTGAGCCGACAAATGATCTGTATTATTCTTCGCCGCTGTCAAAGCCGCTATCAAGCGGTTCGCCTTTATTCAGATCGTCAAACATCTGCTTCACCGAAGGAGCATTCTTGGTGAGCTTCTTGATGCTCAGGTCTTCAGCCTTGTTATTGGCCAGTCTTAAATTATTCTCAGAAGACAGGAGATTCTTCTTAACCTTCTCGAGATGCTCAATGGTCTTATCGATCTCTTCGATCGCCGTCTGGAACTTCTCCGAAGCAAGCCTGTAATTCTTGCCGAAAGCATCCTTAAAATCCTGCATATTGCTCTCGAAGTTCACGAGATCGAGCTGCTGGTTCCTTACGATCGCAAGTTCCTTCTGGTACTGCAGCGAATTAAGCGCAGCATTCCTTAAGAGCGTTATCATGGGAATGAAGAACTGCGGTCTTATGACATACATCTTCGGGTACTTGTAGGAAACGTCAACGATGCCGTTGTTATAGTAATCATTGTCACTCTCAAGAAGCGAAACGAGCACTGCATATTCGCAGCCCTTCTCCTGCCTGTCCTTGTCGAGCTCCTTAAAGAAATCCTCATTCTTATGCTTGGTCGCAGTGGTCTCCATCTCATTCTTCATCTCGAACATGATGGAAATGAATTCCTGTCCGTCATCAAAATCCCTGAAGATAAAATCGCCCTTGCTGCCGCTCTCACTGACCTTGTTATCCTTCTCGAAATACGCATTCGGAAATGCAGTCATGCGGATGCTGTTAAACTGGTTCTGGCAGTGCTGCTCTAAGCTCTCGCCGACCATCTTCGTGGACTGGCTCGCCTTGAAATTCTTGTACTGCTCTATCTGATCGTCCTTGAGTTTAAGCTGGGTCTTGTAAGACTCTTCAAGGCTCTTCTCTTTAAGAGCGCTCTCATTCTCCTGGTTCTTAAGCTGACCCTTGAGCTCAATTATCCTGGCTTCTCTTTCTGCGATCTCTTTATCCTTATCGCTGACTGCCTCATTGACCGCGAGCTTCTTCTCAGAATCGTTCATGGCGATCTGGTTCTTAAGCTTCTGGATCTCAAGATCCCTGTCCGCGATCTTCTTGTCCATATCACTGATGGCCTCGGAAAAACTCTTCTCCTGCTCCATCTTCGCAAGCTGTATATCGGACTTATTCTTTGCCTCCAATTCCTTGGCACGCTTATGAAGCTCTTCTTCAAAAGCCTCATCTCTTACCTGGGTAAGGAGCTGGGCATAACCGGTCTCATCTACCTGAAAAACTTCACCACACTTCGGACACTTGATCTCATGCATACAGTTATAATCCTCCTTATTCGAACCTCATGACTTAATTATATTCCATCCGGAATCTTTTATGCGGCCAATAAACGTACTGAAAAACGCCCGGTTTTTAAATTTCCGGGCGTTGTTTTCTTACATAGCATTAATCATATTATTTCCTGTGTCTCTTCTCGTAATCCTTGCGGATGTCGCTGAGCATCTCATCGGAGTCGAAAGCTGCTTCCATCTCCGCTGCGGATCCGCAGGCTCTTGCACAGGAGACCATCTTGGACATTACCTTGTAGTTAAGCGCTGTTCCGGCACCGTCGCACTCGTATCTGACCGCCCTGCTCCTGTCGACGCCGAACTTGTTCGCAACGCTTACCGCGTCGATATTTGCACCCATGAAGATGAACTCCCAATGATCCTTTTCCTTTCTTTTTTCGACCATCTTCTTGACCTTGTCGTAAGAATATTCTCTGCTCGAATTCTCCATGCCGTCCGTCGTGATGATGAACAGCGTCTTCTCCGGAACATCTTCTTCGCGGGCATATTTGTGAATGTTCGCGATGTGATGGATCGCGCCTCCGACCGCGTCAAGGAGCGCCGTCGAACCTCTTACGAAATACTCCTTCTCAGTGATGGGCTCGATCTTGCCAATCGGCACTCTGTCATGCAGGACTTCCGTCTCGTTGTCGAAAAGCACCGTCGAGATCAATGCCTCTCCCGCTTCATTCTTCTGCTTCTCTATCATGGAGTTGTAGCCTCCGATCGTGTCCGGCTCAAGACCTGCCATTGAACCGCTTCTGTCCAGGATGAATACGATCTCCGTTAAACCCTTCTTCATTTCCTTTTCCTCACTTTCTTTGCGCTGTTATTCCGTCAGCGAAATGTTTTATCGTGGCTTCAGTATAGGTGGATCGAAGGGGTGAGGGGTCGCCTGCGAAGCGACATTTTCGGTCGGCTCGAAAACACGGAATTGCTGTCCGACTCAAATGCCGACTTATTCACGATAAAAAGTCGTAAGAAAAGTCGGAAAATGAAAAATCCGACTTTTTCTCCGACTAAAACGGGTCAAATAGTCGGCATTCAGGTCGGAATATATAAATATAACCCCGCGGACATAAAGTTCGCGGGGCATTTTCCATTCCTACACCCGGATAATATCAGAGCTTGCTGAAATCAATACTGTTTACGAGCGTTTCGATCTCAGCTTTTGTATATTCCTTGAGATTGCCATCGTAATCGAAAGGAAGGATATTCAATGATACAAAGCTGTCTTCGAGATTTGCGGTGACGATCCATCTGTTCTTGAACACTTTGTCATAACAGTATGAGATGGTAACCGTAATTCCGCTCTTTGTCGTATATTCATACTCTTCATATTTGCCCGCGTTTCCGACGTTGAGATATGTAGTGTCAAAATATCCTCTCATGCATCTTCCAATCTGGAAGTATATGCCGTTACACTCTGCGTCCAGACTGAATGTTCCGTCTTCGTACATGTATCCGGCACCTGAAATGCCGTCGGAAAATACATCGCCGCACATATCATTGACGGTCTTCTCGTCGCAGTCATCAATATTTTCATGCAGCTTGAGGTTATATTTTTCCGTAATCTCGTCGATCTTGTCAGCCATTTCCTGAGAATAGACAGTATAAGCACCGTATTTCTCTTCAAACGGGTCTTCACCTGTGCGCTTGACTTCCGCATCATATGCATCGAGGATCTTCCAGTCACGGTCATAACCTGATTCAAATGCCAGCCACTCCGCAGTTGCCTTGTGTTCAGGTGAATCGGCATATCCCTGTAAGGAAATGAACTCCCGCTCAGGCAAAACAGCCAGGGCTTCTTCAGGGATTGAAACATCATCGTCGGCTGCGATCTCATCTGCCCAGGAGCTCTTTCCGAAAGATAATCCTTCGAGTCCGCCCTTGATCGCTGCGAAAACTGATACTCCAAGCGCAGCTACGACTGCTACGGCGATACCGACCGTGATTATTCCCTTCTTAGATCTCTTCTTTTCCGTAAACCCATATCCGTTAATCTTCATTCTTGTCAACTCCTTTATCCTTTCAGAGGAGACGACATTCTGTTCTTCGATGTTTACTGAAGAATCTTCGATGTTGTTCATTAGTTCATGAATATGTACTTTCATTCAGATCGTCTCCTTTCGAATTATTGCTGAGGATCACCCGGAGTCTCTCGCGTCCGCGCCTTAATTTGGTCTTGACCGTGGACGGGTTCATCTTCATTTGGTCTGCGATCACCGACACGCTCTGACAGTAGTAATAAAACCTTAGGAATATCTCTTTGTCCGGCTGTGGCATTGCATAGACTGCTTTGCGCACCATCTCGTCCCGGTCTTCCTGGGCAAGTCTGTCAAATTCAGAATCGTCATCTAAGATAAGAATGTCCTCGTCCAAAGGGAGCTCGGCCGCCTTGTCCCGCAATTTCTGCATGGAAAGGCTCCTTGCCACGCGGCTCAAGTAACCTTTAAGGTTCAGAGGATACAGTTTTTCCGCAGACTGCCACAAGGTCACGAATACATCTGACGTAACTTCTTCGACGTCCTCGTGTGTCATTGAGCCCTGCAGTATGTTATTTACAATGGTTCCGACATAGTTGCTGTACTTGTCGATAAACCAGGAAAGAGCTTCCTCGTCGCCTTTTTTAAGTAAAGCCAGCGCCTTCGCTTCGTTCACTCGTTTCACCTCAAAATCATTATTCTGAACGGCCGTTCACATATATAAGTGCAGTTCAGGTTCAAATGGTTTCACTTTTTTCGAAAAAATTTTCAGGGCATCATCCCAGAAGGGGTTCGTTGTGCTCGAAAAGCGCCATATTGATCGTCATGAATTCATATACTTCATTCTCGATAAAGTATTCAACGATCAGGTCGAATTTGCTCGAAGGCGAGAACGCGTAACCCGCGCGGCCGATGAAGTCCTTGGTCTCGTCGAGATTAAGCTTTAATGCGAGCGCAAACGCAACGGCCGTGCTTTTTTTCGGCTTGTAATCCTTATTGCTCCTGATCTTCGAAAAGAGCTTCCTGTCAACGTTCGCGCGTCTGTAAACTTCGACGTCGCTGTAGCCCTTCTCGGTTATCATGCGAAGAAGGCTCTCGGACCATGTCTCTGAGATGTTTTTGACTACGTCATCGAGCGAACGCTTTGAACCTCCGCACGCAGATGCCGCAGCAGCCTTGGCTTCATATGCCACGGAAGCCGCTGCCGGCGGAGGAACGTCTCTATATGCTCCCAAACGGAACATATTCTGATGAAATTTCCTGCGCTCTTTCTTATAATCTGACGGTCCGGCATCTTCGGCAATTTCAGCGTCTTCACACGCTTCAGCCACTGCGGCTCCGTATTCTTCTTCAGTCTTCTCTTCTACGTAATTCTCGTCGATGAACTGGTTGACGCCCGCGAAGATTTTGCCGGTCAGTTCAAATGATTCGTTATCAAAAACAACGAGCGTTATCTCAAGATCATTTTCAGCCAGGAAACTGCTGAAGACCGAAGTTGCGATCTGCAAAGCCTCAGCTTTTGGAAAGCCGTAAACGCCGGTCGCGATCAAAGGGAATGCGATGCTCTCAATGCCAAGTCCGACAGCCTTGTTCAGACAGTTAAGATAGCAGTTCTTAACGGTTTCTTTCTCGCCTGAACTACCGCCCTGCCAGACGGGACCGACGGTGTGGAAAATGTATTTCGCATCAAGATCAAAAGCAGGCGTGACTGCGACCTCACCTTCAGCGATCCGTCCGATCTTTTTACGCTCTTCGAGGAGCTTTTCGGCGCCTGCCGCAGCGTATATCGCACTGTCGGTTCCGGCCATGTAAACAGGCTCGGGATTTGCAGTGTTGACGATCGCATCCGCCTTGATTTTCGTGATGTCATTCCGAACTATCTGAAAAGCCATTTCCGCACCTTTATCTGTCAAGTATTTTTGCTGATATCCCATATTATAGTCTGATATGTAAATGTGACAAACATGTAAGCATTACGTAAGCAGATCAAATGGAGCTAAAACCCCCTGTTTATCTATACTTTGGGTGATCTGAAAAGAGCAGAAAACTTAAGAAAATCTTAAGGTTTTCTCTATTTCTTTTTTATAGGCGCTTTGTGATAATGTTGCACGGGGAGAAAACAAACATGGAAACAATCAGGATCATCAATTTCATCATTACGGCCATCTTTGCCGTTTGCTATTCATATCAGTTCATCTACGTACCTGTCTCGCTCTGGTGGCAGCACCGCGAGAAGAAGACCGCGAAAAACTCCAGCGCAGCTGACAACGAACTCTGCAAAAGAAATCTCAAGCGTTATGCGGTCCTTATCTGCGCGAGGAATGAAGAAGCCGTAATCGGCGATCTCATCGACAGCATCAACAACCAGACATATCAAGGCAGCGTTACTACATTCGTCATGGCTGACAACTGCACCGACAACACATACGACGTTGCGCTCGGGCACGGGGCAGCCGCTTATATGCGCAGCTCGCGAAAATTCGTCGGCAAAGGCTATGCCCTCGAAGCGCTTCTTAAAGAGATCAGAGAAGATTATCCTCTGGGCTTTGACGGTTATTTTGTTTTCGACGCCGACAACGTCCTCGCACCCGATTACATCGAAGAGATGCACAAGTGCCACCTCGAAGGAAATGAAGTCATCACGTCTTACAGGAACTCCAAAAACTACGGAGATAACTGGATCAGTTCAGGCTACAGCCTGTGGTTCTTAAGAGAGACCATGTATCTCAACTACGCAAGAAATAAGATCGGCTCTTCCGCAGCGATCTCGGGAACGGGATTCTTCTTCTCTGATTCAGTGCTTAAAGACATCGGCGGATGGCCCTTCCACCTTCTCACCGAAGACATCGAATTCACGATCAACCGCGTATGCAAAGGCCGCAGGATAGCCTTCTGCAGAAGCGCAGTTTTCTACGACGAGCAGCCCACTTCACTCAAGCAGTCCTTCACGCAGCGCATGCGCTGGGCAAGAGGCTACATCCAGGTTTTCAAACACTACGGAAAAGAGCTTATGTCCGAGACTTTCCACGGCAATTTTGCAGCATTCGACATGGCGATGAACATAATGCCGGCATTCCTTCTTACTGCGATCTCGATCACCTGCAATCTGCTCTACGGCGTTATCGGCGCGATAGCCGGCGGCGACATCACGATCGCCCTCTGGTCGATGTTCGAGACCATCTTCAATGCATGCTCACTGCTCTTTGTCCTTGGCGGGATCACGCTTATCACCGAGTGGAAAAACATTCACGCGGGCGCTGCCAGGAAAATATTCTCGGTCTTCTCATTCCCTCTTTTCATGCTCACATACATACCGATCGCATTTACCGCCCTGTTCGTAAATCCGGGCTGGAAACCGATCAAACACAAGGCAACGACTTCGGCGCTGATGACAGAGATCCGCCATGCCGAACCGAGCGAAAAGATATCTTAAAGAAGGTTTGAGGCAAAATTCATTTGGAATTACCACTGCATCCGCCGACGCCGTGCTTCTTTATGCACTCAGCGCAGTTTCCGCTGCAGCACGGACTCGTCTTTTTCCGCCTTACCGCGAGGATAACCGCAGCCACCAATACTGCTGCGATAACGGCTATCAGAATATAATCCACAGGTCTCATATAAGTCCTCCCGTGAAAGCCAGCATGATGATCCTGAACAGGAAGCTTACGATCCACGCAAGAACACACTGCCAGATAACCAGACCGGCGGACCACTTCCAGCCGAGTTCACGCTTGACGGATGCGATCGCTGCAACGCACGGCGTGTAAAGAAGGCTGAAGATAAGGAGTGTTGCGGCCTCCACCGTGCCCAATACCGCATTGATCCCGCCTTCTGCTCCGAAGAGGACTTCAAGTACCGAGACGACGCTTTCCTTTGCCATGAATCCGCTGATCAGAGACGTCGTGATGCGCCAGTCGCCAAGACCCAGCGGCCTCATTACGGGCGCGATGAATCCTGAGATCAGAGCCATCATGCTCGTGGAAGAATCGGTAACGAGATTGAATCTCGTATCAAAGCTCTGAAGGAACCATACAACAACAGTCGCGATAAGGATTACCGAGAACGCTTTCTGCAGGAAGTCTTTCGCCTTTTCCCACATGAGCTGGAGCGTGCTCCTGAGCGAAGGAAGCCTGTAGTTCGGCAGCTCCATTACGAAAGGAGCGGCCTCGCCCTTGAAAAGGATCTTCTTATAAATAAACGCTATCAGTATTCCGATCACGATGCTGAGCAGATAAAGTCCCGTCATGATGAGCCCGCCTTTTCCAGGGAAGAACGAGCTTACGAAGAATGCATAGATCGGGAGCTTGGCGGTGCAGCTCATGAACGGTGTCAGGATTATCGTCATCTTACGGTCCCTGTCGGAAGGAAGCGTTCTCGTCGACATAACCGCAGGAACCGTGCATCCGAAGCCGATCAGAAGCGGCACGATGCTTCGTCCGGAAAGACCGATCTTACGGAGGAGTTTATCCATGAAGAACGCGATCCTCGCGATGTATCCGCTGTCCTCGAGGAGCGACAGGAAGAAGAACATTACGACTACGATCGGCAGGAAGCTCAGTACGCTTCCGACGCCCTCGAAAATACCGTCGATTATCAGGCTGTGGATGACATCATTAACGTTCGCGTTCGTGAGCGCCTGTTCGGTAGTTTCGGTAAGCCAGCCGATGCCCATTTCGAGCAGTGTCTGGAGCCCGGCGCCGATGACGTTAAACGTCAGGAAAAAGACCAATCCCATGATAAGAATAAAGATCGGGATCGCGGTAAACTTGCCAGTTAAGACCTTATCCACTCTCTCGCTCCTGATGCGCTCTTTGTTCCTGACCGGCTTTGTAACGCAGCTTTCGACCAGCTGCATGATATAAGAAAATCTCATGTCGGCAACTGCTGCCGCGGGATCCAGGCCCGACTTCTTTTCGACCTTGACCCTGATGTGCTCCAGAAGATCCTTCTCATTCTCGTCGAGGCCAAGCTGGTTCAGGATGAGTTCGTCTCCCTCCAGAGCTTTGCAGGCCGTAAATCTCAAGGGAAGTCCCGTATTCTTGGCCTTCTCCTCGACTAAGTGTTCGACAGCATGGATCGAGCTGTGCACCGGGCTCTCCGGCGCGCAGAAATCCTGCTCAAGCGGCTTTTCGCAATATTTCGCGATATGGATAGCGTGTGAGATGAGCTCGCCGATACCCTGATTCTTCGCAGCGCTGATCGGTACGACCGGCACGCCCAGGATCTGCTCCATCAGGTTGATGTCGACAGAACCTCCGTTGCCGGTCAGCTCATCCATCATGTTAAGCGCAACAACGACCGGTCTGTCAGTCTCGAGAAGCTGCATCGTCAGGTAAAGGTTACGCTCGATGTTCGTCGAATCAACGATGTTGATGATCGCATCGGGTTTGTTGTTAAGTACAAAATCTCTCGAAACGATCTCCTCTTTGGAATAAGGCGACATCGAGTAAATGCCCGGAAGGTCCGTGATCACGGTATTCGGATGTCCGATTATCGCGCCGTCCTTACGGTCAACGGTAACGCCCGGGAAATTTCCGACATGCTGGTTAGAACCCGTAAGCCTGTTAAAGAGCGTGGTCTTTCCGCTGTTCTGGTTTCCTACCAGCGCGAAAGAAAGTACGTGGTCGTCAGGCAAAGGGTTCTCATGTTTTTTATCGTGGTGGATACCGGGCTCACCGAGATTCGGATGCGCGACTTTCGACTTGTCCTTGCGCTTCTCATCTGTTCCCGCTTCAGCCTTTTTATCAAGTTCGGTAATGGCGATCTTCTCCGCATCATCCAGTCTAAGAGACAGTTCATAACCGTGAATCCTTACCTCGACCGGATCTCCCATCGGCGCAAACTTCACAATGGTGATCTCCGCGCCGGGTATGATTCCCATATCGAGAAAATGCTGGCGCAGCGCCCCTTCTCCGCCAACGGATTCCACCCTGCAGCTCTGCCCTGCTTTAAGTTCTCTTAAAGTCATAACGTGCTCCCGTCTAACGTCAATGTCCACTGAAAATATTGACTTCGGACACGGTCCTTAATGGGCATTGACTACCTGATCATTTCATTTTCGACATCATTATATACTCGTAATAATGGTGTCGGAATTGACAGTTAGCACAATCTAACTCACTTGATTACCTTGTTGATTTTGGTTGGTTAGCACAAGCTAACTGCAAACAGCATTTCTTCATCACCCGTCTTGCCAGGATATTCAACCCCCGTTCTTCCCTCCAATACCTTTTCAATACCTAAATCAACCTCATTTGTGCTCTGAAAAGGTATTCAGCCGCTTTATTACTTTTTCACTGCACAAAATCACTTCTTTTATGCACTGAAAAAGTATTCACCCCATATTCAATGCGCGCATTAATATCTATAACCATACATTTCCAAATTTCCCTGTTATGATGTAGCATAAAGTATCTTTGAAAGCGAGGCTTTGCTATGGACAACAAGAAGATCATCAAGAGTGCCAATCCTTATATGCCTTTGTGGGAGCATGTCCCTGACGGTGAACCGAGAGTATTTACTTATAACGGCGAGACGAGGATATATCTGTACGGGTCGCATGATACTTTGAAGACCGAATACTGCGGTTACGATTATGTCGTGTGGTCGGCACCTGTTGATGATCTTACGAACTGGACTTGTCACGGCGAGTGTTACAGGGCTTCTGACGGCGGAGAGCTTTATGCGCCGGATGTCGTTCAGAAGGGTGATACGTTCTACATGTATGCGGCAGAGTCAAGGGGATCAGTGATCATGCTCGCGACTTCAAAGACTCCCTGGGGACCTTTTACCAATCCGGTCAAGACTGAGCTTGGATTCGATCCGGGCATCCTGGTCGATGATGACGGAAGGGTTTATGCATTCTGGGGCTTCTGCCAGTGTCATGCGGGCGAATTGAATGATGACATGTGCACGGTCAAGAAGGAAACGGTCAGACATCACATTATCGGTCATTCAAAGCCTTTCTTTATCAAGGAAGATGACGGGCATGTGGATCCGGTCGACGGATTTTTCGAAGCTTCGAGCCCTCGAAAGATCAACGGCAAGTATGTTTTCGTTTATTCGAAGAGATATGAATACAATAAGCCGGAACTCGGTGTTTTCGGAAGCTGCAACGGTTTCCTGAGCTATAAGTGGAGCGATACGCCTCTTGGTGATTACAAGATGGGCGGAGACATCAGCTTCAACGGCGGAGAGGTCATCAAGGGACCTGACGGAAACGGCATCATGACATATCAGTGGGGCAACAACCACGGTTCGCTGATGCAGATAAAGGATCAGTGGTACATCTTCTATCACAGACAGACGGGCTGCAACGAGTTCGCAAGACAGGCTATGGTGGAACCGGTCGACGTAGCGCTCGATAAGGACGGCAGGATCTTTATAGGCAAGATCACATATGAGAACGGAGAGCCGGTCAAGTCTGACGTTGTCGAGGCTACTTCGCAGGGTTTCAATAAAGATGGAATTGATGCGTTCGCGGTCATTTCCGCAGGATACACATGCCACATGTATGACGGCAAGGGCAAGCCCATGTACCAGGACAACGCAGAAGGTACGAACAAGGATGTAAGGGTCGCTCATGTCCAGCCCGTTTATGAGGGTGATTCATCGCCGGTCGTTGACATACAGAGCGGCGCGACGATCGGATTCAAGTATCTGAATTTCGGAACGGCAGGCGCTGAAAAGGCAACCATTACGGGCGAGTTCCCGAAGGGCTTTAAGATCAGCATCAGGATCGATTCTTATGACGGCAAAGTGATCGCTTCCGAGACGGCCAAAGAGGATGCGAAGGAAGTTCTTTTCGATCTGTCCGAAAAAGTAACCGGCAGGCATGCGGTTTACTTCGAATTCGTTACTGACGACGAAGACGCGAGATCTGTTTTTGACACTTTCACTTTTGATTGATATTCGGGAATTTTTCGTAGATTTTAATAATTTTTCGATAGGCTTTATCAAGAAAATGTGATATCCTTTCTCATATTATACAGTGTCTTTTATGGGGAGCATGCTATGAGGAAAGTAATAACCAAAGCTTTCATCGCTGCTTTTGCAGTGTCTTTTATGTGTTTGATGTTCGTGTCCTGCACGGAGATCCAACAGCCCGCATATTTTTTGGTATCCTCTGAAGAAGACGACCTTGTCACTGTTTACAAGGCTTATTTCGAGCTTGACGGCAGCAACATAAGAGCTGTATTAGAGAATAATTACGAAGCAAGGATCCTCAACAAAAAGACCAAGTACAGACAGATCCAGCAGACAACATACGTTTTTGATGCGCATGCGAAATCTTCCAATCCTACGAAATGGGAATATGAGGAATCCGAAGAAGATAAAGAGCTTTTCGATCAGGACAAGCTCATCAAATACTTAAGCCAGATGAGGACGTTTTATACAGGTGACATTCACATCATAGTCACAGTATTTGACGACTATACGGTTTTAGAAGTCTGGCGCATGGAAAACGATGAGATCGCCGAAATACAGACAGGATTGTTCAGGTACAATTCCATAATAGAACTTCCCCGCGATGTTAATCTGAAATCACTCGCGTACATTTACAAACTGTCATCTTAACGAACGAATCAAAAACAGCCTCCGGTCAGGAGGCTGTTTTATTTCACTTTATTTTTCTTTCTCGAAAACGACCAGTCCGATCTTCGTGGGGTGATCTAACAGGATGACATCCTTGCCCTTTGTCTTATAGAAGAGCAGCATGCTCGAGATAAGGATATCGCCTGCACCGCCCATGGTCTGAAGGATCGCGATTATCAGGACCGCAACGTTGCCAATAAAAATAGAAACGATGCCGATAACTATTCCAAGGATCGTCATTGGCATCATGGAACCAAAGATGTAAATTGACTTCGAAAGCGGAGATTTGCAGGTGCAATAAGGCGTAAGGTTCTCCTTCTGAAAACCGAACTCGATATCTTTTGAACCGTTCTCGGCACCGATCGACCAGCACCAGCCGTGGATCTTCTCATGAACCACGGTAAAAACGAGCGAGGCTGCGATGATAATACCCATCCATACGAAATACATGACAGGGTTATTTGCCAGCATGCCGTCGAAATCCGGAACACCGTTCCTCAAGATGAATCCCACGGTCATCAGCGCGATGAAAGGAAGCGTGAGAAGTAAGCCGACCACGTTCGCTTTGAGAACGGAGATTATGATGTCGTGACGCTTATATCCTTTGGCCAGGAGCTTTTTCTCATTCTCGTCAAAAAGCTTCTGGCGCTTGATCTCTGCTTCTGTCAGAACGTGTCCGTCTCCGTTCGTTACCGGTTTTGAATCTTTTTTGTCTTCAGTACCGTTTAACTGATCTAATAATTCCTGCCTCTTCGCTTCGTTCTCGCTCATATTCATTCCTTAAATTTGCTCAAGTCGACTGCTGCGTTGTCTCTGATGTCTGGCTCTCAGTCGTCTGGGATTCGGAAGCCTGTGTTTCTTCCGTCTGAACCTCGTTGGCATTGAGGCACTTACCCTTAGGCTTATTATCCGTGGGGATATGTACCTGGCCCTTGTCGCGTCTGTCGCGGAGAAGCGCGATCAGGGACTGGTTGTCTACAGGAGCTTCCAATACTGGATGCAGAGGCTTCTTGAACTCGAAAACGCTTCCCGACTGTGATGCACAATAATTCGGAACAACTACTCTATACTTAGTATCCGTTCCGTCAACATCGATCGAGGTTCCGTTATCCATAGTAATGCTGACGATCTCGATGTTCGGAGCTTCATCAGTTCCGCGGTTATTGTACTCGAAGGTAAGACCTGACACCTGGTCGCCGAAATCGGAATTTTCGATGCCGTCAGATAAGAGCTTCGCGATCTCCCTGCCGGTAAGATCGTAGATCAGCCAGCGGTCATTATACGGATTGAGTGAATAGATGTCACTTACGGAGAGTTCCAGTATCTCGCCCTCGGGAACGGTAAAGTCTGCATATACGCCGTCCCTGTAGTAGAAAGCGGCTACAACTCCTTCACCCTTTGTGGCTTCAAGCATCAGACCCGTTATGAAGTTACCGCCTGTAGTGGTCTTTCCGTTAACAAATCCGTATTTCTCGACACTGGAATCAATATAACCCAAAGCCTCATTCATCTCTTCGCTTACTGCATCCCATGCTGCATGTGAAAGAGCAAGGACGCGGCCATTGAAATTGCCTGAGTTCGACATGTTGTCGTAGAGAAGCTCGGGCTCTTCCATGATGGATGTGCACATGGTGTCTTCTACCGTTACGTTGCCCTCAGGATCTATGACGATCACGGCGCTCGCATAACCTTCCGCATTGCTTGCTGCCTGGATGAAAGGGATGCCGTTGTCGGATACTCCGAAGATCCCGTCATTATCCAGTCCGCCTGTAACGAGGTCAACGTCCTCATGATCCAAAGCTTTTGCCACAGCGACAGGGTCATCGTGAGCTATTACTATGGTGACGTCAGGCTTTTCGGACTCATTGATCTCCTTAACGCGGTCAGAAAATTCTCCTAGATCGCCGTGTAACTCATAAGGCTCGATCTTGGACTGCAGGATCTCTTCTGAATAATCGGGGATGTAACCGATCAGGGCTATCCTGTAACCTGCCTTCTCCACGATAACGTAATCTTTCGTGAAGAGAGACCTGTTGTGATTATTTGAAGAATAAAGCGTAGCAGCGAGTACCGGGATAGCGGGATCACCGGAAAATTCGCCGACTTCATATGCAGGTACCGTTGCCATGGTATCAGTCGCATATGTCGTGATGTCCCAGTCGAATTCGTGGTTGCCGAGCGTTACGGCATCGTAACCCATGACGTCGAGCGCAGCCCTTAAAGCCGCGCCTTCAGTAAGATTCGATACAGGTGCACCCTGATAGATATCGCCGCCGTCAACGAGAACGACGTCATCGAAGTCATCTGATTCTCTCGCGTTATCAACGAATTTTGCAATGCGGGCGAGCCTGTACTGGAAAGTCTTCTCCTCGCCTCCTGTAGTATCCATGATGTATCCGTTAATGTCGGAAGTCTGGAATACGGCGATCCTGACGTCCTTGGGAGCCTCCGTCTCCGTCTCCGACGGAGATGTCTCGACAGTTACATCAGTCATCAACTGCTCCGTAAGCTTAGGCTCGTCATAGTAAGCGACCTTTACTACGAATATCAATCCGACTACTAAAAGCGCAAGGAACAATACTGCGAGGACCGCACCAAAGTTTCTGCTAGATTTAGACATGTTATTAAACCCCATTTATTATTTTTTATAATAATTCGTCCCATTTTATCCTATAAAATGCCAAATCTTCAATTAAAAATAGATTACAAGTTTTCGATCCGGCTCATGAAAGTGTCCAGAGTCTTATTCTCTTCACGGCTCAGAAGAAAGCATCCTGCCGTATACCAGGAGTGGGTATTCCTCTTATCTTCGACCTCATAGATCTCGCAGATGTTGCCTATTGTCCGGGCCTTGTCCGCAAAGTCTTCGGCACACCCGAATTCGATCACTCCGTCATGCCTGCTCTGTATCAGGAGCATCGGAACGTGATTCTTTGTCATGAGCGACCAGGGCTCAGCCTGCTTTCTGTCATAACCTTTCGCGAAAAGCATCCCTTCCAGCATCTTCACGGTCATTGACTGGCTCTTCCTGAAGCTGTAGGGGCCTCCGAAACCTATATATCCGATGACGTTCGATATGTCGACTTTATACTCGTCCTGAACCTTTTTGCTGTATGTCAGGATCGATGACAAATGCGCTCCCGCTGAAGGCCCCGAAATGATTATCCTTGATGTGTCGATACCCTTGTCTTTAAGATATCTGAGTGCTGCGTTATATCCGTTGCAGACGTCTTCAATCTGAGCGGGATATTTGTTTTTCGGTGACAGGCGGTAACCCAATGATACGAAGCGGTATCCTGCCCCTGCCATATACTGTCCGACAAAATCAAAGAACTTAGGATTGCCGGCATTCCAGCCGCCCCCGTGGATCCAGATGACGACCTTGTCACTTACTGCCTTTCGGGGCTCGTAGTACAGAAAATACTGTTCCTTGTCAGTGCCGAAATCCACGCGCTCAGGCGTGAATTCCTTCTTCGCCATGAACAGCATTCTGTAGTACATCGGATAGTAACTTAAGTTTTCCCTTATGTAATCGATCATTGTTTTTGTGCCTTTCCGCCAAGCATGAGCACCACCGATGCCGCGAGATTCCTGTACAGGTCTTCAGGCTTGTATTTACCTTCTATATGCTCGGTCTTGAAGCATTCGGATAATACATATCCTGATTGGATGCCGTTATAGTTCACGATGAAAAACTGTATTATCTCATCTACTGTCGTTGCGGGTTTCAGCTTGTTTTCCGTCACAATTCTCGTCAGGAATTCCGTCATGACCTGCGTCGCATAAAGCAGCGGACTCAGTTCATCTTTTCCAAGTCTTGCCGAGATCCTCATCGCACGCTCCGGATCGCTCATCGCCAGCATATCACCGTATATCGATACCTTGAGCATATCCGTTCCGACTTCTCTCATATATGCTGCAAGCATCGCGCAGATCTCATATATCGTTTTTTCCCAATCTTTGATGTCAGACCTTGCCAGGATCTCTTCAAGCCTGCCATCTATCCTGTTCTCCGAATTGATCGTTATGATCAGATCCTTAAATACCTCATCCAGATCTTTGTAGTACCTGTAGATAACACCGTGCGAAAAGCCGGTCTCAGCGATGATGTCCTTCATCTCGATCGAAGTTATCGGCTTCCTCACGCACACACGGTAAGTAGCATCGATGATCTCCCTGCGCTTCTTCTCATAGTATTCTTCGCTGACTTTAGGCATTGGTTAATCCTCGCTCATATTAAAATGACACGGTGTCATTTTAATATGAAGGGCAGGGTTTGTCAAAGTTGTTGGGGGTGAGGACCCATTTTTGAATACCTTATACCCCGGACCACATACCCCCACGGGGTATGTGCGATTTTTCGAAAACAAAAATACCGACTAAAAGCCCAAAAGTCAGGTTTTAGTCGGTATATTTTTGCCGGCTCCTCTGTTGATAATAGCGTTTATAGCCTCGAAGACCCCTTTTTGCCCTCGAAATTCTCGAAAAACCGATAAATCGGTCTGTCTGACCGGCTTTTTTCGATCAATCAGGTCCTAAATCAGGCGATATACCCCCTCCCCCTTACCGACTAAAATGGCAAAAACAGCGTTTTAGTCGGTATGCCGTGTCCAGACGGACGCTTTTAGTCGGTATGCCGTGTCCGGGCGGACACCAAGAGCAGGTGTTCCGTGGCCGGCGGCCAGCACTTATCCGGTATGTCAGTCCGGACAGCCTCGCCCCCTTACAGCTTCGTCGGTCCTTCCCTGTACCTTCCAAAGAATACCCCGTCATCAACGAACTTATCGGCGTCAGACACCCACATCGGGAATTTGCCCGTAGCAAGCGCCGTCTGGCCGTTAAGCATACCCGTGTGGAAAGACAGATGACGGAACTGGCGGAGGACCAGCTCCATCCTTGTGAACCTGCAGTTCTCGGGCTTCTCGTATAGCATGTCGTCTGTGAGAGAATCAAGGTAAGACAGTGTCTTCTTTTCGATCGAATCAAGATACTCGAGGAGCTGCTCGTCGGAGAGCACTACCGATGTCGGATTGTCGGGGTTATCCATGCCTTCTTCGTGGAACGACGGCTCTTCGTAAACATTCGGATTGATGAACCATTTGTCCGCGGAATGAAGTGCGTGATATGCCCATCTCCAGCAGGGCGCACCGCAGCAGAGGGCGTCTCTGTCGTATGCTTTTATAGAAGTCCTGATGTTCAGGAAATTTGGCAGTACTGTTTGCTTTATTATCATGCATAAGTCATTCATTTTTAGTGTCCTCCTTCCTTTGATGGGGTCTGACCCCATTATGACCCCATTATGAACCCGTAAAATCATATTTTCTAACGCCGAGCATCCAGAACTTGTAGCTCAGGTAAAAGAACACAAGTCCGAACAGGGGGGCGATCCACGACAGCAAAGGAACGTTGTCAGGCTCAAGGATCACGAGGCTCGGGTAGTAGGCGATGAATGCGATCGGAATTATGAACGTGAAGATCACCTTGAAAATGCCTTCAAAGATGCTCGCCGGGTATTTCGCGAAGTCCTTGAAGCGGAACATGATGACCATTACATATCCCGAGTTCTTGATCCAGAAGCACGTTGCCGCGGCGAAGTTCATGAGCGCGATCATGAAGAGCGATGCCGTGATCAGGAACACGAAAAGCTTCAAGAGAATGAGTGCATTTACCGGCAGGCCGATCTTGATCCAGGCGTAAACGATGGTTCCGATTCCGAACGCAAGCTGGCCTAAGCCCTTCACGTCAAACACTTCCGACATGAAGTAGAAGAACACGTTGACCGGCCTGAAGCAGTACTTGATGAAGTCGCCGCTCTGCACCATGAACCGCAAATTCCAGTTATTGTCGAAGAAGCACTGGACGGGAGTCAGCGCAACCAGCGAGAAACCGTACAGGAACAGCATGTGATGGTAGTCCCAGCCGTTGATCGTCGGGAAGTTCTTAAACAGGATCATGAAAGTCACGAAGCCCGATAGGTTGGTCATTATCATTCCGAACGTCGAGATTATAAAGTCAGCACGGTAGCTCATCTTGCTCTTAAGATCCTGGATGAGTATCTTGCGGTAGATACCGGCATAGAATTTTAATCCTCTTTTTTTGCTCATATCAGCCTCCGTTCACGGTGATCTTCTTCACCGCAAAGTTCCAGAAAAGATTGCCTGCGATCGTGAGCGCGACGAGCCATACGAGCTGGAATCCGTAGAGCTGCAGGAGCCCCTGCCAGTTATCAGAGCCGCTCTTCTCTAGAAGGATCGAGAGCGGTACGTCGTAGACTGCGCGGAACGGCAGGCACTGCACCACGACCCTCGCCTTTTCGGGGAAGAATGCCAGCGGTATCGTCGCACCGGACAGAAGGAGTACGATCGTCTCCTTGACGATGTTGATGCCCCATGTCGATTCGGTGAACAGGCAGATCGGCGCAACGAGCATCTCGATGTTGTAGTTTATTATCAGCGCGAAGACCATCGCGATGATGAACCACAGAAGATTGAAGCCCATCTTGATCGCGCCGCGCGTGACGATCATGACCACGATGAAAGTCGGAATGAAGGTCAGGAAAAACTGGACCACATGGTTGCCCGTGTAACTCCAGAAAGTGTACTTCCTGAAACGCATCGGCTTTAACAGATCGAGGATGATCTTGCCCGACTGTATCGATCTGCTCATGTCCCAGACGACGAACATTTCGAGAAAGTTAAAAAGCGCCGTCGCAAGAATGAGGTAGATCATCGTGTCAGAGAACGTCATGCCGTTGACGACATCGGTACCGGATGAAGCGTAGATCGCTTTCCAAAGGTAGTAAACGAGAACGAGATAGATCAGGTTCGCGAAGAGCGTGACGAAGATTCCGAGTCTGAAATACAGTGACTCCATTATCCCGCCGCGCGTTAATGCGATCAGTCTTTTGGGATTCATTTCGTGCCCCCTTCGTAGATCTTCTTGATTACTTCTTCCGTTGAGATCTCGAGGATCTTAACGTCCTTTATCTTCTTTTCTTTCTGCTTTTCCATGATGACATCCATTACGTCGGTGGTCTTCTCGTCGATCAGATATTCTTCCCAGGTGTCGTCAGCGAGCTTGAGCTTCAATGTTCTGTACGATCCGAAATAGTTCTTCAGGTGATCGATGTCGTTGTCGTAGATCTTCGTGCCCTTATCGATGATGACTATCCTCTTGCACAGAGCATCGACGTCACCCATATCGTGGGTGGTAAGGATAACGGTAGTATTCTTTTCTTTATTAAGTCCGAGGATGAGTTCGCGGATCTTCGACTTCATCGATACGTCAAGTCCGATCGTCGGCTCATCTAAGAATACGATCGCCGGATTGTGCAGGAACGCCGCGAGTATGTCGCTCAAGGTCCTCTGCCCCAGAGACATCTGTCTTACGGGCTTATGGAGGATCGGCTCGATGTCGACGAGCGAACGGTAGAGCTCTATCATCTCCTCATATTCTTTCTCGGGAACCATATAAAGGTCTCTTAAAAGCTTGAAGGATTCGATCAGCGGGAGCGACCACCAAAGCTGGCTTCTCTGTCCGAAAACGACTCCGATGTTCTCGCAGTTCTCGGTCCTGTTCTTGTAAGGCACCTTGCCGTTTACGATGATCTCGCCGCTCGTCGGCTCCAGGACACCTGTCATCATCTTGATCGTCGTGGACTTGCCTGCGCCGTTGGGGCCCAGGTATCCGATGATCTCTCCCCTGTTAACTGTCAGGGTTACGTCCTTAACTGCGGATACGGTCTTATAATCTCTCGAAAACAGGTCTTTGATGCTGCCCTTAAGTCCTTCATGACGGTTAAGCACCTTGAAGTCTTTACATACATTTGTCATTACAACTGCTTCATTGCCCATATCAAATTTCCTCTTCCTTTTTTGTTCAATTGCAAGTATATTGTGAGTAAGCATGCAAAAACACCGCATAATTGACTGGTTTTTATAACTATCTTCCACACAAATGGAATATTGTTATAGTTTTCGGGTTTCGGGAGCAATATTGTTATGAAAAAAGAAGTGATGGGTCTCATCGTCAAGCGCGATGACGGCTCTGAGATAATCAATTACGATGACCCTAACTTTCCCTCATATATCTACGACGGATGGATAGCGCCCAAAGTCACATGGGAAGGCGTGCCGCATTACCACGAAGACATCGAGATCATGACCGTTAAAGAAGGTCAGGTCGCTTATTTCGTAAACGGCAGGGAAGTTCTGCTCAAAGCAGGTGACACGATAGTAGTAAATTCAAACCAGATACACTACAACCTCTGCGTGGGTGACGTAGCCAAGTACGTCATTGCCATCATCCACCCGAGGATTCTCGCCAACTCGGTTGCAGTCGAAATGCAGGCGGTAAAACCTATAACGGACAATCACGAGATCCCTTATCTCCGTTTCCGTTATATAAATGAATACACCGAACAGATAAGAAATCTTGTATATGATCTTCCGAAGATCAGACACGATCCTTTTTCCATAACCATGCAGTTCTATCAGATATGGGACATCATTAGAAAACAGGCTGAATACCTTGGCGCGACACAGGAGGATGCCGTATCGGATCCGAGGATGCAGTCGTTCAAGGCAATGATGCATTTTATCTCCGACTCGTATCAGGACCAGATCTCATTGGGCGACATCGCGGCAAGCGGCAACATCAGCAAGTCTTTGTGCAACACCCTTTTCCACCAGTATGTGGGTGAATCCCCCATCAGTTACCTGATGCACTTAAGATGCCGCAAAGTGGCTGAATTATTGCGTTCCGGCAATATGTCGATGTCAGAGATAGCCTCCAGGACGGGCTTTGGAGGAGTGAGCTACATGTCCGAGACCTTCCGGAAATTTTTCGAGAAATCGCCCAGAGAGTACAGAAAACAGTGGGAATAGCGTTTACTCAATCTTTACAGTTTGTGTTCATTATGGTCATTTTAGAAACATTTTGAGTATGTATTATGTTTTTTATCCTGATAAAATGACGGTAATATATCTCGAAATGTCAGCTCAAGGGTGATGTTCCAATGGATAAAAAGAGCAATAACAATATCGATAAAACCTTAACAAAGCTCTCTCTTAACAAGGAAGCTCCGAAGAGTGCGTTCATTCTTCTCATGCTTATCTACGCGATCTCCATTTTCATGACTATAAAATCTTCGACTACGCAGGGATTCGTATCAATAGGCGATGATTATATCGCTTATTCTTCATTTACCGGAATGTTTTCCATGCTTGGCAACATCTGCATTATCTGCCTTGTCATGCTGTTCCGCAGGGTAGGATATATCGTCTCGATGACAATACTCCTGATGCAGTTCCCGATGATGATCGTAAACGTATTCCTGCGAAATAATCTTTCTGCCATATCAGGTTTCTTTTCCAACATTATGATCATCGGTGCTATATCGATCTTATACTTCAGTTATCGTAAGGTCCTTCAGTATCAGAAGCACATCCGCGAGCAGGCCGTAACCGACAGGCTCACGGGGCTCCCGAACCGTTTTGCGTGCAGCGAGCTTATGGCGGATTTTCACAAGCGTTCCGAAAGATTTGCTCTTGTCTCGATCGATCTTAATAATTTCAAGAGCATCAACGATACCATGGGCCACGATTCGGGTGATGAGACATTAAGAGAAACTGCAAGAAGATGGAAGGACCTTGCCAATTCCGGTAAAACGGGAACCGTTGATTTCATTGCCAGAAAAACAGGCGATGAATTTCTGCTCATTGTTTCAGATTACGATTCTGTTAGCGATATTGAGAAAACGATCGAGGCATACAAGACCGAGCTTGAGAAAAAGTTCACGATAGACAACTGCGACTTTTATATGACAGCCTGCTTCGGTTATACCCTTTATCCAGAAGACACAGACATTATAGATAATCTTTATCTTTATGCCGACGCAGTCCTGCACGAAATAAAGAAAAAGGGCGACGGCGGAAGGATCTTAAGATTTACTCCTGATATCTTAAATTCCGAGCGGACTCTGGAGATAGAACGGAAGATCCGCACCGCGCTTAGCGGAGACAAGATCTTCTTCCATCTCCAGCCCCAGTACGACATGAATCATAAGCTCAGAGGCTTCGAAGCTCTCGCACGCATGAAAGATGATGACGGTTCTTTCATCAGTCCCGTTGATTTCATCCCCGTAGCCGAGAAGACCGGCCTCGTCGACCGCATCGACATGCGGGTTTTCGAGCAGTCTCTTGATTTTCTGGACAAAGTATCCAAAGAAACTGATACAGACGTCACGTTGAGCTTTAATGTCTCCGTCAGACACCTCATGAAGAATAACTTCATAGAAGACATTAAGAAGATCATTGATTCTCACGATATCGCTCCCGGCCGCATCGAGATAGAGATCACCGAATCCATCATGATCGACTCTGCCGAAAAGGCCCTGCAGCGCATCGACGAGATCAAGGCAATGGGCATGAAAGTTGCCATAGATGACTTCGGCACAGGTTATTCCTCCTTAAGTTATCTGAACAACTTCCCTTCCGATATGCTTAAGATCGACAAGTCATTCATCGATCAGATGAACCTGAGCGATGCGTCAAGGCAGTACGTTGCCATGATCATTTCGATCGGTCACATCCTTAACCTGAAGGTCATCTCCGAAGGCGTGGAATCCCAGGACCAGGTTGCCGTTCTCAAGAGCATCGGCTGCGACTACGTTCAGGGATTTGTCTGGGGCAGACCGATGGCACCCGAAGATGCAGAAAAACTGGTTGAGAAATCAGTATAAGTATAGGTTTACTTAAAAAATCAGCGCACACGAAAGGGGCTGTTTCAGTTTTGAAACAGCCCTGATCATTTGTCTTTGAATTAATTGATTGCCATTGGATTTATAACCATTGGATGAATGCCGTCTTGTCATTACTGTTATATCCGGCATTCTCATAGAACCTGAGCGTCTCCGGTCTCTTGGAACCGGTAAGGAGCATCATCTTATAGCAGTTCTCCTTTTGAGCTATCTCCTTAGCGTAGTTCAGGCATGCGCCCGCATAACCGTGGCGCCTGTAATCTGCGTGCGTGACAACGTTTTCCACGAAAGCATATGGTCTGACATTCCGCGACATATTCGGAATGATCACGCATACGCACGAAGAGACTAACCTGCCGTCGATCTCATAAACGATCAGGTGATGATTAGGGTCATTTATTATCTGATCCCACGTGTTCGTAAGATGATCGTTATGCTCGGGAATGCTGTCCTCATGAAGGTTAAGATATAGCTCCAAAATGGCTTCCAGATCCTCTTTTCGCGCTTCGCGTATCATTTGTAAACCTCGTCAATTAGTGTTTGTTTCCTTATCAGGAGCATGCTCAGATATCATCTGAATCTACCCCACAATTATATAGTCTCCGGAAGATTCGACAACTCCGGTGCAACATTTTGGCTTTATTAATTGTATCTATGGTAACAATGAAAAAATATTCATGAGGGGGATATATTCATGAAGATCGAAGCAAGACACAACACCGGAAAACCTGCTTACGCCATTGGCGCTGCAGCATTGATCGCAACAGCACTTCTTGCCGGCTGTTCGGATACTCCCAAAGAAACAACGGTGGTTTATGCAGGTGACATAGCTCCCGTAATCGATGATGTTACTGAACCGACTACGGTGGAAACCACTGCCGAAACGACTACGGCTGAAACTACTTCAGAGACGACTTCATCAGACATCGGAGAAAACTACTTTAAAGAACCGTCGTCGGACGACGTGGTCACTTATAACGGTATCTACTTTGTTAAGAACCAGCTGCTTGTAAGCTGCGAGCTCGGCACTTCAAAGGAAGAAATGGAATCGGTCTGCAGGGACGTCGGCGCAGATATCGTCGGATACATCGAGCTGACCGGCGACTTCCAGATCGAGTTCTCACAGGACCAGTCACCGGAAGACCTTGACGAGGTAACCGAGTACATGTACAGCCACTACCCGTTCATAAAATTCGTTTCACTGAATACAGTTTATGAACTTGATTACGATATCGCGGTGGAAGAAGGGTAACGGTTCTGTTCTTGCAAAACGGAATATTCTTTCAAAAAATAAAGCGGCGGACATTTATCCGCCGCTTATTTACTGTATCTGTCAGCGATTTCCGATGCAGCGTAGCTGTCGGGCTTTATCAGGCAGACATAACCCTGGCTTGTAACCCAGCTTACTATCTCCTTGATAAGGACGCTCGTCTTACCGGCTCTTCCGATGTCGCAATGGATCTGGAATGATACATCCAGGTCGTCGAGCAACATGTCGTTTTCGAGGAAGATCTCTACCAGCGAATCGAGAAGATCATTTGCAACAAACAAACTTCTGCCCGTCTCTTCGTTGATCTTCTGCTTCAGATTTGTGATCAGATGGATGAACTCGATGTTGTAAAAGTAGATTCCGCCCTTGCCCTTTTTATGGATGGCAATTACTTCAACCATCTTAGTCCTGTCGAAATTCTGACTGTCGGTTCCGACGGTTATCTCATAGCTGTCGTCCATGTCGGACATGATGTACTCGAAAATTGTCTTTGCGATGTCAGGGACGCTGATTATCTGTCCCTTGGCTGTCTTGAACATAATGATCTTCCTTTCTTTGTCGTATTTTGGTGGTCGCAGAGGGAATCGAACCCCCATTATCCGGTTCGTAGCCGGACGGTCTGTCCGTTAGCCTATGCGACCGGCTGGTAGGAACACAGAGACTCGAACTCTGAACCTGCGTCTTATAAGGGCGCTGCTCTGGCCTGTTGAGCTATGTTCCATGGTCGTAGCTGATAGGGTCGAACTATCATTACCCGCATATCAGACGGGTTTCCTGCCGTTGAAAGAAGCTACGATGTGGTGCCGTCTGAGGGTATCGAACCCACTCGAAGTCTCTGACTAACGGATTTACAGTCCGTTCCGTCTCCTTAACGGGTTACGACGGCATGTTTTGGAGTCCCATACGGGATTTGAACCCGTACCGACAGTTTGGAAGACTGTGGTGCTGCCATTACACCAATGAGACATCTGGGTGGAACACCGGGGATCAAACCCGAACCTGCAGTGCCACAAACTGCCGTGCTGTCGTTACACTATGGACCACATTTTGGTTGCAGGGCCGAGGGTCGAACTCGGGTCGACGGGCTTATGGGGCCCGTTTGGAAACCGATCCTCCCTGCAATTTTGGAGCTCCCGTAGGGATTTGAACCCTCATCCGCTGCTTACAAGGCAGCCGCACTACCGTTTGTGCTACAGAAGCATTTTGATTTTTCGAAAATCACAGCAAATTACACTGCCAGCTGTGATTTTGTAGTGAAAACAGATTCGCGAATCTCCGTTTTTCACTGCAAACTCACAGCAGTGCGTGAATTTTGCTGTGATTTTTGGTGTCTGACCAGGGGATCGAACCCTGAGAAAACTGATTCTGAATCAGTCATGTCTGCCGGTTGCATCAATCAGACATCTGGCACTCCCACAACGACTTGAACGCTGATACCCGGTTTAGAAGACCGGTGCACTATCCGGTTGTGCTATAGGAGTGTGTTGGTATCCGAGGCGGGAGTCGAACCCGCAAAACCTGCGTTCTTAGCGCAGTACCTGTGCCAGTTCGGTTACACGGACATATTGGTGACGCTTGGGGGATTTGAACCCGCCGTTTTCGACTTGAGAGGCCGACCTCCTGGACCGGACTAGAGGAAAGCGCCATGTGGTCACGCGAGCGGGATTTGAACCCTGCGAATACCGGATTGAAGGTCCGGCGAGTTTGCCACTTCTCCATCGCGCGAAATTGGTCGGAGTAGAAGGAGTCGAACCTTCGCCACGTGGTCCCAGGCCACGGATACTTCCGTTATACGACACCCCGGTAAATGAAACAGGCTGAGTAGATCCCCTGGTGGGGGAAACAGTTTAACAACCTGTTTCATACGCGAATCTTAAGACTGAATGCAAACAGTCTTTGGCGACCTCAAGGGGAGTTGAACCCCTGTCGCCGGCGCGACAAGCCGGCATAATTCCGTTATACCATGAGGCCGAATTGGTGGGCTTGGAAGGATTCGAACCTTCATTTCACCGATTAAGAGTCGGGAGGTCTGGCCGTTGAACTACAAACCCATATGGTGGATCCGAAGAGACTTGAACTCCCATCACCCGGATTAAAGGTCCGGTGTGTTACCGTTACACTACAGATCCATTTGGTGGACGGTGTTGGTTTCGATCCAACCTACCTTGGGCTTCAACCAAGTGCTTTCACCAGATTAGCTAACCATCCTTTATCGGGGTAACCTGAAGAAAGCGCTTTCCTTCAAGCTCCCCTGACGCTCTGCAAAGAGTGCCTGTTTCTTTGCAGCCCGTTTTACTGGCACCCATGGAAGGACTTGAACCTTCAACTACCCGGTTAACAGCCGGTTGCTCTACCGATTGAACTACATGGATGTGTTTGAAAATTAAGTTGTCAAGTTTCGCGAAGAATAAAAAAGGATCGTCCGAATTCTTCTTTTCCGGGCGATCCTGATATCAATTTCTAATTGCTTGTGCCTAAACAAAAAGTCAGATCAACATCGTAACCGCCCACTGATTCCGTAAATGTTCTCTTCATAACGCTTATCACTATCCTCATGAGCTATCGGGGCAAAAGAACATACTGAACCAAACGCTTTTTTGCCGAGCGTTTTGAGATTCGAAAACAGATTCTGTCTCATCATAGATAACTGCATTGTTCTTTTCCTTTCGTTTTAATCAATTTTTCAGTCATAAAAAAAGAAGTGCTGTACGATCCAAACTCAAAAAATTACGAGTCGGATGTCGGACAGGCACTTCCTTCATCGCCGTTAAGATAACACATCGAAAACGGATGCGCAACCCCTTTTTTGAAAATTTCCAAAATCCGCAAAGCCTAATATTCATCAGGGTTTCGGGCTCTATATTAATAATATTTTCAAGTTGTATTTTAGCGTCAGATAATCAGGAAAAATTTTTAAAGCTGAATTTATTTTCGAGATTCCTGTCATTAATTATCCTCGCATAAAGTTCGGGATATGTGCACGAGCAGCCTTCGGAAATCTCTTTCTGATTCTCATCATCAGGACGGTTGCCGACAAAAAAGACGATCGGCTTTTTCGAATCATAAAGCTTGATAGTCAATTCTCTGTAATAGGCACTGAAATGATGTACATACGGCGGTGTCATGCAGATATTCTCGATATCTTTATATGCAAAAACCTGATCGTTGATCTTCAGCGCAGCAGTATCAAACTTTATGGACGTGACCGACATCTTCTGAGACTTCTTTTTGTAGTTTATAGAGTAGATCAGGAAGCTGACCGTTGCTATGAAAATCACCGCGATTATCATGACATAAAGCAGATGATTGATCTTCTCGAATCCCATTGAAACGAAAACTGCCGCCATGGCGATCTCTATGATCATAGCAACGACGACTATCCCTATTGATTTACCGGAAAACACCGGTTCATATGTGCTCTTGTACTCGTCGCCTTCATAAGCTTTATACTGCTCACCTCCGCCGTATGTCTCGTGCTTTGTGATCATTATGCTGTCGGCGATCTTAACAAACAGTTTTGGCTTTACGGGCAGTTCAATATAAAGATTCTTATCAGGATCTTCTTTGTTCGCGAAAACTATTTCTTTCCTGACCGAAAATCTGCTCGTCGCAGCATTGCTGAGTTCAATCCCGATATAGTCTTCAAGCGGATAAACTCCGTGAGCTTTGTTTATGGTGACATCCACCATACCTTTGCTGATCTTAACGCAAACGTTTTTTGTCTTAAGCGCAGACCATAGTCCTACGATAATACTTGCAACAACTGCTATGCCGACCATGGCGAAAACAGCCAAAAACCTGTCTTCCGTTTTCTTGCTGTCAGAGATCAAAAAAGAAACGGTAATAAAGCTGATGAAAAATAACGCCACTAACATCACGTCCGCGAACTTCGTAAGAAACGCTTTCAGTTTTGCATTCTTGTTATATATTATCTGGTCTTCGATCCGGGCTCTCATAATTATTCATTCCTTTGTCAATCGTCAAGCTTAGCCAGATATTTCAGCACATCCAGAGACTTCTGCATCTCGGGGATCGATGCATATTCATACCTGCTGTGATAGTTATATCCTCCGGTCGGAAGATTCGGACAGGGCAGTCCTCTGCTGCTAAGTATAGCTCCATCCGTACCGCCTCTGACAGGTTCTGATGAAGGCTCGCCGCCTGCAAGAATTACTGCCTTCCGTGCGCGTTCTATGAGGTCCATATGATCTTTCAGATACATGGCCATGTTAGGATACTGATCCTCGATCGAGATCTCACAGAGTTCGTTTTTGTAACGTTCATTTATCGTGAAGGCCGCATCCTTCATGAATTCTTTCCGGGCCTCGAATCTTTCCATGTCATGATCTCTTATCAGGAACTGCATGCGCGCGTGCTCGCAGTCTGAACGGATACTGTCCAGATAATAAAACCCTTCATAGCCTTCGGTAGTCTCAGGCGTCTCATCATCCGGCATGAGGTTGATAAACTCATTTGCAACAAGAGAAGCATTTATCATGAGGCCCTTGGCGCTGCCCGTATGAACGCTTCTTCCCTTTATTTCCACAGTGGCCATAGCGGCATTGAAACATTCATATTCAAGGATCCCGAACTTTCCTCCGTCAACGGTATAAGCCTGCTTCGCATGAAACCTATCAAGGTCGAAGAAGAGCGTTCCGTTACCGATCTCCTCATCAGGAGTAAAAGCAACCGCAATGCCTCTGTGACTTACGTCAGGATTATCTTTGAAATAGGACAGCATCTCCATTATCTCGGCAATGCCGGCCTTGTCATCAGCTCCGAGAAGAGTAGTTCCGTCAGTTCTGATCAGATCCTCTCCGATGTGATCTTTAAGCTCGGGAAATTCACCGGGATCAAGTATGTCGTCGTGTCCGTCAAATGAACGGATAATATAAGGTTTTACGTCTTTTCCCGAGACCGCCGGAGAGGTATCCAGATGTGCTATAAAACCCAGATCCTCTGCCTGATCACCCTCACAATTTGACGGCAGATAAGCATAGACATAACAATGCTCATCATCGTAATCAACAGTCAATCCAAGCTCCTTTAACTCATTGACAAGAAGCTCTGCGAGCTTATGTTGTTTCTCGGTCGAAGGGTGTGAAGCTGATTCTTCATCAGACCCGGTATCGATCTTTACATATCTTAAAAAACGTTCAATAAGTGAAGACTGCTGTTCCATGGAAAAAACTGATTACTCCTTTAAATATTTAATCAGGGAACCGTGTGTTCAGAAGTTTTGTAGATCCCGATGTTAAGCTCACCGCACATGACAGCGTAGTACATGGATTTGATCTTTTAAAGATCAAATTCTGTTTGTCTGATTCCATATTTTCTACCCCTTTTGTCCGTGAAAGACCCTGATAGTATAGCATTTTCACCAACAAAGGAGCAAACGCTTCTTCGGAAGATTTCCGTGAGATTAAAGCGGTATTTCAACCCCGTTCAACCCTTCAATACTTTTTCGATACCTAAATCAACCTCATTTATGCTCCGAAAAGGTATTCAGCGGCTTTATTACTTTTTCAGTACACAAAATCGCTTCTTTTATGCACTGAAAAAGTATTCGCCCATACTATTTGTTATTATTTGATTAGTTTATCCTTATCCTCGTTCATCCAGAACTTTCTGAACTCTGTCCTGAGCGATCTTTATCACCTGATCAAGGCTCTTCTGACCTGAGAAATAAGCAGGCATTTCCTCTATAAGAATTATATTGATATCGGCATCTTCAGTCGTGGCGGAAGAACAGTTCAATATCGTATTCTCGAGAACGTCAATGTGCTCTTTTGTGTACCTGACCCTGTTTTCGGGAGTGTTTTCAAAGTAACCTCCAAATAGACTGCTGATAGTGGTCTGGTTATAGTATTCGATTGCCGCCTCTCCGGTCGATCTGAAATATTCACGGTTCAGGACAAAGCTGCCGTTCAATGAATATTCTTTCTGGAATTCATCAGACACAAGAAGTTTTACGAAATCTGCACAAGCATCGATATCGTATGCCTGCACAGATACGGCAATTGAAGAAGAAACAACTGTCACGGGTCCCTGGCCGTCTAAAGAAGGCAATCCGAGTATGGATTCGCCGGATTCGAGTTGCTGCAAAGTTATGAGATAATCAGCGAAATTGTTGCTTGTGGTATATATTGCCGGTTCGGTATATTCAAACATTCCGGCACCGTATGAAGCAAAGGATGAACTGGTTCCGTCATCCCAGGTTATGGAATTTTCAGGGACGTTATTCTTAACATATTCTGCGATCGCTGCAAATTCAGGCACCGAGAAATCCGCCTTGCCATTCCTGATAAACTCATTTCTCGATGTATTAAAAAGGCATGCAAAATAGTACGGCTGACCATATGGGATAACATCTTTTCCGTTAAGCGGACCGTTCAGGAAATCAACATATTCATCTGTTGTAAAACCAAAACCTGATGCACCTGCATATGCACCGTCAGTGAATATTCCGCTGATACCGAAACATAATGGAACGTTATATAACTTCCCGTCAACTTTTGCATTATCGACAATGTTAGTGAAGTATTTGTCAGAATCAAGATCTGCAACATAAGGCGTAAGATCAATAAGATAGTTGCTGTTATTGATCCGGTCTATCCGGCTTATATCAAGGAACATATCAGGTCCGTCTCCGCTCAGTATGTCCATGGACAGCTTATTTGAAATGGCAGATTCCCGTTCGTTATCTGACCGGGAAAGCTCATCATCGCTGTTTATACTGTTGAGATTGTCAGACCCGCTGCCGTAACGGTCTGTGACTTCGATAAAATACTTGTCATTTGTCCCGTTGTATTTCACCAGCGCATCACACATAGCCTCATCCAGATAACCGCTTGGCGAGTAAAGTTCAAGGATCCTCTTGCCTGCATGAGGGTTTTTAGCGGCTTTCGTAAACGAAATGACCTCGAAAGCGGATGCACTCCAGTCATTGAAACTTGAAAAAGGTGTCGGATCATATTTTTCGCCGTAAAGGATAAACGAGTCTTCACTGACCTGACCAAGACTGTAATCCTTGAGAGAATTTCTGTTTACCGAACACCAGCTGTAGTTGAAGATCTCTTCTTTAGTCTTATTCTTAATATCGATTCTGGATATTCCTGTCGGTGTAGCGGAATAAATATTCCCGTCTGAACCGCCTGTCATGTTAGAGATGGAAAAAGAATCAAGCCAATTGAATTCTGTCGGATCCAGCTTCTTTAATCTGCCTTTCTTCAGATCCAGTTCAAAATAGTCGTAACCGAAATCCACACCCAGGAAAACAACTGCTTTGTCTTCACCTTCAGGAACAATGTTGTCAACCGAGTATATGTATGTATTTCCGTCTTCGATCCTGATCTCTTTTTCATTTCCTGCAGGATCTGTCACAAAGAGGTATCCTTCCGGAGGATCTGTGTCCCAGTTTGTCGATACCTGTATCTGATAATCACCGATAATGAATAATTGTGATGCCTGCTTATAAGCTTCTTTGTCGGTGACACCAAGGACATCACCGGTATGAGGATCTATCAGGTATTCCCTGATGATCTGTCTGTTTGTTTCAATATCAAATGAACTGGCATCGGCTACGATATTGCCGTCAAGATAAATAACACCTTCCGGGTATTCCCCGTCTTCGAAAAAATGAAGAAGATCGATTATCTTTTTAGTCTCACCGCTTTTCTTATCGACAACTACAACATTTGAGATAAGCAGTTTAAGATAAGATTCATATTCCCCGTCGTAATCTTCCGGAGGCTCATAATTGCCCTGTGTGAGAAAAATATAGTTGTCTTCGTCTGAACCTGCCAGTTGTGAATGTATATATTGCGTTTTTCGGTCAGGATCCACACCGTTGTCGATCAGATAAGTTTTTGTCTCAAACCACGGCATATCTTCTTCGATCAGTTTGCCGCTGTGACTGCTTTCTGTTTTTTGGTTCTTGCCGTTCGTGCCACATGATGCAACTGAAAACATGAATGACACGGCAAGCACGGCAGCTATCGTCTTGCGTAATAAATGTGTGTTGATTGCTATATTGGTAAAACTAAGTATGATATTCACTCTTTAAAACCGAAAAAACAATAAGGTCATGATACTGCCCGTTTTTATATAGGCTTTCACGCAGTATGCCTTCTTCTACAAACCCGAGTTTCTGCAGCACTTTAATTGAACCGGCATTACCCTTCATAACCTTTGCAACTATTCTATTAAATCCATAATCTTCAAAACCGAATTTCAACATTGCATCCAATGCTTCTGTCATTATTCCCTGTCCCCATGATCCGCTTTTCAAACAGTAACTGATTTCTGCACTGCAGTTGAATTTATCAATATCAAAAAAGCCGCAGTGTCCAACTATAGTATTATCCGTTTTTTGAGCAATTCCCCATCTGATCCGCTGTTTCTCATCAAAAAAACTCTGCATTCCGGCAATCATTCTTTTAATGCTTTCGATATCATTAACAGCATTATGAGTCAGATATTTGCAGGTATCCTCATCAGATAAGACTTCTAAAAGACTTTGATCATCTTCCTGAGTAATCTGTCTCAATAATAGCCGTTGGGTATTTAACTTGGGAAATGATTCAAATATAAGTTCATTCATTTTATTGATTCTCTAGTAAATTAATAGTTAATCGACAAAGGGAAGTCCCCTTATCACCAAAATTATATCAGTTATCTCTCTATCCGTTTCTCAAATCTGAACATTCCTTCCGAAAACTGCTCATCTTCTGATCCGCCTGTGTCAGGATCGTTCGGATCTCTGTGATGACTGTTAAAAAACTCAACAATATGAAATCCGCAGCGATTAACGTAAAAATGTATGTTTCTCTTCTCAAAATACGGCGTTACCGTCTCCCAAACAGTAACTTCCGGGTGGATCTTTTCGACCTCGCACCATGCAGCATAGCCGATTCCTTTGCTGTGTGACTTAGGGGATACAAACAGAAGATCCAGATCTCCCTTGTCTCCATCAACTCTTATTACCAATCCGCCTGAGACAACGCCGTCACAAATGATCCTGTATGCCTCTCCTAATTCAATGGACTTTTCTATGGTTTCTCTCGAAATGATCTGATCTTCTTCTTCAAAGTGATCGTCTCTCTTTCCAAACTCTTCCAAAGCACCATAATTGAATGCTTCCTGGTTGTCCTTGATGAATTGTTCTTTGTCCGCGTCTGTTAATGGCGCTAATGATACTACCGTCATTATCCGAATACCTTATCCCAATATAGATACTAATCAACAAAGGATTCGCTCCCTTGTCCTCTCAATTATATCACCGGAGCAAAACGTTCTTGACAACTTTTTCAGACATCAATATGGACCAGAAATGTAAGTTCAAGCGTACAAATCAATCTGCTACTTGAAACATTCTGTAATCAGCTGGTTGCACCTTACGAACTTCAACATCAGAGAACCCGGATTTTTAACATAATTTGTCTGAGATATATTAAGCCCGTAAGCATTATGCTCACGGGCTTGTTAGTAAAGAAAATTGCGAGATAAAAGGCTATTCCTCATCCCGACAAACATGAATTTGTTAAATTGATATCCACCAGCATACACCATATTTATCAATAATGGTGGCGCAACATTTACTCCATGGAAGTTCTCCGATAGGTTCGATAATTACACCCCCATCGCTCAAAACCTGAAAAGCATTATAAACAGCTTCTTCTGTTCCCATTTCAAAAACGTTAAAAGTCATAGTTTCCCACTTGTTTTTGTGTACTACATCTATATCACAGGGATTTTTCGCTTCTGCCAATGCCAAAAAACCTTCCCCGTTTACAGATAGCTCACAGTGCTCATAAGCAGTGTTATCTTCGTTTTTAAACTCCCGTGTTATTTCTGCTCCAAAGGCTTTGCAGTATGTTTTTGCTGCTTCAAAACTGTTTTTAACATATACCTGTGTATAATTCTTCATCGCAACCTCCACAAAATCTGATTTGACTTAATCAATTAACTAAAAATATAATTCGCTTTCGTGAGCGAGTAAATCCAAAATATATTCCGATTTAAAGTGACCCCCATTCATTCCAAAGCCGGTCATAAATATCATTCAACCTGTCTATGATTTGTGAATTCACCTCAACCACTTTATCTTTATATTTTGTTCCTCTTTCCCCCATAAAATCAACGCAATACATTAGTGAATAAAAAAGGAACGCCTTACGCTGAATGTCATTGGCATCCATTTCATCCAAAATAAATCTCACGTAATCAGTGTCATATCCCATGTTCAGGAGTGCGACATACGTCAACGCTGCAAAAGTCAACACGTCGCCCATTCCAATCCAGTCTACGTCGATAATTCCTGATATATGCCCATCCTTGACCAAAAGATTCTTTGTAGTTACGTCATCTAAATACGGCGTTGGTTCAACCTTCTCAAAGTACATCTGCAATATCGGAATTTGACTCTCTACACGAATCACTTTCTCCGTTTCAAAAAAACCATTTTCTTCAATCAATACCTTTGCCCTGTCAAGTATTTCATGAACAAAATCCAGCCACGTCCAATCTTCTGCATGTTCTGAAAGCCTAAGAGATACTTCTCTCTGTAAGTGAACTATTTCCTTCGCAAGATTATTTTTATCTTCTTTTGTAAGTTGCTTATATACCGCCCAAAGTTCTTCTCCATCAATATAAGATAAAACGACGTAATCATATTGTTCAAAGCTACCGCAATACAATACCCGAGGCACCGGGATGCCTATTTCCGTGAGTTTCCCCAAAAGACGAACCGTATCGTTGTATGCGTTCTTCTCCGCGCTTAACCTAACGGTGTATTTACTTCCCTTTATTTCAACAATAAATACATAGTTTGCCAAACCAACGGAACAGCGTTTGATCTTCGCCGGCTCATCATGAAAAGTTGCCCGGCAAATATTTATAATTAACTCATCCATAATTCCTTGCCCATCCGAAACAGCATATAAACCGATTGTTAATTTACTTGCATTAGTAAGTAAAACCAAATTTTTCCTTCTAAATTATCTTCCAATTTTCCTGATTAATTCTCACCTGTGAATTCATACACTACATTTATGTGTATCGCCTGTAACTTATTATTAACATACTGTAAATAACTGATGCAGAAATTTGACGGATGATATTTGAACTTAATTTGTATTTCAAAAACAGACAGTTTTACATCTGGATACGTTTCCTTGTACTGCTCACTATCCACATACCAAATATAAGAATTCAGTTTGTCCTGAAGCAAAAACATATGATCCTTTTCAATTTCATCTGTAAATTCCCAGTGATCATATAGCTGAAGTATCAGTTTTTCCTCTTCATAGGCAATCCCATCTATAACTTCAGTATTATCTATAGCCATCTTCAATCACGCTCCTACAATTAAATTTAAAAAATTCATTCCGATTTACCATTTCATCTATTTAGAAATACTGAAAGTTTCCAACCTATAAACTAAACTGCCGTTTTAGACAATTTTTCAATAAACTCATCCATAGTATTTGCTAATACACCATTGGGATTTTGTTCATATACATTAAAATATCCGTATTCACAATCCATCCATTCAACTTTACCGGTTTCGTTATTAAAAAGTATCAAGATGTTTCCAATCTTCGTATAGAAATTACCCATAAGAAATCTCTGGCCAAAATCATTTTTACCCTTCCACTCATAAAATGCATTATTTATTCTGGTCTGAGCATCTTCCTGCGACTTAATTGTATTTAATTTAATCTCTATTTTTCCTTTAATTTTGTTGAACGAAAACCATTTATCAAACTTATCATTTCCCGTGGGTATAATATAATCTGCTTCTTTGAAATTAATTTCTCCTCTAATTATTCGTTCGTATGCTCTAGAATAGAAACTCTTTAATCCTTCGTTTAATTGAAATCCTAATTCTGTTTCAATTTCCTCCCAATCGAACTGTGCAGTTCCCACTTTTGAATTTAAAAAATCTACGAGATTCATCATATTATTTCTCCCCTTTTGCCAATACGATTAAAAGTACATTTATTTAGAAAAACTGTAATATTCTTAGTTAATTAACTTCCGATTTAACTCAATATCATTTCAGACCATCAATAAAATCTCTCATTTCTTCTGCAATTCTTTCAGATTCAAACTGATGTAAATAATGATCACAATCGAGTTCAATCAATTTTCCGTAAGTTGAAGCGTCAACCAATTCCTGGTGAGTGCTCTTCCAGTATTCATAATTACTATTGTAAGTTGAAACGAATTGCAATGTCGGTGTACTTGGTAAAGCAGTAGCATTAATTTCTTCGCACACCTCACCAATAGCATCGTTTTCACGACACACAGTATCATTCGCCTGATTCCTGCAAACCAAAGCCTTATATTGCCTTAACTCCTCATCTGTGTATGTTGCGTCAAATTCACTGATTGACATTAAAAAGCGATTTATACCGCTAAACCGTACAATTTTATTCAAATTGATTGCTGTTTTTTGCGCAAAGCCTTCTTTTATTTCTGCAAGTCCATCATAATTAGCGGACGACATATCAAGACCTACTATAGCTTCCACCTCTTCCGGATATTTTTGTGCCCAAAGAGTAGCCTCAAGTCCCGAAAGCGAATGCGGACACAATATGAAAGGACCTTCTATTCCCATCTTTTCCAGTGCCTCTCTGTCCTGACGCAGTATAGTATCAAAATCCCTTTCTCCGTCAATCTCATCGCTGAACCCATAGCCAAATTTCTCAATCACTACGCATTTATAATCATCGCTGAGTTTAGAATACAATGGTCTGAAGTCATAAATTGGTGATTCTGTTCCCCAACCGGACATAAATACAATGGTATGTTCTCCATCACCCTGTACATAAATATTCATGTTTCGGCCGTCTATCTCTATAAATTCACCGGGATGATCTATAAGCAAGTCCTTCTCCCGACTCATAGCAATTTCATTCCATATTTTCACAATAATTAAAAATGCTACAAGTATCGCTAATATTCCAAGCAGCACTCCCACTATGATTTTCAATATCTTTTTTACAATTCCCTTTTTCATATTACTTCCGTGCTATATAAAACTGTAAGTTAATCTGTTTATTGATTCCTTATTTAGAAAAACTGTAATTTTTTTATACATTTGTTATTGCTATTTAAGACTGTAAAAGTTCAATTGCCTGTTCAAGCGTAATTATCTTTGCATACCGCTCTCCCCACATAAATTCATTGTAGTACTTATATGCGGTTTCTTTGTCGAAATAGGGATTATCATAGGTTGAATTTGTATATCCGGGAACAAATAAGTTGAATCCCTTTTCAAAGCCACTTTTAATCGTAGCATCCATGCAATAGTCTGTTGATACACCAACAACTATGATATCTTTTTCACCCTTTGAATTCAGGTATTCCGTCAATCCTGTCATTGGATGAAACGCACTGTTAACATTCTTTTCAAAATGTCTTTCACCCTCTCTGGGAGTAAATTCATCATATATTTCATAATTATCTGTGTTTTTATCTAAGTAAGATCCGGGGCCATCATCATGCTGAACATATACGACTTCAATATTATTTTTTCTCGCTATATCAATCAGCAGTTTTATATTATTTTTTACAGTTTCAAACGAGTATAAGCTTTCGTTAAAGCACCCCTTTTGTGTATCAACAACTAACAGTATCATATAACAAATCTGGCAAGTTCTACATTGCCATCCCTTTCTATAGATTCTATATGAAATCCACATTTTTCAGTGTAAAACTTCACATTCTCTTTCTTGTCTATTGGTGTTACTAAAGTGAGTTTTTCGCTATCTTCATATAACGTCTTTGCAAATTGAATCGCCTGTGTCCCGATTCCTTTACCCTGATACTCAGGAACAACGCAAAGACAACCAATCTCATATACTCCCTTTTCCAGTTTTTTGCACGAAATACTGCCGACAGGTTCATTATCACAAAGAATAATGTATTTCGGATATTTGCTTATTGATTCCTCCATCATTTCTTTTGTCTTTCCGTATCCCGGACACGAACCATATCGCAAATAATCACTATAAAAAGAAGCATTATAAATATTTATCAATAACTCCGCATCTTCCAATGCAGCTTGCCTATACTCTATCGTCATAATTTATCATCTCTATTTGGGAAAACTGTAATATTCTTATTCAGTTAAATTCCAATAAAACGTACTATCACAGCAGGACGACAAACTTGAATTTGCGCATGTCATACAATACCACCATCGCTAATGACAAAATGCTCTCCCATTAATTCTTCCTTACCATCTTCAGAATATAGATAACTTCCGTCAGGGATTGCAATAAAAGTATGACCCATGCTATCCGGATATGTAATATCTTCAAAAAGTCTTTTACCATCTAAGAATCTGTCTTTTATATCTTGATAATGCGGAATGAGCTTGGTTTTTGTAAGTCCTAATCCCGTAATAAACCGCTTATAATCAGGATCTAATGATTCACCATCCAGCTCCGGCTGTGCATAAACTTCTTCCGCACTATTCATGCTTCCAGCACTAATTCCGAAAATCACGCCATCAAAATCCTCCAGGAGTTCCTTTAACCTTATCTCGCTAAAGAATCGATTTTGTGTTGGAACATGGCCTCCTCCCAAGATAATAAAATTGCTACTCTTTACCAACTTCGCAGCATCGTTTTGATTTCGTCTATCTAAAACTGTATAAGACTCAAACTCCATTCCTGAAATCTCTGCCGTGTATTTTATTCCAAATGAAAAACCATCTGTTTCATCATAATCATCCGGTGATGCAGTTATAAAAAGCCCCTTATTATACTTATGAATGGCCTTCTGCATTCGGCTGACAAATTCGTTTTCCGTGTTAAAAGGAAGTCCCCGTCCTGTGAAAGGGCTGCTTGTTAAAAATAGAATTTTGCTCATATATACATCTCCATAAACTCCGATTTGTCATCGTCTATAAAACTGAAATACAATACGTTCTTCTATACAATATGTTTTTTCCGAAGTTCTGTTATATCCTTAATCTGATATGTAGCAAAGCCGTTAACATCAGATGCATTATTTCTATTGATCCAAGCTGTCTTAAGACCAGTATTATGAGCGCCCACTATATCCGTCTCATAAGTATCACCGACAAACAACAGATCCTCTTTGGTGCTATCAGGATATAGATCAAGTATCTCGCTAATTGCCATATCAAAGAATTCTGTTGATGGCTTAACCCTGCCAAAATCCGCGCTTGACCATATTCTTTCAAAGTACCTGCCTATACCATAGGAATCAAGCATTAACCGGAGTGCACCTGCTCTGAATCCGCTATTTGACAGTACGAACATCGGTATTTTTTCTTTCCTGAAAACATCGAGCATCTCTGATAGTCCATCAAAGACTCTCTCTTCATTGCACCTGCTCAAAAACTCTGCTTCCTCTTCTATGCTCATATCAATTACATCACCGCCATATTTTTCTGCATACATCGGTAATTCATCATTTACAAAAGGAAACTCAAAGCCTTTCTTATGAAGATCCTGCATATATACAAATAATTCTTCACCATAAGCCTTGATTTCATCAAAGGAACATTTATCCCTATAATATGTCTCCCAAAGAGGTTTTAATCCAAGATTAAAGTCCATATGAATGTCTTCGACAAGTGTCTGGAAAAGGTCAAATATCAATATCATTTCAATCCCCTTATCAGGTTTTCCGGAATGTCGTTTTTAGATAATCCTCAATAAACATATAATCACAGCCGGCGTTTATTGCTGTTCTATGATCTTTTTCTTCATCTCCGATTAAAACTGTAATTTACTTTATAAATATGCTTTATTATATCAAAAAAGCGATGCAAATAACACATCGCCTCATTGTTCTTTATTATCAATCCTGTCTTTTTCCATTTCGAAGAGCATTCCGGATTGCGTCTTTTATCACCTCACTCGAATACGTGGCATTTGTAATTGCATCCACTTCAACATCATTCTTCTGAATCATTGTCGGAATCATTTCTTCAGCCGGTTTACCCAAACCGCATTCATGCTTAAGTATCTCTATATCTGATATTTCTCCATTTGATACCGTCACTCTTACTTCGACTTTTACCAAATCGGTTTCGCTTTTGCCCTCATATACTCCATCCTGAACCTGTGATATTTCTATTCGTGTTTTATCAAAGCTGTTAACCTGCTTTTTCATATGAATCACGGTCGCAAGAACGAGAGATAAAATAATCACAGCTGATGTTAAGATTAAAATACCCAAAACAACTAAAACAATCTTGATAACTTTTTTCATAATCTAATTCTCACTCTCAAAATATTCAACAATAGGAGCAATGAATTTCTTATCCGAAATATCATACGAAGAAGAAATCATCTCCACCATTTTCTTTTCATCTTCTGTTTGATTTTTCTTTCTTTTTTGTGAGGATACAAACATCTTCATTGCCATCTTTGAGGGGGCATTCATCTTTTCATAATTAAATCCTCCCTGACAATAAAAAGTTTTGATATGTTTTTTCTGATTATCATTTAATGTTTTATTAAACATTACCTCAATATCCGGACTGTCATTGGGGCCTCCTCCGACACAAAACAGTGCAAGGCGCTTATCTTCCCATGAAGACGCCTTGTCTAGAAACCATTTTACTTTTGTAACAGTTCCCGCCATTGCCCATCCGCCATAGATTATTGCATCATAAGAATCAAAATACTTTTCATCTTTCTTTTGTGCTTCCTTAAGATTAAGGATATCCGCCTTCATTTCTTCAGCTAACCATTCAGCATATCTTTGAGTAAATCCTGTTTGGGATGTGTATACTATAAGTGTTTTCATAATTCGTTAAGATTCCTTTCCATTTTCATAATCGTTTGAATAGTAGTCATCAGGCTTTTTTCATCTATTCCTTCAAAAATACGACCAATCACATATTGGCTCTGTTGTCCGTTATTATCGTTTGTCTCCAAAAAATTTCTTGCTGCATCAGTAACGTAAATACGTTGTTTTCTTTTATCTTTTTCATCTTCAAAAGTAGCTATAAAGCCCTTTTTCTCCAGCCTTAATAAGATTTGTTTTACATTCTGATGGGAACTGCCCATAACATCAGAGAGTTCATTAATTGTAGGCGCTTCTTTGCAAAGATTGATACAAATAATGGCAAAGAACTGTTTCCATGTTATTTCTTTTAAATACTCATCTGCTGCCGCCTGGTATCGGTTGTCAAAAGCGCTTAGCAACCCTAAAAGAAACGCCTGCGGAGGCATATCTCCAAACTCGACATTGGTTTTGTTCATTTCTTTGTTGTAATTCATTATTTTTCTCCATTTAAAAATAGGTAACATGTTACATTTCTGAAAATAATGTAACACATTACCTATCTCCTGTCAACATCTATTTATGATTCTTTCTATTTAACAAAACTGAAATTTTATTCTATACTCTTTTGATATATTCTTGTAATTCTTTCCATTCTTTTATCATAAGAACATCATCAACCGGCTCATATTCCATATCTATGGCACCGATATACCAGATTGGAATCATTCCTGCATCTTTAGCCCCTTTGATATCGCACTCGTATTGATCTCCTATATACCAAACCTCTTCAGGTTTAAGTCCCGCTTTTTCAAGTGCAAGATCAAAAATACGTTTATTCGGCTTACGATATAAATACTCGCTTGTAGCCAAAATAAACTCAAAATCATTATCGGGCAAACAATTATTTATTCTTCTGTTTACCGCATTTCCGGAATAAGAAATATTGCTTATAACGGCTGTTCGAATACCAACTTGCTTTAGGAACGTGAGAAATTCCAAAATTCCTTTTGTTGGACTTCCCGGTGCAGCAGCATCCCAGAACACATTGTCTATTTCCTCTGAGGATAAAGAAATCTCTATCCCCTGAGACTCATACAAGTATTTAGTAAACATATGATTTGGAATTTCATACTGGAACAAATGTCTTTTATATGGATCGAATCTACCCATTTCTTTATTCAGCTGATTCGCATATTCCTGAACTTCCGTTGCAGTCTTGCCATATTTATTTTTTACAGCATATTTAAGAACTGCTTCCGTTCCTTTTACACCATTAAAAGGTTCTTCTTTTATAAGTGTCTGACCGTAATCAAACATTATCATTTTGGGTTTATTCATCTTTTCTTCCGTCTCTTATCAGGATTCTTCCCAGCCAACAGTTTAAGCCAAGAAGGTATCACTCATTACAAACTCTTAAATATAAGTCTGTTTGATTCTTTTTAGATTAATTAACCTGTTGGGCATTTCTTCTGCTGTTCTTAATTATTTCTTTTCAGCCGGAAGAGGTGGATCCTTAGGTATAGTAATTTGTGCACCTGCGAAAGGAACGCCTTCAAATATCAGATTCCACATTACACCAAATATTCCTGTAGACAAAGAAAATGAAATCTTGTTAAAGTCTATTGTAATCAGATACTTTTCATTTTTCTCAGTTCCCTGAATGGCAATTTTAAACAATATATGTCCATTTTCTCCAATAGCAAAGGAACCCTCTGAATTATATTGGTCATCTAAATATTCTGCTACATCTCCGGCCTCTTTGCCGACAAATTCCGACAGATACTTTTCGATAATACCTAATTTTTCTATTTTGACTTTCTTTGATGCTCCTTCAAAACCGGCAAGTTTTCTGAGTTCTCCCTCAAATCCCAATGCATCATTTAACTGATACTGAACATTTTTAATTTTCTGATCCTTAAGATTAAAGGTCCTTCCTCTTCCAAGATTGTCGTTGAAGAATTTAGCAATCCTCTGACCGACAAACTTCTGGAATTTTTCATTTTTCTTAAGGTTCTTAATACATCCTTTAAATAATTCACTGGCTGCGGTTTTTAATCCCTGAGCGGTCATATCTGCAAACCCGGATACAATAGAACCCCAAACATCGCTTTTTCCTTTTTCTCTCCAGGTTTTAATATAATTCTTAATGGAAGAATAAACAAAATATGCGGCAAGTGTTTTTGCGGCCTGCTTCCAACCGCCTGCTAAATCGATGTTATTTGAAACAAGATTGTCTCCGGCGGCTTCCAGATATTTTGCAATGCTGAACTTCTCTATTGTAATTGTTTCATGATGATTCCAAAGTGCGAAAAGCTCTCCAAGCGATTCAGCAATAAAATCTTTGGCAGGCGAAATCAGTGCTTCCGCAACCGGGCCGGCATAAGCATTCACAAGATAAGAAAATGCACAATCGCCAAAGAACTTAATCCATTCCAGCTGGCCTACGATATCATCATAAAGTTCGGCGTCATTTAAACTGGCTATGCCTTCTACAGTCCAATATCGCATATATTGTCTGACAAGGTATTTACTGGCTATACGAAGTTCTTCTGTACTGGCCTTAGGATCAAGCGCAACCATCTCCAGTTTATTAAGCCACTTTCCTTTTTCGCCGGGTATCGAGAACATCTCAATACGTTTTTGAAGTTTTTTATACTCCTCATCCCAGCCTTCCATAGGATCGGGTTTCAATCCCTGCAGTCTTAACGGAACATCTATGGAATACATCTTGCCTTTATATTCACATGTGGAAGGCAGTAAAACAAGATAAAATGAGCCGTCCTCAGGTTCGCAGAGAGTTGAATTGGGTTCAAAAGTATAAGTGAATTTATCATTGAAAATATTACATTCTTCTTTGTATTTGAATTTTTTGGCAATGGATTCTTCTTTATCCGCGCTCGAACCCTTTCCGCCGCTTCCGATAATACTTTTGAAAGAATAATTGGCCCCGTCCGGATCAATAACCGAGGTATCTCCTTCTTTTACAGCAAGGGTAAATATCAGTTCCGAAACCTGCCACTTATTGTCCAAATCGCCGTGATAATCTTTTTCGTATGCCTGTACACGAACATATTCAATATCATTCTTCTTATCCTGATAACGCGATTTAACACTGAGTCCTTCGGGATAAGGGTTCATGTATATATAACCGTTTAATGGTTCCTCTTCACCCTCTACTATAACCGAAAACTCCAATTCGATTTCTTCCTCTTTAAAGAATACCGAAGGAGACTCTAACGGCGCAGTCTTATTTGCGATTATAACCTTGAACACATCCGGCTGCTCGGTATTTTCAAATGAAATATCAAATTGATCCGTCGATTTTGCAGTAATATCTTTAAGCAAAGGAGGATTGGGTGCATCAAGCACTCTGAAATAATCCGAATACTTAAATCCGTCACCATAAATGCATTTTAAGGAAATTGTATTGCTGCCACGATAGGATACATTATCTCCGGTAAATTTTATGGAAGCTCCGTCAGTAACACGGAATATCACATTATTTGTAAAAGTACCGCCTTCTCCGGTAAATATAAATGATATACCTGCTTCATCAATTTTTTGATCTTTTGGAACACTCACCGTTGCTTCACAGTATTTTCCCGTAAAAGATACTTTATGGATTGTAAGTTCTCCACTTGAGGCGGAAATTTTTTCAGTCAAATCCGGACGGTCAATAGTTTTGCCCAAAGAATCTGTCTCTGCCATACGCGCCCTGACTATAACAGGTTTTCCTCCACGGCGTATGGAATCACCAAAATCCTTCTGAATATACATTTTGTACCCTCCGGATCTGGGGGTTTTTTCATTTTCTTTCTTGCGTCTCGAACCTGCTAAAACAGCACCTCCAACAGAAGTTCCGGTTGAAAGAACTCCTATTACTATCGCTGCGGGAACAGATACTCCGCCATCTTCACCGGATTGATCTTTCGCAAATTGTGTTACACTTACATTTTGTTCGTTCTCTTCAGGTTCTTCGGTTTCTTCACCACTTCCGGATACAGTAGGATCCTGCCAGGTTATTGTCATAAGAGAATTCAAATCAACAAATTTTTCTCCAATCTGGCAATTACGAAATCCTTCTATTCTATCCTTTTCGTTTTCATATATAGGCTCATACTCAGTAAATGATGAATCCTGAATAGTAGTACTTGAAGAAATATGCTGTTCCAAAGTAGCTACTACAAATACACCAGGTAATTCATCTATTTTCATAATTCTTGAATAATATATTACTTCATCAAAGTAATCCGTAATATCATTAGCGCCATTCGGATCGTAATAAAATGCCAAATCATAGTAAAAATGAGAAATAATGGTATATCCCGACTCATCCTTATTAACAATTAACGGTTCGGCTGAATTTTCTTCATATAAAAAACCTGCAGAATAACTATAATTCTTAATTTCTTCAGCTTTTATCTCCATTGCTTCTTCAATTGTCTGACCGTAATCCGGTTTATATAAAGTAAATTCCTCTACCTTCTGCGAAATTCCCCAGTCAACCGTATTATCGGCAGTACTAACCCCGGCAACTGTCTGCTTAAGATCATACCATTCATAAAAGTGATCTGATTCCTGGCTGAAATAGGAAGGATTTTCCGGATCTGTCAGATAGGATTCTTTAAGATAAAAGAAATTATCCGGCATGGAAAAAGTCACTCGTGCAGTCTGGTTATATTCTTCTAAACCATCCTTACCAATTCCCGAATATTCAACGGTTTGACCATATAAAAGATTGTGATCCAAAAGTGATTGCTTATCATCCTCATCTCCGCTATGGCTATATACCTCCAATGTATTATCTTCAAAGGAATACTTATTAAACGGAAAAGCACCCGCTGCCATAACCGGTACAGAAAGGACAGCAGTCAGCAATATAATCAAAGAAATTCCGGAAATCAGTTGTCTGTATCTTATCTTTTTCATGATGCTGCTCCTCCTTTCTTTGATGTCAGAATCACAATTAATCGGATAATCAGGAAAATTACTCCTGCATTAATAAAAAGAACAGCCAAAATAATTGGAATAATTCTCGTTCCGGTAATCAAACCAAGGACTGCCGATATCGCATATCCTACAGCAGCGCCTCGCATAAGTCCTGCACCGGCCGGTCCTGCAACAGGTTTTCCAAAAGAAAATACAGAATTTATGATTCTGACAAGAAAACTGTTGTTTAATGCAGAATCGGCCGCTATTACCATAGCAGCTATTCCACACAGGCTTGAGATTCTGGTGGCTCCGCCCGTTAAGAAAAGATATATAAGAAGCGCAAACCCGATTCCTGTAAAATAAACACCAAGAGAATCTTTTGTTACTCCAAAGGCACCCTTCATTGTTTCGCCGAAGGAACGTTTTTTGCCTCCGTTTTTTCTAAAGAAAAGAGAAAACAGAGTCACTATTCCTGCTACAAAAACTCCCTTCCCGATTATTCCTCCGAATCCGCCGATAAATCCACCGCTCATACCACCGTTTGCGCAGCTTAAGAAAGATAATATTTTAAGAGGCCACGGGTTGATTCCGTTTGCTTCGAGTACATTTAAAAGAAGCCAGAATAAAGGTATTAAAAGGGAAAAAAGAATTGCCGGAATCATAAGCAGTGGCTTCTTGACAAATGCCAAAAGGGAGCCCAGGAAATGTTTTAAAGAAGCTATTATTTCTTTGCCCGGACCTGAAATTACTGCTGATGCAGCAGAACCGTTATAATTCACTGTTCCAAGTTGAACTTCTCCCGTAGAAGCGGAAGCTTTAGATTTGAAACTATCAGATTTGATTACAGCCTCTTTTGACCCTTCCTTTTTTTCAGTCATTTCTTTTCCAACCGGCTTCTGCTTAGGTTCAGGCTGTGTCGCAGGTTTCACAGCAGGCTTAGCCTGTGTCTGATTCGCAGGTTTAGGTATACTTGCATTGTTTTCCTGCATAACAGGAGGAATCTGTTTTGCAGGCCGGGTTTCATTTACAACGGCAACCGGTTGTACAACCGGACTTGCTGACATTACAAAATTTGCAGGCACCGGTGTGCCACATTTTACACAAAATTTTGCGTTTTCTACTAGCGGGGATCCGCAGGCGGTACAAAACATATATAATCCTCCTTAATTAAATTTATCTGATTCGAAAACCTGTTACTTATTCAAAAATAACGATAAAGGTTTCATGCTTCTTTCAAGCACGCCCGTGAGGTATGCTATCGTCATTCCGTAATTGGTGATGGCTACATTGTGCTTCTTGGCTGCCTCTATACGTGCCTTCATTTCCTTTTCGTTTAACATGCAGCCGCCGCAGTGAATGATGACCTTGTACTTCTCAAGGTCGTCCGGATATTCTGTGCCCTGTGTAAAATCTATCTGCACATTCGCTTTTTTGCGAAGCATAGCGGGAATTTTCTCGGTACCGATATCTCCGCACTGTCTGTGGTGCGTGCAGCCTTCGGCTATCAGCACACAGTCTCCGTCCTTAAGGCTCTCGACTGCTTTTATTCCGTCGAGCTGGTATTCAAGCTCTCCCTTATATCTTGCAAAAAGAATCGAAAAAGAAGTAAGAGGTATCTCTTCGGGCACTATGGCCGATACTTTCTTAAATGCCTGGCTGTCGGTGATTACAAGTTTGGCATCGCTTCCGTATCTTTCAACAACATCCGCAAGTTCGCTGTCGCGGCATACCAGAGGGATTGCACCGTGATCGAGTAAATCTCTTATGGTCTGCTGCTGCGGTAAGATAAGTCTGCCTTTAGGCGCAGCCTTGTCTATCGGAACCACGAGTATTACAAGGTCGTTTGGCGCAATCAGATCACCGACTAAAACCTTGTCGTCTTTTGATTCGTTTAAAAGCTTTGCAATTGTTTCCTTAAGTTCAAATATTCCTTCGCCTGTAACCGCACTTACAGAGAGTGTTGCGGAAAGTTCGGAATCATCGTCTTTTTTAGGAATGTCTTTGTTCGATGCTATGTCCGATTTATTGTACACCTTAATTACAGGAACTTTTCTCTCCTCAATGAGTGCAAGAATTTCCGCATCCTCGGGCGCAAAACCTTTCGCGGTATCTATTACAAGAACTGCCAGGTCTGTCTTTCTTAAGACACCCTTGGCCTTTTCAATTCTGAGTTCACCGAGTTCTCCTACATCATCAAGACCGGGCGTATCTATAACCACCACAGGTCCCGCAGGAAGCAGTTCCATCGACTTATATACAGGGTCAGTAGTTGTTCCCGGCACATTGGACACTATCGCAAACTTCTGTCCGGTTACCGCATTCAAAAGACTGCTCTTACCTGCATTTCTGCATCCAAAGAACGCTATATGTTTTCTCTCCGAGCCCGGAGTATCATTTAATCCCATTGTTTTCTCCAATCTTATAGTATTACAGTAATTATATTTCAGGGGAGCCGTTGCTGTCGAAATGCTGTCGCGACTCCCCCTCAAATCAAGTCCAGAAAGGCTTCTGATCCTTGTGGGTATAGCCCTTGAGTTTGCCGCGGTATGCTTCGAGTTTTTCGCCGTACTCGGCCTTGACTTTGTCTTTGAGGACGCCTTCTTCACACAGTTTTTTAAAGAGTTCTTCGAACTCACGGAAATTTTCCTGTGCGGCGTCTTTGTAGTTATTGCTCATATTAACGTCCACATGCTTAAGGCAGTCGTCCATTGCTTTTTCGTATTTGCTTTTAAAAAGACCCATAATTCACCTACTCACTGAATCTGTATCTGTTCTTTCCGTGTTCCTTTGAATAATAAAGAGCTTTGTCGGTCTTCTCATACATTTCTTCGAAATTTGAAATCTGACCGTCGTTTACTGTTATACCGATGGACGAACCGACTATCGGAGGCAGACTTGAACGCGACATTTTATCAGAAAGACCTGAGATGATTTTGCCCGCGTATTCCGCCATTGTAACCCTGTCGGTATCGTTCTTTATATAAACCGTAAATTCATCGCCACCGAGACGGCATACTATAGCGTCCGTGTCTTTGAAGCAGTTGATAAGATGTTCTCCGTATGCAATTAAAACAGCATCGCCGGTTGAGTGTCCGTAGAGATCGTTTACGCTCTTAAAATTGTCAAGGTCGGTCATAAAGAGTGTTCCTATATTTCCTGCAGCAATCTCCGCATCAACGATTTTTTCAAGATATACTCTGTTGTAAAGACCCGTCAATCCGTCCGTTTCGGCCATATTTTTGATTTCGTTGAAAACTTCAACCTGATTGGTAATATCCGAAGCCCAGACCATATAGCCCTGAACTACGCCGTTTTCGTTCAACGGCTCTTTTCTGAAGCCGTACACATGGTCGTCTTTTTCCATGGTGTTTCTTTTATCATCGAGGATATCCTTTAACACTCTGTATCTTTTAACATTTTTGCCGGTCTGAATGTACGGGAAAAGAGCCTTGCCGTTTTCGTTCATCATCAGGACCTCTCCCGTCATATCTATTACGACCACGCTCTCCGAAGTATGGTTTAACGCGCTTGCCGCGATGACCTTCGTGTTGTTGTTAAAGCCGTATTTTAAGGAGCCGTACGAGACTATTAAGATGGCGGCGATTACACCGAAAGCAATGAGGTCGTAAGGTGAAATTCCGACTACCTTAAGCGCAATGAAAAACCAGAGCGCAAAGACTGCGTAGTTTATAATCATTCTTCTCTGATGCTCGATATACGAGGTTTCACGGCTCGAAATATAATTGGCTATTAAGAATCCCGCGAACACCAGCACGATGCAGATATAAAAGACAATATAGAGAATTCCGGGCTCAATTATTGCCACAGGGTAAGCCAAATCTCCGCCGACTTCAAAACTCTTGTAGAAAAGCGTATTGCTGTCCATCGTGTACACGCCGAATACCGTCAGCGCGCTCACACCGCCCTCTATGATGTAAATTGTAATGGGAACTTTCATTCTTAAGAAATCCGCCACAAACCATGTAAAGCAGATCAAAAATCCGCAGTCCGCAACGTACTCGATTTTGACTACTTCTTTTATGGTCTCATACGTAGGATTTATAATCTCTCCGAAAAATCCGACCATAAACAGAAGTCCAAATATAAGCGTGGCGATAATCGATGCGTTGGAAGACCTTTTGCTCTGAACAGCCGCCATTGCAAGCAAAACGGCAATCAGCAGCATCGAGGTTCCCTGCACTATGATGAAGATGCTTCTGATATCCGTCATGGTGGAAAATGCAATCGAAAGAACCAGAAGGTGTGAGGGATAGTAAATGTAAAAGAATGTGGATGAAAAGCGGTTTCCGCCCTTTTCTCCGTTATAAAAATATAAAAGAGGAAGTGGCAGAACAAATCCTAAGAGATACAGCTTGTCATACCATTTCCAGTCAAGATTAAGTAAATGCGCATTGCCGTTTATAACGGAAAACAGTGTGACGACAACGACTGTAACAACCGTCGCAATCGAGAAAAACAGACATATTTTACCAAAATTTTTCCTGAAGAAATAGAAAATCAGAACGTAAATCATCGGTAAGATAGGCCATCCGCCGAGCGTCGCCGAAATGATTCCGAGGCATATGATGGCTATGATTTTGGCCGAAAGCGAATTGTTTTCGCTCGCCGCAATCATTATGGTTAATAGCGCTATTAAAAGGTCTATGATGATGTTCTGTCTGTAGCCGTACATAGACCCGAAAAACATATAAAAAGGAGTCGCGGAAATAATACCGAATATAAGAAGTCTTAAGGCATATTTAACGACGTTGCCCGTGTGAATATAACCCTCCACGATCGCAAAACACATAATCGGAATCGTAAATCTTCCGACAATATGCATTATCTGACCGAGCACGGAATCAAAGGGAATGCAGGCCCACGCGACATGATCTATGGTCATTGCAAATATCGCTATGAACTTTAAAGTAACCAGGTTTAAACCCTTAAAATTCTTGGTGTTTGACATCTTTTTATGCCTCTTTTACGTATAAAATTATTATATCTGAGGCAACCCTTAAAATCAACAAAGATAGATGTGTGACAAACATTAGGTAACAAACTAAAATCCGGAAAACTGTTTTGATGGAAAAATAACAGATTTTACTGTAAAATAGATGTATGAACTTCAGATTAAAGTCATCGAGGGTCATAAGCGTTGTCGCAGTTTTAACGTTTCTTTGTTTCGTTTTATCCGTTGCTATACTGCCGGGAATAATAGCAGAGAAAAATAAAGTCGACTGGGTTGATGTAGCCACATTAAACGTTGAACCCGAAGTGCCTGAGATAATTGAAGAAGAGGAGGAGGATACAGCGTCTTACCAGGGTGAGACGGTTATTTTGACGCGCTCTTCCAATATCAAAAACGTATCGCAGGAAATCGAAATAACTACCACTGAAGTTCCTAAAGATATGATGGTAATAACCATCGACGGTGAAGATATATATGTTGTCGCAGATGAAGATTATACCTTTGAAGACGATGTATTAACCACCACAGCCGACGACCTTGTAAAATGGGCATTCAGAGCATATTATGAGGACTGGGAATATGTTTACGGAGGCTGTGAGGAAGGTCGTGTAGACTGTTCGGGACTTATAAAATCCAAAGTTGAGGTATGTGCGAGGGGCACTGAAGAACTGCTGGCGGAATCGCCGCTTTCGGGGCCTATAGAAACAATCCCCGACATACCGGGCCTTGGTGTTTACACCTTCGGCCACGTTGGTATATATGTCGGGGACGGAATGGTTATTGATGCAAGAACCGAAAACTCCGGAATCGGATATGATTCCGTCGAATACGAAACCTGGACTAACTGGTTTGAAATAAAAGGTGTCGATTATTCACGCTATGTTAACAGCGGCAGCGAATAATATTAAAAGTCCTCGTCTATTTCAAAATCCATCTGTTTGTAAGTCCAGACGCATCGTCCGATATTGTGTTTATCCATTACTGCATGGAAGTCGTGAAACCATTTTGCGGCTTCTTTTTTGTTGGCTCTGTCTATTACTCCGTACTCTCCGCAGTATAAAGCCACGTTTCTCTGCTTGGCCACTTCGATGGCTTCGCTTAAAAGATACTCAAAATATCTTTCGTCCGGACACTCATCAGGGTCAAAAGGAGGGAAGGCCCTGTAAGCACCGGCTACCTGAATCTTGCTGTATTCATCGTATTTTTTGTAAGGCATTTTATAATCACATCTGAAATAAACATCCATTGTGGGTATCCAGTGTGCACCCTGATGTGTGAAAATAAGGGGTTCGTAGCAGTGGAAAGTATATACTACGTTGTCATCGTAAGGCATAGCCAGATCTTTTACGGCTTCAAGGCTGTTGTTGTAATAGCCGCCTACGATGATTTTTATATCCTTAGCCGTTTCACGAATCATTTTTATACAGTTAACCGATATTTCGTTCCATTTGTCCGAGAACGCTTTGTCGGTAACTTCGTTTAATAGTTCGAAGGTCAGAATGTCTTTCTCCCCGCCGTATCTTTTTGCAAATTCACGCCAGATCGAATAAAAGACATTCTGGTAATCTTCGCTATCAAAAAATCCCTTTTCACCGTGCGCGGGATCGAATGAATATCCGGGTGTACGATGAAGATCGAGTATCATATGAAGGCCGTACCTGCGACACATTTTTATCGCAAAATCTATATATGAAAATCCCTCTTCATAAAAAGAATAGTCGTCCTTTAATATGAGCTCGTAATCAACGGGAATTCTGACATGATCGAATTTTTTTGAAACTTTTTCAAAATCGGCTTCTGTGATAAAAGTATCGTATCTTTCTTTGGTATGGTCGCACTGAGAGAGCCATCCGCCGAAATTTACGCCTTTTTCGTATCCTTCAAATTTTTTCATAATTACTCCTCCACGGGTGTGAGTTCCTCGATTTCCTCTACGCGCACATTCTGAATATAAATGGTTGCGTCCGATCCCTTATTGCCCATGTTGAATTCAAGACGGCCGTTATTGTCGTTCTTTTCGGTCATTGTGAATTCGTATACAAAGGTCTGAGGCTCGGTGGTTACATCGAAAAGCGTATCCGGGAAATATCTGATCCAGCCTGCGTTGGGAGCCGAGATACATACAATGAGGTTTCTGTCTTCCTCTGCCCAGCAGTCAAACGTGATGCGGTAGTTCTTTCCTTTTATCATCGGAAGATCGGGCTGTACAAGCTGAACCGAATAGTCAACTGTACCCATTGCATCAGTATATATAATCATTGTATTGTCTTTGATTTCCGCACTTCCTTCGCCGCCTTCGAAAAGAAGGAATTTCCAGTCTTCGTCATCGTCGAGATTTTCAGCTACGGAGAAATCACAGTTTCTGATGAAGTTGCCTGTTTCGTCAGCTTCCAGGAATACCTTTTCGGGTTTCTTTACATTTGTATCATACTCGTCTTTCTGATAAACACGTACGTAGTCGATCAAAAACTCGGCATTGTCAAAATCGGTGGTTTCATCGGGATTTCCGGGCCATGTTCCGCCGACCGCAAGGTTTAACTGAACATAAAATGTCTGATCGAAAGGTGCGGGATAAGGCTTTTCGTCCGCTCCGACTTCACCTGTAAACCAGTCATTTACGGTAAGATACAGATTGTCGTCGATGTACCATCTCATCTCTCCGGGTTCCCATTCAACGCTATACTCGTGGTAAGAGTCCGCAAAAGAACCCGAATCCAGTGTTACGACGCCCTGCTGTTCTGCGTGAGGCTCGCCGTAATGAACGGTTCCGTATGCTGTGGTTACATCGCTTCCAAGTACTTCCATTATATCAATTTCGCCGCATTTGGGCCACTGGCCGTACTTCATTTCCTCGGTGGGCATCATCCAGATTGCAGGCCAGAGTCCCTGTCCTTCGGGAACCTTTGCACGTGCTACAACTTTGCCGTATAAAAAGTCCTCTTTATCCTTGGTTTTAACCTTGCCCGAAGTATAGTAATTTCTTCCGTCGATGGTCTTTTTTATAGCCTTTAAGACAAGGTTTCCGTCTTTTACGAACACATTGTCCGTGGACTGTGTGTATTCCTGAAGTTCGTTGTTGGTCCAGCCGGGAGCATGGGGATCGTAGCTCCATGTATTAAAATCAAGTTCGTTTCCGTCAAATTCGTCGTGCCATAGAATGTTGTAGCCCTCAAGTTCCGGTGCGGGTGTGGCTTCGACAATTTCCACATCGGGATTAGGCACAAGATCGATTTCAGGCTGATAAGCACCGTTGTTGCATCCGGCAAAAGTCACCAGTGATGTCAAAAGTGTCATTACCGAAACAACCGAAATAACTCTTTTAAAATTCTTCATAATCCTCACTCCTAAAAAATACAAAGTTTTCTGCTACATTAATTAAACAATAAAACAATTCTTTTATGATTTATATTAATTATCTGATTTTTTTAGCAAAATAATGATATAATAACAATGAATTCATTAAAAATTTTAAGCATGGCAAAATTATTTGCAAAGGCTTATAAAAAGGAGCTTTTTATGGATGTTATTTCCCGGGAATTGGGCTATAAAGAATATGTCATGCGTGAGGATTATTCCTTTCACGCTCCATACAATCCGGAAGTTGAATTTTATGAGGCCGTAAGGGACGGAAACAAAGAGACCGTCGACAAGGCTTTGGCAGTGGATTTCTGCGATAAAAAGGGCCTCGGCGAACTCTCGCTTAACTCTCTTCAGAGCTTTAAATATCATTTCGTCATCACCGCAGCCATGCTTTCAAGATACTGCATCGACGGGGGAATGGAGCACGAGCAGGCCTACCATTTAAGCGATTTGTACATTAACAAGGCCGATATCTGCACATCAAAAAAAGAGCTCTCCGCTCTTCATAAAAAAATGGTAAAAGACTATATGAAACGTATGATAAATCTTAAAACCGACAAGGTTTATTCGAAACATATCGTTTTGTGCATCAACTATATTTACGATCATCTGCACGAAAAAATAACGATTGGCGATGCCGCGGCCGAAACCGGAGTGAGCGAGGGGCATCTTTCGAGGCTTTTTAAAAAGGAAACCGGAATGACCTTTAACGAGTACGTAATGCGTAAAAAAACCGAAACAGCCCGTAACATGATAGACTATTCCGGTTATTCTTTGTCGCAGATAGCGAATATACTGGCTTTCGGCAGCCAGAGTTATTTTGTAAAAGTATTCAAAAAGTACGAAGGAATCACTCCGGGCAAATATTATTCAACCCATTTGCCGTCGGCAACCATCTGATCAATCCAGAGTTTGAGAGACTCGATGGAAACGGTCATTTTGTCGAGTTCGGATTTTATAAGCAGGAAATCCTTCATTTCATCCTTGGTAATCTTTCCGTCAACAGTAATTTCGACAAGACGGTCTTTCTGCTTGGATAAAATATTTATGGTCGAAAGCATCTCCAGAGTAATCTGAGCGAGATCTTTTTCCTTTAATTCGGGAACGGAAACCTTTCCGATAGGACACTCGTTAGAGCAGTAATAATTGCATAAAAACGGTTTCTTATAAGCCTTTGCCATCGCAAGAATTTCATCGGGATGAGGTTCGCACTTTTCACTCTCGATTTTTTCGATTCGTGAATCGCTCATGAAAACAAGAGCTTCACTTGCCTGAGAACGTGTTAAACCCGCTTCTTCTCTGGAAACCTGGTAAATGTTTTTGTTTTCTTTAATAGATTTTTTGCCCATTTCTAACCCCTTTTAAAATAATACGTTAACGCACATATTGATTATATGATAAATAGGCACTTTTGTGAAGTATCTGTCCTACATCTATTGAATATAAAATGTTTTTGAGATATGATATTCTCTAATTTCACTTAAAATGGAAACGATGGTGCCCGGCTCACACTAGGGAACTTCGTTCCCGTCGGTGCACCCGGCTCCACATATTATCGAAGGAGGTCCGCATGAAAAGTAAGAACGAAATGGATATGTGTTCGGGATCCATATTCGGCAAAATGCTTTTATTTACCATACCGCTGATGCTCTCAAGCATGCTTCAGCTTCTTTTTAATGCGGCCGATATCGTTGTAGTCGGAAACTTCGCGGGAGACAATTCACTCGGAGCGGTAGGAAGTACGGGTTCGCTTATCAATCTTCTGACCAATCTCTTCATTGGACTTTCCGTCGGCGTTAATGTTCTTGTCGCAAGATATTACGGTTCAAATCAGAAAGAAAACCTGCACAATACCGTTCAGACCGCTGTTGCTTTGAGCACTCTGTTAGGTTTTGCCGTTGCGGTATTCGGATTTATCTTCACACCTGTTTTCTTAAGATGGATGAAACTCGAAGGCGAGATACTCGAACTTGCATCCATATATTTGCGGATTTATTTTCTCGGTATGCCGGCGGTTATGATTTATAACTTCGGAAGTGCCGTACTTCGTGCAGTCGGAGATACAAGAAGGCCTCTTTTGTTCATGATTATTTCAGGTATTGTGAATGTGGGATTAAACCTTCTTTTTGTAATAGTATTTCACTTAAACGTAGCCGGCGTTGCAATTGCTACGGTTATTTCACAGACAATATCCGCCATCCTGGTTATCCTCTGCCTGATGCTCGACAAGGGAACCATACATTTCGATATTCATAAAATATACATCAACAAAGACATTCTCCTTAAAATCCTTCAGATCGGACTTCCCGCAGGATTGCAGGGTACGCTCTTCTCTCTTTCGAATGTTTTTATACAGTCGAGCGTTAACTCGTTCGGAGATATCGTAATCACAGGCAATTCATCGGCCATTAATATCGAAGGTTTCGTATATGTTGCAATGAACGCTTTCCATCAGGCTACAATTTCGTTTGTAAGCCAGAATATCGGCGCAGGAAAGAAATCCAGGATTAACAAAATTACAGTTATCGGACTTCTTTTAGTCAGTGCCACAGGCCTTTTCTTAGGCTCTCTCGCAACTTACTTCGGCCGTGAACTTCTTTCAATTTACACACGAAATCCCGCCATTATCGAAGCAGGTTACATTCGTATAAGCATTATCTGTTCCATTTATTTTCTCTGCGGTATCATGGATGTAATCGTAGGTT
>JAEEGG010001740.1_pt1 | contig 57787 bp, 53 predicted proteins | sample 9134161 | NCBI WGS metagenome assembly JAEEGG01 (sample SAMN16246543, study PRJNA631951) | gut metagenome | biome: gut microbiome; feature: rumen; material: CR-attached | host: Bos | place: Iran: Karaj | collected 2018-10
TTCCGCCACCTCTCCAACACGATTTAACGTGTGAATAAAAAAGAGTGCCCAGAACAGGACTCGAACCTGCACGCCTCGCGGCACACGCACCTGAAACGTGCGCGTCTACCAATTCCGCCACCTGGGCTTTAACCATTAGCAACCATCACTAATGCTCTTTTTTGTTCAGCATGTTGAGCGGAAAACGGGACTCGGACCCGCGACCCCAACCTTGGCAAGGTTGTGCTCTACCAACTGAGCTATTTCCGCATTAAAAACCTCTTTGGGAGGTGCATCTCTCTTGATTGCGGGTGCAAAGGTAATGCTTTTTTCGAAACCTACCAAACTTTTTCCTGTTTTTTTTCGAAAAAAGTGAATATTTGCACTTTCTTATCCATTTTCTTGCTTATTTCTCCACTTCTTTGTATCTTTGTACGTCAAAAATTGATATTATAGGCATTCATGACAGAGAGATTAGAATTTACCTCAACAGAAAAGGAACGGGCATTAAAACTCTATCAACACTTACGTGAACAGATAGCATCTACGCTATTACCGGAAGATGAGTCTTTCATGCGCAGGGACCTATTATATACCATAGAACAATGTCAGGTGAGCCGGAATATTTTCGGGCTCAACCCTATTCTATTGGCTTTCCAGACTGCCCAGCTAATAGTTGATGAGATAGGGCTGCGTCGTGATGGTGTGTTAGCAGTGCTGCTTCGTCCGAGTATCGAACAGGGGTTTTTAAATATTGATGATGTCAAGCAAGCATACGGAGAGTCTGTTGCTCGCATCCTACATGGTCTGCAGCGTATTCAAGAATTATATAAAAAGAATCCTGTTGTTGAGACAGAAAATTTCCGCAATCTACTATTGTCTTTTGCTGAAGACATGCGAGTTATCCTGATTATGATTGCTGATCGCGTGAATCTGATGCGCCAGATTCGCGATACCAAGCAACTCGATGCCCAACGCGAAGTATCGGAAGAAGCAGCCTACCTCTATGCACCGTTAGCACATAAACTTGGTCTTTACAAACTAAAGAGCGAGTTGGAGGATCTGTCACTGAAGTATCTGGAGCACGATGCCTATTATCATATCAAGGAGAAATTGAGCGAGACGAAGAAAAGCCGTGATGCCTATATCGAGCAGTTTATCAAGCCTATCTCTGAGCGGCTGTCAGAGGCGGGGCTGATTTTCCATATCAAAGGCCGTACGAAGAGCATCCATTCCATTTGGCAGAAGATGAAGAAACAACACTGCCAATTTGAAGGCGTCTATGACCTCTTTGCCATTCGAATCATCATAGAGTCAGGTCATGAGGAGCAGAACGAGAAAGAGTTGCACCGACATGAAGCCATGCAGTGTTGGCAAGCTTTTGCTATCATAACTTCGATGTATCAGCCCAATCCTAAACGTTTGCGCGACTGGCTCAGCGTGCCCAAATCCAACGGATATGAGAGTCTACACATCACCGTGCTCGGTCCTGAGAAAAAATGGGTGGAGGTACAAATACGCACAGAACGCATGGATGAAATAGCCGAACGAGGCGTTGCTGCTCATTGGCGCTATAAAGGCGTAAAGAGCGAGTCTGGGCTAGATGACTGGCTTACCAATATCCGTTCAATGCTTGAAACCAGTGACGGATTGGATGCCATGGATCAGTTTAAGATGGACCTATACGAGGACGAGGTGTTCGTGTTCACCCCAAAAGGAGACTTATTCAAGTTTCCCAAAGGTGCCACCGTACTCGACTTCGCCTATCACATCCATTCTAAAATAGGCAATGCGTGCGTGGGTGCGCGTATTAACAATAAGGTGGTAACCATCCGTCAACAGTTGCAAAGTGGCGACCAAGTGGAAATCATGACCTCCACCTCACAACATCCACGACAAGAGTGGATGAGTATTGTGAAGACCTCACGTGCCAAGTCGAAGATTCGTCTAGCGCTGAAGGAAACGCAGGTAAAGGAAGGTCTCTTTGCCAAGGAAATGCTGGAGCGTAAGTTCAAGAACAAGAAGTTGGAATTGGACGAGCCAACCATGCAGCACCTCATCAAGAAGATGGGCTATAAGGAAGTTAGCGACTTCTACCGTCAGATAGCTTCTGGTGAATTAGACGTAAACATTGTTATTGATCGATACGTTGAACTTCAACAAGGCGATGGACCTGTAACTGGTAACAACTTGGCTGAGAGTGCAGCCAACTTTGTGTTGGACGAGAAGCGTTTGCCCAAGGAAAATGTGATGGAGGATGTGCTGGTAATCGACCGCAACCTGAAGGGTGTCGACTACCAACTTGCACGTTGCTGCCAACCTATCTACGGTGACAAGGTGTTTGGTTTTGTTACGGTGAATGGCGGTATCAAGATTCATCGTGATGATTGTCCAAATGCGCCAGAACTAAAAAAACGTTTCGGCTATCGCATTGTAAAGGCAAAATGGAGCGGGAAAGGTTCATCGCAATACGAGATTACGCTGCGTGTCATAGGTAACGATGATATCGGTATTGTCAACAATCTGACGAGTATCATCTCACGCGAAGAGAAATTAGTGCTGCGCAGCATCAATATCGACTCGCATGACGGTTTGTTTAGTGGTAACATGACTATTATGCTCGACGACACCAACCGACTGGAGGCGCTCATTAAAAAGCTGCGTACCGTCAAGGGTGTCAAACAAGTGGAACGACTATGATTTTTTATTTCTCTGGTACGGGCAACACCCGTTGGGCAGCACAACAATTAGCTGATGCTACTGGTGAGGAATTGCTCTATATTCCTGACGAGATTGGCAAAGAAAAGCTCTACAAGCTAAAAGACGGCGAGCGTTTGGGGTTTTGTTTCCCTACGCACGGCTGGCAACCGCCTTGTATCGTCCGGGAATTTATCCGTCGTTCAACGTTTATTGTTCATGGTTCAACATATATCTATGCCCTGACCACCTGTGGCGACAATATGGGATATGCCATGCGTATCTTCGATAAAGAACTGAAACAGAAAGGTCTGCATACCGACGCACGCTTTGCCATCGTTATGCCCGAATCGAATGTATGCTTTTCATTTCTACATCTTGATACTGACGAGAATGCCATCAAGAAAGTCAATGCTGCACGACAAAGGATGACACATATATGCAATGTCGTATCTGAACGCCAACATGGTATAGAAGAATTGGTAAAGGGTGCTATTCCCTTTACTTATACCTACGTGATAGGCGGATATTACAACAAACACCTCATTACTGACAAGAAGTTCTGGGTAGATAGGGATGCTTGCATCCAGTGTGGCCTATGCGCCAAACTATGTCCAGTCAACGATATAAAAGGAGCACCGCCCGTGTGGCAACACAACGAACGGTGCACGAATTGTCTGGCTTGTTATCACCATTGTCCTGCCCATGCTATCCATTGGGGCCAAATGAAACGTGGACAATATCTGCTCAGTAAACTCTTGGACCGAAAATAGTAGTACCAATACGTACCATCGTACTACCCTCCTCTACGGCTATCAGATAATCGTGACTCATACCCCACGAACGTTCGCAGAAGTAGTCGGCATCGGAAAAATACCGCGACTTAACCTCATCGAACAGCTGCTTGGCATGACGGAATTCTGACCTAATTTGCTGTTCATCATCCACATATGAGGCCATCATCATCAGTCCACAGATGCGAACATGTTGCATTTCACGCCATTCACAACTATTCAACAGTTCAAACAAGGCCTCATCCGTCAACCCGTATTTTGTTTCTTCTTCTGCGATATGCAGCTCCAGCAACACATCGATGACACGATCATTCTTGGTAGCCTGCTTCTCTATTTCACGCAACAACTTCAGCGAATCCACCGCCTCAATCATCGTAACATAAGGTGCGATATACTTCACCTTGTTAGTCTGCAGATGGCCGATGAAATGCCAGCTGATATCCTTCGGCAGTGTCTCGTGTTTCAGGCGCAACTCCTGCTCATGGCTCTCACCAAAGATGCGCTGCCCCTCATCGTATGCCGCCTCAATATATTCGTTGGGGTGATACTTGCTGATAGCCACCAAACGAACGCCCTGCGGCAGATGAGCAAGAACCTGCTTCAGATTACCTTTAACGTCGTACATCATCCCTCAAATTCGGGCTTATCGTTTTGTTCTGACTGTTTACCGTATTCAAACACGTCCATCAGCGTGGTCTCTGCCACAGAAGCTATCACATAGTCAATCATCGTAGTACCCATCACACTCTCAATATTGTTGACTGCTCCTTTCAGCGTACCGGCATTCACCAGATAGTTCACATTTGAACGCTTTTCCTTCTCTGTCTTTTCATCTATCGTGATGAACTGCAACTTTGCCTTGTACCAACGGTCAGCCATCTCTTCCTCTGAAAAGAAAATCTCCTTATAACTTGCTATCTTGATATCCTCGATGGTAAACTCACCACTGATATAACTCGACATCTCTTCCATGATGCGGCTTTCAGCTTCAGTAAAACTGAGGGCATCCACTACATAATTTTCTTTCACTTTCTTTTGCAAGCCGTCCTCCATGACTTTTTCGTAGGCAATCTTGCATTCAAACCAAATTGCTGTTCTTGATCTCATGATAAATATGATTCCTTATATATATTATTTGACGATGGCGCGACTATTCGTACCACCCATTTCCTTTTTCTTCTGTTCTGTAATATGATCTATGATTTCCGTAGCTATCAACTGTGAACGTTCTGGAGTCAAACCGGCATCACTACCCAGTTCTGCCTGTTTCTTCATCAGTTCATCAATAGTCGACTCGCTCTCCGCAGTAAATTTCTTCTCCGCATTACTCATATATTCCTTATTATATATTTTCGAGAGAATACGGTCGGCTTCCTTTGTATATTTCTTGCGGAATATCTCTTCGGCTTTAGCCTTGTAATCTCGCTCTGTCACCTCGTCATAATCCAAGGAGTCATTGTGTACCAACGAATCTCCACTATTGGTTACACCTAATTCTTCAGGATCAAAGCCGTCATCCAACAAATCGTCAGTTGGCTGGCGAGGCACTGGTTTCACAAACTCCACAGGGTTGGTTTCAGGGAACATCTCGAAGTAGATACCCGTTAATACAACTGCCGCAATAATAGAACCTACTATCGTCCATGCCGTTCTAATATAACGGTGTCCTTTACGGACGGCCTTGAATAATTCCTCGGGCGTGTTATAGCGGTCCTCGGGCGACTCGCTGGTTGCTTTCTTCATAGCATTGCGATACTCCAAAGGCAGTTCCGACACAGAGCCAAGACTCTGCATAAACTTACCGATTGAGTAAACATCACATCGGTCGTCAATAGTGCCGTGCTGCAACACTTCTGGAGCAACATATTGCACATCGTCACCATAAAACTCTTCCAAATTGTTCATCGACATATAGTATGAACCGTGTGAGAGTAATAATGGAGTATAGTTACCCTTACGTGCAAATACCGTTCGAGGCGAAAAGCAGATATGCCTAATGCCGCGTTTATGCAACGACGTCGTTAACTCAACCAGACCTTCAAGCACATAGAATAAAAACTTTTTCTGTGCAACAACCGATGGCATTTCTCTCAGCATCTCGTCATACGACATGAATTGTCCCATCTCCGCAATAGCCAAGCTGACAATTTCGTTATTCTCCTCAACAGGTGTAAAATGCAACTGATGTTTATCACCAATCGTGATATTTTCTTCGCACTCACGCTTCAATCCTTCACAAAAAGTGATATTTTCAATCAAAGATTGGTGTATGTCAACCCTCGATTGATATTTATTGTCTATCTTTGCACGGTAAAATTCTCCGATAGGCATCACTGACTGATTCAGTTTTCCACCCGCTTTTGATGCTAAAAGTTCTTCGTAATTCATAACGTTTATATGTTTTGATGCGCAAAAGTAAGCAAAAAAAACGAAAAACACAAATATTTTCGAAAAAACTCTTAACTCTTAACTCTTAACTCTTAACTTTTTTGTACCTTTGCACTCAGTTTTACGTAAAATTAGACAATAATGCCGGAAATATCAGTACGCGGATTGGAGATGCCGGAGTCACCGATCAGGAAACTTGCACCTCTTGCAGCCGCAGCAAAGAAGCGCGGTACCAAAGTTTATCATCTGAATATTGGACAACCCGATTTGCCCACGCCTCAGGTTGCGCTCGACGCTCTTAAGCAAATCGACCGAAATATTCTCGAGTATTCACCCTCGCAGGGTTATCTCAGCTATCGCGAGAAATTAGTGGGCTATTACGCGAAATACAATATCAATGTATCTGCTGATGATATCATTATAACCAGTGGCGGTTCTGAAGCAGTGCTCTTTGCATTCCTCTCGTGCCTCAATCCTGGCGACGAGATTATCGTGCCCGAGCCAGCCTATGCCAACTATATGGCCTTTGCCATTAGTGCTGGTGCCAAGATTCGCACCATTGCGACAACCATTGATGAAGGCTTTTCGCTGCCTAAGGTTGAAAAGTTCGAGGAACTTATCAATGATCGCACACGTGCTATTATGATTTGCAATCCGAACAATCCCACAGGTTATCTCTACACCCGTCGCGAGATGAACCAGATTCGTGACCTCGTGAAGAAATACGACCTATACCTCTTCTCCGACGAAGTCTATCGTGAGTACATATATACGGGGTCACCTTATATCTCTGCCTGCCACTTGGAGGGTATTGAGCAGAACGTCATCCTCATAGACTCCGTATCGAAGCGCTACAGCGAGTGCGGCATCCGTATCGGTGCGCTCATTACGAAGAATCCTGAGGTGCGCAAGGCTGTCATGAAGTTCTGTCAGGCCCGTCTTTCTCCTCCTTTAATTGGTCAGATTGTGGCTGAGGCTTCCTTGGAGACCCCCGAGGAGTATCTACGCGATGTATATGATGAATACGTAGAGCGTCGTAAGTGCCTGATCGACGGTCTAAACCGCATTCCTGGCGTCTATTCACCTATTCCCATGGGAGCCTTCTATACCGTAGCTAAGTTGCCTGTAGACGATGCCGAGAAGTTCTGCCGTTGGTGCTTGGCTGAGTTCAATTACGAAGGCGAGACAGTGATGATGGCACCTGCTGCCGGTTTCTATACGACGCCCGGTGCCGGTATCAATCAGGTACGTATTGCCTACGTATTAAAGAAAGCCGACCTTGAACGCGCCCTCTTTGTACTGAAGAAAGCCCTCGAAGCCTATCCCGGACGAGTGGAAGATTAATAATTATAAAGGTTAAAGGTTAAGCGTTGAATCTACCGCTTTTCATAGCACGGAAGATATATCGTCAGGGCGGCAACCGTCAGGAGGTTAGTCGTCCTGCTATCACTATTGCTACCATTGGCGTTGCCATCGGACTGGCAGTGATGATTATCACGGTGTCTGTGATTTCCGGTTTCAAACATACCATTAGCAACAAGGTCATTGGTTTTGGCAGCCATATTCAGATCACAAATTTCATGGGTCAGCAGACTGCTGTACCTGCTCCCATCTGTATCAGCGATACGTTGATGCGCAAAATTAAGCAGACTGAAGGTATTCGTCACGTAGCTTGCTTCTCTACAACGCAAGGCATACTAAAGACCGATGACGACTTCCTCGGTGTAGCTTTCAAAGGCATTGGCAGTGATTACGACGTCAGCTTCCTGCAAGACAATCTCGTGGAGGGGCAGATGCCCAAATTTGGCGCACAGACCTCTCAGTTTCCGCTGCTTGTTTCGCGCTCCATTGCTGACAAACTTCACTTAAAGGTTGGCTCGAAAGTTTTTGCATATTTCATTGGTTCAGAGGATGTTCGAGCTCGTAAGTTCACTATCGAAGGCATCTACCAGACCAATATGACTCAGTTCGACCAGGCACTCTGCTTTACCGACTTCTCTGTACCTGTCAAGTTGAACGGTTGGGCTGATGACCAATGCAGTGGAGCCGAAATATTGGTTGACGATTTCAATCAGTTGGAGCAGACTGCCACGAAAATAGCCAAACTCGTCAACAGCACGACCGACCGCTATGGCGACATATTGACGTCACAGACCATCCATGAGGCTTATCCACAGATATTCTCTTGGCTCTCGCTGCTTGACATCAACGTATGGATCATCCTCGTTTTGATGATATGTGTGGCAGGTTTCACCATGATTAGCGGACTGCTCATCATCATTCTGGAACGTACGCAGATGATAGGCATACTGAAAGCATTAGGTATGCGCAACGACACCGTTCGTCACACCTTCCTTTGGTTTGCCGCCTTCATCATTGGGCGTGGTCTGTTCTGGGGCGACGTCATTGGTGTGGGCCTCGTCTTACTGCAACAGCAGACAGGTTTCATCCGCCTCGACCCCGCCAGCTACTATGTCGACACGGCACCGATGGAACTGAATATTCCCATCGTCGTGATACTTAACGTCGCTACGCTGCTTATCTCGGTCTTCGTGCTCATTGCACCCAGCTACCTGATATCGCATATTCACCCCGCACGTTCCATGCGTTACGAATAAGACATATATTCGTCATATATATAAAACAAAGATACAAAATCATAAAAACTTAAAAACAAAACACTATGGAAAGAACTTGGAGATGGTTTGGCAAGAAGGACAAGATTACACTTGCCATGTTACGTCAGATTGGCGTCGAGGGCATCGTTACCGCTTTGCACGATGTACCGCTTGGCGAAGTATGGACTCGTGAAAAGATTCGCGACCTGCGAGAGTATATCGAGAGCTACGGCATGCGTTGGAGCGTCGTTGAGTCGCTGCCCGTCGTAGAGACTATCAAATATGGCGGTCCTGACCGCGACCACCAGATTGAGGTATATAAGGAATCGCTGCGCAACCTCTCAGCAGAGGGCATTCACTGCATCTGCTATAACTTCATGCCCGTACTCGATTGGGCACGAACCGACTTGTTCCATAACAACCCTAACGGTGCTACGAACCTCTATTTCAACTATGCCGAGTTTGCCTACTTCGACATCTATATCCTGAAGCGTCCCGGCGCTCGCGAGGAGTGGGAGAAGTTCCAGTTCCCCGATGGTTGGGGAGAAGGTCGCAGCGTGATTGCCGAGTGCGATGAGTTGGCCAAGACCATGACACCTGAGAAGGACCATAAGTTGGTAGAGAATATCGTCATCAAGACTCAGGGCTTCGTTTCTGGTAATTTCTCGGAGAACGACGAGGCTCCCGTTCAAAAGTTCCGCGAGTTCCTCGACCTTTACAAGGGCATCGACAAGGCTCAGTTGCGTGCCAATATGAAGTACTTCCTCGAGGCTATCATGCCAACGTGTGAAGAGTGTAACATGAATATGTGCGTACACCCCGACGATCCCCCCATCGAGATTCTTGGTCTGCCGCGCATCGTCCGTACCGAAGAGGATATCCAGTGGTTCCTCGATGCCGTTCCCAACAAGCACAACGGTCTCACCTTCTGTGCTGGTTCGCTCAGCGCCGGTGCTTACAACAATGTCGTAGAACTCGCCAAGAAGTTTGCTTCGCGCACCCACTTCGTTCACCTGCGTTCGTGCCACATTTTCCCGAACGGCGACTTCACGGAAGCTTCACACCTCGGCGGACGTGCCGACCTCATCGAACTGGCAAGGATTTTCGAGAAGGAAAACCCACAGTTGCCCATGCGTGTCGATCACGGCATGACCTTTACTGACGAGCCCGGCGGCATCCTCGACGAGTCGAGCCACGGCCACAATGCCGGCTACACCCTTCTTGGCCGTATGTTCGCACTGGGTCAGGTACAGGGTATCCTCGCCACCGTCGACCGCGAGCTCGGCATCGAATACAAGCAACCAGGCTTTTTCGATTAAAGGTAAAAAGGTAAAAAAGTAAAAAGGTAAAAGATGAAACTGAATGATATTTTTAGCGGCAACTATAATGCCGCAGAGTGGGAAGCCAAAGGCTACCAGCTCCCAAAGTTCGATATGAAGGCTGTACGTGAGAAGACCGCCAAGGAGCCTACATGGGTACACTTCGGTGGTGGTAACATCTTCCGTGCGTTCCCCGCAGCCATCCTCAACGACGCCTTGAACACAGGCAAGTACGACCGCGGCGTCATCGTTGCCGAAACCTTCGACTTCGAGGTCATCGACAAGGCGTATGCACCATATAATAACCTGTCGCTCTGCGTGAACCTTTGTTCTGACGGCAGCATCGAGAAGAAGGTCATCGCCTCTGTCACAGAAGCCCTGAAGGCCGACCCACAGTTCCCCGACTGGCAACGCCTTGTGGAAATCTTCCGCAACCCGTCACTGCAGATAATTTCGTTCACCATTACCGAGAAGGGCTATACCTATAATGAAGCCGATTTGGCTCGCGGCATGAATCCGTTGTTCGCAATGGGTAAGGTGTGCGCACTGCTGTTCGAACGCTTCAAGGCAGGCAAATTGCCACTCACCGTGCAGTCGATGGACAACTGCTCGCATAATGGCGACAAAGTGAAGGCTGGTGTCTTTGCTTACGCTGAGCGCTGGGTGAACGACGGACTTGTTCCTGCAGAGTTCCTCGACTACCTGAAGGATGAGACAAAAGTCACCTTCCCTTGGTCAATGATTGATAAGATTACCCCACGTCCTCACGAGAAGGTGAAGGAGTTGTTGGCTGCCGACGGTTTCGACGATAACAACTACATCGAGACCGAGAAGCACACCTTCACCGCACCGTTCGTCAACGCTGAGGAAGTGCAATATCTCGTTATCGAGGACAACTATACCAACGGTCGTCCCCCACTCGACCTCGGCGGTGCGCTTTACACCACGCGTGAGACCGTAGATAAGGTAGAGACGATGAAGGTGACCACCTGTCTGAACCCGCTGCATACCGCCATGTCTATCTACGGCTGCATGCTGGACTATACGCTCATCTCTGCCGAGATGAAGGACGACGACCTGCGTGCGTTCATTCAGAAGATTGGTTATATGGAGGCCATGCCCGTCGTCGTTGACCCAGGTGTGCTGAACCCCTACGAGTTCATCGGAGCCGTCATCAACCGCCGTCTGCCAAATCCGTTCATGCCCGACGCTCCCCAGCGCATCGCAATGGATACCAGCCAGAAGCTGCCCATCCGCTTCGGTGAGACACTCAAGAAGTATGTTGCCCGCGGACTCGACAAATCGAACCTCGTGCTCATTCCACTCACGCTGGCTGGCTACGCCCGTTATCTGAAGGGACTGAAGGACGACCTGACAACCTTCGAGCCCTCACCCGACCCCATGCTGGCAGAGTTGCAAGCCATCGTCGCTCCATTGGAAATCGGCAAGCCCGATCAAGACTGGAGCCCGCTGAAGCAGCTCTATACCCGCAAGGACGTCTTCGGACTCGACCTCTACGAGGCTGGTCTGGGCGAACAGATTGAAGGAATGGTGAAGGAACTGTATGCCGGTGCCGGTGCCGTTCGCAAGACACTGCACAAGTATGTTAACGCAAGATAATTAAAACTAATTCAAATATGAAAAGCGACCCCAAAGAGTGCTTATATTGCACCAACAATGAGACCCTGCACAATCTGATGATTGAGTTTGCACAACTCCGTGTTTCCCGTGCGTTCCTGTTTAAGGAACAGACCTATCGCGGACGTTGCCTCGTAGCATACAAAGACCACGTGAACGACCTCAACGAGCTGTCGGACGACGACCGCAACGCCTTTATGGCCGATGTAGCTCAGGTGACACGTGCTATGCAGAAGGCGTTCAATCCCGAGAAGATTAACTATGGTGCCTACAGCGACAAGCTGTCACACCTGCACTTCCACCTGGCTCCGAAATATGTGGATGGCCCCGACTACGGCGGTGTGTTCCAGATGAATCCCGGCAAGGTATATCTCTCGGATGCAGAATACGCAGAAATGATTGAAAAGCTTAAGGCTAATCTTTAATGTTTTCTGAAATTTAATGTTTAATGTTTAATCTATAACATGGCTATTATTAAACCTTTTAAAGGTATTCGTCCTCCGAAGGACTTAGTAGAACAGGTAGAGAGCCGCCCCTATGACGTGCTCGATTCTGAAGAGGCTCGTGCTGAAGCTGGCGACAACGAAAAGAGCCTGTATCACATCATCAAACCCGAAATCGACTTCCCCGTAGGCACCTCAGAGTACGACCCGCGTGTCTATGAAAAGGCTGCCGAGAACTTCCAGAAGTTCCAGGATAAGGGTTGGTTGGTGCAGGACGCTCAAGAGCATTATTATATCTATGCTCAGACGATGAACGGCAAAACGCAGTACGGCCTTGTGGTTTGCGCCCATACCGACGACTATATGGCAGGTCGCATCAAGAAGCACGAGCTGACACGCCGCGATAAGGAGGAAGACCGCATGAAGCACGTCCGCGTGAACAATGCCAACATCGAGCCCGTATTCTTCGCCTATCCCGATAACGCTGTGCTCAACGAGATTCTGATGCGCTACGCTGCTACGGAACCTGAGTACGACTTCATTGCCCCTATCGACGGTTTCCGTCACCAGTTCTGGGTCATCAACGACGAGAAGGATATGCAGACCATTACCGATGAGTTTGCCAAGATGCCTTCGCTCTATATTGCCGACGGTCACCACCGCTCAGCAGCCGCAGCCCTCGTGGGCGCTGAAAAGCAGAAGCAGAACCCCAACCACAAGGGTACCGAGGAATACAACTTCTTTATGGCTGTCTGCTTCCAGGCTTCACAGCTGACTATTCTCGACTACAACCGCGTGGTGAAGGACCTGAACGGCATGTCGTCAGACGAGTTCCTCGCTGCCCTACAGGTGAACTTCCTCGTCGAGGATAAGGGTACAGAGATTTACAAGCCCCAACAGTTGCACGAGTTCTCACTCTATCTCGATCAGCACTGGTACAGTTTGAAGGCAAAGGAGGGTACGTATGATAACAACGACCCCATCGGTGTACTCGACGTAGATATCTCTTCGCGCTTGATTCTCGACGAGATTCTGAATATCGGCGACCTGCGTTCTTCACAGCGTATCGATTTCGTAGGAGGTCTGCGCGGACTGGGCGAGTTGAAGCGTCGTGTGGACAGTGGTGAGATGCGTGCTGCCTTGGCCCTCTATCCCGTCTCCATGCAGCAGATTATGGACATCGCCGATAGCGGTAAGATTATGCCGCCAAAGGCCACATGGTTCGAGCCGAAACTGCGCAGTGGTCTCGTTATTCACAAATTAGTATGACCGACGAGTATCGCACAATATCAGGCACAAGCGAGGGATACTACACCGAAAAACGGAGCAAGTTCCTCGCTTTTGCTCACCATGTTGACGATGTTGCAGAGGTAAAGGACATCGTGGCAGGCTATCGTAAGAAGTACTACGATGCCCGTCACGTATGCTATGCCTATATGTTAGGCCCCGACCGACAGGAATTTCGCGCCAACGATGACGGGGAACCTTCGTCAACGGCTGGCAAACCCATTCTCGGTCAGATCAACTCTAACGAACTGACTAATATCCTCATCGTCGTAGTACGTTATTACGGCGGCGTCAACCTCGGTACCAGCGGACTCATCGTAGCCTATCGCGAGGCTGCGTCCGATGCCATCGCACATGCCACCATCGAGACACGACAGGTCGAGGAAATCGTGAAGTACAGCTTTGCTTACCCACAGATGAACGACGTGATGCGCATCGTTAAGGACATGAATCCCCGCATCGTCTCGCAGACCTACGACAACACCTGCGAAATAGTGCTCAGCATCCGCAAAAGCGAAGCAGAACAGCTAAAATCGAAATTGGCTAAGCTCAGTTTCGAATAATTTTAGCAAGTTTCCCGCTTTTTCTTTGGTGGTATCAGAAAAATGTAGTACCTTTGCATCCGATTTCAAGGAAAGCCCTTTAATATCAATGGAAGGTTGGCAGAGTGATCGATCGCGCTGGACTCGAAATCCGGTATACCCCTTTCGGGTATCGGGGGTTTGAATCCCTCACCTTCCGCCAAGAAAAGAGTGCTCAATTGAAGCACTCTTTTTTTACGTGATTATGGAGAATAACAGCATATTACAGAAACTTGACGGACTGGAGGCTCGCTTCGAGGAGGTATCGACGCTGATTACCGACCCTGACGTGATAGCCGACCAGAACCGTTTCGTGAAACTTACCAAAGAGTACAAGGACTTGGGCGACATCATGGATGCCCGCAAGCGTTACGTCGCCTGTCTGAACAGCATCAAGGAGGCGAAGGACATTCTGGCCAACGAAAGCGACCCGGAGATGAAGGAAATGGCGCGCGAAGAACTGGCTGAGAACGAGGCCCTGCAGCCCAAGCTGGAGGAGGAAATCAAGATTGCCCTGATTCCTAAGGATCCCGAGGATGCGAAGAACGTGCAGATGGAAATCCGCGCGGGTACGGGTGGCGACGAGGCAGCCTTGTTTGCCGGCGACCTCTTTAAGATGTACAAGAGCTTCTGCGACTCGAAGGGTTGGCAGCTCTCTATCACCAGCGTCAGCGAGGGTGCCGTCGGTGGCTTCAAGGAGATTGACTTTGCTGTCTCAGGTGCCGATGTGTACGGCACGCTGAAGTACGAGTCGGGCGTTCATCGTGTTCAGCGCGTGCCCGCTACCGAGACGCAGGGCCGTATGCATACTTCTGCGGCTACCGTTGCCGTACTGCCTGAGGCTGATAAGTTCGAGGTTCACGTCAACGAGGGTGAAATCAAGTGGGACACCTTCCGCAGTTCGGGAGCCGGTGGTCAGAACGTGAACAAGGTGGAATCGGGTGTGCGTCTGCGTTATATGTGGAAGAACCCGAATACCGGCGAGACGGAGGAAATCCTCATCGAGTGTACTGAGACGCGCGACCAGCCAAAGAACAAGGAGCGTGCGCTCTCGCGCCTTTATACCTTTATCTACGATAAGGAGCACCAGAAGTATATGGACGACATCGCCTCACGTCGTAAGAGCCTCGTATCTACGGGTGACCGCTCGGCTAAGATTCGCACATACAACTTCCCACAGGGTCGCGTCACTGACCATCGCATCGGTTACACGACGCACGACCTGCAGGGTTTCCTGGGTGGTGACATCCAGCCGATGATTGATGCGCTGACCGTGGCTGAGAATGCTGAACGCATGAAAGAAACAGAGTTGTAAGACATTAAACATTAGACATTAGACATTAAACATTAAATATTAGGCATTAACGTTGAACATTAGATATGACTAGAAAAGAACTGATACAGCAGATTCGCGAGAAGCAGAGCTTTCTCTGCGTAGGACTGGATACTGACCTCGACAAGATTCCGGCAGTTATCAAGAAGCGCGTCAAAAAGGAGTACGAGGAAGAAGAACTGACGTTTGGCGAAATCCTTGAGTTCAACACCGCCATCATCGATGCCACAGCCCCCTACTGCGTAGCCTACAAGCCCAACCTGGCTTTCTACGAGGCTTACGGTATGGAGGGCATTGCCGCCTTCGAGGGTACGGTGGAGTATCTGAGGGAGAACTACCCCAATCACTTCATCATTGCTGACGCCAAACGCGGCGACATCGGTAACACATCAAAGATGTACGCCAAGACCTTCTTCGAGAGCTATGACGTCGATGCGCTGACTGTTGCCCCCTACATGGGCGAAGACTCGGTGACACCGTTCCTCGGCTACAAGGACAAATGGGTCATCCTGTTGGCACTCACCTCCAACAAAGGCTCGCACGACTTCCAGTTGACAGAAGACAAGAACGGTGAGCGTCTGTTTGAAAAAGTACTGAAGCAGAGCCAGCAGTGGGGCAACGACGAGAATATGATGTACGTCGTTGGTGCCACTCAGGGTCAGATGTTCGAGGACATCCGCAAGGTGGCCCCTACCCACTTCCTCTTGGTTCCCGGTGTCGGTGCACAAGGCGGCTCGTTACAGGAAGTCTGCAAGTACGGCATGACCAAGGATTGCGGCCTGCTGGTCAATTCCTCGCGCGGCATCATCTATGCCTCCAACGGTGACGACTTTGCCGAGGTGGCAGCCCAGAAAGCCAAGGAACTGCAGCAAGAAATGGCATCAGAGCTGGCTAAGTTATAGGCCAGCTCCGATACTCTTTTATAAACTCAAAATGCTTCCGACGCTCCTGCGTCAACGGGCAGGAACACACCATTCACATAGCTGCCTGCAGGCGACGACAGATAGAGTGCGGCAAATCCAATGTCCTCCGGACTTCCGAAAGTTTTCATCGGTATGCGGCGCAGGATATTGGCCTTGCGCTGCGGGTCGTTGTCGGTGGCCTTATGGAACATCGGGGTGTCAATCCATCCCGGTGCAATGGTGTTGATACGGATGCCCTTTGGCGACAGCTCTGCTACGAGACTGCGCTGCAAACCGAGAACAGCCGTCTTGGCGGTGGTGTAAGCCACGATTTGCTCCAAACCCATGAGGGCAGCCATCGAACTGATGAGGATAATGGAGCCCCTACCTCGTTCAACCATCAACTTAGCAAACTCACGACTCAGTGCAAAGACACTTGTGACGTGTACGTTTATCACGTCCAGGAATTCGCCATTGCTGACGTCCAGCGCCCATTTCTTCAGGTGCGTACCGGCACAGTTCACGAGGATGTCTGCCGCACCTATCTCCTGTACGAGGGCAGGAATCTTGTCCAACTGGGTAACGTCGAAGGCACGATACGAGCACTGTTCGCCCAACATCTGCTGAGCCGCACGCAACTTCTCTTCGTCACGTCCGATGATGACCACTTCGGCACCAGCCTCTACAAAAACTTTGGTGATTCCGAGACCCAATCCGCTGCCTCCGCCAGTAATCACGGCACGCTGGCCGTCTATTCTAAATGCATTCATCATATCTTTATCCATAGAATAAAACCGTATTGAGAAAAAAATGAGCGCAATATCAAAAATGTCATTGCGCTCAATTTTTAAATGATTTGCCTACTGCTAATTGTTGACGCTACCGCCCACGATATCAAGCAGTTCGCTGGTAATGGCCTGCTGACGACTCTTGTTGTACTGCAGGTTCAGCTGGCGTAGCAGTTCGTCGGCATTGTCGGTAGCCGTCTGCATAGCCACCATACGGGCAGCATGCTCGGAAGCCACACTGTCGAGCAGGGCGGTATAGAGCATGAGGTGAGCCATCTTGGGCAGGAGCTCTGTGAGCACGGTGTTCATATCGGGCTCGACGATGAAGTTATCGTTCAGAGGCACTGCCTCGCCTTCCTTCACCTCCTTCTTGCGACGGTTCTTCTTCAGATAGTCCTGAGCCTTCTTCGTGGCAACGTTCGACGTCAGGTCGCGCTCGTGGTCACGTCCCAGTTCGCTTTCAAGGTCGATGGGCAGGAACTGTTTCTGCGTCAACACCTGAGAGCCAGCGCTCTTGAAGTGGTGATAGATGAGTTCCACGCGGTCAATCTCGCCATTGGCAAACTTGGTGCCCAGCTCCATCACAATGTCAATGCATGGCTGCACTTGGGGATGGTCAATCAGTGAGGCATACTCGCCGAAGCAGTTGTAACCCAGCTTACGAGCTTTCTCAGCGACCTTACGGCCAATGGGATAAACCTCGACATTACCCTGCCCTAACTCTTCAGTATACATTTCCACCGTACGCTGCATGAGCTTGATGATGTTGGCATTAAAACCACCACAAAGTGACGAATTGCTGCTGAACACCACCAAGGCAACACGCTTAACGGGACGCTCCTGGTCGAAGATGGTCTGTGCCTCGGCCTCGGCCGCCAAGAACGACTTGAGGATGTGCTCCAGCATGGTCTCGTAGGGCAACATGTTCTGAATGGCCACCTGAGCATGGTGTAGCTTCGATGAAGCCACCATCTTCATGGCACTCGTAATCTTGCGCGTCGAGTTGACTGAAGCAATACGTCCTTTAATCTCTTTTAATGACGGCATAGGCTATCATGCTTTATAGGTTCCTGCGATGTCGGCCATCACAGCCTCAATCTTCTGAGTGGTAGCGTCGTCAATCTTTCCGGCGGCCAGCGTTTCAATGACCTCAGGAGCCGAAGAGCGCAACTTGTCGAGGAACTGGTTCTGACATTCACGCACCTTGTCGATGGGCACTTCACGCATTAAGCCGTGAACACCGCAATACAGGATGGCCACCTGCTCGCCAACGGGCATGGGGCTGTACTGTGGCTGAATCAACAACTGGTTGTTCTTACGACCGCGATCCAGCGTCATAGCCGTCACAGCATCCATATCGCTTGAGAACTTCGAGAAGGCCTCGAGCTCACGATACTGTGCCTGGTCAATCTTCAAGGTACCAGCCACTTTCTTCATGGACTTGATCTGTGCCGAACCACCTACACGGGATACGGAGATACCCACGTTGATGGCTGGACGGAAGCCCTGGTTGAAGAGGTCGCTCTCCAAGAATATCTGACCGTCGGTGATGGAGATCACGTTCGTCGGGATGTATGCGGACACGTCGCCAGCCTGCGTCTCGATGATGGGCAGAGCGGTGAGCGAACCACCACCCTTGACGTGACCCTTCATGCATGCGGGCAGGTCGTTCATTTGTTCGGCAACCTCCTGCTGTTCGTTAATCTTGGCAGCACGCTCCAACAGACGAGAGTGCAGGTAGAATACGTCACCAGGATAAGCCTCACGTCCAGAAGGACGACGCAGAATCAGCGACACCTCACGATAGGCTACAGCCTGCTTCGACAGGTCATCGTAAACGACCAATGCAGGGAAGCCTCGGTCGCGGAAATACTCACCGATGGCAGCACCTGCGAATGGTGCATAATACTGCATAGCGGCAGGATCGGCAGCCGTAGCAGCCACCACGATGGTGTAAGGCATAGCACCGTGCTCCTTCAACGTCTGGACGAGCGTTGCAACGGTACTGGCCTTCTGACCGATGGCTACATAGATACAATAGACGGGCTTGCCAGCCTCATAGAAACTCTTCTGATTGATGATGGTGTCCACAGCAATGGCGGTCTTACCCGTCTGACGGTCACCGATAATCAACTCACGCTGACCACGACCAATGGGAATCATCGAGTCGACAGCCTTCAAACCCGTCTGCAGGGGTTCCTTCACGGGCTGACGATAGATAACGCCAGGGGCCTTACGGTCAAGTGGCATCTCGAAAGCATTGTTCAGGTCAATATCGCCCATGCCGTCGACAGCCTGTCCCAGTGGGTTGATGACGCGGCCCAGCATATTGTCGTTGACACGGATAGAGGCAATACGCTTGGTGCGCTTCACCACCATACCCTCCTTAATGCCTGATGTAGTACCCAGAAGCACGCAACCGACGTTGTCCTCCTCCAAGTTCATCACAATAGCCATCGTGCCGTTCTCAAACTCGAGCAACTCGTTGGCCTCGGCATTGCGGAGTCCGTAGATACGAGCCACACCATCGCTGACGGTGAGCACGGTACCGACCTCGTCGAACTGTTCGGCATTCTGAATGCCTTGCAGCTGTTCGAGCAGCACTTGGGATACTTCGCTTGGTTTAATCTTATCTGACATTGTTTTACTTTTTTACCTTTTTACTTTTTTACCTTTTCAAGGTGTTGAGAATGTTGTTGAGTTTCGACTTGACACTGGCGTCCATGCGATAGGTGTCGTATTCGAGGATGAAGCCACCGATGATATCGGGATCAACCTCGGTCTCAAACTCCACAGTACCATTAGTCTTACTTGCCACCATCTGGCGCATCTTCTGTTCTGTTTCCACAGAAACGCGGGCTGCGGTGGTGAGTTTGCCACGAATGACGTTCTTCTGCTTGCGGTAAAGCGTGATGTACGAGTTAGCCATGAATTGCATCATGTTCTCACGATCCTCCTTCAGCACCAGAGCGATGAACGACTGGGTGAGCTGACTGGCCAAAGGACCTGCTGCTGTGACCAGCAGTATCTGTTTCTTGTCCTTCGCAATCATGGGATTGTCTATCGTCTGGCGCAACTGGGGCACATCGACATAGCACTTTGCAATCAGCTGCATCTCCTGATACACCTGCTCGTCGAGCTTCTGGTCGGTAGCACTCTTCAAGAGCGCCCTCGCATATCTCATCGATATTACTCCTATATCCATACGCTTAATCTAATTGACAATTGGAAATTGAGAATTGAAAATTAGTTGGCAGAAACATCATTCAGCATACGGTCAATCAAATCCATCTGCGCCTTGTCGTCCTTCAGGTTCTTCTTCAAAACCTTCTCGGCAATCTGAACACTCAGCGTGGCCACTTGCTGACGGATGTCGGCAATGGCGGCCTTCTTCTCCTGTTCGATGGCGGCTTTCGCCTCGTCCAAGAGTCGGGCGCCCTCACTACGGGCCTTCGTCTGAGCCTGTTCAACGATGGCGTCACGCGTTGCGGCAGCCTCCTTCAGTATCTGAGCCTGCTTCTCGCGAGCCTCCTGCAGAATGGATTCACCTTCCTTTTGGATGTTGGCCAGTCGTTCGTTAGCCTCGTGAGCCTTCTTCAGCGACTCGTCGATGAAAGCCTGACGCTCCTTCACCATACCAGTGATGACGGGGAAGCCATACTTCCAAAGTAGGAAGAATACCACGAGGAACGTGATAGACATCCAGAACAACAGACCAGTACTCGGAATCAATAAATCCATAAGCTGAATTATTTACCTTTTTACTTTTTTACCTTTGCTTAGATGCAGAGGAATGCGATAACGGCAGCAAACAGAGCAACACCCTCAATCAGAGCGGCAGCCACAATCATGTTTGTGAACAACTTGTTCATGACCTCCGGCTGACGGGCCATAGCGTCCATAGCCTGACCGCCAATCTTACCAATACCAATACCTGCGCCAATAGCTGCGAGACCTGCGCCTACTGCGGCACCTAACTTTGCAACACCTTCTGCTGCTAATAATGCTGTAATCATAATGTTTTAATTTTTTAAGTTATTAATTTATTTAATTGTTTAATTTCTCACTTCTTACTTCTTACTTCTTACATCATACATCTCACATCATCCATCACTCATGTGCCGGCTCCACACGTGCCAAACCGATGAACACAGCCGACAGCATGGTGAACACCATAGCCTGAATGAAGCATACCAAGCACTCCAGACACATCATGAAGACACTCATGATAACCGACAGCGCCGACATTGACAGCTGTACGGCTACGGCCTGAGTAGCTACGAGGAAGATGATACACGTGATAGCCACCGCAATGGCGTGACCAGCCATCATGTTGGCAAAGAGACGGATCATCAGTGCGAAGGGCTTGGTGAAGATACCCACAAACTCAATCACGGGAATGATGGGGATGGGCGCCTTCAGCCATGTGGGCACCTCTGGCCAGAAGATATCCTTCCAGTAGTGCTTGTTGCCCGAGAACTGCACGATGATGAACGTACAGAGTGCCAGGAAGAACGTCACGGCGATGTTGCCCGTCACATTTCCTGAGCCTGGTGGGAACGGAATAAGGCCCATCACGTTGCAGGTGAAGATGAAGAAGAAACACGTCAGCAGGTAGGGCACGTACTTCTCGTAACCCTTGCCTACGCCCGGCTTGATAATATCATCAACCACATACATCACCAGCATCTCGACGAAGCCCACGAAGCCACCAGGAGCCGGGTCGGAAGCCTGACGCTTCTTATACCAGCGGGCACTGCCTAGGATGCAGCATAACAGGATAGCGACGTTGATGAACATCACGGCTACCGTCTTCGTGATTGACAGGTCGAGAACGGGTTCACCATTCTCCACGATTTTGCCTGCATTCTCGCCTTCCGTAGCAATGGCCAAGTTCTGAATGTTGAAGGGGGCATCGGACTTCATGCGGCGCAGTCCCTGGGCATCGGGATGATGCTCGAAACGCGACGAACAGAACACGTGCCAACCCGTAGAACTCTTGACGATGACGGGCAGCGGAATGACCAGCGACTTCCCTTCACCATAGTCGGTGACGTGCCATTCGTGCGAGTCCTTGATGTGCTCAAGCACCACCTCCTTGGCCGAGAAGTCTTCTGCCCTCATCGCAGGCGTCATTGCCAACAGCAAGAGTGCCATGCAAAGCAGTCGTTTCATATAAATCATAATTCTTAATTCATAATCGCCAAAGGCGATAACTCTTAACTCTTAATTCTTAACTCTTAACTCCCTTAGTGTCTCATTGAGAGTGTAACGACCATCATCGCTGCGTACATCACCATATAGATGGCTACAAACCGGATGACGTCTTGTCTGTCGTCGGCAAGTAGTGCGTAGATGCCTGCCAGCGAGACCACCAGTATCATGCGAATCACCGTCATGATGAGGTAGAACCTCGGAAGTGCCTCGGGCTGATGGGCTTTCACCACGTCGTATAGCTTGACGTAAGCAACGCCCAACAGGGTCAGCAGGCATACGGCAGCAACGTAGATCATTCTGCCTTTTCAACGCAGAGTGACACTTCGTTCTTCTGCACCTCAACGAATCCGCCCAGTATCGGGAGCTCGTTGCCATCATACACCACCGTGCCTTTCTGCAGCGTTGAGATGATGGGCGCATGGTTGGTCAGTATCTCGAACTGGCCTTGCGTGCCAGGAACGACAACCTGCTGCACCTCTCCGTCGTACTCGACTCTTTCTGGTGTTACTATCTTGAGTTTCAACATACCTATTATATATATAATAATGTATATGCTTTATCCCTTGGCAGCCTCCAGCAGCTTCTTAGCCTTCTCCTTGACGTCCTCGATGGTACCCACATTGAGGAAGGCCTGCTCGGGCAGATCGTCGACCTCTCCGTCCAAGATAGCGTTGAAGCCCTTGATAGTCTCTTCGATGGGAACCATGACACCAGGCAGACCCGTAAACTGTGTAGCAACGGCAAACGGCTGACTCAGGAAGCGCTGTACACGACGAGCACGGTTCACAGTCAGCTTGTCCTCATCAGAGAGCTCGTCCATACCCAGAATGGCGATGATGTCCTGCAACTCCTTATAGCGCTGCAGAATCTCTTTCACGCGCTGGGCACAGTCGTAGTGAGCCTTGCCTACCACCAACGGGTCGAGAATTCGGCTGGTTGAACCCAGTGGGTCAACGGCAGGATAGATACCCAGCTCGGCAATCTTACGGTCGAGCACCGTCGTTGCATCCAAGTGGGTGAACGTCGTAGCAGGAGCAGGGTCGGTCAAGTCGTCAGCAGGCACATAAACTGCTTGTACTGAGGTAATTGAGCCCGATTTGGTCGAGGTAATTCTCTCCTGCATCGTACCCATCTCAGAAGCCAGCGTTGGCTGATAACCTACGGCTGACGGCATACGACCCAGCAGGGCAGACACCTCAGAACCAGCCTGTGTGAAACGGAAGATGTTGTCGATGAAGAACAGAATATCGGCAGCACCGCCGTCCTTACCACCACCGTCGCGAAAACCCTCAGCAACCGTCAGACCAGACAGGGCAACAGAAGCACGTGCACCGGGGGGCTCGTTCATCTGACCATAGACCAGGGTGGCCTGCGACTTCTTCAGTTCCTCAGGGTCAACGAGACTCAAGTCCCACTTACCTTGGGCCATCGCCTCCTTGAACTTCTCGCCATAACGGATAACGCCCGACTCAATCATCTCTCGGATGAGGTCGTTACCCTCACGGGTGCGCTCTCCTACGCCAGCGAATACGGAGAAACCGTTGTGACCCTTGGCGATGTTGTTGATGAGCTCCATGATGAGCACCGTCTTTCCCACACCGGCACCACCGAAGAGTCCAATCTTACCACCCTTCAGGTAAGGCTCCAGCAGGTCGATGACCTTGATACCGGTTGCCAGCACCTCCTTTGTGGTAGAGAGTTCCTCAAACTTCGGGGCCTCGCGATGGATGGGGTAAGCACCCTCCATTTCGAGCTGTTTCATACCGTCGATAGGCTGACCAATCACGTTCAGCATACGACCCTTAATCTGTTCACCAGAGGGCATCAGGATAGGTGAGCCCAGCGGTTTAACCTCCAGTCCACGCTGCAGTCCGTCGGTATTGTCCATAGCTACACAGCGCACGGTATCCTCACCGATGTGCTGCTGCACCTCGATGATGATTTGTTCGCCGTTAGGACGTTTGACAGACATTGCCTCGTGAATCTTTGGCAACACTTTTTCCGCATCCAGCCCCTTGGTGTCGAAATATACGTCGATCACAGGACCGATAATCTGGGAAATGTGTCCATTAATTTGTGACATAAGCAGTTATTGTTTTAGAATTGTTGTTGTTTTCGTATAGTGATTGCAAAGATACGAAAATATTTTTATTCGCAAAAACATTTTCGCATTTTTTTACGCAAAAAGTTGTTTGGTGGTATTTTTGTCAACCAATAGGACACCGATTGTTCAATCTCTGTCGTCAAGAACGCGGAATTTCTCGCGTCTATGCTTCAAGTCCTCCAAAGAAATGTCACACATCGTGGCTTGAGGAATCCCTGTACGACATTGTGCAACAGTATGTCCGGTGACGTCGATGACAGCACTGGCTCCGATGTAGTGGCAACGTTGGTCGTCGCCCACGCGGTTGACGCCTATCATATAACATTGGTTTTCGATGGCGCGTGCACGTACGAGCAGTTGCCAGGCTGACTGTCGCGACGACGGCCAGTTGGCTACGCAGATAATGGCGTCGTACTCGCGTCCGTCGGCATAGCGGCTCCAACAGGGGAAACGCAGGTCGTAGCAGGTTAACAGCAACAAACGAAAGCCCATGTAGTTGACGATGGTATGCTGCTGACCGGGCGTGTAGCTGCGGTCTTCCCCACCGTAAGTAAAGAGGTGGTGTTTGTCATAGTAGTAGGTCTTCCCCGCCCTGCCGTCCACAAAGTAGTGACGGTTGCGGAGGGTGCCGTCCGTTGCCCTGATGGCCAGACTGCCGCTGATGGCACACTGTCTTGTCTGAGCCGTCTGCTGCATCCAACGCAGTGCCGCATTGTCGGCTTCGTCGGTGGCAATACCGTCGGGTTGGGTGGCAAATCCTGTGCTCCACATCTCAGGCAACACGTAGAGGTCGCCGCCTGGCGCATTGTCCATGAGCTGTTGGGCGTGACGGATGTTCTCGTCGGCCTTTGCCCAGCTGATGTCCGTTTGCAACATCACGACCTTCATCGTGTACCTCCCGTCTTTTTTTATTCGGCTAATTTAAAATGGATTTCGCCCTGTTCGCTGATGATGTTATCAACCAGATAACTACTGACACCATCGGGCAGACACAGCGACGCGGTAAAGTGGAAGCCTTGACCGTCGACCGTCTTGAAGTTCATGTCGTTCAGGATAGCCTTCTCCAAGAAGTCGGCCTTGACCTGACTGGCATAATCCTGCTTGTGCAGGTCGCGCTTAAAGACCTGACTGGAACCCTTGAAGATGCTGATGTTCACAATGTTGTCATAAAACACCTCGTCAACATCCAGCCCGTCCTCATTCACCGTATGGCGTATCACCTTGTAATGCGTGGGATTGATGGCGATGTAGCAGTGATAGCGCTGTCCGTCCTTGAAAACCACCGTGTCGCGCTTCAGCACCTCTGTCAGCGTCTGAACGGTAGCCTGTGGCTGCTGGGGCTCGGGAACGTCCTGCAAATCCGTATCGTCCACCTTCTGCAACTTCATCAGTTCGCCGTTCTGGTTCTTAAACCACAACAGGTGGTCGGTTTGTTTCTCGATATAGTAGCCGGCGTTCGAGCCGATATACAGCGTGTCGCCAACGACCTTGAAGTAGGCGGGCATCGACGTCGAGTCGGCATAATACACAGTGTCACCCTTCATCCGAAACAACAAATCCTCAGTCTCAGCGTCCGACCAAGTGCCCTGCAACAATGCCTTGGCCTCACGGCTCTCCTCCTGAGGTTTGTCTTTACTGCCACAACTCCATAAAACAGTTGCTAACACACAAGTTGTAATTATAATCTTAAGTCTATTCATTTGTTTTTGTATTGTTGTATCATTCAAATACCTCGGCATCCTTCAGCAACGGCTGTTTCAAGTCCTTCTCGCTGGTCAGCACCCGTTTCGGGTCTATCGGCCACTCAATGCCCAGCTCCGGGTCGTTCCAACGTATACCTGCCTCTGCCTGCGGCGCATATGGATTGTCCACCTTGTATGTAAAAATGGCTTCTTCTGACAGTACAAGGAAACCGTGGGCGAAACCGCGGGGGATGAAGAACTGACGTTTGTTTTCGTCGCTCAACTCCACCATGACGTGCTTGCCGAACGTAGGACTGCTCTTGCGAATATCCACCGCCACGTCGAGCACCTTGCCCTTGATGACCCTCACCAGCTTGGCCTGCGAGAGGTCGCCTTTCTGATAGTGCAGGCCGCGCAATACGCCGTACGACGATTTCGACTCGTTGTCCTGTATGAACGCCACCTTGCCCACATGCGCCTCAAACTCCTCTTTCTTCCACGCCTCGAAGAAGTAGCCTCTGGCATCGTTAAATACGCGTGGTTCAATGACATACACGCCCGCTATTTCAGTTTCCTTATATTCCATCTATTTGACTATATCATGAATTTCACTGCAAAGTTACTAAAAAAATTCGAGACCACAAAATTTTATCACGAGAAATCTTTGTTAAAAAGGTATGGAGACATATATGCAATTTGGTTGTCATAGGTACAGATGGCAGATGGCAGATGGCAGATGAAAAACAAGGGGGGTATCCGTCGGGTAAGAATAAGAGAATATGTATAATATTCTTATAATAAATATATATTATTATAATAATATATATTTATTAACTCTATTAAGGGTCGTAGGGGGGGGGGTACCAATATTTTAACTGCCATCTGCCATCTGCCATTTTCGGACAAAAATCATGCTATTTTATATGACCACTAAACTGACCCTTTAAAAAATTTAAAAGTCAGGATTAATTTAAGTAAAGTATGACGCCGCCGCACACGCCGTCACACGCATGAAACGTTTTTTAACGGAATCTTTGCGGCGCTTTCCTTTCATATCTCAGAAAATAGTCGTACCTTTGCAGTATGAAAATTGAATCTATTGATTATATCGAGATAAAGGGCGCTCGGGTCAACAACCTGAAGAATGTGAGCGTCAAGATTCCCCGCGACAAGCTGGTTGTGATAGCCGGTGTGAGCGGAAGCGGCAAGTCGAGCTTGGCATTCGACACCCTGTACGCCGAGGGTCAGCGCCGCTATGTGGAGAGCCTGTCGAGCTATGCACGCCAATTCCTGGGTCGCATGAACAAGCCCGAATGCGACTTCATCAAGGGTCTGCCGCCCGCCATCGCCATCGAACAGAAGGTGATTTCGCGCAACCCACGGTCGACAGTGGGTACGACGACGGAGATCTACGAATACCTGCGACTGCTGTTTGCCCGCATCGGACGCACCTATTCGCCCGTCAGCGGACAGGAGGTAAAGAAGCACTCGACGGAGGACATCATTGCCTGCACACGCCAGTATCAGCCCGGCACGCGCTTCGTGGTGATGGCCCCCATCCGTCCACACGAGGGTCGCACGTTACAGCGCCAGTTGCAGATGTACGTGCAGAACGGCTACGCCCGCATGGCGGTGGGCAGCGACATCACGAGGATTGACGACTATCTGGAAAATCTAGAACATCTAGATAATCTAGAAAATCTAGAGAATCTTTACCTCGTCATCGACCGCCTGACCGTCGACGATGCCAAGGACGCCATATCACGCCTAGTGGACTCTGCCGAGACGGCCTTCTACGAGGGACACGGCGAACTGCGCCTGATGTTCCAACCATCGGGGCTCTGCTACGATTTCTCGATGCGCTTCGAGGCCGACGGCATGACCTTCGAAGAGCCCAGCGACCAGATGTTCTCGTTCAACTCGCCAGCAGGCGCCTGTCCCGAATGTCAGGGTTTCGGCAAGATTATCGGCATTGACGAGCACTTGGTGATACCGAACACGACGCTGTCGGTGTACGACGGTTGCGTGGTATGCTGGCACGGCGACAAGATGGGCATGTGGAAGACGGAGTTCTGCCGACGCGCTGCCCTCGACGATTTCCCCATCTTCGAACCCTACATGTCGCTGACACAACGTCAGAAGGACATGCTATGGCACGGGCTGCCCAGCGACCGCAAACGCCCCAAGGAGGAACGGGTATCCATCGACGCCTTCTTCGACATGGTGAGGGAGAATCAGTACAAGATACAGTATCGCGTCATGCTGGCACGCTATCGTGGCAAGACGACGTGTCCGAAGTGTCACGGTACGCGACTGAAGCCCGAAGCCGACTACGTGAAGATTGGCGGACGCTCGATTACCGACCTCGTACAGATGCCCATCAAACGGCTGAAGGAATGGTTCGACCAACTAGAGCTGACCGAACAGGAACAGCAGATAGGGCGCCGACTGCTGACGGAAATCAACTCACGACTGCAATTCCTGCTTGACGTGGGACTGGGCTATCTGACGCTGAACCGCATGTCGAACACGCTGTCGGGCGGCGAGAGTCAGCGCATCAATCTGACCACAGCCCTCGGTTCGTCGCTCGTGGGTTCATTATATATATTAGACGAACCCAGCATCGGACTGCATTCGCGCGATACCGGCCGTCTGATAAAAGTCCTGAAAGAACTGCGCGACATCGGCAATACAGTGGTCATCGTAGAGCACGATGAGGACATCATGCGTGCTGCCGACTACCTCATCGACGTCGGTCCAGATGCCGGTCGACTGGGTGGTGAAATCGTCTATGAAGGCCCCGCCAACGTTCCCGACGCCTCTCCGTCGGGCAAAAGCTACACCCTCCGCTACTTGAACCATCAGGACGAGATACAAGTCCCCCTATCGCGCCGCCCTTGGAACCGCAAGATGACCGTCAAAGGCGCCCGCATGAATAACCTGAAGGGTATCGACGTCGACATACCGCTGAACGTGATGACCGTCGTGACGGGCGTATCAGGTTCGGGCAAGTCGAGCCTCGTCAAAGGCATCCTCTACCCTGCCCTCAAGCGCCATCTGGGGGAAGTATGCGATGCACCGGGCGAATACATGGGACTGACAGGCGACTATCTGGCGTTGAAACATGTGGAAATGGTTGACCAGAACCCCATCGGCAAGTCGACACGTTCCAATCCCGCCACCTATGTGAAGGCCTACGACGCCATTCGCGACCTCTTTGCCGACCAGCCCCTGTCGAAGCAGATGGGTTTCTCGAGCCAATATTTCTCGTTCAATGCCGACGGCGGACGCTGCGACGAATGTAAGGGTGCGGGCGTCATCACAGTCGAGATGCAGTTCATGGCCGACCTCGTGCTGGAGTGTGAAGCCTGTCACGGTCACCGCTTCAAGCACGACATCCTAGACGTACGCTACGAAGGCAAGAACATTGACGACGTGCTGAACATGACCATCTCGGAAGCCATCCAGTTCTTCAGTGCCGACAAAAAGGCGCAGACCATCGTGAAACGTCTGAAGACGCTGGAGGACGTCGGGCTGGGCTACATCAAGCTGGGACAGAACTCGAGTACGCTGTCTGGCGGTGAGAACCAGCGTGTCAAGCTGGCCTACTATATCGGACAAGAGAAACAGGAACCCACGCTCTTCATCTTCGACGAGCCCACAACGGGTTTGCACTTCCACGACATCGAACGACTGCTGCACGCCTTCGATGCACTGATAGAGCGCGGACACACCATCCTCATCATCGAGCACAACATGGAAATCATCAAGATGGCCGACCACATCATCGACATCGGACCCGACGGCGGTGACCGCGGTGGTGAGCTCGTAGTATGCGGAACACCCGAGGAAATCGTGAAATGTGAACGCAGTATTACAGGAAAATACCTAAAATCCAAACTTTAAGGCAAAAATATTTTGCGGTTTCGAAAAAATTGCTTACCTTTGCACTCGCTTTTCAAAAATGAGGAGCAAGAGATCTGTGAAATGTTGCCGATATGGCTCAGTTGGTAGAGCAACGCATTCGTAATGCGTGGGTCGCCGGTTCGAGTCCGGCTATCGGCTCTTACAAGAGTTAGGTTTCTGAGTCAGGTTTTCGCGAGAACCCCTGACTCTTTTTTATGGCATGCGGAATTAGCTCAGTTGGTAGAGCATTGGCTTCCCAAGCCGAGGGTCGCGGGTTCGAGTCCCGTATTCCGCTCAAAATCCCCACATAAACACAATAAAAGTACCCCGAGAAGCGTTATTAGTAACGATGACGTTCAGAAAAATCATATCACTACTGTTGCTGTTGGCTGCCATTGAGGTGTCAGCACAGCAGTTCACACTCAGCGGCCGTGTCGTCGACGAAGAAGGCAAGGCAGTAGAGCTGGCAACGATATCGTGTCTGGAACAAAGTGCTGTAACGATGGCCAACCTGCAGGGCGAATACTCGCTGAAGCTACGCTCGGCCGACTCGGTGGTGGTGAAGTTCTCGATGGTAGGCTATCAGACGCGTCAGCGTGTGCTGCGCAACCCTAAGGGCAACCAGCGACTGGTGGTGACGCTCTACCCGATGAAAGCCCTCGACGAACTGGTGGTAACGGAACGTCGCCGTCAGACGACTGCTACGGAACAGCTGGATGCCAAGACTCTGCGACAGACGCCATCGACAACGGGTAATGCCGTCGAGGAACTGGTGCAGCAGCAGGCGGGTGTATCGACACACAACGAGCTGTCGTCGCAATACAACGTGCGAGGCGGTTCGTTCGACGAGAACTTCGTATATATAAATAATGTGGAAATCTATCGTCCGTTGCTCATCCGTAGCGGACAGCAGGAAGGGCTCTCCATCATCAATTCGGATATGGTGGAGAAGATAGGTTTCTCGAGTGGTGGTTTTGAGGCCAAGTATGGTGACAAGATGGCGTCGGCACTCGATATCCAGTATCGCAAGCCCACCCGTGCGGAAGCCGTCCTGCAGGCATCGCTCTTGGGCGCAAGTGCCTTCGTGGGTTTGGCCAGCAAAGAAAAGCTGACAGTTAATGGCCGACAGACTGCCAAATTCACCATGAGTCACGGCTTGCGCTACAAGACCAACCGCTATCTGTTGGGGTCGCTGGAGACGAAAGGCGAATATCGTCCGAACTTCCTCGACTATCAGACCTATATCACGTGGCAGCCCAACGAACGCTGGAGTATGGACCTGATAGGAAATATTTCGGAGAACCACTACAACTTCAAGCCCAGCGACCGCGAGACGTCGTTTGGTACGATGGAGAACGTAAAGAGTTTCAAGGTGTACTTCGACGGACAGGAACGCGACGTATTCCGCACGCTGTTCGGTACAGCATCTATTACCCGCCATCTAAAGCCCACCACCAGCATCAAGTTGTTGGCTTCAGCCTTCCACACAAAGGAGCAGGAAACCTTCGACATTATGGGACAGTACTGGTTGGACGATACACAGACGCAAGAACAGTTGGGCGTCGGCACCTACATGGAACACGCCCGCAACTATCTGACAGCCGACGTGCAGAGTCTGAAGCTGATGATGAACCACAAGGCAGGCCGACACGATATGGAGGCTGGTGCAACCATCAAGTGGGAACATATCAAGGAGAACTCACGCGAGTACGAGATGCGCGACTCCAGCGGCTATAACATCCCCCACTCTGCTAATCGTCTGGATCTGATCTATTCGCTTGTGTCGTACAACGACATGAAGACACGTCGCATAGAGGCCTATATACAGGACACCTATCGTTTCCAACTGGGCAAGCGTACCGATGAACAGGGACAGGAACGTGCCTGGCACATGACGCTGAACTACGGTGTGCGCCTGTCGAACTGGAGCTTCAATCGTGAGACGGTAGTGTCGCCGCGTGTATCGCTGGCCGCCATTCCTTCGTGGAACGAGAACCTGACGCTGCGTCTGAGCACGGGTCTGTACTATCAGACACCATTCTACAAGGAGTTGCGCGATACGTCGACAGTGAACGGACAGACTATCGTTACGTTGAACCAGAAGATACGCAGCCAGCAGTCAATACACATCGTCGGTGCGTTGGACTATCGCTTCAACATGGCTGACCGTCCCTTCCGTTTCGGAGCCGAAGCCTACTACAAGGCAATGTCGAAACTGGTGCCATACAACGTGCAGAACATGAAGGTCATCTACTACGGTGAAAACTGCGCCAGCGGTTACGTCATGGGACTCGACCTGAAGTTGTACGGTGAATTCGTGCCCGGCACAGACTCATGGCTCACCTTCTCGCTGATGTCCACACGTCAGAAGATTAATGGACAGAGCGTCCCCATGCCCACCGACCAGCGATACGCCATCAACCTGCACTTCACCGACTACTTCCCAGGTACCGAGCGTTGGAAGATGACGCTCAAGTTGGCCTTTGCCGACGGGCTGCCCTTCGGTGCACCTCACAGAGGCCTGGAGCACAACTCATTCCGTGCACCTGCCTACAAGCGTGCCGACATCGGACTGAGCTACCTGCTCATTGGCCAACCGCAACAACAACCATCCTTCCGTCGTCCCCGTGTGTGGCTGGGTGTCGACGGACTGAACATCTTCGGCATATCGAATGTCAATTCATATTATTGGGTAACAGACGTCACAAACCACCAGTATGCCGTTCCCAACTATCTGACTGGACGTCAGATTAACGGCAAAGTAATTGTTGAATTCTAAAAAAACACATGAAGAAACTTTTTACGCTTATTATTTGTATGATGGGAGCACTTACTACGGTGTGCGCCCAAGAGAAAATGACACCCAACGAACAGCAGGCACGTCGTATCTTCGATGAAGCCTATCGAATGGTATATGGTCCGAAAGGCTCTCAATTAGACTACGCCGTCAACATCATCGGCATATACAAGACGAAAGGTACTATTTGGACAATGGGCAAGATGAGCAAGTTTGCCGACGAGAAGTATATTGCCTGGAACGACAATGTCACCTACTATCGCTACGAACGCAAGAAGAATACGGTGACCATCTATGATGCTCACGACGACGAACGCGACAAATATGCCACCAAATTCAAATTCTATCCTGAGAACTACCGATATCACATCAAGGACGACAAGAAAGGACTGCTCATCACACTGAAACTGAAAGACGGTGCGAAAGGCATCAAGGAAATACGTGCCTTGCTTGACAAACACACCCACTATCCACTGAGTGTGCGCATCAAGTTCGGAATCTTTCATGTCACCATAAAAATCAGTCAATTTAAAGTTGGAGGCATTTCCGAGCAAATGTTCAAGTTTCCCAAAGAACAATACAAAGAATGCAAATATATCGACAAACGATAGTTTATTAACTTAAAATTACAAAAAAATCCCACTTTTTGAAGTAATTTTTATTTTGTGTACCCACACAGAAAAAAAATTAAGAAAAAGTTGCTCAAATGTTTGCACGGTACGAAAAAAAGTCGTACCTTTGCCAACGTTATCCTGAAAACAATCTTTTTACCTTAAAAAGGACTAATACCTATTGAAGATATAGAGTGGTTGCCTGTGAGGGTCACCACTTTATTATTTTATATCAAATATCGACGAATCAAGAAAAAGTTAAACTTTCCTAAACTTTATTCATTTTTCTTCACACATGTCTCATTTCTCATTAAAAATGAGTACCTTTGCGCCCGATTTAGTCCGTGGTGGCTCAAAGAAGTCGCAACACAATGTTGCGCGCCATGCGGAAAAACCCGTTAAACAATTAATAATAAACAATGTACGCAATTGTAGAAATCAACGGTCAGCAGTTCAAGGTTGAGGAAGGCAAAAAGCTCTTCGTTAACCACATGAAAGATGTGGAAGCCGGTAAAACTGTTGAATTCGACAAGGTACTGCTTGTCGACAATGACGGTTCAGTACAGGTAGGTGCGCCCACCGTAAGTGGTGATAAGGTAGTATGCGAAGTGGTTAATCCACTCGTAAAGGGTGAGAAGGTTATCGTGTTCAAGATGAAGCGTCGTAAGGACTCTCGCAAGAAGAACGGTCACCGTCAGCAGTACACCCAGGTAGAAGTTAAATCAGTAATCGCTTAAAACAGAAGGAGAACAACATTATGGCACATAAGAAAGGTGTAGGTAGTTCTAAGAACGGCCGCGAGAGTGCAGCTCAGCGACTCGGCATTAAGATTTTTGGCGGTCAGAAAGTAGTGGCAGGTAACATCATCGTTCGCCAGCGTGGTTCTAAGCACAACGCAGGTAACAATGTTGCTATGGGTAAGGACGATACTCTGTATGCACTTGTTGACGGAACCGTAGAGTTCCACAAGGGCAAGCGCGACAAGAGTTATGTTTCAGTAATTCCTGAGCCCCAGGCCTAAGAGAACAAACAAAAACACTTATTCCAAACAAACAAGGAAAGGGAATCACCACACGGCGATTCCCTTTTCCCTTTCTATTCTCTAACTTCGTTCAGAGTCAGTTGTTCTTTTCGAACAATTGCATACGTTCCTCTAACTGAGCATACTGATGGTCCTCAATAAACGAGGTGCAGACACGCAGGCCTTCCTGATGCGAACCTGTGGTAATCAGGCAGATGGCCGACACACCGTAGTACATCAGTTCCTTGGCCAGTTCGCCACTCGTCATATTCTTGTAACCGATAGTGAAATAGAAGCCATCGGCAACGGGTTCATCAAGATCCTTGTCGTAGACAATATGGAAACCGTGACGACAGAATATCTCCTTCAGCTTGTGGGCACGCTCACCATAGACGCTGACCTCCTTGCGGAAGTCATACTCGCCATCAGTAGCAGCCTTCAACATAGCGGCCATTGCATACTGGGCAGAATGGCTGGTACCAGACGAGAGGGCATACAGCATACGCGTCGAGAACACCAAACCGAAGGGCAGTCCTTCGTAGCGTTGTGCCAAGTCGGCATAGTGACGGTGGAACAAAGCGTTCGATATACACGTCACACCGATACGCTCACCTGCATAGCTGAAAGCCTTCGAACCCGAAATCAGCAGAATATAGTTTTCGGTATAGCGGCCGACAGAAGGCTGATAAGGAGGCTCGAAGGGTACGCTCAGATTCTTGCGGAAGTCCATAGCGAAGTACGCCAAATCCTCCATCACTATGACATCGTACTTGGTAGCCAGCTTACCGATAGACTCCAATTCTTTCTCGTTGAGACAAACCCACGAGGGATTATTCGGATTCGAATAGACGATAGCGCAGATATTGCCCTTCTCCAGATAGCTCTCCAACTTCGGAGCCAGTTTGTTGCCGCGATAGTCGTAGACGTCAAATGTCTCGTACTTCACGCCCATCACCTGCAGCTGCATCTTCTGTACGGGGAATCCCGGATCGATGAACAATACTGTATCCTTCTGCTTTGAAGCTTGCGAACAAGTAAGGAACGATGCGAATGTGCCCTGCATTGAACCGCAAACAGGAACACAGCCCACCGGGTCTACATCCAACCCGATGAACGCCTTCACGAAGCGCGAAGCTTCCTGCTTCAGTTCAGGATAGCCCTGAATATCGGGATACGAATGGGCGATACCGTCTTGTAGGGCTTTCACCTGTGCGTCGACACCCACCTGAGCAGCGGGGAGTCCGGGAATACCCATCTCCATCTTGATAAACTCTACCCCACTCTCTTTCTCTGCACGTGCGGCCACCTGCTTCACTTCGCGGATGGTGGCTTTTGCAAAGTCCGTAATACCGAGTTCGCTGATGAGCTTGTCAACCAGTTCTTTCTTGATAGGTGTTTCCATTATTTCTGTGCTTCTTTACCAATTGCCAATGCTTTGATGTTTGCCTCGACGATAGCGTCACCCTTACGTCCGAAGACACGACGGATAGCATCTTCCAGTTTGTCGTATTCAATGCCAAGGGCCTTCTGGGCAGCGCCCAACAGAATGACATTAGCCGAACGGGGCACACCTGCGTCCTTGGCCTTCTGCTCGATATCAAGCATGATGACATTGGGCAGTTTCTCGAGGTCAGCCTTGATGGTTGCCATCTCAGGATAGTTGGGAATATTGACGAAGGGTGCGCTTGACGTGATAATCCAACCGTCCTTCGAGAGGAACGGCAGATAGCGCAAAGCCTCCATGGGTTCCATAGAGATGATGACATCAGCACCGCCCAAAGGAATCAGGTCGCTCTGAATGGGCTCGCTGGAGATACGCAAATTCGACTGTACGTCGCCACCACGCTGACTCATGCCGTGAACCTCAGCCTGTTTGATATAGAGGTCTTCCTTCATGGCTGCCTCACCAATAATCGTGGCAATGGAGAGGATTCCCTGTCCTCCTACTCCACACAATATAATATCGGTCTTCATGATTTACCTTTTTACTCTTTTACCTTTTTACTTTTTCTCAGCTGCTTTCTTCTGTTTCAGATGACGTTGAAGGGTTTGCATACACTCACGACGGGGAATGATGACCGAAACACCATGATAGTTGATTTCCTCGTCGATGGTCTTCTTAATCTCCTCCATATTCTTTGGCAGGGGAACAACGACTTTCAGATGTTCGTCACTGACACCCAATCCGCGACAGATAGCCTCGAACTTATTGGTACCCGCAGAGTCCTGACCACCAGTCATTGCAGTCGTCAGGTTGTCGGAGATGATGACAGTGATGTCGGCATTCTCGTTGACGGCATCCAAGAGACCCGTCATACCAGAGTGTGTGAAAGTAGAGTCGCCAATGATGGCAACAGCGGGCCATTGACCGGCATCAGATGCACCTTTGGCCATCGTGATACTAGCACCCATGTCGACGCAAGAGTGTATAGCCTTGTAGGGAGGCAGGAAACCGAGGGTATAGCAACCGATATCACCAAAAACACGGGCATTGGGATAATTAAGAAGCACCTCGTTCAATGCCTGATAGACATCACGGTGACCGCAACCCTGACAAAGTGCAGGTGGACGTGGGGCTACATCCTCACAAGGAGCATAGTTCTCGCCAATCTCCATACCCAGCGCCTTCTTGATGAGGTCGGGATTGAGTTCGCCCGTACGAGGCAGTTCGCCCGTCAAGCGACCCTTGATAACAGCATTGCCGGGCATCACACCACGCACTTGATCCTCTATGAAGGGCTGTCCCTCCTCAGCAATCAGCACAAACTCGCAATCGTCCGTCATGCGACGAATCAGTTTCTTGGGAATAGGATACTGCGAAATCTTCAGCACGGGGAAAGGACAGCCTTGCGGATAGCATTCCATCAGGTAATTGTAGGCAATACCGCTGGCAATGATGCCTAATGACTGGTCTTTTCCGTCGATATACTTATTGTAGGGACTGTCGATAGACATTTGTTCCAACAGGGGCTGCTGAGCCGTCACAATGTCGTTACGCTTGCGGGCGAAAGCAGGCAACAGTACCCAGTTTGAAGCCTTGGCATTGTAGTTGAGCTCGTTCTGCTGACGGGGCTCGTCGGCACACTGAACGACAGCACGACTATGAGCCATACGTGTAGTGACACGCATCAACACAGGCAGCTGCAACTTCTCAGACATCTCGTATGCCTCAGCCATCATGTCATAAGCTTCCTGCTGAGTAGAGGGTTCCAACGTTGGAATCATAGCAAACTTGCCGTAGAATCGAGAGTCCTGCTCGTCCTGTGACGAGTGCATAGAGGGGTCGTCAGCCACCAGCACGATGATACCGCCGTTGGTACCCGTCATAGCTGAATTGACAAACGGGTCGGCACAAACGTTCAGTCCTACATGCTTCATGCACACCAAAGCGCGCTTACCCATATACGACATACCCAAGGCGGCCTCCATAGCCGTCTTCTCATTAGTACTCCAACGGCTGTGCACCCCACGCTCTTTAGCCAGAGGCGACATCTGAATGTACTCTGTAATCTCTGTGGAGGGAGTGCCCGGATAGGCATATACGCCACTCAGTCCGGCATCGAGTGCACCCTGAGCAATGGCCTCGTCTCCTAAAAGAAGTTTCTTCATAACTGTATATCTTGTAAATTGTTAATTCTCAATTTCTCTATTTCTCAATTTCACAGTTCCTCGCACTCATACAGCCACAATGCACTCGAAGCATCGCTGGGCATACGCCAGTCGCCACGGGGCGAAAGCGAGATGCTACCCACCTTCGGGCCGTCTGGCAGGCAAGAACGCTTGAACTGCTGGGCAAAGAAACGGCGACAGAATGTCGTGAGCCACTTCTTGATGGTTGCACGGTCGTAACTGTTGCCGAAAGCGTTCTCTGCCATCAGCATAATCTTAGCAGGACTGAATCCGTATCGCATCATATAGTAGAGGAAGAAGTCGTGCAACTCGTAAGGGCCGACGAGGTCTTCCGTCTTCTGTGCAATATTTCCCTGAGCATCTGCAGGTGTCAGCTCTGGCGATATCGGTGTGTTCACAATATCTATCAACACATCACGCTCGGCTGACGACTTGGGAAGCGAGGCGATATAACGGATAAGATATTGGATGAGGGTCTTGGGGATACCGGCATTCAGACCGTACATCGACATGTGGTCACCATTATAGGTAGCCCAACCCAACGCCAGTTCCGACAAATCGCCAGTACCAACGACGAGGGCCGACAGCTTGTTGCTAAGGTCCATCAGAATCTGCGTACGCTCACGAGCCTGTGAGTTCTCGTAAGTCACATCGTGAATCTTAATGTCGTGACCAATATCCTCGAAATGTTGCTTCACGGCTTTGGCAATGGAAATCTCCATCTGCGAAATGCCTAACAGTTGCATGAGCATGGTGGCGTTATCGTGGGTACGGTCGGAAGTTCCGAAGCCAGGCATCGTGACGCCTACAATACCCTTACGGTCGTATCCTAATTTATCAAAGGTACGCACGCATACAAGGAGCGCCAATGTAGAATCAAGTCCACCACTGATGCCCACCACCACATGCTGACAATTGGTATGCACCAGTCGTTTGGCAAGTCCTGCGGTCTGAATATTCAGAATCTCCTCGCAAGTATCGGCCATATCGTTGTCATTGGGTATGAACGGATGCGGGTCAATGGCACGCTCCAGTTTAAAGGGATGCTGCTCCAAAGGCAGTTTAGCACTAATGACACGTGCATGACCAATACGCTGGGCAGTCTTGAAGGTTGAATTGGCGCGACGCTCAGTACGCAGGCGCTCCACATCAATCTGTGCCATCTGCAACTGTGGCTGGAACGAGAAACGGTCGCCCTCGACCAGCTGTATGCCATTCTCAAAAATCATGGCATTACCGCCATAGACGACATCCTGAGTAGACTCGCCGAAACCGCACGAGCTATACACATAGCCACAAATGGTGCGGGCACTTTGCTGTGCCACTAATGAGCGCAGATAACGGTGTTTGCCTATCAGTTCGTCAGATGCCGACAAGTTCAAGATAATTTCCGCACCAGCCATCGTCAGATTGTTGCTGGGTGGAATGGGCGCCCAAACGTCCTCGCAGATTTCGATACCAAGTCCGACGCCATCGCTTGTCTTGATGACGACAGGCTCTGCCGATATCTCAACCAGTGATCCAGCCAGATAGACATTCGTCGGATTCAGGTCGCGGGCAGAAGCAAACCAACGCTTCTCGTAGAATTCACCATAGTTGGGCAGATAGGTTTTGGGCACTACAGCCAGTATGCTGCCTTGTTGAACGACGACAGCACAGTTGAGCAACAGCGAACCGACCTCAATAGGCATACCCACCACCGCAATGACGTCAAGTTTGCGGGTGAAATCCATCAGACTGAGCAATCCCTCTTCGGCCTTGTCGAGCAACAAGCGTTCGCGGAACAAGTCCTGACAAGAGTAACCCGTAACGGCCAATTCGGGGAATACCACCACCTCAACATGTTCTGCATCAGCCATTGCTATCAGGCGTTCTATCTCCTGCACATTATACTGGACATCAGCCACTTTGACAGCTGGTACGGCAGCAGCAACTTTGACGAATCCGTGTTTCATATCTTTTACTTTTTACCTTTTTACTTTATTGACCTTTATTCAAGGTATCAACAGCGACGAGTCGCCATAACTCAAGAACCGGAAGTCGTGCGACAACGCATAGTCATATATCTTATGCCAGTCACCTTTCACGAAGGCACTCACCAGCAACAGCAGCGTTGACTGCGGCTGATGGAAATTGGTTATCAGCATCTTGACAATATGGTAGTCGTAGCCTGGTGCAATGATGATTTGCGTCGATGAATGGAGCACCGTCAGTTCGTGACGTATCATCCAGTCAAGCAAAGCCTGCAACGCATCCACACTTCTCACATCATCCTTCTTCCTCCCCACATCATACGGCTCCCACTGGCTGACGTGCAGCTCTTCTTCCTTGATGTCAGGATTGCGAAGCACCTTCAGCCCCATGTAATACAAGCTCTCCAACGTACGAACGCTGGTGGTACCGACGGCAATGGCACAACCCTCATGGGCTATGAGCCGCTCGATGGTGTGACGACGTACGGCAATATATTCCGTATGCATCTCGTGTTCACCAATCGTTGCACTCTTCACGGGACGGAACGTACCGGCACCAACGTGCAGGGTCAGCTCCTCGCGCTCAATACCACAGGCATCCAACTCGTTCAAGACGGCATCGGTAAAGTGCAGACCAGCAGTCGGCGCGGCCACACTTCCCTTGATTTTCGAATATACGGTTTGATAAGTACTCAGGTCGCTCTCCTGAGTTTCGCGGTTCAGATAGGGAGGAATGGGCAGTTCACCCATAGCGTCCAAGATTTCTGCGAAAGAAACCAAGCCGCTCCATTCGAAGTCAATCCACTGACTCGTGCCGTGTTCGCCACGACGGGTAGCCCTGACCTCTATCTCCTCATCCTTGATGGTGATTCTTCTGACCAGCGCACCTTCCTTCCATTTCTTCAAGTTGCCCACCAGACAGAGCCAGGCACACCGTTCGGTGGTCTGAAACATCTGTTCATAGTCGGCAGGCTGGGCGGGCTCCAACAGGAATATTTCTATCAGAGCACCTGTATTCTCTCCTTTCTCGTTAGACTTGCGGAAATGCAGACGAGCCTGAATGACGCGTGTGTTGTTCATCACCATCAACGCACCCTTCGGCAGGTATTTCGGCAGGTTATAGAACACGTCCTCTCCTACCTCACCCTGACGATACAGCAGTAGCTTCGAATGATCGCGCTGTTCCTTGGGAAACTTGGCGATACGCTCGTCAGGCAACTCGTAGTTATAGTCGCTTATCTGTATCTCTTGTGTATTCATCTGATTCTATCAGCTGCCCTTACCAGTCGCTCGTCGTCCATAATACCCTTACGTGCCATCAGACAAAGAATGGCACTGACCGCAGGCAATGCGCCCCAGATGTTGACAACATCGAATTGCAAGCCTGATGGCATCATCAACTTGTTGACCAGCAGAACGGCAGGATACCACAACACAAACAATACGGCTGCAAGGACGCTGAGACGAGCCTGAAGCGGACGGCGCTTATACTTGAAAATAGTGTAGATGCTAAGCGACGACGCCACCAAGGCCAGCAAAAAGAGAGGCCACATCGGATAATTCACGATGACGAGCACTCCCAGTATAGCGGCCAGCAGCAGAAAGACGGACTGCTTGCGTTGTATCATAAACGCTCCTCAATAGGTGTTACGGCCTGAGCGTCGCGAGACGGGTCACGCCAGTAAATCTTGTTCTCGATAAACTCCTGTGTAGCCAGCAGTGATGGCTTGGGCAGCTTCTCGTAGTAACGTGAAATCTCAATCTGCTCACGATTCTCGAACACTTCCTCCAGCGAGTCGTTGTAAGAGGCAAACTCTGCCAACTTCTTGCTCAGGTCGTCCTTAATCTGCAAACTAATCTGATTGGCACGCTTTGAGATGATTGCTACGCTCTCGTAGATGTTACCTGTGTCCTCACAGAGGTCCATAATGTTGCGTGTAACGGTGTTTACCGGTGCTTTTGACTTTTTGTAATCCATTTTTTATTGATGATTAAACTATAATTACGATTCAATAAACTCTAAACTATAAACAATTAGTTGATACTTGTGTATTTCTTGCATTTGGCAATATACTTCTCGGCCGTCTTGACGTCCTTCGACTCCGGGAACTCGTTCATGAAGCCGTAGCACTCGTCCTCGGCATCGCGATAGCGCTCTACTTTCTTCTCCTCCGAGCTGTTCTCGGCCAGATAGTACTTGCTCTTCATGATGAGCACAGAGAAGTCTTCGCGCATGCTGGTGTAGGGATATGCCTTCAAGGCATTCTGCGCCGTAATGATGCAGGCCTCGTAGTTCGACTCGGTATTGCCGTTGATGTTACCGAAGTAGCCGCCCAGGTTGTAATACAGTTTAGCTGACAGGTACTCCTTACGCACCAGATTGTCCTGCAAGACGAACAAACGTTGCTGGGCATCCTCGCGCAACTTCGAATCGGGATAATAGTCGAGGAAGTTCTGATAGGCATTGATGGCACCTACCGTCGGCGTCTGGTCGAGACGGGGCTCGGGCACGCTTTGATACAGTGCCTGACCGATATGATAGCAGGCCTGCTCGGCATAATCACCCTTGGGGTAGCTTTGGAAATACTTCTTGAAGGTGGCGCTGGCAGCCTCGTAGTCTCTGTTACAATACTGCGACATAGCCAGCAGATACAAGCTCTCCTGGGCATTCTGGCGTCCCTTCTGGAGGGTTACCTGTTCGGACAGTAGGATGGCAGCATTCTGAAACTTGCCTTTGGCGAAGCATTCTTTGGCATACTCGTACTTATAAGAATTGTCCGCAGACTTGTAAACCCTCTGAAATTCCGATGCGCAACCCGTCATCAGGGCTGCACAACAGATGGCTATAATATAGTGTCTTTTCATCATATTTCTATTTTTGACGTGCAAAATTACTAATTTTCTATGGAAAAGCAAAGGAAAAAGAACCTTTTTTAGCAATTTCTCCCCTAAGATAACGTTTTTTACGATGAAAATACATACCTTTGCACATTATGAACTTCGAATTAACGTCAAATTACAAACCTACGGGCGACCAGCCGGAAGCCATCCAACAGCTCACTGACGGGCTGTTGAGAGGCGACAAGGCACAGGTATTGTTGGGTGTGACGGGTTCGGGCAAGACCTTTACCGTTGCCAATGTCATTGCCAACATCAACAAGCCCACGCTCATCCTGTCGCACAACAAGACGCTGGCGGCTCAGCTCTACGAGGAGATGCGAGGCTTCTTCCCCGAGAATGCCGTCGAGTATTATGTCAGCTATTATGACTACTACCAGCCAGAGGCTTACCTGCCCGCCACCGATATCTACATCGAGAAGGACTTGGCCATCAACGAAGAGATAGACCGTCTGAGACTACGAGCGGTAAGTAGTTTAATGTCAGGAAGAAAAGATGTTATCGTTGTATCTTCAGTTTCATGTATTTACGGCATGGGAAGTCCTGTGGCGCTCAATGAGAATATCATTGAAATTCATTGTAGACAAATTCTTGACCGCAACGCATTGTTAAGAAAATTAGTATCGGCTCTCTACGTTCGTAACGACATCGAACTGAAGCGTGGCTGCTTCCGCGTGAAGGGCGACACCATCGATGTGGCGATGGCTTACAGTGAGGTCATCCTGCGCATCACGTTCTGGGACGACGAGATAGACAGCATTGAAGAGCTCGATGCCGTCACCATGCAGCGCCTGGCGAAGTTCGATGCCTACAAGCTCTATCCCGCCAACCTCTTTATGACCACTCAGGAGCAGACCAATCTGGCCATCCGGCATATTCAGGACGACTTGGTGAAACAGGTAGCCTTCTTCGAGGAACTCGGCGATGCCATCAAGGCTCAGCGCATCAAGGAACGCGTGGAGTACGATATGGAGATGATTAAGGAGTTGGGCCACTGTTCGGGCATCGAGAACTACTCCCGTTATTTTGACGGCCGTCAGGCTGGCGAGCGGCCCTACTGCCTGCTCGACTTCTTCCCCGACGACTATCTGATGGTGATTGACGAGAGCCACGTTTCCGTGCCTCAGATTGGTGCCATGTGGGGAGGCGACCGCGCCCGCAAGACCAACCTCGTGGAGTACGGTTTCCGTCTGCCTGCCGCCTTCGACAACCGTCCACTGACGTTCGACGAGTTCCAGGCCATGACCCATCAGGTCATCTACGTCTCGGCTACACCAGCCGACTACGAGCTCAACGAGGCCGAAGGTGTTGTCGTTGAGCAGGTTATCCGTCCTACTGGCTTGCTGGACCCTGAGATAGAAGTGCGTCCCACCGAGAATCAGATTGACGACCTGCTGGATGAGATTCACCAGCGCATTGACCGCAAGGAGCGCGTGCTCATTACCACGCTGACCAAGCGCATGGCCGAAGAGTTGAGCGAATTTCTTCTGAACCACAACGTTCAGACGGCTTATATCCACAGCGAGGTTTCTACATTGGAGCGTGTAAAAATTCTGGAGAACCTGCGCAATGGCACCTTCGACGTGCTGGTGGGTGTCAACCTGTTGCGCGAAGGTCTCGACCTGCCCGAAGTGTCACTGGTGGCCATCCTCGACGCCGATAAGGAAGGCTTCCTCCGTTCCCACCGCAGTCTGACGCAGACCGCTGGTCGTGCCGCCCGTAACGTCAACGGCAAGGTCATCATGTATGCCGACCACATCACCGCCTCCATGCAGCTGACCATCGACGAGACCACGCGCCGCCGCATGAAGCAGCTGAAGTATAACGAGGAACACGGCATCACGCCGACGCAAATCAAGAAGGCCTTGACGGTCACACTGGTAGAGCTGGAGCGCGAAGCCAACGGCCAACAGCCAACAGCAAATAGCCAACAGCAAGCCGCCTTCGCCGCCGACCCCATCATTGAGCGTATGACACGTTCGCAGTTGGAGAAGAGCATTGCCCAGACCACCCGTCTGATGAAGGATGCTGCCAAGAATCTCGACTTCTTGCAGGCTGCCCAGTATCGCGATGAAATCATACGGCTGCAGAAAGAGCTGGAACTGAAATAAGCATTAAAAAATCAAAAAAACAGCCCACATTTCTCGCGTGCGTGCACAAAAACAAATAATTATTAGTACTTTTGCACCGGATTTTGAAATCAGAATAAACAAAAAAAATTACATACGGATTATGAAAAAGTTATTCTTTACCATGCTCGCCCTGATGCCCCTGACGCTGTGGGCACAGGACAACACCTGGGAAACGAACGAAGAAGAAGAGGTCAAACAGGAAACGGCTGCCAAGCCTAAAGTCGATGCCAAATACCTGAAGGGCGCTGTCCCCGAGGTTGACGGACTGGTCGTCTTCAGCACCAGCATCGAGGCACCCGGCAAGTCGGCCGCCCAGATTTACGACATCCTGCTGCAGTACATGGAGCGTCTGGCCAAGACCAGCAATCAGATCCAGTCGCAGGTGGTGACCACCGATGCCCAGAAGCACGAGATTGTCGGTGCCTACCAGGAGTGGCTCGTCTTCAAGAAGACCGCCCTCTCGCTGGACCAGACCCGTTTCTTCTACGTGCTCCAAGCCCAGTGCAGCGACGGCCGTGCCGACGTCAAGATGCTGCGCATCCGCTATCTCTACGAGGAGGAGCGCAATCCGCAGCGCATGACCGCCGAGGAGTGGATTACCGACAAGGAGGCCGTCAACAAGAAGAATACCAAGCTGTTGCCCATCTCCGGCAAGTTCCGTCGCAAGACCATCGACCGCAAGGACTTTCTGTTTAACAAATTCGAGTCGTTGCTGAAATGACCATTCGTTCCGTACGCAACTGGCTCAACCTCATCTTTGTCGTTGGGGCTGCTTCGGGTATGCTGGTGTTCTATCTGCACAACCGCGATATGGGCACCTACATCATCCTGGGCTCAATGGTGTTTAAGTTTATCGAGGTGACACTGAGACTGATGAAGATATGAACAAGACCGTCCTATCCCTGCTGCTGATGCTGCTCATGGTCTGCATGCCCCGTGGTGTGCAGGCTCAGGTGTATAATGAGATGGATGTCAACGGCAATATCAATCAGTACGACGAGTTTGGCAACAACAACCAGAACTTCAACCCCAACAAGCGCGACTCCGTGAAGGGCGAGAAAGAGGTGCCCAAGGGTGTCTGGGTGTGGACCGTCGACCGCCGTTTCGGCGACATCCGTCCTGCCGAGCTCGACACCATGCCCCACCTCTACCAGCAGTCCATCTATAACACGGGACTCTATGGCGACTACAGCACGACGGGCAACAACTACTCGCCACGCCTGAGCCGTATCTTCATCAACCGCCAGCAGACCGACGAGTTCTTCTTCGTCCAGCCCTTCGACTACAGCACCAAGCAGCCCGACGAGTTCCTGTTCACCAACACGCTGTCGCCCTACACGCATATCTCCTACGAAAACTGCGGCGACAAGCAGCACGGCGAAGACCACATCGACGCCAAGTTTGCCGTCAATGCCAACAAGCGGCTGGGCTTCGGCTTCGACCTCGACTACTATTACGGCATGGGGTACTATCAGAACCAAAGCAACAGTAACTTCCGCGCCACCATCTTCGGCTCCTATCGTGGCGACCGCTATCAGATGCACCTGATGGCCTCGCTCTATCACCGCAAGAACACCGAGAACGGCGGTATCGTGAACGATAACCACATCACCCATCCTGAACAGGAGCCCGCTCAGTTCACGGAAGAGGAACTGCCTACCGTCCTCTCCAGCAACTGGAACCGCAACGACACCAAGCACTTGTTCTTCTCGCACCGCTACAACATCGGATTCTACCGCAAGGTCAAGATGACCGACGAGGAAATCAAGGCCCGTCAGTTTGCCGCCATGTCGGCCCAGAAGAACAAGAAGGACGAGAAGGGCGCCGACAAGAACAAGGACGACGACAAGGCCCGAACGCGTAAGAAACCCGCCAAACCCGCCGCACCGATGCCCACAGGACGTCCTAAGGATGCAAAGATTATGGGCGACGAACCCGTTGCCGACAAGCCTGCCGAAGTCCTCGACACCACACGCATCACGGCGCAGTCGCAGGCCGAACTCGACAGCCTGAACCGCCTGCAGGCCATGCAGGACTCCATCGACGCGACGATGAAGAAGGAGTACGTCCCCGTGACCAGCATTATCCATACCCTCGACATCAACGGCTACGACCGCATCTATCAGGCCTATAAGACGCCCGCGGACTACTATGCCAACACCTATTATAATAAGAATAACGAGGGTGCCTATGCCGGCGACTCCATCTACGACCGCTTTAAGTACACTTCCGTCAAGAACACTATCGGCATAGCGCTGCTCGAAGGCTTCAACAAGTATGTCAAGGCAGGTCTCAAGCTCTTTGCCTCCTACGAATACCGCAAGTATCAGATGCCACAGCTGGCAGGCGAAGGTGCCGACTACTATGTCCTCAACAGCTGGACGGGCCACTGCACCAACATCGGTGCCCAGCTGGCCAAGACACAAGGCCGTACGCTCCACTTCAATCTGTCTGGCGAACTGGGCGTGACGGGTCTCGACGCCGGTGCCGTGGCTGTCGACTTCAATACCGACGTCAACTTCGCGCTCCTCGGCGATACCGTGCAGCTGGCTGCCAAGGCCTTCTTCCGCCGCACCAAGCCCCGCTTCTTCCAGAACCAGTACCACTCCAAGCATCTTTGGTGGGACCAGTCGCTGGAGAGCGAGACACGCACGCATATCGAAGGTCTGTTCAGCTATCAGAAGACCAAAACACAGCTGCGCGTAGCCATCGACGAGATTCAGAACTACACGTACTTCGGCATGAGCTACACCATCGACCAGTCGTTGAACCGCAAGCAGCTCACTGGCGGTGTCTATCAGTCGGCTGGCAACATCAACGTGCTCACCGCACAGCTGCGTCAGGACTTGCGTTGGGGCATCGTTAACTGGGAGAACATCGTGACCTACCAGAACTCCAATTCTGATGCGTTGCCCCTACCCGACCTCAACCTGTGGTCAAACCTCTATCTGAAGTTCAAGATTGCACGCGTGCTCAGCGTCGAACTCGGCGGCTGCGTCACGTGGTTCACCAAATACGACGCACCCGACTACCTGCCCCAGCTTGCCCAGTTTGCCGTCCAGCAGAATGCCGACAGCCGCCGACAGCTGGGTGGCTATCCGTGGGTCGACGTCTATGCCAACATGCACCTAAAGCGCGCCCGCTTCTTCCTGGCATTCAGCCACGTCAACGCAGGTTCGGGCGACAAGAACTACTTCCTCACGCCCCACTATCCCACCAACAGCCGCATCATGCACGTCGGTGTGTCGTGGAACTTCTATAATTAAAAAAAAGATGAACAACCCGTCATTAGACCTCGTCGAATTCATTGAGACGCAGATACTGCCTCAGTATCAGCAGTTCGACCGTGCCCACAACATGGAACACGTCACGCGCGTCATCCGCAGTTCGCTGAAGCTGGCCCAGCAGACCGGTGCCGACGTCAACATGGTCTATGCCGTTGCAGCCTACCACGACCTGGGACTTACGGGTCCGAGGGCCGTCCACCACGTTACCAGCGGCAAGATTCTGCAGGCCGACGCACGCCTCAAGCGCTGGTTCTCGGCCGAACAGATACGACTCATGAAGGAGGCCGTCGAGGACCATCGCGCCTCGGCATCACGAGCCCCGCGCAGCATCTACGGCAAGATAGTGGCAGAAGCCGACCGCGACCTCGAACCCGAGAACGTCGTACGCCGCACCATCCAGTTCGGACTCGCTAACTATGCGCAGCTCGACCGCGAGGGCCATTGGCAGCGACTGCTACAGCACCTCAACGAAAAATACTCCACCCGCGGCTATATTCACCTTTGGATCAGCGGGTCGCAGAACGAACGCTGGCTCAACGAACTGCGCCAGCTCATAGAGAACCCCGACCAGCTACGACCCGTCTTCGATAAACTCTTCGACGATGAAACAAAACTCCCCTAAAGCCTGGCTCCTTGCCGCTCGCCCCAAGACACTCACAGGTGCCGCCGTACCCGTCATGATAGGCACAGCACTGGCCTACCTCGACGCGCGCGAATTCGACATCTTCAGCCCTACGGCTGCCGTCCTTTGCTTCCTCTTTGCCTTCATCATGCAGATTGACGCCAACTTCGTCAACGACTTCTTCGACTACGCCCGAGGCAACGACGACCCCGCCACCCGACTCGGGCCACAGCGCGCCTGCACACAAGGCTGGGTCAGCATCGACGCCATGAAGCGCGCCATTGCCGCCACCACCGTGGCCGCCTGCATCGTCGGACTGCCGCTCATCCTCTACGGCGGACTCGAAATGCTGCTCATCGGACTGCTCTGCGTCGTCTTCTGCTTCCTCTACACCACCCACCTCTCCTATATCGGCTTGGGCGACGTGCTGGTGGTCGTCTTCTTCGGCATTGTACCCGTCTGCTGCACCTATTACGTCCAGCTACACACCTGTCCGCTGCTGGTCGTCGTAGCCTCGCTGGCCTGCGGACTCGTCATCGACGGCCTGCTCATTGTCAACAACTACCGCGACCGCGACGTTGACCGCCGCGACGGCAAGATGACCCTCGTCGTCAAGTTGGGTGCCCGCGCCTCTGAGTGGCTCTACCTTGCCATCGGCATCGTCGCCGTCCTCGCCGGTCTGCTGTTCTGGGCTCATGGCCACGTGCTCGCCTTCGTGCTGCCCCTCGTCTATCTCGTCCTCCACGTCTTCACGTGGCTCAAGCTCCGCCGCATCCACGAAGGCCGCCAGCTCAACGAGTGTCTGGGCGAGACCGCCCGCAACATCTTCGTCTACGGCCTCTGCGTCACCCTCGGCCTCCTGCTCGTATAGACACAAAACAGGTGCACCCCTCCGGATGCACCCATTCTTCCATCTTCCTTCTTACATCATCCATCTTACATCGCTATCGGTCCATGCAGCCATACGAGAACGGGCCGGGAGCCTTTGCGCGAGGGCGTGTAGATGTTGAGAAAATGACAGTCCTCACTCTGTGGCAATTGCTCATCGCCCATGACGAACCCTAAGCGGAACGGTGTCTGCGGACAGGCTGCGGGCTGGGTGTCTGCGCTGTCAAAGTGAGACTCTCGTCGTAGTCAGCCAATACGGGCAGCCCAAACCGTACAGCCTGTGCATAGCGGACATGTCTGAATATTTGTGTTCCCATTATTGCTATTCAACGGTCAATAATCCTGCTGCTTTGAGGTACTTGATGTAACTGAGGTAGAGTTGGCAGTGGGCATCTACCTGGCTGGCGTATGCCTGCTGCCAGAGGGCCTGGGCTTCGAGGTGGTCGCTGAGGGTCTCCATGCCGGCCTCATACTGTTTGCGGCTCAACAGTCGGTTCTCGTCGGCCTGGTCGAGGGAACGCCCGGCGAGTGTGACTTCGAGGCGGGCCTCGTCTAGGTTGTCGATGGTCTGCGAGAGTTCCAGTTGCATCTTCTCGTTCAGATGCTGACGGTCAAGTTCGGTCTGTGCCAGTCGAGCCTTGGCGGCCTTCACCTTGTTGGCACGCTCGCCGAAGTGGAACACGGGGATGCTGACGTTGAGCAGCACGCTGAACGACCCGCCGTCCAGTTTCGTGTCGCCGTTGATTTTCAAACCATGCAGATAGCCGTAAGAGCCTTGCATGCCCACTTGCGGCAGCAGTTCGGCACGGGCGAGTGAGACCTGGCGGCGTGCCATCTCCACCTGTTGGTCGAGGAGCTGCACCTCCGGGCGACCTGTGAGGTCGGCTTGTGAAGCATCGCCCGTCTGGGGCAGAGTGGCATCGGCGGCGATGCTGTCGTTGTAGGCCACGCCGATGACCTGGCAGAGGTTCTTGGCAGCCAGGCGGCGGGCATTGTCGGCACGGTGCATCTGCAGTTCGCTTTCGTTCAGCCGCACCTGCACCTTCAGTTCATCGTTGCGCAGTTTCATGCCGTTCCGTACAGCTGCTTGCACATTCTGCAGTAGTTCGTTGAGCAGGGCATTGTACTGCCGGCTCACCTGTTGCATTTCCTGCGCACGCACCAGTCCCGTATAGGCCGTGACCACTTCGACCCACACCTCCTGACGGGTCTGCGCTTCCTGGGTCGCTGACATACGTTCGGCCAACTGCGCCATACGGTAAGCAGTGCTGATCTTGCCACCCATATAGATGGGTTGCGTCACGTTGATGCCCCCTTGCCAGATAGCGCCTACTTTATAGTCGAGGTTGAGTCCCGGGAAATAGGCTCCCATCGTGGTGGGCGCCGGTGTGCCAGACGCGAGGTCAAAGGCAGGCAGATAGGCTTCCGGCACATGGAGCAGGTCGCCCTTCTTGCTGTTCCATAGACCATTGCCCGAAAGACTGATGTCTGGCAGGAATAGTGCTCGTTGAGAACGCTTGGTATAGGTGGCCGCCTGCGTCTGTGCCTGACGCGAACGAATCTGCTTGTTGTTCTGTTGTGCCAGACGGATACACTCGTCGAGGCTGACCACCTGAGCCGCTGCCTTGAGAGGCAGCAGCAGGCATATTGTGAAAAGAATCTTATTGCTCATTGACGTTATATTTTATGTGAAAGAACAGGCTGTAAAGCACTGGCACGAATACCAGCGTGATGACGGTACCGAAGGCCAGACCGCCCATGATGGCAGCCGACATGGGTCCGAACATCGGGTCGGGCAGCAGCGGTATCATACCGAGGATGGTGGTCAGTGCGGCCATCATCACGGCACGCAGACGGCTCTGGCTGCCGTCGATAAGTGCCTTGGTGGGAGCCACGCCTCGCGACAACTGCAGGTTGATCTCGTCCATCAGCACGATGCAGTTCTTGATAACCATACCTATCAGGCCCAGCGTTCCGGCGATGGCCACGAAACCATAGGGCAACCCCGACACGAGCATGGCTGCCACCACGCCGACCAGCACCAGCGGTATGGTGCAGAGGATGATGAGGGGTTTGCGGTAGTCCTTGAACAGCATGATGAGGATGGCGATGATGAGCAGTGCTGCCAGCGGGTAGTTGGCGAAGAGGTACTTCATCGAGTTGCCGCTGGCCTCGTATTCGCCCAGCCACGTCAGTTTGTAGCCTTCGGGTAGCGGTATGCTGTCTATCCGGGCGGCCAAGAGGTCGCGGGTGGTTGCCACCTCAAAACCAGACTTAGGCGAACACTGTGCCGACTGCGACCGCTGACCATCGTAGCGTACGACGACAGGATCTTCCCAGTCCACCCGCACGTCGGCCACCTGCGACAGTGGTGTGGAGCCGAGCATCAGTTGCAACAGCTCATCCTTGTCAATTTTGCCTGCCCGCAATCTCAACATCACTTCGTCGGAGACGAGATTGGTCAGTGTCGGCGTGACAGGAAACACTTGCGCCTGCGATAGGTCGGGAATGGGTCGCTCGTCGACAGTACGGATGCGCACGTTGACATTCTCGCGGTGAATGCCGTCGTAGAAGAATCCCACGGGAATGCCGTCGGTAGAGGCCAGCACCGACATGCTCACATCGCGGCGCGACAGTCCCTGCCTACGGGCGGCAGGCTGCTTGTAGTCGATAGTCACCACAGGCACCTGCGGTTCCCAATCGGTGGTAATCTGTGCCACCTCGGGCGTCTGCCGCATGATGCTCATGGCAGAATCTGTCAACTGATGCAGTACGGCGGGGTCGGGACCTGTGAACATGGCCTCGATCGGATATTTCTTGTACATCAGGTTGTAGCGCTTCAGCTTCACGTAGGCATCGGGATAGTGGCTCTCCACGTAGGCCTGTATCTCGTCCATGTTCTCCACCAGTTCCTTCGACGAGGTGAAGTCGATGATGAGCTCACCATACGACAGCGAGGGCGAGGCGATGCTGCGCACCAGGTTGTAGCGCCCTGGCGTGCCGCCGATACTGGCTGTGACGTGGGTCACCTCAGGGCGGGTCTTCAGGTATTCCTGTATGCTCTCTAAGTCTTTCTTCACGCGGGTGGAGTTGGTGCCTTCGGGCAGTTTGTATTCCATGTAGAGTTGGTCGTAGTCCATGTCGGGGAAGAATCCGTGTTTCATGAAACGCATGGCCCACAAAGAGATGAGCAGCAGCACCACCATGGAACCAACGAACAGACGCGGACGACGTAGGCCGAACTGCAGTGCACCGCGCAACATGCGGTAGGCAGCACCACTGTAGTTCATCCCCTCATTGGCTTGATCAGCCTTCACCTTCAGCTGACGGTCACACATCAGAGGTACGTGCAGCAGGGCCAGCACCCAACTGAGCATGAGCGACACGGCCAGCACAATGAAGAGGTCGCGCACATAGACACCTGCCGTATCGGGCGACAGATAGAGCGGCCAGAAGGCCAGGATAGCGATGAGCGTAGCCCCTAAGAGCGGCATGGCCGTCTGGCGGGCGGTGTCGGTGAGCGCCTTCATGCGCGGCTTGCCTGCCTTCAGGTCAACCAGTACCCCATCGACCACTACGATGGCATTATCCACCAGCATACCCATCGCCATGATGAAGGCAGCCAGCGAGACGCGCTGAAGTGTGCCGTCCATGCCGCTCAGCACAGTGAACGTGCCCAGCACGGTGAGCCCCAGGCTGGCCCCGATGATGAGACCGCTGCGGATGCCCATGAAAATCATCAGGACGATGAGCACGATGGCGATAGACTCAATCAGGTTGAGTGCAAAATTACCGAGTGCAGCCCCCACACGGTCGGGCTGATAGAACACCTTGTGGAACTCCACACCCTGCGGCAGTCGCGCCTCTTTCAGCTTTTCCATGCGCTCATCCACGGCTGCACCCACCTTGATGACATCGCTGCGCGTATCACAGGCCACGAGGATGCCAATGGAGTGCTCGCGGTCGTAGGTCATCTCGTTGCGAACTGGTGTGGCATAGTCGGTCTCCACCGTTGCCACATCGCCCAGGCGCAGCTGGTCGTCGTCATGGCCCTGTATGAGCATGGCGGCAATATCTTCCGCATTCTTGAACTTGTCGTTCACATTGACGCGAACGCGATTGTCGCCATTCTCGAAGTAGCCGGGATAGACCACCGAGTTCTGGCCCTGCAGCGTCGCCAGCACCTCGGCAGTGCTCACGCCGAGGTTGGCCATGCGGTCCTCGTGCAGTGAGATGTTGATGCACTTGTTGCGGGTGCCGTAGAGTTCCACGCGCGTCACGCCTTCCACCTGCTGCAACTCGCGCTTCACCAGTTCTGCGTAGTCGGTCAGGCGCGAGGTTTCCAGACCGTCGCCTGTCAGTGCATAGAACATGCCGAACACGTCGCCGAAGTCGTCCTTCACCACGGGGCGGTTCGCTCCGTCTGGCATGGGTGCACTCTCCACCTTGCGGCGCAGCATATCGTAGTGCTGTTCCACATCGTCGTTCTTCACCGTCGTATGCAGTTCCACGGTGATGAGCGACAGGTCGCTGAACGACTGGCTCGTTACGTGGTTCAGATCTTTCATTGTACGGATGCTCTTCTCCAGCACGTCGGTCACCTCCAGTTCCACCTCGTGGGCTGAGGCACCGGGATAGGTGGTCACCACCAAGGCCTGCTTCACCCTGATTTCCGGATCCTCCAGCTTGCTCATGTTCCAAGCCGACACAATGCCACCGATGGCCAGTGCCGCCACGAAGAACATGACGAGGTTCTTGTTCTTAAACGCCCATTCACTGATGCTCATAACATTCCTCCCACATTGGTTTTACTGGTTGCCTCCAGTGGTTTTACCTTCTGTCCGTCGCTGACGTGGTGCGTGCCCGAGACCACCACGAGGTCGCCGTCGTGCAGACCGTCGCCACTGACGATACACTGTCCGTTGGCCAGCAGGCGCACGATGCTCACTTCCCTCTGGCTGAGTGTCTGCTTCTGTGCGTCATATATAAATATGGTGGTACGGCCGTCAGAGCCTCGCAACACGCCGCTCGTGGGCAGCATCAGTTGGCTGGTGCCCTCAGCATGCTGGATGATGGTCACGGTAGTGTTCATGCCAGGCACGGGCATGTCCTTTCCCTGTGCCTGTAGCGACAGGCGCATGGTGTAGAGCTGGTTGGCATTGGCTTTTGGCATGGTGCTCACTGGCGAGAGCCGGAACACGCGGCCGGGGAAGATGTCAAACTGGCACGTGTAGCTGTGGAAGCTGTTGCGGTTCATGTAATCTGTGGCCGAGAGGTTGATTTCCACCTCTGGTGCGCCGCCACTGAGCATCGTCACCACCGGCATACCGGCGCTGACCACCTCACCACCCGTGAAGAGTTTGCTCTGAATGTACCCGCTCATAGGAGCCGTGAGCCGGGTGTAGGCCAGCTGGTCCTTGTGGTTCTTCAGCTTGGCGTCAATCTGCCGCTTGCCATATACGGCACGGTCGTAGTTGTTGTCGGTCGTTGCTCCTTCCTCGTGGAGCTTGATGACGCGGTCGGCCTCTGCCGTGATCTGGGCATGTTCGGCCTCAGTAGCCCGCAACTGCACCTCATAGTCCGTCGGGTCCATCACCGCCACCAACTGTCCTGCCCGGACATAGTCGCCTTCCTTCACGCAGATGCGCTGGATGCGGCCGCTCACCTTGAACGACAGGTTCACCTCGTCGGCCGCCTTTACCCGCCCGGGATACTGCAAGGTGGCACTCGTACCAACGGCTCGTAGCGTATCGATGTTCACCATCGGCACCGCAGGTCCTGTCTGCTCCTTTTTACTGCTGCAGGCCGTCGTCAACAGACCTGCCAGAACCAAAAAATACCATTTTCTCATAACAATCATGTCTTATTTTTCTGATGAAACAATGAAATCGGACGCAAAATTACTGGAAATAGGCCTAAATCCGATGTCCGATGCTTTCCCCGTCGTGTCCAATTTTTCTTTTGATAACAAAACGGACATGAAAGAGAAAGCACAGAACATGATATTTGAGGAAATTTGATTAACTTTGCAGCCGAAACAGAGAAAAATGGACATGGAAGAGAAGATATACTACGGCAGCGAGAAAAGCATGATGGTGTTCGACGACATCAGCGTGATACCCCGCAACGCAGACGGCGAGATAGAACTCAGCAGGCTGCTGGTGTTCGTGTGCTATGAGGGCACGGTGCAGTTGCGCGTCAAACAACGGCTTTACGAACTTGGCCCGTCGCAGGGGTTTATCTGCCTGCCGAAAATCGGTCTGAACCGCATCCTGCTCTCACCCGACGCACGGACACAAGTGTTTGGTTTTTCGCTGGAGGCCATCGACCAGATTGTCTTTATCAAGCGCAACGTGGTAAGGGGTGTGACGCAGTTGTGGCAGCCACAGACCATCACCTTCACCCCGACCGACATGGAGTTCATCAGCCATCTCTATGCTATTGCCAAACTGCAGGAGGGGCTTTCCTGTCGTTCCCATTACCAGCAGATGATGCTCAACCAGCAGCAGGCCCTGTTCTATGCCATGGCCGACCTTGTAAACGAGATTCCCGTGGACGATGAGGAGGAGGTAACAGGCAACAAAGACCTCATCTTCAAGCGTTTCCTCCAGCTCCTTGCCAACACGAAAGGACGCATACGCGCCGTCAAGTCGTTTGCCGACATGCTGAACATCACGCCGAAGTACCTCTCCGTGGTGGTGCGTGAGGTCAGCGGCAAAACCCCGACCGAATGGATACAGAACTACACCATCAACATCATTGCCCAGCAGTTGACGCAGACATCTAAGACCGTCAAGGAAATATCGGTCGATCTCGACTTCCCCAATCATTCCTTCTTCGGCCGTTTTGTCAAGGAGCATCTTGGTTGCTCGCCTCTGGAATATCGCGAGAAATTCAGTTGATGGAAATAGGCGATTTTCAATTATTGCTGCCCGATAAAAATCGGAATTGATTAATATTCGTTTGAGAATGCCTGAAAACAGGCGATTCGCTTCACTTTTTCAAAAAGTAAGCCCCTAAGGAAGTATTTAAGCGGAAAATTCTGCTTTATTTTTTTGAAAAGGCACTCAATAGCCCAGCGTCTGCGGTAGGTCTCACAGATCTGTTCTGCAGTTCCAGTCATAAAAAAACGCTAAAAAAAAAGGTGATTTCTTGTAGATGTCGAGAAATTTATATATCTTTGCCACATATTACTATATAACCCACGCTTATGACGCACGGAAATACGCGGAAACACCCTTCTTCCTCCATCACTATCGACGATGAGTGGGATGGCGAGACCTTTATTGAATACTAATTTTTAAAACAAATACTAATATGAAAAAACAACTACTCTTATTCGCTATGATTTTGCTACCATTGGTAGCTAGTGCCCACGACATTGAAGTTCAGAATGCCGATGGCGTTACCTTTTATTACAACTACATTAATAATGGCACGGAATTGCAGGTTACTTTCCGTGGTAGCGATTATTATGATTATTCGAATGAATATCAAGGCAATGTCGCTATACCTGAGGAAGTAACCTACATGAACAGGACACGCAAGGTGACGAGCATTGGAAATTCTGCGTTCGAGTATTGCTTTGGCCTTACCTCTGTCACCATCCCCAATAGCGTGACGAGCATTGGATGGTGTGCGTTTGGTAATTGCTCTGGCCTCACCTCCGTCACCATCCCCAACAGCGTGACGAGCATTGGAAGTGAAGCGTTCGAGGGTTGTATTTAGAGCCACCCGAACTACCATGAATAACGAAGAAAAACTATTTGTAAATAGTTGATTATCAATCATATCGTGAATTTAACACTTTAATGACTGTTTTTGGTTGCTACGGAATTTCCTTGTATTTTTGTGACGTATTTCTACCGCAGGGAATTTACGAGGCTTTATTTTTGCCACATCGTGGACATAGTTGACAAGAGTTACTGATAGGTTACAAGAGTTGACAGATTTCTGAACCTATTTTGAGGATAGTTATAGCGTGGCGAAAGTTGACAAAGGGTGTCGAGAGTTTACTTTTAGGCTGTACCCGTCAGTATGTCTATAAACTCGTTGAACAAGGGAAGTTGCCGACCTCACGGTTATTGGAAGCAACGGGCCAGCAGGCCTATTACCGCCATGTGGGCGGGATAGTAATAGTAGAAGAACTTGCCGAGCCACTTCAGCCGTCCTCGCTGGCCGTTGTACATCGCCAGCAGCGGTACTGCCAGCCAGCAGGCCAGGTGGACCATGCCGTAGGTGGGACTGTGGAA